>Ga0066903_100002286_pt1 | contig 14857 bp, 13 predicted proteins | sample PanSoiMetaGPlot1_FD_67491 | JGI IMG/M metagenome (GOLD analysis project Ga0066903, IMG submission 67491) | Tropical forest soil microbial communities from Panama analyzed to predict greenhouse gas emissions - Panama Soil - Plot 1 (version 2) | ecosystem: Environmental > Terrestrial > Soil >...
CGCGCGGCCGCGCGTGGTGCGTGTAGAGCGCCGAGCGCCAGCCCTTGTTCGGGTAGCCCACGCGCACGCGGGCGCCCGAGGCGCGCGTCCACACGGCGCTCCGGGGGTTGCAGAAGAAATCGAACGCCACGTCGGGCGCGAACGCCCGCAGCTTTCTCATGAGTGCCAGGGTCTGGGCCAGGGTCGGCCGGGCGGGAACGGCAACCACCTCCGCGAACCGCGGGTCGCCTTCCAGCAGCGGCGCCAGGGGGGCCTCGGTCACGTACGCCGCCTGGGCGCCCGGGCAGGCCGCGAGCGCCGCGTCCACGGCCGGCAGCGTCAGGCACACGTCGCCCAGGAAGCGCGGACGGACGAACAGTATTCGGCGCACGGAGGCGGTGGGGACGGAACTGCGCGCTGGCTTCACGGGCGGCCCTCGCTCAAGATGGTGCGACCGTAGCGCCCACCCCTCGGCCCGTCCATCTGATGAGGAGCGGATCGTGAAGCGACCGGACGAACCCCGTCCCGACACGCGCGCCGTACACGGCCCGCACGTCGGCGCCACCGGCGCCATGAGCACGCCGATCGTGCACAGCGCCACGTTCTCGTTCGATTCGCTGGACGACATGCTCGCGGCCCAGGCCGCGGGCAGCGCCGGCGCGTTCTACCAGCGGAACGGCCACCCCACGATCCACGCGGTGGAGGAGCGGCTCGCCGCGCTCGACGGCGCGGACGCGGCGCTGCTGTTCCCGTCCGGCATCGGCGCGATCGGCAGCACGTTCCTGGCATACCTCAAGAGCGGCGACCACGTGGTGTGCGTGGACCCCTGCTACGGCGGCACGCAGGCGCTGCTCGCGTGGGGCAAGGAGCGGCTCGGCTGGAGCCACACGTTCGTGGACTCGCGCCGCCCGGACACATGGGCCGCGGCGTTCCAGCCGAACACGCGGCTCCTGCACCTCGAGTGCCCGATCAATCCGCTGCTCGTGTGCTTCGACATCGCGGCCGCGGCCCGGCTGGGACACGACCGCGGCGCGTTCGTCACGATCGACAACACCATCGCCTCGCCGCTCGGCCAGCAGCCGCTGGCGCTGGGCTGCGACGTGTCGCTCTACTCGGCCACGAAGTCGCTCGGCGGCCACAGCGACCTGCTCGCCGGCGTGGCGTGCGGTACGCGCGCGGCGCTCGAGCCGGTGTGGAACGCGCGAACGGTGTTCGGCCCGATCGCCGACCCGACGATGGCGTGGATGCTCGAGCGGAGCCTCAAGACGCTGCCGCTGCGCGTGCGCGCCGCCAACGCGAATGCGCTGGAGCTGGCGCGCCGTTTGCCGGGCCACGCCGACGTGGCGCAGGTCTTCTACCCGGGCCTGCCCGATCACCCGAGCCATGCGATCGCCGCGCGGCAGATGAAGGAGGGCTTCGGCCCGCTGCTGAGCTTCGAAGTGCGCGGCGGCGCTGACGCCGCGGAGCGCGTGGTGAACGCGCTGCGCATCGTCCGCCACGGCGCGAGCCTGGGCGGCGTCGAGTCGCTCGCCTGCCTGCCGGCGCACACGTCGCACAAGATGATCGGCCCCGAGGGCCGCAAGCGCGCTGGCATCCCGGAGGGGCTCGTGCGCGTCTCGGCCGGCATCGAGAGCGTGGACGACCTGTGGGCGGACCTGCAGCAGGCGCTCACGAAGGCCGCGGTCGCGCGCGTATGAACCGTCGCGGCTCGCGCCTGACAGGCCGCTGACGCAGGCGCTGCGCGTTTCCAGCGCCGTTCCCGCTCGTGGTAGGCTCGTTCGCGTTTTGTGCGCCCACCTACCCACCCGCTGGAGGTCGTCCGTGAAGCGTCTCGTCCCGTTCCTCGCGGTGTTCGCGCTCGTCGTCGCGGCCGCCGCGCACGCCGCCGACAAGAAGCCCGCCAAAACGGATGCAAAGACGGATGCCAAGGCCGCCGCCGCACCCGCGGTCACCGACTCGCTGGCGCTGCTCGAGAAGGCGGTGGCCAAGGACTCCACCAAGTTCGACAACCTCTACAAGCTCGGCATCATGTACCTGGACCGCGAGAAGAACGCCGAGGCGGCGCAGGTGTTCACGAAGGCGAACAAGGTGAAGCCGAAGAACGTGAAGGTGCTCGTGAACTTGGGCGTGGCGCTCGACAACCTGAGCCGGGCGGACGAGGCGCAGACCTACTACAAGCAGGCGATCGAGATCGCGCCCGGCGACTCGCTGGCGAGCTGCCGGCTCGCGACGTCGCTCTACGCGCAGGGCAAGTACAGCGACGCGATGACGCTGCTGCGCGACCTGATCGCGAAGCAGCCGCGCTCGCACTGCGCCTACTTCACGATGGGCGTGGCGTTCGCGGACGCCGGCCTCTATCGCGACGCGATCCGAATGTGGAAGAAGGTCGTGGAGCTGGCGCCCGCCTCGTCCGAGGCGCAGAGTGCCAAGGAGAGCATCGATGTCCTGGAGCGATTCCTGAGCGGACAGTAGTGGACGTATCGCGCCAACTGCGCGCGACCGGAGGTCGCGCTCTGCGACAATGACAATGAGCAACACCCTGTATTTCGATCACAACGCCTCGACACCCGTCCGCCCCGAGGTCGCGGAGGCCATGCAGCAGGCCCTGCGCGACCTCGGGGCGAATCCTTCCAGCGCGCACCGCGAGGGCCAGCGCGTGCGCGCCGCCGTGGAGCGCGCGCGCGAGCAGGCCGCGGCGCTGGTCGGGGCGGCGCCGCACGAGCTCGTGTTCGTCTCCGGCGGCACCGAGGGCGACCACCTGGCGATCGTGGGCAGCGCGTGGGCGCAGCGCGAGCGCGGCCAGCACGTGGCGTACGCCGCGATCGAGCACCACGCGGTGCACGGCGCGGCCGAGGTGCTGGAGCGGCTGGGCTGGCATCACTCGACATTGCCCAGCGACGCGAACGGTCTCACGCCACCGGACGCGGTGAACGATGTCCCGGCGGGCACCACCGTCCTGGCCCTCATGCTGGCGAACAACGAGACCGGCGTCGTGCAGCCGGTCGCCGCGCTCGCGGCGCGCGCGCGTGCGCGCGGCATGCGCGTGGTGTGCGACGCGGTGCAGGGCGTGGGCAAGGTGCGCGTGGACGTGGACGCGCTCGGCGTCGACTACCTCGTGTTCTCCGCGCACAAGTTCGGCGGCCCGAAGGGGAGCGGCGTGCTCGTGGTGCGGAACCGCGCGCCGCTGGAGCCGCTGTTCCGCGGCAGCGCGCACGAGCGTGGGCTTCGCGGCGGCACCGAGAACGTGCCGGGCATCGTGGGCCTCGGCGTCGCGGCCGAGTTGGCCGCGCGCGAGCTGGCCACCGAGGGCGCGCGCGTGCTCGAGCTGCGCAAGCGCTTCGAGGCGGGGCTCAAGCAGGCGGTGCCGGACGTGGTCGTGCACGGCGCCGCGGCGCCGCGGCTGCCGAACACGGTCAACGCCTCGTTCCCGGGCGCGCGCTCGGACCACCTGCTGCTGGCGCTCGACGCGCGCCATCTCGCGGCCTCGGCTGGCGCCGCGTGTGCGAGCGGCGGCGTCGAGCCCTCGCCCGTGCTCACCGCCATGGGCGTGCCGCGTGAGCTGGCGATCTGCGCGATTCGCTTCTCGCTCGGCCGCACCACGCGCGAGGACGACATCCCGCGTGCGCTGGCCATCGTCGGCGAGTCGGTGCGTGCCGCGCGGGGCGGCGCGCCGGTGACGTCGTGAGTCTCCGCGTGCTGGCCGCGATGAGCGGCGGCGTGGACTCCGCGGTGGCGGCGGCGCTCTTGGCCGAGCAGGGCCACGAGGTCACCGGCGTCACGCTGCGGCTCGCGTGCTACGGCAAGACGCCGCTGTCGCCGCGCGCGTGCTGCACGCTCGACGCCATGGACGACGCGCGCCGCGTCGCGCAGCGCATGGGCTTCGCCTACCACGTGGTGGACGCGGAGCAGGTGTTCCGCGAGCGCGTGATGATGCCATGGGTCGAGGGCTACGCCTCCGGCCGCACGCTCTACCCGTGCGCCGCGTGCAACCAGCACCTCAAGTTCGGCGACCTCGTCACGCGCATGGAGCTGGCCGCGGCCGACCGCCTGGCGACCGGCCACTACGCGCGCGTGGCGCGGGAGCTGGACGGCTCGTGGGGGCTTTACCGTGCCGCGGACGCGGCCAAGGACCAGAGCTACGCGCTGTCGCTGATCCCGTACGCCGTGCTCGCGCGCGTGCTGTTCCCGCTCGGGGACATGTCGAAGGCAAACGTGCGCGCGCACGCGCAGCGCCTGGGGCTCTCGGTCTGGGACAAGCCCGAGAGCCAGGACCTGTGCTTCGTGCCCGACGGCGATTACGCCGGCTACATCACCGGCACGCTCGGCGAGCGGCGCGGCACCGCGCCCGGCGCGTTCGTGGACGAGCGCGGCCGGCACGTCGGCACGCACCGCGGCGTCATCCACTACACGGTGGGACAGCGGAAGGGGCTCCGCGTGTCGGTGGGGGAGCGCTGGTACGTGCTCGCGATCGACGCCGCCGCGAACACGGTCACGCTTGGGCCCCGCGCGGCGCTGGAGCGCATTGGCCTCGTCACCGGGCGCGTGAACTGGCTGCTGCCGGCGCCGCCCGCGGCGGGGGCGCGGGTCCACGCGCGCATTCGTTACAACCACGGCGGCGCGGCGGCGACGCTCGAGCCGCGCGCCGATGGCGGGGTGGAGGTGCACTTCGACGAGCCGCAGCTCGCGGTGACGCCGGGGCAGCTCGCGGTGTTCTACGTGGGCGAGCGCTGCATCGGCGGGGCGGAGATCCGGGCGGCGCTGGAAGCGCGCGGCCGCAAGCGGGATACGGCGCCGGCGGCGGCGCTGGTGGGGCCGGGGCGCCACTGACGCCTGCGTAGATTCCGCCCTTGACCCGCCGGGGCCGGCGGCGGAATGCTCCCCACAGGCTCGACCGGGCCCTTCTCAAGCCTGAGGTTTCCTGCATGAGGCGCATCACTCATCACCGACCCGGTCGCCCGTTGGCGCTCGCGGCCCTGTTGTTTGCCGTCGCGTGTGCCCCCGCGCTCGCGGCCGGCGACCCGCCGCCCGATCCGGTCCCCGTCGACTCGCTCCTGCGCTCGTTCGTGTCGCTGCACATCGTGCCCGAGCACCCGTGCGCCGGCGACTCGATCACGCTGCAGCTCCAGACGAACGGCTGCCCGGCCTGCTTCCACCTGACGAGCTTCGGGTTCCGCAACGTCACGGGCGCCCATATCGAGGGCACCGCGGACTGGACGACGCCGTGCAACGAGTTGCGCTGCGCCCCGGAGACGCTGTCCACGCCGCTCGGCCGGCACGCGTCGGGATCGTTCGTGCTGAGCGTGCCCATGTTCGTGCTCATCCACCGCCTGCCGCAGCCCGACACCACGGTCTCGTTCACGATGCGGCTCGAGTTCCAGGTCGGGCCGCCGTGCGGAACACCGCCGCCGCCCCCGCCGCTCGATTCGCTCGCCCGGAACCTGGTGCGCTTCGCGGTCGCGCCCGCGCATCGTTGCCCCGGCGACTCGCTGTCGCTGCTCATGTTCAAGAACGGCTGCCCGCCGTGCGTGCACTTGACCAGCCTTGCGCTGGAGCCCGGCGCGGGTGGCTTCCACGCCACGTTGGAATGGCGGCCGAACTGTCTCGAGCTCGTGTGCCAGCCGGAGACGTTGTCGACGCCGCTCGGGGCATTCGCCGCCGGGCACTTCGTGCTCGCCGGCCAGGTGGACGTGACCGTGCATCGCGAAGCGGGCGCCGATTCCATCGTCTCGTACCGGACGCGGGTGGCGTTCGACGTGCCGGCGGCGTGCGACACGACGAGCGGGCCGTGCATGCCGCCGTTCCTCGTGGTCGGCGCCGGGCGCGTGCCCGGGTGCCAGCTCACGCTCCAGCCCGGCCAGGAGGGCGACCTGACGCTGTCCGCGCTGCCTCCCGTGCCGCTTGGCGGCTTCCAGGGCCTGATCTCCTGCACGGCGCCGTTCCGGGTCTACGACGTGCGGGCCGCCGCAGGATCGCACGGGCTGCACGTCACCACGGTCCGGGAGGGCCGCGGGGTCCGCTACGTCGTCTTCACCGATCCCCACTCGCCGATCCCGGCGGCGCCCACGCCGGTGCTCGACCTGGAGGTCATCGCCGACTTCGGGGCGCTCGCGGGCAGCCAGGGAAGCCTGCTGCCGCTCGTCACGCTCGCGGCCGACGCAAAGGGCGACAGCGTGCAGGTGTGTGACGACCTCAGGGGACACCTCGGGCCCGCGATCGAGCTGTGCGTGAGCGGCGACGCATCGGGCTGCGACGCGAACGGCGACGGGCGGCTCGACGTGCGCGACCTGGTGAAGCTGGTCGGATGCCTGCGCCAGGTCCTGTTCGCCAGCGGCACCAATGACACGCTCCGGTGCACGGACTGCAATGGCGACAGCCTGTTCGACATCCGGGACATCCTCTGCTGCGCGCGCGCGATCCTCCACGGCCCGCCCGTGCCGCGGGACAGCGTGCACGCGTCCGACGTGCGCGTGTCGCTGGTGGCGCTCGGCAGCGGCGAGCGGAGCGCCGTCCTGCGCGTGCGCGTGACCGGGTTGCGAGGCCTCGGGGCGCTGATGATGCGCCTCGACTACCCCGGCGACCGCTGGCAGGCCGGACTCCCGTTCTTCCCGCTCTCGAAGGCGCCGGACCCTGCGATCGCGTCCGGCAGCTGGATGCCGGTGCTCGACGTCGGGGAGGAGGGCCATATCTACTTCGGTGGGATCAATCCCGGCGACGCGACCGCGGACGAGCTGTCATTCGACGTCCAGTTCATCGCTTCCCAGGACCCGCAGCCGGGCGATCGCGTCGACGTCGCGATCGCCGATCTCGCCGCGAGCGACGGCTCCCCGATCGCGCCCAAGGGGACGCTGCCCTCGTTCGTGTTCGGCTCGCCGGTGCCGCCACCGCCGCTGCCCACGGACATCGCACTCTCGGCGGCGCATCCCAACCCGGTCACGATCGCCACGCGGTTCACGGTCCTGTTGCCGAGGGCGGCCGACATCGACCTCGCGGTGCATGACGTGGCCGGGCGTCGCGTGGCGACGCTGGCGCGCGGTTCGTTCGACGCCGGCCGGCACGACTTCACCTGGGACGGCGCGGGCGCGCGCGGCGGCCTCTACTTCGTACGGCTCACGGTCGAGGGCCGCGTGTTCTCGTCGCGGGTCGTGCTGCTCCGGAACCCGAACTAGACGTCTCCGTCGGTGACCTCGGGGCCGCGGTCGCGCCGCCGCGGCCCCGTTCGCCGCCGCGGCGTTGACACACCCCGCGCGCGCTCCCTACGGTCGGCGGATGGCCCTCTCCGGCACGGCCGTCCCCGCGGTCGAGACCCGCGACCTCCGCCGCGTGTTCAAGGGCGCGCGTGGCTCGCCCGAGGTGGTGGCGCTGGCGGGCGTGGACCTGCGCATCGAGCGCGGTGAGGTGTTCGGGCTCCTGGGCCCGAACGGCGCCGGCAAGACCACCGCGATCAAGATCCTCAACACGCTGCTCTTTCCCACGGGCGGCGTCGCGCTCGTCGCGGGGCACGACGTGGTGCGCGAAGCGGCCGAGGTACGGCGCCGGATCGCGCTCGTCTCGGGCGGCGAGAGCAGCGGCTACGGCATCCTGAACGTGCGCGAGTGCCTGTGGATGTTCTCGCAGTTCTACGGCGTGCCGCGCGCCGAGGCGGACGTGCGCGTCGCCCACCTGCTCGCCGCCCTGGGTCTGGAACCCCTGGCGAAGACGCGCATCAACCGCCTGTCCACGGGCCAGCGCCAGCGCATGAACTTCGCGCGCGGATTCGTGTCCGACCCCGAGATCCTGTTCCTGGACGAGCCCACGCTCGGCATGGACGTGAACGCCGCGCGCGAGCTGCGCGAGTTCGTGCTGGTGTGGGTGCGCGAGCGCCCCGGGCGCACGGTCCTGCTCACCACGCACTACATGGCGGAGGCGGACCAGATGTGCGACCGCATCGCGATCATCGACAAGGGCCGCACGCTCGCCTGCGACACGCCGGCCGCGCTGCGGCGCTCCGTGGAGGGCGGCCAGCACGTGGAGCTGGAGGTGCTGGGCGTGCCCGACGGCCTCGCCGAGGTGGACGGCATCCCGGTCACGTGGGGCGCGCCGCACCCGGAGCGCGGCACGCACACGATGAAGCTGCGCCTCGCCGACGGCGGCCGGCTGCCGCTCGTGCTGCGCACGCTCGACGCGAAGGGCGTCGCGGTGCGCGGCGTGTCCACGCGCGAGACGAGCCTCGAGGACGCGTTCATCGCCATCGTCGGCCGCGGCCTCGACGAGAGCGAGGCGCCGTGAGCGGGTCGCTCGCCGCCCTGGCGCCGATCGAGCGCCGGCCGCGCCACACCGGCGCGCGGCTGTTCGTGCAGGCGCTGCTCGCGCGCTCGTACGTGCGGCTGGTCGGGTCCCTGCGCGAGCCCACGTGGATGATCTCGGACGCGGTGTTTCCCAACCTCGGCATGTGCGGGTTCGTGTTGCTCTATCGAGCCTTGGGCGCTCCGCGCTCCTATGAAGCGCTCGCGCTGATCGGCGGTGTGCTCACCACGTACTGGATCAACGTGCTGTGGGGCATGGGCGCACAGCTCTACTTCGAGAAGATGCAGGGCCAGCTGCAACTCTACTTCGCCGCACCCTGCTCGCGGCTCGCGATCCTGTCCGGCATGGCGCTGGGCGGGCTCGTCATCACGGTCCTGCGCTCGCTCGTCGGCGTGGCGATCGGCGTGTGGGTGTTCCACATCCAGGTGGCGCCGTTCTCGCCGTGGGTGCTGGTGGGCGTGTTCGTGCTCACCATGGTGGCGCTCTACGCGCTCGGCATGACGCTGTCGAGCCTATTCCTGCTCTACGGCCGCGAGGCCTGGCATACGGCGAACGCGCTGCAGGAGCCGGTCTACTTCCTATCCGGGCTCTATTTCCCGGTGCGCACGCTGGGCGCGCTCGGCGCGGTCGCGGCCGGCATCCTCCCGCTCACGCTCGGCACCGACGCGCTCCGCCAGGTCGTGCTCGGGCCCGCGGCGCACGGCCTGCTGCCGCTCGGGAAGGAGTGTCTGGCGCTTGCGGGCTTCGGCGCGCTATTCCTGGTGCTCGCGAGCCGTTCGATGGCGTACCTCGAAGCGCTCGCCAAGCGCGAGGGGAGGCTGACGCAGCGATGGCAATGACGCTCGCTTCGGTCCGCGGCTCGCTCGCCCGCGCCCGCACCGCGGCCTGGCTCGGCTGGCAGGTGGAGGGCAACTGGGCGGACCCGGTGTTGTTCGCGATCTACGTGCTCGCGCGCCCGCTCGCCACCGCGCTCATCCTCGCCGCCATGTACGGTGCCGTGCGGGCGCACGGCGGCGCGGCGGGGCCGGTCGCCGCCGCGGCGTTCACGGGGTTCTTCGTCGCCAACGCGTTCCACAATTACGCGAACCAGGTGCTCGTGGGCCTCGGGTGGGCCGTGTTCGACGAGCGCGAGCAGTACGAGACGTTGAAGTACGTCTACGCCTCGCCCGTGGGCATGTTCACGTACCTCGCCGGCCGCTCGCTGGTGAAGTACGCGCTCGCCACGGTGAGCGTGCTGGCGACGCTGCTCGTGGGCTGGTTCCTGCTCGGCGTGCGCTGGGACTGGGCGCACGTCCAGTGGCTGCCGCTCAGCGTCGCCACGGCGGCGGGACTGGCCGCGACGCTGTTCCTCGGCTTCCTGCTCGCGGGCTGGTCGCTGGTGCTCGCGCGCGCGGCGATGGTCGCGCTCGAGGGCGTCTCGCTCGCCTCGTACCTGCTCTGCGGCGTGATCTTCCCCATCGACCTGCTGCCGTCGCCCGTGCGCTGGATCGCGCTCGGGCTGCCGTTCACGTGGTGGTACGAGGCGCTGCGCCGTTTCCTCGCCGGCCACGGCACGCTGGGCATGATGCAGCGCTTCACCGACGCGCAGGTGCTGCAGTGGCTCGGCCTCACGACGGTGGTGTTCGCGGTCCTCGCGCGCTGGGGCTACTTCGCGTTCGAGCGCGAGGCGCGCCGGCTCGGCCGGCTCGACCAGACGACGCTGTTCTGAGCCGGGTCGGTCACACGTCGCGGCGCCGGAACGTGACGAACGCGCCGGCGAGCAACACCGCCGAGAGCGCGGCGGTCCCGAGCAGGCCCGGCCACGGGGGCCGGCCGCCCTGGAAGTACGCCTCGCCGCTCATGAGTCCGTAGAAGCCGCGACCGGGCACGTGGAGCAGCGGCCCGGGGATCGCCAGCGCCAACGCCAGGCACAGGGTGATCAGCAGCGGCGGCCAGGGGTCGCCGAAGACGGCGGAGAGGTGCAGCGTCAGGCTGTAGAAGAGGGCTCCGGCGACGAACAGGCAGGCGCCGTGGATCAGCGCCGCGCCGAGCCCGTAGCGCTCGCCCACGGCCGGGGCGAGCAGCGAGATCAGGATCGCCGGGGCCATCGCCAGCGCGAGCCACTCGACGAGCCCGGTGACCGCACGGACGCCGAACAGCTGCAGCCGTGAGGCGGGGAGCGACAGCGTGAACAGCGTTGCGTCCCCGGCGCTCCGCGGCAGCAGCCCGCCGACGCCCAGGATCACCGAGCAGAACGTGCCCACGGTCACCAGGTCCTGGCCGAACGCATGGGACCAGACGAAGCCGCGGAACTGGCGGGAGAGGCGGATCTCCTCCGCGACGCGCCGGCCGATCTCCCCGTCCGGTGCGACGGCGGGCAGCTGCTGCATCAGTCGCACGACGCTCGGGTACTCGAACACGACGACGGCCGCGCAGCAGAGCATGAGCAGGAGGCCGATCACGAACCGCCAGCGGGTCTCGAGCCAGGCCTTGTACCAGAGCATTCAGTCCTCCGTGCCGACGGTCTCCAGGAAGATCTCCTTCAAGTTGAGCGGCGCCACGTCCACCGACACCGGGCCCAGGGCGCGAGCCGCGTCGAGCAGGCCATCGCTCCCGACGCTCGAGAACACGGTCAGCGTGCGTCCCTCGCGCCGCGTGCGCAGGATGCCCGGGGCGCTGAAGCCCGGCGGCGCTTCGCCCGCGAAGACGAGCTGCAGGCGGCGGTAGCGGCCGAGCAGCTCGTCGAGCTCGCCCGCCGCGCGGACACGGCCGCGATGGACGATGGCGAGCGAGTCCGCGATCTGCTCCACCTCGGCGATCTGGTGCGACGAGAAGAAGATCGTGCTCTCCTCGCGCGCGACGTGTCGCACCAGCGCCTGGAGCACGGCCTCGACCATGGCGGGATCGAGGCCGGACGTGGGCTCGTCCAGCATCAGCAACTCGGCTCCCCGGCAGAGCGCCAGGGTCAGGGCCAGCAGCGTCCGCACCCCGCGCGACAACGTGCGCACGCGTGCGCCCGGGCGGAGCTCGAACGTCCGCACGTAGTGCTGTTGAAGATCGGCCCGCCACGCCGGGTATGCCGACGCCGTGAAGCGGAGCATCTCGTCCGTCGTCATGGCGTCGTAGAGCCGCTTGTCCTCGCTCACGAAGCCCACGCGACGGCGGATCTCGACGCTGGCGCGGGGGTCGTCGGCCGAACGCCCGAGCACGCGGGCGCTCCCGCCCGAGGGCCGCGTCATGCCCAGGAGGATCTTGATCGTCGTGGTCTTGCCCGCGCCGTTCCGGCCCAGGAATCCGTGGATGGACCCGCGCGGAACCTCGAGCGTCAGTCCGCGGAGCGCCTCGACCGAGCCGTAGGTCTTGCGGAGATCGAGCGTCGCGATCGCGGGTGTGTCCTCCACGTGGCCCTCCTCGGGGACGGAAGCCGGCTCCGGTTCAAGCCCGCGAGCTCCGCCTCGAACAGGCGGCGGATGTCATCGTCGCTCACGAGGCCGGCGCGCAGCCGTTTGACCGCGGCGGCGACGATCCCCTGGCCGGTGCGGAGCTTGTCCGTGACCTGGGGCGTGACCGGGTTCTTCGCCACGAACGCGCCGGCGCCCTGCCGCAACTCGATCACGCCGTCGTGCTCGAGCTCCCGATAGGCCTTGGCGACCGTGTTCGGGTTGATCACCAGCTCCTCCGCGAGCGGTCGGATCGCGGGCAACTGCTCCCCGGGGCGGAGCGCGCCGGTGTCGATCGCGTGCCGGACCTGCTCGATCAGCTGCAGGTAGATGGGGACCCCGAGCGAGGGGTTCGTTCGAAAGATCATGGTGCCGCTCCCTCCGGGCCTCGCCCCGGGCCGGCCCGCCCACTGTGTGACTCTGCTAGCACATTACGACAGCCGCCCCGGCGCGGGCCAGCTCGTGAGCGCTCGTGACCGCTCCTGCCGCGCTCGTCGCCGGCGGCCGCGCCTCGGCAACCAGGTGGACGCGGGCGGCGTAGAGTGCCACTGTGCTATATCAGTAGCACAGCACTCTGGGAGGAGCCCATGAGCATTCCAATCGTCGTGTGTCTCGCGTTCGTCGTCGTGATCGCCGTTCTCGCGTCCGTCCTCCTTCGGCGCCGGGGCTCGCGGCGGGAGCCGCGTCCGTGATCGCCGCCGGAGGTCGGCCAACCCCGCCGAGCGATCGCCCGGATCTCCCGAGTGCCCAGAGTCGGACGTCTCCGCGCCTCGAGCGGAGCGGCCTCGCCTGGCTCATCGGCGGCTTCCTCTTCTGCCCCTGTCACCTGCCGCTGACGTTGTGGGCGCTCACCTCGATCTTGTCCGGCTCGGCGCTGGCGTTCGTGACCCGTCACACGCTCGGCGTCGCCGCGGGGATCACGCTGCTGTGGGCGGGGGCAACGGCGTACGGGTTCCGGCAGCTGTTCCGCGCCCAGCGCATGTGTGGCGTATCGATCCTCATTGCGCTAGCGCTCGCCGGCATGCCGTCAGCAGGCCTCGCCCAGGCGCGCGGCGCCAGCGTCGCCGACACCGTGCGGGCCCAGGAGATGGGCCGGGCCCAGATCCTGTTGAACGCCGACACGACCGCGCTGTCGCGGCAGCTCGCGAGCGAGTTCGTGGAGATTTCGCGGCTCGGCCAGCTACGCACGCGGGCGGACAACCTGCACGACATCGCGAGCGGCCAGCTCAAGCTGCGGTCGGTGAAGTACGACAGCCTCACCGTGCAGGTCTATGGCGACGTCGCCGTCGTGCGGGGGATCGCGGACAACACCGGGACGTTCCTCGGCATGCCATTCAGCGGCAAGCTCCGGTTCACGCGCGTGCTGGTGCGGCGCGACGGCCGCTGGCAGGCGGTCGCCATGCAGCACACGATGATGCCGTAGCGCCGGATGTCTTTCCGCCCGCGGGCGCCCCGCGAGCTCCTGGACACCGGTCCGCTGGCGATCGCGCTCGTGCCTGCGATCGTCCTCACCGGCAACCTCGTCGGGCCGGGGCTGGTGCTGGCCTGGGCGGCATTCACGCGCACGCCATGGGCGCGCCTCGGCCTCGCGCGACCGCGACATCGCTGGCCCGCGGTCGTCGTCGCGGGAACCCTGGGCGGTGTCGCGCTGCGGCTCGTGATGATGTCGCTCGTCATGCCGCTGCTCGCGGGCCAGCCATCAGGAAGCCCGTACGCCTACCTGTACCGCAACACGGCCGCACTTCCGGTGATGCTGTTCACGGTCCTGGTGGGTGCGGGGTTCGGCGAGGAGTTGGTGTGGCGGGGCTTCCTGTTCGATCGGCTGCGGCGCTGGTTCGGACCCGGTGCGCGCACGCATGGGATCGCCATCGTCGTGACCTCGGTTCTGTTCGGGCTCGCCCACCTGCACGACCAGGGTTGGCGAGGCGTCCAGCAGTCCACCCTCACGGGCCTCGTCTTCGCGGCGCTGTATGTGCGGACGGGGACGCTCGCGCTGTCGATGGTCGTGCACGCGAGCTTCGACGTCGCGGCGGTCGCCATGATCTACGCCGGCGTGGACGGGACCGTGTCGCGGTGGTGGTTCCGCTGAGGCGCACCGTCCGGCCCGCAACGCGCCGCGATGCACTCCGCATGCGCTGGGGGAATCGCCCCGGCTCGCCCGCACGGTCGTCGCTCGCGCTGGCATCCACTTGCGCGCGTCGCTGCACGCCGCGCGGTGTGGCGCGCCGTTTGCAGTGACCTCGAGCGATCCCGGCCAGGGGGTGTCCCGTGGCCCGTCTCCGTGCGTGACCTCTCGTACTCACTCCAGGGGGATGCCGTGTCGCTCGCGTCATGGTTCGCGATCACCCTGCTCGCCACGTCACCCAACCCGAGCGCCGTGGAAGCCAAGACCGCCACGCCGCCTGCGTTCACCACCTCGTCCGGCGGCTCCAACGCGCCCGCGGACACGCCGCGGCCCAAGCTGGCCTCGGGTCACCGCGCGCCCGACTTCCAGTACCAGTCGTACGACGACCTGTGGCAGAACCTGCACAACGTGCTCGAGCACGGCGACGTGCTGCTGGTGTTCGGCGCCAGCGACGTGGACCTGCGCATGCTGGAGCGCGAGCGCGAGACGCTGGTCAAGGGCGGCGTGATGCCGCTCGCGGTCGTGGAGAAGACCGACCGCGACGTGTGGGCATCCGTGCGCCGGCTGGGGCTCACGTTCAGCCTCATGGCCGATCCCCGCGGCGCGATCGGCACGCAGTACGGCGTTTACGACGCCGGCCTCGGCCGCTCGATCGGCTCGTGGTTCATGATCGACCGCAAAGGCAAGGTGCGTTCGTCGGGCATCGGCATGCCGTCGCAGTCGTGGCTGGGGCTCGCCTCGAACGCGTTCGGCCGCCAGTTCACCGGCGGCACGCAGAACGCCTCGACCCACTGACGCGGCGCTCGGCGCGGTCAGTTGCGGGCGGTTGCGCCGCGGGGTAGGGTGCCCGACTCTGGTCTCCGGAGTGGGGTTCTTTCGGCCCGCACGGTCACCGTTTCGCGTTTCCCAGAGCGCCACATGTTGTGGGTGCTCCGGGGCTTGTCTATAGTCCGCCGCCCGGACGGACACGCGGAGGGATGGCCGAGTGGTTTAAGGCGACGGTCTTGAAAACCGTTGAGCGAAAGCTCCGTGGGTTCGAATCCTACTCCCT
>Ga0066903_100002287_pt1 | contig 14851 bp, 8 predicted proteins | sample PanSoiMetaGPlot1_FD_67491 | JGI IMG/M metagenome (GOLD analysis project Ga0066903, IMG submission 67491) | Tropical forest soil microbial communities from Panama analyzed to predict greenhouse gas emissions - Panama Soil - Plot 1 (version 2) | ecosystem: Environmental > Terrestrial > Soil >...
GCCCACAACGGCGAGATCAACACGCTGCGCGGCAATCTCAACTGGATGGCAGCGCGGCAATCCTCCGCCCGATCGCCGTTCTATGGCGAGGACATTCACAAGCTTTGGCCGATCTCCTATGAGGGCCAGTCCGACACGGCTTGCTTCGACAATGCGCTCGAATTCCTGGCGCAGGGCGGCTACCCGCTGGCGCACGCCGTCATGATGATGATCCCGGAGGCTTGGGCCGGCAATTCTCTGATGAGTGACGAGCGACGCGCCTTTTACGAGTACAATGCCGCATTGATGGAGCCGTGGGACGGCCCGGCCGCAATCGCGTTCACCGATGGCCATAAGATTGGTGCGACGCTCGACCGCAATGGTCTGCGCCCCGCGCGATATCTGGTCACGCGTGACGATCGCATCGTCATGGCATCCGAAATGGGCGTGCTGCCGATTCCGGAAGAAGAAATTGTCACCAAGTGGCGCCTGCAGCCCGGCAAGATGCTGCTGGTCGATCTTGAAGAAGGCCGCCTCATTCCGGACGAGGAAATCAAGGCGATGCTTGCCGGCAGCCATCCCTACGAGGACTGGTTGCGCAATACCCAGCTTGTGCTCGAGGACCTGCCACGGTCGCAGACACGACCGCCTTTGTCCAATCTCGCGCTGTTGGATCGCCAGCAGGCATTCGGATACACCCAGGAAGACATTAAAATCCTGATGTCTCCGATGGGGACGGTCGGCGAAGAGGCGGTCGGCTCCATGGGCAACGATACGCCCATCTCGGCTCTGTCCAACCGGCCGAAGCTCCTGTTCACGTATTTCAAGCAGAATTTCGCTCAGGTGACGAATCCCCCGATCGACCCGATTCGCGAGGAGATCGTCATGAGCCTGGTGTCGATCATTGGGCCGCGGCCGAATCTGTTCGATCTCCAAGGCATTTCGACCACCAAACGCCTGGAAGTGCGCCAGCCCATCCTTACCAACGAGGATCTGGAGAAGATCCGCTCGATTTCGGATGTCAGCGATTCCCATTTCAAGTCGCTGACGCTTGATGCCGTGTGGTTAGCCGATCATGGCGCTGCCGGACTTGAACCTGCACTCTCAGAGCTTTGCCGTCAGGCCGAAAGAGCGGTTCGGGACGGTATCAACATCATCATTCTGTCGGATCGCAATGCTGGTTCCGACTTCATCCCGATTCCGTCGCTGCTAACCTGCGCGGCCGTTCACCATCACCTGATTCGCGAGGGGCTCCGCACTTCGGTCGGCCTGGTCGTCGAATCCGGTGAGCCACGCGAGGTGCATCACTTCTGCTGCCTCGCCGGCTATGGCGCGGAGGCGATCAATCCGTATCTCGCGTTTGAAACCCTCATCGCCATGAAGGGCGATCTGCCACAGAAGCTCGAAGATAGGGAAATCGTCAAACGCTACATCAAATCGATCGACAAGGGGCTGTATAAAGTGATGTCCAAGATGGGCATCTCGACTTACCAGTCCTATTGCGGCGCGCAAATTTTCGATGCGGTCGGGCTGCGGTCGGATTTCGTCAGGACGTTCTTCACCGGCACGGCAACACGGATCGAGGGCGTAGGCCTCGACGAGATTGCCGAAGAGGCGGTGCGGCGCCATCGCGATGCCTTCGGCGACTCACCGGTCTACCGCAACGCCCTCGATGTCGGTGGCGAGTATGCCTACAGGATTCGAGGTGAAGACCATGTCTGGACCGCCACCACGGTCGCGGCGCTCCAACACGCGGTGCGCGGCAATTCGCGCGATAGGTACCGGTCCTACGCCAAAGCCTGCAACGAGCAATCCGAGCGGTTGCTCACCATCCGCGGCATGTTCCGCCTCAAGGCCGCCGGGGAAGATGGCCGCACGCCGGTTCCGCTCGATGAGGTCGAGCCCGCCAAGAACATCGTGCGACGCTTCTCTACAGGCGCCATGTCCTTCGGTTCGATTTCGCGCGAAGCGCACACCACGCTGGCAATTGCAATGAATCGCATCGGCGGCAAGTCGAATACCGGCGAAGGCGGCGAGGAGTCGGATCGCTACAAGCCGCTCCCGAATGGCGACTCCATGCGTTCGGCCATCAAGCAGGTCGCCTCGGGTCGGTTCGGCGTCACTGCCGAGTATCTTGTCAATTCCGACGTGATGCAGATCAAGATGGCCCAGGGCGCCAAGCCCGGCGAGGGCGGCCAGCTTCCTGGCCACAAGGTCGATCGTACCATCGCCAAGGTGCGCCATTCGACACCCGGCGTCGGGCTGATCTCACCGCCGCCGCATCACGACATCTATTCGATCGAAGACCTTGCGCAGCTCATCTTCGACCTCAAGAACGTCAACCCTGCGGGCGATGTATCGGTCAAGCTGGTGTCCGAAGTCGGCGTTGGTACCGTAGCGGCTGGCGTCTCCAAGGCGCGCGCTGATCACGTTACCATTGCGGGCTTTGAAGGCGGCACCGGAGCGTCGCCGCTTACATCAATCAAGCACGCCGGATCGCCGTGGGAGATCGGCCTTGCTGAGACCCATCAGACGCTGGTCGCCAACCGCCTGCGCAGCCGTATTGCCGTGCAGGTCGACGGCGGCATTCGTACCGGCCGCGACGTCGTGGTTGGCGCCCTGCTCGGCGCCGACGAATTCGGCTTCGCCACCGCGCCCCTCATTGCAGCGGGCTGCATCATGATGCGCAAGTGCCATCTCAACACCTGCCCGGTGGGGGTTGCCACACAGGACCCGGTGCTGCGCAGGCGGTTCACCGGGCAGCCCGAGTACGTCATCAACTTCTTCTTTTTTGTCGCCGAGGAAGTGCGTGAGTTGATGGCCGAGCTGGGTTTCCGCAAGTTTGATGACATGATTGGGCAAATGCAAATGCTCGATCAGCACCGCGTCATCGCTCATTGGAAGGCGAATGGGCTCGATTTTTCCAGGCTGTTCTACAAGCCGGATGCCCCTGCCGACGTTAAGATTTTCAAATGCGACCCGCAGGACCACAAAATCCACAACATATTGGATCGTCGGCTCATCGCCGAATCAGTGCCGGCGCTGGACCGCGGCGCCCCGGTCCGGATCGTGACCACGATCAAGAATACCGATCGTGCCACCGGCGCGATGCTGTCGGGCGAAACCGCCAAGCGCTACGGTCACGCCGGCCTGCCCGACGATACCATTCACATCAAGCTGACCGGAACCGCCGGGCAGAGCTTCGGCGCCTGGCTCGCCCGCGGAATCACCCTCGAACTTGAAGGCGAAGGCAACGACTATGTCGGCAAGGGTTTATCGGGAGGACGCATCATCGTCCGTCCGCCTGTCAATTCAGGCATCAACCCCGAAGAGGCCATAATCGTCGGCAACACCGTGCTTTACGGAGCGATTTCGGGCGAATGCTATTTTCGGGGCATTGCGGGCGAGCGTTTCGCGGTGCGCAATTCCGGTGCCATAGCGGTCGTCGAGGGCGCCGGTGACCACTGCTGCGAATATATGACGGGCGGTATCGTGGTCGTGCTCGGCAAGACCGGGCGAAATTTCGCGGCCGGCATGTCGGGCGGGATTGCCTATGTACTCGATCTGGACGGTGGATTCCCGACGCTGTGCAACCTGGCGATGGTCGAGCTTGAGCCCTTGCTTGAGGAGGAGGACATCAACGCCAAGGCGTATCATCAAGCCGGCGATCTCGACGGCCATGGTCGCGTCGACGTCATGTCGGACTTCACCCGTTACGATGCGGCACGGCTTCACCTTTTGATCTCGCGCCATGCCCGGTTCGCCGGCTCGCGCCGGGCAGCGCAGATTATCGCGAATTGGGAAGCGTACCTGCCGCGGTTTCGGAAGGTGATGCCGGTGGAGTACCGGCGCGCGCTGGCGGACCTCGCCAAGGAAAAGGCCGCCAAAATGCAGGCGGCGGAATGATGCCAGGGCGCCGTCTCCCTTGCGGAGCGTGGGACGGAACGTGCCGCTTTCTTGAGTTTGGATGGAATGGGTAAAGTTACTGGCTTTCTAGAGTTCGAGCGTAACGACCGCGACTATGAGCCGGTTGAGGAGCGCATTCGTCATTGGCGCGAATTCGTGCGGCCGCTGCCGGAAGCCGAAACCCGTCAGCAAGCCGCGCGCTGCATGAACTGCGGGATCCCTTATTGTCACACCGGGTGCCCGGTCAACAATCAGATTCCGGATTGGAACGATCTCGTCTATACGGGCGACTGGCGGGAGGCGTCCCGCAATCTGCACTCGACCAACAATTTTCCCGAGTTCACCGGCCGCGTCTGTCCGGCGCCCTGTGAGGCCTCGTGTACGCTCAACATCGACGACAATCCCGTTACCATTAAGACCATCGAATGCGCCATCGTGGATCGTGCCTTCGAGGAGGGCTGGGTGCAGCCGGAGCCGGCGTCTGAGAGAACCGGCAAATCGGTCGCGGTGGTGGGGTCCGGGCCGGCCGGCCTCGCCTGCGCCCAGCAACTGGCGCGCGTCGGCCATGATGTCCACGTCTATGAAAAGCATGAGAAGCCCGGTGGGCTGCTGCGCTACGGCATCCCGGATTTCAAGATGGAGAAATATCTCGTCGATCGCCGGGTCGCCCAAATGGAGGCCGAGGGCGTGCATTTCCATTGCGGCGTTCATGTCGGCTGTGATTTGGCGGCAGCGGAGCTTGTCGCCCTGCACGACGCCGTGGTGCTGGCGGGTGGCGCGGAAAAAGGGCGCGACCTTTCCATTCCCGGCCGCGATCTGAAGGGCATCCACTTCGCGATGGACTTTCTGCCGCAGCAGAACCGGCGCATTGCTAACGAGCCACAAGGGGGCGTCGAGCCGATCCTGGCGAACGGCAAGCACGTGGTGGTGATCGGCGGTGGCGACACCGGATCAGACTGCATCGGCACGTCGATCCGCCAGGGCGCACTTTCGGTCACCAATTTCGAAATCATGCCAAAGCCGCCCGAGCGGGAAAACAAAGCGCTCACCTGGCCCGATTGGCCGCTCAAGCTGCGCACGTCATCGAGCCACGAGGAGGGAGCAGAACGCGATTTCGCGGTGATGACGGTGGAATTCATCGGTGACGGCGGCAACGTGAAGCAATTGCGCTGTGTGCGTTGCGACTCAAAGTATGCGCCGATTCCAGGCACGGAATTCGAGCTGCCGGCCGACCTCGTGCTGCTTGCAATGGGATTCCTGCACCCGACTCACGAGGGCATGATCAAAGAACTCGGGCTCACGCTCGATCCGCGCGGCAACGTCAAGGCCGATGCAGTTCATTACGTGAGTTCGGTCAGCAAGATATTTGCCGCCGGAGACATGCGTCGTGGCCAGTCGCTTGTGGTGTGGGCTATACGAGAGGGCCGACAAGCCGCTCATGCGGTCGACAAGTTCCTGATGGGTACCACCACATTGCCGAAATAAAACTTGTGTCGTGGCACAAAGCCGTTTCTCATCGACCGCCAAAGAAAGACCCACCGAACAAGGATTGAAAATTGAATTGCGGCAAGACCGGCGGCCGTCGGTAGTCGGGCCGATAAATCGACTGTGCGTCTGCAAAAGCCGGACGCGGGCGGCGGACAACCGGGCGCGCGGGCTGCGAGGTCGTGGCACCCGCTTCTGTTGATGCTGCCGCTGCGACCGTAGTTGTAGCACCCCGTTCCGCGACCATTGGGGTCATCGGCAAGTCGGTCGTTGCAACTACGGGATCGCTCCCAACCGGAGCGACACCGCGCCGCGGCCAAGTAAAGTCGTCAGCGCGGCCGGCCGGTGCACGTATTGGCTCGCCCCTCACCAGCACCTTCGTTGCCATCGCGTCGCTTGACGCCTGGCGGGTATTGCCGCCGCCCAGAAGATCGTCAGTTTCACTGCCCCGCCCTGCGATCAACCGTACAGCGGGCCCGGCCAAAGGCCGCGCATGCAGGCCCGACCGGCTGGCAGCGGGGTCTACTGCTTCGGCCTTCGGTTCTTCCGGGACCGCGACGGCCATTGGAGCCGTCCGTGCATTCAACCAACGCTGGACCTCGCGCTCGACATAATGGGCGAGCTTTCGAGCCCCGGCCTGGGTGAAGTACATGCCGTCGCCGCTGCGCAATCGCCGGGTTTGACCTTCGACATCGGGGCCAGACTGAGCGTAGCGGCCGTCTTCATCGACGAAGCCGTCCCATACATCGATATAAATGATGCCCGCCTTATCGGCCCGGCTGCGGTAGAGGTCGTTGAGAAACGGGATATCGGCACCGGCTTTCTGCCCGCGCAATGGCGGCAGCCCCACCCAAAACACCGGTACCCCCGAGGTCTTAAGGGCCGCGATCGTATCGTCGACGCGGCGGACATAGGCTTCACTCCACGCATCGGTGCGAAATTCCAAAGTCCTGTTGCCGGCGGGGGCCGATGGATCTGGCGCCGCGACGGCGGGCGTTTCGTTGGCCTTGTCCGGCGCTGGCTTGTCGAGCTCCAAAGCGGCTGAATCCTCGACCCGCTGCGGCGGTTTCACGGCGCGTGGGGCGGGCGTGGCCTGAGCAGTTTCGCGGATCTGCCGGCGGTCGTTGATGCCGATCATCATCAACACGAATTTCGGTTTTTGCGACGCTATCAGTTCACGCGCTGCCTGCGGCCAATCGGGATATTCGCCGCGCGGATCGCTGCGGACCTCGGTGCGGATCAAGCCCGAACTCGTACGATGTCGCCGCAATATCCCGATCTCGGGCGAGTCCGCATACGCAAGCTCAAGACCATAGGCCAGCCAGTCCGCCATCGCATCACCGAGCACCAGGATCGGTGTAGTGACGGTGCTTTCAACCTTGGGATCCGCTTTCTTGGGTGCAGGCGCCCTGGAATAATCAGCTGGCGGAGACGATCGCTCTATTTGTTGTTGCTGCGGCGCAGGCGACGGGGCGGATGGTTCGAACCAATCGAACGGTCCGCGTTGGCGGCGGCTCGGGAACCCAAAGAAAAACTGTGCATCGGACGGCGTTGGCGCGAGCACCAGTAACGTCGTTGCCAAAACCGCTTCCGCGGCAAGCAGGGCGATGGCAATCAAAAACCGTAAGCAGCCGCTGCGGACCATCTCGAATTTCCTGACCGTGTCGCGGTCTGAGGGCCGCCTCCAAAGGCGCTACGCTACGCTGGCAGCGCCGCGAACTCCTCTCCTCCCCCCTTGTGGGGAGGGGTCGGGTGGGGGTCGAGGAGTGGGGCAATGCTGCGCCACAACCTGCCGACCCCTACCCCAATCCTCCCCCACAACGGGGAGGGAGTCGTGGGGGCGCGACCTCGGCCTCACTTAGCGCCACGGGGCCACCCCCGGGCCGCAAGTCATCCGTCCTCAATATACCATTACTACCACAGACATCGGGTCGGATTGAAGGCCGCAGCGGGAATGTCAGGGTTGGATTTCCCGCGGGCATCGCGATGTCTTATGGCTGACGCAACTGCTCCAACAAATCGGCCGATGCGAAGCCATCCGGGATGACGCCTAGCGAAACTTGAAAGCTCTTGATCGCACTACGAGATTTGGCATTTATGCGACCGTTCGGCTCACCTCCGATGTCGAAGCCGCGGCGTACCAGATGTTGCTGCAGCTCGTAACGCTCGGCGTTGGTGAGCACCCTTTCGTGTCGCGGCCAAGCGGTGACGATCGGCCCGTCACCTCGCAATCGGTCGGCCAGATGCCCGATCGCCAGGGCATACGCCTCCGCCGGGTTGTATTTCATCAACACCCGGAAGTTGTTGAGCATCAGAAAGGCCGGCCCGCTCGCGCCAGCCGGAACCAGCAGATAGGCGCGGTCGGTCGGGCGCAGATAACCTCTGCCGCCGATTCTGACCACACGCAGCCGTTCCCATTCTCGCATCGTCATGGCATTGGCGCTGTCTGCCAGAAGGTAGTTGAAGTCGGCCGGCAGCGTCACCTCGTAGCCCCAGGCCTGGGCCGGAATCCATCCGTCTGCCTTGAGGTTGTTGGCCGTAGAGGCGATGAGATCGGCAGGCGAATCGACCACATCGCGGCGTCCATCGCCGTCGAAATCGACCGCGAAGCGCTTGAAGGAGGTCGGCATGAACTGCGTCGGACCGAACGCGCCCGCCCACGAGCCCTTGAGACGATCCGGACTGATATCGCCGCGCTCGAGGATTTCCAGCGCGGCGAGGAACTCATCCCTGAAATAGCCCTGGCGCCGGCCCACACATGCAAGAGTCGCGGTCGAGCGGACGACTGGACGGTCGCCTCCCGACGTGCCGAAATTCGACTCGACACCCCAGATCGCCGTCACGATATGGCGGTCGACGCCGTAGGCCTTCTCCATCGCATCGAACACGGCACGATATTGTGCCAGAATCTCGCGCCCGCGCATAATCCGGCTGTCATTCACCAGTAAGTCGAGATAGTCCCAGATAGCCTTGGTGAATTCCGGCTGCGCATCCATCAGGTCCATGATGCGCAGATCGGGCGTGAGATCGCGTGTATGTGTATCAAAGGTTTCGCGCGTGATGCCACGTCGTGCAGCGTCCGGCCACAGGCTTTCCAGGCAATTGTTGAAATTCGCCGCGGCCGCAAGGATCGCCTCGGCGGTCATGAGCGGATGGCCGGAACTGCCGGATTGCCCGCTCCAGTCGGAGGCACCGGGGACTTTTGTAACCGAATCGGTCGCGGTGGCGGGGGCGGCCGGGGCCAGAAACGGAAACAGCCGTTCAATGATCTGCGCGCTCGCATCGCCTGTCGCGCCCGCCAAGGCGCCAGCCACACATATGATGCCCAACAGCGATTTCGAGCCGACCATCGCCATTTCTCCCCCCGCAACAGCCGCCAACCGAACGCCCCAATTCGTCAAGACAATGGCGTATCAACCCCTAAATTTGGTTGACGGGGGTCTAACGCATCGAATCTCGTTCTAGTTCTATGTATCCGATTCCAAATGTGCTACCGATCAGGATGTTTTTCGCCGTTGCTTCAGGTATGCCACAATTATTCCCACTTGTTATTCCCATTTGACCACGCAAGTGACCGTTGCTGCAATTGCAAGTCCGATCAACCTCCGTATTCCCCGCACAGCCCTTATGAAGCCCATCCGTAAAGCCATCCTGCCGGTCGCCGGCCTTGGTACACGTTTTCTGCCCGCCACGAAGGCGATGCCGAAGGAAATGCTGCCGGTCGTCGACCGCCCGCTGATTCAGCACGTGGTGGATGAAGCCCGTCAGGCCGGCATCGAGCACTTCATTTTCGTCACCGGCCGCAACAAAGGCGTCATCGAGGACCATTTCGACCGGCAGTTCGAGCTCGAATTGACCCTGACGGAGCGCAATCGCCGCGCCGAGCTGGAACTTTTGGCGGGCGATTTGCCGGGCGCCGGACAGACCAGCTTCACCCGCCAGCAACAGCCGCTGGGGCTCGGCCATGCGGTATGGTGCGCGCGCGAACTCGTCGGCAACGAGCCGTTCGCCCTGATGCTGCCTGATGTGCTGGTGCAGGCGCAGCGCAGCTGCCTGACACAAATGCTGGATGCCTGCCGACGGCTCCCCGACGATGCCAATATCGTTGCGGTCGAAGAAATGCCGATGGATCGCATTCATATGTACGGCGTGGTGGGGGTCGGAAAATCGCAAGGCGAGGCTTTCGAGATCACGCGGATGGTCGAGAAGCCGCCGCGCGAGCATGCGCCCTCGAACCTTATCATCACCGGACGATATATCTTGCAGCCAAAGATTTTCGAAATTCTGTCTAACCAGAGCCGCGGCACGGGCGGAGAAATCCAGCTCACCGACGCGATGATCCGGCTCGCGCTGGAGCAGCCGTTCTACGGGCTCAAATTTGAAGGCCGCAGCTTCGATTGCGGCAGCAAGATCGGCTTCCTCACCGCCAACATCGCTTATGCGCTGGCGCGCGACGATATCGCTCCGGCGCTGCGATACGAGATCAAGTCGCTGCTGGGGTGAACGGCAGGTGTTGCGCAGCAAAGCACAGCCCACGAGCGAGCGCGACCAGGCACTTATTGCCTGCGCGTTACGCACCCTCGGAGCCGAGACCGGCGGCATGACCGCCCTCAGCGCCGCGATCGCGAACGGCCTTGGACGGACCTTCATCGCCGCGGTCTCCATGATCAAGGCGGCGCGCGGCCGTGTCATCGTCAGCGGCATGGGCAAGTCCGGCCACATCGGCCACAAGGTTGCCGCGACCCTTTCATCCACCGGTACGCCTGCGTTTTTCGTCCACCCGGCCGAGGCGAGCCATGGCGATCTCGGCATGATTACCTCCGACGACGTCATCATTGCGATGTCATGGTCGGGCGAAACCGCCGAACTGAAAAACCTGATCGATTATTCGCGCCGGTTCCGGATCGGCCTGATCGCCATCACGGCCGACGCGGCAAGCACGCTCGGGCAAGCCGCCGATATCGCGCTTGTACTGCCCCAGGCGCGCGAGGCCTGCCCGCATAATCTCGCCCCCACCACCTCGTCGCTCATGCAACTTGCACTTGGCGACGCACTTGCGATTACGCTCCTGGAAAGTCGCGGCTTTACGGCGCTCGATTTTCGTGACTTGCACCCCGGCGGGCGGCTCGGGGCCTTGCTGGCCTACACCCGCGATCTGATGCACATCGGAGACGAGATGCCGCTGAAACCTGTCGGCGCCAAGATGTCGGACGCTATCGTGGAAATGTCCGCGAAGGGCTTCGGCTGCGTTGGAATCACCGATGCTGCGGGGCGTCTCGTCGGTATCATTACGGACGGCGACTTGCGGCGCCACATGCGACCCAATTTGCTCGATGCCATGGTCGAGGAGGTCATGACCAGGGGGCCGACCACGGTGCGTCCTGACCAGCTCGCCAGCGAGGCGCTGGAATTGCTTAACTCCCTGAAGCGGACCGTTTTATTTGTGATCGAGGGCGAGCGCGCGGTCGGCATCGTTCACATGCACGATCTGCTGAGGGCAGGAGTGCAGTGATCAGAGTCAGTAATCAGGAGTCAGGCAGCGCTCTGTTTCCTGATCCCTGATTACTGATCACTGATCATCTCCACGTGGAGCGCGGTTCCGTCGACCCGCGTGACCTTGACGCGTCTGCCGGCCGGAATGTCGGTCCCGGTAATCCGCCATACGGTGTCGTCGATACCGATCGTGCCCGAGCCGTCCACGATCGGCTTTTCCAGCGTGAAAATACGGCCAACCAGTGCCTCCGCACGGCGATTGAGGAACGGCTGATCGGTCTTCTCACCGGCCCGCGCGGCGAGCCGCCGCCACAGCGGGATCGCCAATACGGAAAAAACCGCAAAGGCGATGAATTGCTCCTGCCAGTTCCAATCGATGTATAGCGAGATGGTACCGACCAACAGCGCGGCAAGACCCAGCCACAGCATGAAAACCCCCGGCGCCAGCACTTCAGCCACCAGCAGCAATCCGCCGGCGATGAACCAATCCCACACTCCAAGCGAGGCAAACATCTCCAACATGGAAGTTTCTCAACTCATAGGTTTGGCGTCGATGGCCGCGACGTTTGGTTGTGTCTGAGCGTCTACGGCTGAAATGGCCGGTTGTGCCGGTGCGTCGACCGCCGGCCTGGTCGGGCGCGGCGGCGTGCCGTTGCCGCCGGAGTTGCCGCCTCCGAAGGTCTCCTTGGCAATTTCTGCGATCCCGCCGAGCGTGCTGAGTATGCTAGTTGCCTCGACGGGAAGCATCAATATCTTTTGGTTCGGCGAATGCGCAATCTCCGTGAGCGCGCGCAGATACTTGTCGGCGACGAAGTAGTTGATCGAGGCGACTTCACCCTTGGCGATCGCCTGGCTCACGACTTCGGTGGCTTTGGCCTCGGCCGTGGCAGAGCGCTCGCGCGCCTCGGCGTCGCGGAATGCGGCCTCGCGACGACCTTCGGCCTCCAGAATCATCCCTTGCTTGTTGCCCTCCGCCCTGAGGATCGCAGACTGGCGCTGGCCTTCCGCTGTCAATATTTCGGCGCGCTTCTCGCGTTCGGCCTTCATCTGCCGGCCCATCGACTGGATGAGATCCTCCGGCGGTATGATGTCCTTGATCTCGATGCGGTTGACCTTGATGCCCCAAGGCGCGGCCGCCGCATCGACGACTCGCAGCAGGCGTTCGTTGATCTCGTCGCGATGCGACAGCATTTGATCGAGGTCCATGGCGCCCATCACGGAACGGATGTTGGTCATGGTGAGCTTGACGATGGCTTGATCAAGGGCCGCAATCTCGTAGCTTGCCTTGGCGGCATCGAATACCTGAAAAAAAACGACGCCGTCCACCGTGACGCTGGCGTTGTCCTTGGTGATGACCTCCTGTTGGGGAACGTCCATCACCTGCTCCATCACGTTCATCCTTCGACCGATCCGGTCGACGAAAGGGACGACCAGGTTAAGGCCGGGCCTCAACATTCTCGTATAGCGGCCGAATCGCTCGACGGTCCAGTTATAGCCCTGCGGCACCGTCTTGACGCCGAGGAAGACCGTGAGAACGGCCAGAAAGACGACGATGAGGACGAAAACGTCGTAGCCGCCGAACATTTGCTAACTCCCCTTTGGAGCGGTTTTTAGCACCAATCGGATTCGAAGGCATCTTGGTTCGCATTGGTTCGCGGCTCTTCGCATCTTAGAGCGCGCCACGGCGCCTGTTTCCATCGAAGACCCGCCGGAGCATTTCCCGATTAGGTTGACGAAACCTTGCGTAAACCAGATAAACCAAGCTGCGAGCACGGCCGCGACGAGGCATGAAAATACCTATGGATTAGGTCCAACCCTGCAATTCCCGCAGCACCACCGCCTCGATCACCCGTATTCCTGGCTCGCTGTCGTTGAGGCACGGAACGGCCGCGAAATTTTCGCCGCCTGCATGGCGGAAATATTCGGCATTCTCGCCAGCGATCTCCTCAAGCGTTTCCAGACAATCGGCCGAAAAGCCTGGCGTGATGACAACGAGATTTTTCACCCCGCGCGCCGCCAAATCCTTGACGGTCACGTCCGTATAGGGCTTGAGCCATTCGGCACGACCGAACCGTGATTGGAAGGTCATGACGAGCCTGCTGTCGTCGACTTGCAGCCGTTCGCGCAGCAACCGAGTGGTCTTCGCGCAATGGCAATAATAGGGATCGCCCTTGTCGAAATAGCTCCTCGGAATGCCGTGGAATGACGCGATAATCATATCGGGCGCGAACGTCAATGTCTTCAAATACGCTTCGAGCGAGGCCGCCAGCGCCTCAATGTAGGCGGGCTCGTCGAAATAAGGCGGCGCGACACGCAGCGCGGGCTGCCAGCGCATATCCATAAGGGCGCGAAACACTTCGTCGCACACTGTGGCGGTGGTGGCGGCGGCGTATTGCGGATAAAGCGGCACCACCAGAATCCGTTCGCATCCCTGCCCCACGAGTGCGGCCAGGCGCGAATGGATCGAGGGGTTTCCATAACGCATCGCCCAGTCCACCACGATCCGCTTGCCACGCCTGCTAAGGACAGCAGAGAGCTTGTCCGCCTGCGAGCGCGTGATCGTTTTCAGCGGCGACTCGTTTTTCTCGCGATTCCAGATCTTCTCGTAGTCAAGACCTTTGCGCCGCGGTCGCAACGGCAGAATGATGGCGTTGAGCACAAACTTCCAGATGATCGTGTCTTCCTCGATCACCCGCTTGTCATGCAGGAACTCGCGCAAATAGCGCCGCACCGACCGGGCATCGGTAGCGTCGGGCGTGCCGAGGTTGATGACGAGCACCCCGATCGATCCGGACTGAACCTTCGGATGATCGGCGGGCCGCCGGCCGAAAGCGACGTGCTCAGGCAACCTGAATTCGTTCATGGTCCCATTCTACCGCAACGCAGGGAAAAAAATCATCCGGCCCTTTCGCAGCTGCCGACTTTCATGGGAGGTTGCGCTGGTCGGAGATGACCTTGCCGTCATTCGGCAAAGCCCCGGTCCCCACCAGCCTGACCTCGCCGCGCAGCTTGATCACCGCCTGGAGGGTCGTGGCGACCGCCTCGGCGAGACCTGTCGGCGCCGGCGCACACTCCGCCATCAGGGTCATGACGTCTTGCTCGCCGGTCCGGGTTACGACCAAACGAAGTCTGCCGAGTTCGCTGTGCAGCCTGCCGATTTCAGCCACCTGCCCAGGATGCACGAACATACCCTTGATCTTCGTGGACTGATCCGCACGACCCATCCACCCTTTGATCCGCATATTGGTCCGCCCGCAGGGCGAGCGGCCGGCAAGCACGGCTGAAAGGTCGCCGGTGGCAAGGCGGATCATCGGATAATCAAGATTGAAAGAGGTGACGACAACTTCGCCGACATCGCCCTCAGGCACCGGATCGCCAGTACCGGGGCGCACGATTTCAACGATGACATGCTCGTTTACCACCATGCCGTCGCGGGCATTAGTCTCGTACGCGATGACGCCGACCTCTGCGATCGCGTAACACGACAGCACGTTGACCCCGCGGGCGCTAAGTTCATGGCGCAATGTGGCCGGCAGTGCCGCGCCGGACACGAGCGCGTGCCTGAGCGACGAGGCGTTCTTGCCGGACTTTTCCGCTCCATCGAGCAGGACCTTAAGGAAATCCGGCGTGCCCACATAGCCCGAGGGCTTGAAATGCGAGATGGCATCGAGCTGCTGGTCGCTATTGCCGACTCCACCCGGGATGACGGCGCAGCCAAGCGCATGAAGGCCGGACTCGAAGATGAACGCGCCCGGCGTGAGATGATAGGAGAACGCGTTATGCACAATATCACCCGATCGGAACCCGCAGGCAAACAGCGCGCGCGCAGTGCTATGACCGTCCGGGCTTTCGCATTCGGGTTCGAAGATCGGGCCGGGTGACATCATGAGACGGCGCGCCCTGTCGGGCGGCGTCACGTTGAAGCCGCCGGACGGGGGATCGGCCTGTTGCAGCGCGGGCAACTCCGACTTGCGCAGCAGCGGCAGCT
>Ga0066903_100002288_pt1 | contig 14850 bp, 15 predicted proteins | sample PanSoiMetaGPlot1_FD_67491 | JGI IMG/M metagenome (GOLD analysis project Ga0066903, IMG submission 67491) | Tropical forest soil microbial communities from Panama analyzed to predict greenhouse gas emissions - Panama Soil - Plot 1 (version 2) | ecosystem: Environmental > Terrestrial > Soil >...
CTTCCGCCAGGCCGACGTTGCGCGCCGCGCTCAGCCCGCCGTTCGGAATGTCGATGACGCGGACGCGGGGATGTGCGTGCGCGATCTCGCCCGTGCGATCGCGAGATCCGTCGTTGACGACGACGATCTCGACGTCGGGATAGGTCAGCCGTTCCAGTGACGTCAGGCAATCTTCGAGCGTATCGGCCGCGTTGTAGGCGCACACGACGACCGAGACGCGTGGCCACGCGACGCGGGCTGCCTCGGCAAATGGGGCGTCGCGAAACGCCGCCGCGACGGCCACCGCGGCGGGCTTCGGTCGCCGCTCGCGATCGACGAGGCCGAATGCCCAGTTGTCGACGTCGGACCCACCGCGCCACCACTGGTCGGTCCACGCGAACGCCACTGCGCCGCACGCGCCGAGCTCGAACGCCGCGCGCACGTGCGTGGCCGTGATCTCGGCCTGGCCGGCAGTGCCTTCGCGGATCGAGTCCGCCCCCGCTTCGGCCAGCAGCAGTGGCTTGTGACCGGCGATGTTCTGGAGCCGTGCGAGGTACGCACGCAGTTCTGCTTCGCGGTGCAGGTAGACGTTGAAGGCGCAGACGTCGAAGAACGACAGGTCGAGGAACTCGGTCGGCGGAAAGTTCACGTAGGTGAACAGGGTGTTTGGCGATGTGCTCTTGGTTTCTTCGAAGAGCCCGCGGAGGAACCGTTCGACGCGCACGTTGCCGTGCCAGCGCACGACACCTGGCGGTATTTCGTTGCCGAGCGCGACGAGCGCGACGGCCGGATGTGAGCCCAGCTGGCGAACCTGGTTGATCAGCTCGTGGCGGATGGCGCGCGTCAGCCGGCGGTCATCGAGAAAGGCGACATGCTGCGACCATGGCAGCCCGACCATGACACGCAGACCGTGCCGGGCGGCCTCGTCGAGCAGATCAACGCGTGGCGCCGTGTAGGTCCGGACTGTGTTGATCCCGAAGCTGGCCATGAGGCGGAAGTCTTCGGCGACCTGTTCGACTGGCGGGAACTGATAGCCCTGAGAGTCGGGCGCAAACGTCCCGTACGTGACACCTTTCAGGAGGAAGCGCTCGGTGCCCGTACACAAAAATTTCCCGTCGGCTGTGACCCGGGCCGCCTCCAAGGGCGCTGCCGGCGCGACGGCCGGCTCAGCTTGCAGTGCGGTGCTCACAATCCAGGTGCCTTACACCATTCAGCCCGGCCACGCGTGGATGGGGCAAATACCTAATTGTATCAGTGATTTGGCGAGAGTCAGGGGGGCCGTAGCGTGGGGATCAGCCTTCTCCAGGCAGTTTCAGCCGTCCTGTATATAGAGCCATCCCCACGACGGCGTCGACGCCCATGGCATCGAGTTCGTCCACTTCCTCCTGGGTGGTCACGCCTCCCGCAGCGGTCAGCCGACGCGCAGTGGCGCCCCGCACGCTACGAATCGCCTCCGTATCGGTCCCGCGCATCAGGCCCTCGGTGTCGACGTGGGTGTAAAGGAATTCGTTGCAGTAAGGCTCGAGTGCACGGACGGCGTCGACCGCCGTGAGCGGCAGCGGCGTCTTCCACCCGTGCACGACGACGTGCCCGCCGCGACTGTCGACCGCCGCGATGATGCGATCCGCGCCCACGGCCTCGGAAAGTTCGCGGGCGAACGCGAGATTGGGCGCGCCGTCCTTGAAAAGCGCCGAGCCAGCGATGATTTGCTGCGCCCCCGCTGCGAGCACGTCACGCGCCCGCTCGACCGTGCGGATGCCGCCGCCCACTCGGCACGACAGCGCGCCCGCGATCCGGCGGACGAGCGAGAGGTTGTCGCCGCGGCCCATCGCCGCGTCGAGATCGATTACCTGCACTTTGGGATAGCGCTCGAAGCGTCGCACCCAGGCGAAGACGTCGTCGTGTCTGATGGCGAGCTGCTCGCCCTGCACGAGCTGGACGACCGCGCCATTCTGCAGATCGATTGCGGGAATCAGCATGCTGAGCCTGGTGGACGTTGGTCTACAAACGGACCGGCACGCCGTGTTGATGCAAGTGCTGCTTCAGCGCAGCCACGCTCGTTTCCGCATAGTGAAAAATAGATGCGGCGAGCGCGGCATCGGCACGGCCGGCCGTGAAGACGTCGACGAAGTGGGCCAGCGTGCCCGCGCCGCCCGACGCGATAACGGGAATCGAAACCGCGCGCGAGACCGCCGACGTCAGGGCGCAGTCGAAGCCCACCTTCGTGCCGTCGCGATCGATCGACGTCAGCAAGATTTCGCCGGCGCCGCGCGATTCCGCCTCCCGGGCCCACTCGACGGCTTCGCGGCTCGCCGCTGCCTGGCCGCTCCTCGCGTACACCGCAAAGCGGCCGTTCTCTTCCTTGGCGTCGATCGCCACGACGACGGCCTGGCTGCCGTAACGCTCCGCCAGCGTCGTGATGAGCGCAGGATTCGACAGTGCCGCGGTGTTGAGGCTCACCTTGTCGGCGCCCGCGTCGACCGCAGCCGCGGCATCCGCTTCAGTGCGGATGCCGCCGCCGACCGCGAGCGGGATGAACAACTCGCGCGCGACGGCGCGGATGGTATCGGCGAGCGCGCGTCGGCGCTCGATTGTCGCCGTGATGTCGAGGATGACCAGCTCATCGACGCCTTCCACGTTGTAGCGCCGGGCGAGCTCCGCGGGATCGCCGGCCGTTCGCAGGCCTTCGAAGTTGATGCCCTTGACGACTTGGCCGTCCCGGACATCGAGACACGCGATGATGCGTTTCGATAACACGGCTTCTCGTCTGTGCGCTACGCCAGGCTCAGGAAGTTCCGAAGCACCTGCAAACCCACCTCGCCCGATTTCTCGGGATGAAACTGCACGCCGGCCACGTGCCCGCGCTGCACGATCGACGAAAAGCGTTCCCCGTGATCAGTGAGCGCGACCGAATCGCCGGTCACCGGCGCCACGTAGCTGTGCGTGAAGTACACCTGCGCGCCGGATGGAATGCCTTCGACGATGGAGGCATCACGCTGGAGTTCGAGCGCGTTCCATCCGACGTGCGGAACCTTGACGGCTGACTGGCCGGCGTCGCCGAGGCGATAGCACCGCCCGCTCAAGAGCCCGAGGCCAGGAAGGTCGGGCGCCTCCTCGCTACCCTCGAAGAGCCACTGCATGCCGAGGCAGATCCCAAGCAGCGGGCGTCCTTCTCCCACGCGGGCGAGAATGCCCTCGATCCAGTCGGTACCGAGTGCGCGCGTGGCGCCGAAGTGGCCCACACCAGGAACGACGATGGCTTCGGCGGTGTCGAGGTCGGCCGGCGTCTCAGGCGTGACCAGATCAGCGCCGAGCGCGGCGAACGCCTTGCGCACTGAGGTCAGGTTCCCCGCACGGTAATCGATGAGGGCGATCGCCATGAGCCGTTCCTTACAGCAATCCCTTCGTGCTCGGCAGCATGCGGCCCAGGCGCCGGTCTTTGGAGCACGCGACGCGCAGCGCACGGGCGAACGCCTTGAAGACCGCTTCGACGTGATGATGGCTCGATCGCCCGTACAGCACCTTGACGTGCACGTTTGCGCGCGCGCCGATGGCAAAGCCTTCGAAGAAGTCGTGGACGAGCTCCGTCTGCAGATCGCCGACCTTCAGCGTCCGCATCTTCAGATCGACGGCGGCGTGCGGCCGGCCGCCCAGATCGATGGCCGCGACCGCCAGTGTTTCGTCCATCGGCATCACGAAATACCCCGCGCGGTTGATGCCGCGGCGGCTCCCGAGCGCGGCCGACACGGCTTCACCGAGCGCGATGCCGAGATCCTCGACCGTGTGATGCTGGTCGACGTCGAGATCGCCTTTGGCGTCGATCTTCAAATCGAAGGCGCCGTGCCGCGCCACCAGCTCCAGCATGTGATCGAGGAACCGGATGCCGGTGCGGACCTCGTACCGCCCTTTGCCGTCAAGGGCTATCGTCAGCGCGATCGAGGTTTCTGTCGTCGTCCGATCGATTACTGCGCGGCGCATAGCACCTCCTCGAGCACGTCGAGCGCGCGCTGCGTGTGTGCCACGACGCCGGCCCCCATTCGGATGCAGCCGCTCGACCCGGGCTCGGCGGAGCGGTCGCGCACGTAGATTCCGCGGGCGCGCACACCAGCGACCACCTCGGTCGCCCGGTCGCCGACGCGAACGAGCACGAAATTGCCGTCACTCGGCCAGTACTTCAGGCCGAGTCGATCGCAGGTCGTGTACACGAGCTGTTTCGACGCCGCCACCTCGCGAAGATAGCGTTCCACGTGCTCGCGATCCTCGAGCGCCGCCTGCAGGGCGACGACGGCCGCGATGTTGACGCTGTACACCGGCACGGCGAATCGGATGGGATCGAGCGCCTCGGGTGCCCCGACGAGCGCGCCAATGCGCAGGCCCGCCAGCGCGTATGCCTTCGAGAACGTGCGGCCAACGACTACGTTGGGATAGGCGGCGAGCTCGGGAATGAAGCTGCGGCCCGCGAAGTCAGCGTAGGCCTCGTCAACGAACACGACCGCCTGGGGAGGCACGCGTCGCGCGAGTGTCCGGACGGCGTCAAGCGGCATCGACACGCCGGTGGGGTTGTTCGGGTTCGTCAGAAAGATGACGCGCGTGCGCGGCGTGATGGCCGCGAGTACATCGTCGAGAGGAAACGCGAAGTCAGGCTTCGGCATCACCTGCACGAGTCGCCCACCCGCCACGTCGGTGTCGAACCTGAAAATCTCGAAGGCCGGCTCCGGAACGATGGCTTCGGGCCGTTCGCCGTCCGGACCCGGCCGGAGATAGGCGTTCGAAACGGCCATGATGCCTTCATCGAGGCCGTTGACCAGCAGCAGCCGATCCGTGGTTGTGCCCAGGCGGTCCGCACACGCGCTGGAGACGGCGGCGTACGGTGGGTAGAAGCAAATCTGGTCGGCGCGCAGGTTCGCGAGGGCGGCCAGCACGCGCGGCGAACAGCCGCCTGTGTTCTCGTTCTGATGCAGCCGGAGTCCGTCGTAGAGCTCGGCGGGTTTTTCGTACCGCGCTTTCAGCGTCATGTCGCGCGTCCCCCAAGCCTGACTTCGACCGACCGGGCATGCGCCGTCAAGCCTTCGGCTCGCGCGAGAGGCAGGATGGTCGGGGCCAGTCCCGCGAGCCCTCGGCGCGTGAGCCGTTGTACCGCCATGACGCGGACGAAATCGGCGCCGCTCAGTCCACCACGAAACCTGGCCGCGCCGGCTGTGGGGAGCACGTGGTTAGAGCCGGTGGCATAGTCGCCGGCGGCCTGTGCCGTGTAGGGGCCGACGAACACGGCGCCGGCGGTGATGGGGCGCCGCACCAGCGCGTCGCGATCGACGACCAGATGCTCGGGCGCGAGACGATCCGCGAGGTCCATCGCTTCGGCCGCCGATCGCACCGCTACGATGGCGCCGTGGCGTTTCAAGGAGCGATCCGCTACATCGAGGCCGACGACGCGCGCCGCCACGGCGCGCGCCACCCGTTCGGCGAGCGCACGGCGCCATGTGATGAAGATCGATCGCGCGTCGGGATCGTGCTCGGCCTGGGCGACGAGATCGGCGGCGATCCATGACGGGCGGCCGCCGCCCGCGACGATGACGATCTCGGTTGGTCCCGCGTAGAAATCGATCGCGCAGTCGCCAGCCACGGCCGCCTTCGCGGCGGCGACGTAGCGATTGCCGGGACCAACGATCTTGTCGACGCGCGGCACCGTCGCGGTTCCGTACGCGAGCGCCGCCACGGCATGCGCGCCGCCCACGCGGAAGAGCCGGGTGACACCGGCTTCGAGCGCGGCCGCCATGACCGCCGGTGCAGGTCGAGGACAGACGACGATGACGTCCCGCACGCCGGCGACGCGCGCGGGCACGGCGGTCATCAGCAGGGAAGAGGGCAGGGGAAAGCGCCCGCCGGGCACGTAGCAGCCGACGCGCTGCAACGGCTCGACGCGCTGTTCGACCGACACGCCCGGCGAGACCGTCAGGTCCCAGTGGCGCGGCAGCTGTCGCGCGGCGACGCGCGCAATGTGACGAGCCGCCCGCGCGATCGCGCGCCGCACGTCGGGCGCGACCGTTGCGGCCTGCGCCCGCATTTCGTCGGCCGACACCTCGAGCGGCGGCATGGATCGATCGAATTCCCGCGCGAAGCGCTCCAGTGCGCGGTCGCCGCCGCGGCGCACGCGATCGACGATCGTACGCACGCGCCGATTGAACACGGCGTCATCGCGGGTTTCGCGTGCGAGCAGGTTCCGGATCGCTCGCCTGTTCCGTCCGTCGACAATCTGCATGGGCGCCTACAGCACGATCTTGTTCAGCGGATATTCGACGATGCCCTGCGCGCCGGCCGTCTTGAGCCGTGGAATCAAGTCGCGCACCGTGCGCTCCTCGATGATGGTGTTCACGGCCACCCATTCCTTGTCGCTCAGGGCGGAGATCGTGGGGCGTTGAAGGGCCGGCAGCAGCGACAGCACGGCGTCGAGATCCGCGCACCGGACGTTCAGCATCAGGCCCACGCGCCCCTGCGCCTCGATGGCGGCCTTGAGCAGGAGCGCGATGTTTTCGATCTTCGTGCGCTTCCAGTCGTCGGCGAGGGCGGTGCGATTGGCGATGAGCTGCGTGTTCGACTCCATGACCGTATCGATGATGCGCAGCCGGTTGGCGCGCAGCGTCGATCCGGTTTCCGTGGCTTCGACGATGGCGTCGGCCAGCACGGGCGGCTTCACTTCCGTCGCGCCCCACGAGAACTCGACCTTCACCTTGACGCCCTGCCGCTCGAAGTAGGCGCGGGTCAGGCGGACCATCTCGGTCGCGATGGTCGCCCCTTCGAGGTCTTTCGTCGACCGCACCGACGAAGCTTCGGGGGCGGCCAGCACCCACCGGACCTTTCCGAAACTCTGTTTGGCGTAGACGAGATCGGCAATCGTCATGATCATGCCGGTCGTGCCGTCGCCGAGTTCATGCTCGGCAATGCAGTCCTGGCCCGTCAGGCCGGCGTCGAGTACGCCAGCGGAGACGTAGCGCGGCATTTCCTGCGGTCGAATCAGCATGCATTCGATGTCAGGATCGTCGATTGACGGAAAGTATGATCGAGCGCCCGCGTGCACATTGAATCCGGCGCGCGCGAAGAGCTGAATCGTCGCGTCCTGGAGCGAGCCTTTGGGAATGCCGAGCTTGAGTTTCATGGCCGTTCAACGCCCGAGCGAACGGAAGAAGCAGGTGCGCTCCCCCGTGTGACACACGTTGCCATCGCCGAGACGCTTCACCTTCACCAGCACGGTGTCGTCGTCGCAGTCGACGAACATCTCGGTGACCTGCAGACGGTTGCCGGAGGTCTCGCCTTTGGTCCACAGTGAGTTGCGGCTGCGGCTGAAGAAGGTGGCGAAGCCCGTGGCGCGCGTTTTCGCCAGCGCCTCGTCGTTCATGAACCCGACCATCAGCACTTCAGACGAATCGGCATCCTGAACGACGGCCGGAATCAATCCATTCAGTTTGGAGTAATCCATAAACAAAAAACCCCGCCAGTCGGGCGGGGTTGCATCAGTTCCGGGTTGAACGACTCGACCCTAGATCACGCGCAACTCCGCCGGCCGAAGCCGTGGTGGTGATGGACGTGCGCATGATGGCGTCGGAGCAACATCGAGCGAACAGCCTACCTGTACAAAAACGAGAGTGTCAACCCGGGGACGCGCGACACGCGACCCGTGTTCGTCCGTTCGGGGATTGCCGCCGTCGTGATCGCGACGGATACGGGCTTGATTTGTACTAATGTACTAGTATAATGAGACCAATGGCGGTCGTCTCGATCGACCCCCGTGACGCGACGCCCATCTATGCGCAACTCGATCGCGCCTTTCGTGCGGCGATTGCGAGCGGACGGCTGCGGCCCGGCGATCAGCTGCCGACGGTTCGGCAGCTGGCCGTGGAGCTGCGCGTCAACGCCAACACCGTGGCGCGCGTGTACGCGGATCTCGAGCGATCCGGCGTGCTCGAAACGCGGCGCGGCGTCGGGTCGTTCATCCGGGCCGGCCGCGCCGAAGCGCGGCCGCCTGACCAGCACAGCAAGCAGCTGCGGGCCTTTGCCACGCGCGTGTTGGCCGAAGCGGGCAGTGCGGGGTTCACGCTCGACGACGTGATTGCGGCGCTCCGGGCGCTGCGAAAAACCAGCTGATTGCGTATAGGTGCGAAAGGAGAGAGCCGTGGCGATGTCCATTCGGGTTCCCCCTCCGTCCGGGTCAGGGCCCCATCTGAACTTCATTTCGACGCTGATTCTGTTGGGGTCGCTGACCGTCGGTTTCCTGGTGGCGGTGTTCGGCGGGTTCGAGCCGCCACGTTCGCCGATTGCCCTCGTAGTCAGCGCGGTGTTCGGCGTCATCGCGATGCAGTCGCCGCGGGTGGCGCAGCAGTGGGAACGGGCCATCGTGCTGCGGCTCGGCCGCTTCCATGGCATGCGTGGTCCGGGACTCTTCTGGATCATCCCGTTCCTCGACAGCGTGACCGCGTGGATCGATCAGCGCACCATCACGACGAGCTTCGCGGCCGAACAGACGCTGACGTCAGACACCGTGCCCGTCAACGTCGACGCGGTCCTGTTCTGGATGGTGCACGACGCCGAGAAGGCAGCGCTCGAGGTACAGGACTACGCGCAGGCGGTCAGCTGGGCCGCGCAAACGGCGCTGCGCGACATCATCGGCCGTACGGCGCTGACCGATCTGCTGCGCGGGCGCGAGCGGATCGAGAGCGAACTGCAGCAGCTGATCGACACGCGGTCCAATCCCTGGGGCATCACCGTGCAGTCGGTCGAGATGCGCGACGTCGTGATCCCGAGTGCGCTCCAGGACGCGATGTCGCGCGAGGCACAGGCCGCCCGTGAGAAGCAGGCGCGGATCATCCTCGGCGAGGCCGAGGTCGAAATCGCCCACTCGTTCCAGGAAGCCGCCAAGTCGTACCACGAGAACCCGACAGCGCTGCACTTGCGGGCGATGAACATGCTGTACGAGGGCCTGAAGGAGAAAGGCGCGCTGATGCTGATCCCGAGCAGCGCCGTCGAATCCATGGGCATGGGCGGCATGCTCGGCGCCGCGGCGATGCGCCAGGAGCGATTGGCCGGCGCAAACCCTGCGTCGGGCGATGCCGTCGAATGAGAGAAGCGTGATGCCATCGAACGCGTTCGATCGCCGGCGGCTGCGCCGCCTCGCGGCCTTCGCCGTCGCGGTCCTGCTGATCGCGCGGCCGGGCGGGCTGCGGTCGCGGCCACCCATCGTCGACGCGGACGTGAACCTTGTGAAGGTGCGTGATGTCGAAGCTGGTGTCGGTGTTCGTGATCCTGATCGTGGTCGCGGCGCGGATCTCGTGGATTCGCGACTGGTGGCGCGACCATCAAAAGAAACGGGCGGGAGGGGTATAACCCCCGTCCCGCCCGTGCTGTCGTTCCGACCGCGGACCAGCGGTCCGCCCTCCGCCGAACTAGTACCGATAGTGCTCTGGCTTGTACGGGCCCTCGACGGGTACTCCGAGATAGTTCGCCTGTTCCTCGGTGAGCTTCGTCAGCTTTACGCCCAGGTGATCGAGGTGCAGCCGCGCGACCTTCTCGTCAAGGTGTTTCGGCAGGATGTACACCTTCTTCTCGTACTTGCTCCGGTTCGCGTAGAGCTCGAGCTGGGCGATCGTCTGGTTGCTGAACGACGCTGACATGACGAAGCTCGGGTGACCCGTGGCGCACCCGAGGTTCAGGAGGCGCCCCTCGGCCAGCACCATCACGCTGTGCCCGTCCGGGAACTTCCACTCGTCGTACTGCGGCTTGATCGTGATCCGCTGGATGCCTTTCACCTTCGCCAGGCCGGCCATGTCGATCTCGTTGTCGAAGTGGCCGATGTTGCCGACGATGGCCTTGTCCTTCATCTTGGCCATGTGCTCGGCCGTGATGATCATGTAGTTGCCCGTCGTTGTGATGAAGATGTCGGCGGACGAGACGACGTTGTCGATCGTGTTGACTTCGTAGCCTTCCATCGCCGCCTGGAGCGCGCAGATCGGATCGATCTCCGTCACGATGACGCGGCAGCCCTGTCCGCGCAGCGCCTGCGCCGAACCCTTGCCCACTTCACCGAATCCGGCGACGACAGCGACCTTTCCGCCCATCATCACGTCGCTGGCGCGGCAGATGCCGTCGGTCAGCGAGTGCCGGCAGCCATAGATGTTGTCGAACTTGCTCTTGGTTACCGAGTCGTTGACGTTGATGGCCGGGAACATCAGCTTGCCCTGTTCCTGCATCTGATACAGGCGGTGCACGCCGGTGGTCGTCTCCTCGCTGACGCCGATCATGTCCTTCGACAGCTTCGTCCAGCGGTTCTTGTCCTTCGCGAGCGTGTCGCTGATCAGCTTGAGGATGACGCCCCATTCTTCGGGCTCGTTCTCAGGCTTGAACGCGGGGACCTTGCCGGCCTTTTCGAACTCCACGCCCTTGTGCAGGAGCAGCGTCGCGTCGCCGCCGTCATCCACGATCGACGTCGGCCCCGTGCCGTCCGGCCACTCGAGCGCCTCGTTCGTGCACCACCAGTACTCGTCGAGCGTCTCGCCCTTCCACGCGAACACCGGGATGCCGCGCGGATTCTGCGTGGTGCCGCCCGTTTCGGGACGCCCGACGACGACCGCCGCCGCCGCGTGATCCTGCGTCGAGAAGATGTTGCACGACACCCAGCGCACGTCGGCACCGAGTTCGGCCAGCGTCTCGATGAGGACGGCCGTCTGGATCGTCATGTGGAGGCTGCCCATGACGCGTGTGCCGGCGAGCGGCTTGCTCGCCGCGTACTCCCGCCGGATGGACATGAGGCCCGGCATTTCCTGCTCGGCCAGGCGCATCTCCTTCCGACCAAAATCAGCCAGGTTGAGATCGGCCACCTTGTACGGAGGCCGACCGGCCGCCTTCGCTGCGTCGAACGCGTGCTGTTTCTTCTCGATTACGGTCGCCATATGACTCTCTTTCTCACTCTGCGCGGGGCCCCACCCCCGCGCATCTTCTGCCACGCGTCGGTGCGTGGCGTGTTGCGACTGGCCTTCCGCTTAGTGGGGCTTTCTCGCGGTGCCGACAAACAAGGCCGGCCCTTTGGCTTCGGGGTCCGGCGACAAAGGAACGATCCGGGTTTCCTCCAGCCCGACGTCCGTGAACATCCGTCCGAGGTGATCGTCTGAAAAGCCGAGCCACACGTGGCCCATCTGCTGCCGGTAATTCTCGCGATCGTGCGGGAGCATGTCTACGACAATGACGCGGCCGCCCGGCTTCAGCACGCGTGCCACCTCAGCCACCGCCCGCTCCGGCTCCGGCACATGGTGCAGAACGAGCATCAACGTGGCGGCATCGAGGCGGTTGTCGTCGATGGGCAGCGCTTCGAGCTCGCCGCGCCGCAGATCGACGTTGTCGACGCCGTGGAGCCGCTTGCGCGCAGCCTGCAGCATCGCCGCGGATTCGTCGACGCTGACGACGCGCGCCACAAACGGTGCGAGCGCCGCCGTCGTCTGTCCGGTGCCGCAGCCGAGATCGCCGACGATCCACCGGCTGTCGAGAAAGCCGGCGAGCGCCCCGAGGTAGTAGGTTCCTCCGAACAGCTCGTCGCGCAAGCGATCCCACTGTCCGGCGGACGAGGAAAAGAACTCCTGCGACTTCGTGCGCCGTGCGGTCAGCGCCGCATGCAGCCGGCGCTGGTCCTGGGAGGCAGCCGTGCTGGGGCCCACCTGGTCGCGCACAAGCAGCCAGAGGCGGCGCGCCGAGGCGTCCAGCTCGTCGCGCGTCATCGTGTACAGATGACTGGTCCCCTCTGCGCGGGAGCTGATCCAGCCGCTGTCCGCCAAGGCCTTGAGGTGGCGGCTGACGGTCGACTGCGGCAGCTGCATGATGCTGCACAGCTCCGAGACGGTCAGCTCATGACGGTCGAGCAGCAGGAGGATGCGGCTCCTGGTCGTGTCCGCCAGCGCGGCCAGGTGATCGAGGATTGCGGGGGGCCGGCTATTCATCAATCCGTTCATCCGGATTAAATGATATTTAGGGGGTCCCTGTCAACCCCTGTAATCTGCCATCTTTTCAGTCGAGCTTGGCGAAGTCGACCGTTGTCTGCGCCACCACTTTGCCGTCGAGCAGCAGGCCGACGATCCGCGCCGCGCCGGTGACGGTCGTGACAGGGATATCGGCCTCCAGCGTGGCGCCAAGCAGTTGCGCGCCCACGCCGAAGCGGCCCCTGGCGGACTGCCCCGTTTGGGCGGTCGTGCGCGTATCGAGCGGTTCGAGCGGGGCGCCAGACGATCCGATCGCCAGCGCGAGGGCCGGCAGCGTGAGGTAGGTGTTCAAGGGGCTGAAGCGAGCGCGGGCCGAGAGCATCACGACGTTGCGAAACGGCGCGACGGCGTCGGCTCCGGCGCTGGCGCTCTGAGAAAAGAGCCAGTCGCCGCGGCGGAGGTGTTCTTCGGTGATGAGCACCATCCGCCTGAACGGCGTCACCGCTTCAAGCTCGGCGAACGTCGCGTCGTTGACCGCGACGATGTACTGACGATGGAAGCGCGAACGTTCGGCGTCCGAGGCGCGCGCGAGCTGCTGGGCCCGCTCGATATCGGTGGTCTTCAGAGCGGCGATGAGGGCAATCGCCACGACCAGGCGCATGCGTGCGATTGTAAAGGCAGTGAAGAGTGGCCGTCTTACCGTTCGTCGCAGATCCTGATGCCCGCGCCGTCGCCGGGTTGTGCCGCGCAGTAGTCAGCGATCGCGCGGCTGGCCTCGGCTCGGGCCCGGGCTTCCGCATGTTCACGCTCGGCCGCGGTGATGCTGTTGAGGATACGGCCGGCGAAGAGGCGCTGCATCATCGACGTCACCAGAACCTGCACCAGCTCGCCTTGCGTAAACGCGGCGTACGGCTGCACCAGCGGATTGGTGACGCTCGGAAAGAGACGCTGCTGCTGCTCGTACATCTCGCGTCCGCCGGGAATAGGAGGCCCGCTGTCGAACTTGAGCGACGCGATCAGATCCTGGAACTTCTGCCGCTCCTCGATGACGACGCGAAAATGCGCGGTGTCGTTGAGGCCTTTCAGCGCCTCGGCAGGCGGTTTGGCCAGCTGTCCGCGGATGCGGTCGAGCGACACCGGGAGGTCCGAGATCGAGGCCTGATCGCTAGGCTCCGTGGATGGGGAAGGGGACACTGTGGCGCTCGTTGAGGACGAAGACGCGGGTGATGAGGTCGTTGCGGACGTCTGTGCGGCAGCCCGCACCAAGGGTGTCGCTATCGCCAGGATCGTCGTAAGACACACACACCAGACCCGCATTGGTCTCTCTGTCAGTTTGACGGAAAGCGCGAGCGCACGGCCGTAACCTCAATCAATTGTGCACGAGTCGGGCCAAGATAGGAACGGTGCCCGAGCTCCCGGATATCGTCGTGTACGTCGAGTCGCTGACCGAGCGGATTGGCGGCCAGCGGCTCGAGCGCCTCAATGTACTCAACCCGTTCGTTTTGAGGTCTGTGAACCCGCCCCTCGCCGCCGTCGAGGGGCAGGCCGTCAGCGGCATCCGGCGCCTTGGGAAGCGTATCGTCCTGTGCTTCGACGCCGAGCTGTTCCTGGTCCTACATCTGATGATCGCGGGCCGTCTTCGGTGGCGCGAGCGAGGCCGCAAGCCCGGGCTCGGCGGGAAGATCCTGCTGGCGTCCCTCGAATTCCCGGAAGGCACGCTGCTGTTCACTGAGGCGAGCTCCACCAAGCGCGCGTCGATGCAGCTGATTCAGGGTGAGGCGGCGCTCGCCGCGCTCGATCCCGGAGGCATCGAGCCGCTCGAAGCGAGCCTCGCGACGTTTCGCGAGCGCCTCATCTCGCGCAACCACACCATCAAGCGAGCGCTCACCGATCCGCACCTCGTGAGCGGCATCGGCAACGCATACTCCGACGAGATCCTTCACGCCGCTCAGTTGTCGCCCATGAAGCTGACGCAGTCGATGACCGACGATGAGTACGCACGATTGCACGCCGCGACGCGCCGAACGCTCCAGCTGTGGATCGGAAGGCTGCGTGCCGAGACGACGGGGTTTCCGGAGAAGGTGACCGCGTTTCACGTGCAGATGGCGGTCCACGGACGATATCGGCAGCCGTGTCCCGCGTGCGGCGCGCCGGTGCAGCGGATCGTCTATGCGGAAAACGAGTGCAATTACTGTCCGCGCTGCCAGACCGGCGGCAGGCTGCTTGCGGACCGCTCGCTCTCGCGGTTGCTCAAATCGGACTGGCCGAAGTCCTTAGACGAACTTTGAAAGTTCACAACTGTAATCCAATAGGGCACCGTATGTGACATAGCACGACATTGCATGGCTTATTTTGATTTTCGTGTGCCAGTCCAGTACAAATCCCGCTCTCGACAGTTTTCTATGGATTTCAAGCATCCGCGCACAAAGCCGGTGCTTCGTGTGCCGGAACGGGTCACCCGCCTTCTCACCAGTTCAAAAATTCAGCTTTGTAATGTCCATAACGCTTTGGTCTAGAACAGTTTAGGTCTCATACAGGAAACAGTAGGGCTGGCCGTCCTTTTGCTCAACCGGACCGCGATGACATTTACGTCTCGCGGTTCTTCTCAACGCAAAAAGGCCGTCTGGGGTCCCAAGGCCGTCCTTGGTGCCTTGCTGACGTGGTCCTTTGTATTCGGCGTGGCCGGTGCGGCAGACGCGGCCAGCCACCGGCACAAGGGGCATCGCGTCGACCACCCGGGCGCACCCAACCATTACGTCAAGAACTACAAGATCGACGACGAGCTCGAACGACGTTCGAAGGGCAATCCGAACTTCACGTCCAAGGTGATCGTCGAGCTCAAACCGGGCAAAGAGGTGCCGCCCGAGTTCCGCAAGTACTTCCGCGGCGATCGCCTCGACATCATCAACGGCCAGGC
>Ga0066903_100002289_pt1 | contig 14848 bp, 18 predicted proteins | sample PanSoiMetaGPlot1_FD_67491 | JGI IMG/M metagenome (GOLD analysis project Ga0066903, IMG submission 67491) | Tropical forest soil microbial communities from Panama analyzed to predict greenhouse gas emissions - Panama Soil - Plot 1 (version 2) | ecosystem: Environmental > Terrestrial > Soil >...
CCAGAGCGTGGTCAGCGGGCCATCCGTGCCGTACACGGGATCGCTATCCGGCAGCGGCACCTGCGGGATGGTCTCAAGCGCCTTGGCGTGCTCGGCCTTGCCGCCGCGGCAGAGATCGTATCCTCCAGAACCATCATTCGCCATCATACGCATGTGTTCGCTGAGCATCAAAATAGCCCAACCTACCAGGCGTATCTCTCGTGTCGTTTGTTCTTGACTATCCTCCATCATTCACTATGGTCCATAATAGGAGTGTGGGTATGAATGAAGGAGCGAACAGATGGCACGGTCAGAACGAATGACGGCGCGCACAGCGCAGATGGCGAAGGAGGGAAAGCTTCGGCCGGGGATGTATCCCGACGGCGCCGGCCTCTATGCCCAAATCACCGAAGGTGGCGCGTCATGGATTTACCGATACCGGGTCGACAAGCAACGCGTGCGCGAGATGGGCTTGGGAAGTCTCGACCTCTACAGCTTGAAGGAAGCTCGCGCTCTCGCGCTGGACGCGCGTAAGCTGCGGCATCAGGGGGTAGACCCTGTTGACCACCGCCGCGCGGTTCGCGCACAGGCCAAGCTGAACGAAATGAAGGTGCTGACCTTCAACGACGCTGCCGCGCAGTACGCCGCCGCGCACGCCGCGGGTTGGCGCAGTGGGAAACACTCCAAGCAATGGCTGACCTCTCTCGCCACACACGCGAGCCCGATCATCGGCCCTCTACCCGTCGCGGCAATCGACACGCCGCTGGTGCTCAAGGTGCTGGAGCCGATCTGGACGACGAAGCCGGAGACGGCGAGCCGCGTGCGCGGGCGGATCGAGGCGGTTCTTGATTGGGCCAAGGCGCGAGGCTACCGAAGCGGCAGCGAGAACGCGGCAAGGTTCAAGGGCCACCTCGACCACCTGTTGCCGGCGCGCTCAAAGGTGCGAAAGGTCAAGCATTTCGCCGCGCTGCCCTACACCGAACTACCGGGCTTCCTGGTTGCGTTGCGCGAGCGGGCAGGCATCGCGGCCCGCGCGCTTGAATTCTTGATCCTGACAGCGGCGCGCCCCGGCGAAGTCGTCGGCGCCAGATGGAGCGAGATCGACTTGCAGGGTAAGGTGTGGACCATTCCCGCCGAGCGAATGAAGTCCAACCGCGAGCACCGCGTGCCGCTTTCGTCGGCCGCGCTTGCGCTGCTCGCGAGCATGGAGCGGAACGGAGAACGCATCTTCGAGACCAGCCAGACGACATTGCTTGAGGTCACCCGCGCCCTGCACACGGGGGTCGTGCCGCACGGGTTCAGATCGGCGTTCCGCGATTGGTGCGCCGAGCGCACAAACTTCCCGAGCGAAGTCGCCGAGATGGCGCTGGCGCATGCGGTCGGTTCAAAGGTCGAGGTCGCCTACCGTCGCGGCGACATGTTCGACAAGCGCCGCCGGCTTGCCGAAGCGTGGGCGTCGTACTGCATGCAGCCCGCCGCACGTGGCGAGGTCATAGCGCTGAAGGCGAGAGGATAGATAACTCAATCGCGGCGGCTAGGCTGATCACCGAACGCGCGGAACCGTACCGCGCTGCCGCCGCGACCCCATACGGATTACACCATACGGAGGTGCGATATGTCGCGTGCTACGCCATTCAACCGCTTAGATGTGGAGCGACGGTCGAATGAGACCCTGGTTGAGCCAGCATTAATCGAGAGGCTTGTTAAGGCGGCTCGCATCACTGACCGGGATGAGAGGGGGCAATTTGAATACAAGCTAAACTGCACGATACAGGCTTATCGCGCCAGGGTTCTGGCTGACAAGCAGGAGCGCCCGGCGAAAATTGTTGCTGCCTTAGAGCCCGGGTTGAAATCCGCAAAAGAATGCTTGGCGTGGTTTGATGCGCTGCCCGTGGGTGTGTTGAGCGCGCAGCAGGCTGGAGACATCAGAACATCTCTCGATGCAATCATTTCTACGATAGAAAACCGACTGGTCTATTGGCAGCAGCACGTTGCGGCCAATCGACCTGCTGGCGAAGGCGCTGCAAGTTTGGACCTACGGCGCTCCTTAACTGACATCATCACTGCACATTGGCCCGATGTGCCCGACGCAACACAACAGCAGAAGCGCTTCAATGAACGGGAACGGCGCGGCTGGGTCGCATTCGCTTGCAGTGAGATTGGCGCGAAATATCCCGACGAGAAAAAGAACCGGCGACGATTTATTGGTGAGCGCAAGCCGGAAGCGCCGCCGACGCCGAACGCAGGTTGAAGGATTTTCCGATTTAACGGTACGCGTTTCATGTACCGTTAAGTCGGAGATTTCTTTTTCTTTTCAATAGGTTAGCGCTGTCATTCCAACTCATCCGCCCCTATCCTCCAAAGTTAATAGTCGTCCTTTTGGAGGGTACGAATGTCTATCCACAGCACTGACGCCTCCGAGTGGGAAGGCGCGCTTCTCGTCAAGCCGAAAACTGCCTGGCGAATGCTCGGCTGTTCCAACACGCGCGGCTACGCGCTGCTGGCCGCTGGCGAGCTTGAGTCCTTCCGCGATGGTCGCTCGCGCAAAATCACGGTGGCCTCAATCCACCGTTACATCGCGCGTCACCTTGCGGAGAGCATTGGGAAGCGCGGCCGTGGCAGGCCTCGCAAGGTCCCGCTGCAGGCGGTCGCGGCCGTCACCGAGGTGGAGCCCTGATTGCCATGCCCCGCAGAAATCGGCTTCGCGCTGACCATCGACCGACAGTCGCTTGGCTTGCTTCGCTCGCAAGGCGCAGCGGCGGATGCAATCGAGGAGGCGGTGTCGCCGTCGTTCTTGAATTCCGCCCACGCGTACCCGGGAAGATCGAGATCCGGCGCGACGCCAATGGCTGGTTTGTCTTCGACCGTGATCATGGTGTTGGCCAGGTCGGTCAGGACGCGCGCCACTAGCGGGGTTATCTGTCGCCAGCCAACCGAGGAGGAAAAATCATGAGCATCCGTTGCACGCGCTTCCGCCCATATGAGCGCAACACGCTCCGCGCTTTCGCCGATCTCGAGCTGACCAGTGTCGGCATCGTCATCCGTGATTGCACCTGGCACAGGAAGGAGGACGGGCAGGAATGGGTTGGCTTTCCGGCCAAAACCTATCAGGACAAGAACGGCAACACGTTGTGGGAGCCGCTGGTCAAGTTTGCTGACGGGGCAAAGGAGGCGCGCGAGCAATTCCAGCGCCAGGCGCTCGAGGCAATCCATGCGGCCGCCGCTGGAGAGCACGCCGAGACGCAAAACGAAATTTTCCGCCACAAGCCGGCGCGTCATGGGCGCATCAGCGGAGCGAGCGGGACTGTTGGTCCAAGCCGCAACATCGCGGCCGAAGATCATTTCCATAGTGACCCGATACCGTTTTGACCCGACCGTTATGAACGCGCTCACCCCCATCACGGCCGTTACTGTACGCAACAACGCCGACACCATGGTGCCCAAGCCGATCGCCGACGACGCCTGGGACGACGCTTGGGCTGATCCGGGTTGGCGTGAGGCGGCGGCGATCGACTATCGCGAAGCGCGCGGCAATCGCGTCAGCATCGCGCCGTACGCGCCCGAGGAGATCGCGCGGCTGCGGCGGCTGATGGACGACTACGTGTCGCTCGACCGCGCGGGGGCCGAATTATCCCGCTCATCCGGCGCTGCGGCTTCAACGATCGAAGCGCTGATGTTCCCCCTACGCTCGCGCGGCGTACAGGCGCTAGGGGAGCCCGATGTCCTGCGCCGCCTTGCTCAGCTCGATAACGTGCAACTGCGCGAGGTCGCGACACGGCTACAGCCGAAACCGCACATGGTGTCTGCGTGGTCACCGGAAGACGTGCAAGTGCTGCTTACGGTGAGGAGTAAGATCGATGAACAAGACGCCTGAACAGATTGCCGACGAGCTCATGGTAAAGGCGGGTTTCTCGGCTAGCCCAAAAGCTAAAGACGGCGCAAGGAGCCGTGTAGACAGCGCCCACACGACCAAGCAGCCGCTTCATGATTGGGATGCGCCGGACTGGTCGATCCTCGATGACCGTCGCGGTGAACTATCCGAGTTTCCGCTCGAATGCCTTCCCGAACCAGTTCGGGCATGGGTTCAGCGCGCGGCTGACGGCGCTGGCGTCACGGTGGCGCATGTTGCGGTGCCGGCCCTTGGGATTGCTTCAAGCTTGGTCGGCATGGCGCGCCGCGTGCAAGCATCAAGGTCGTGGATCGCGCCCATGACCTGCTGGACCGCCGTCGTCGGAGCATCCGGCACCGGCAAGACCCCCGGCATCGAAACCATCAAGCGTGCGTTGGATCAGGTCGAGCGCAACAATCGAAGCAAGATTGCCGATCTACGACGGAAGCATGAAGAAAGTGCGGGGGTCGCAAAGGCGGCGCGTGCCCAGTGGGACAAGGAGGTGAAGGATGCACTTGCGGCGAAGAAGGCTCCACCGCCTATGCCACAGGGCGCAATGGACCTTGGCAAGTTCGTCGCCCCGCAAATCTACATCTCGAATGCGACGGTCGAGCGCCTTGGCGAACTCTTGCAGGCACGGCCGCAGGGCATGTTGCTACTGATGGACGAACTCGCCGCCCTGTTCACGAACATGTCGCGCTACTCTGGCGGCCAAGACAATGAGTTCTGGCTAGAGGCATGGAATGGGGGCTCCTGCACTGTCGAGCGTATGAGCCGCAGCTTGTGTATCAACCACCTGCTGGTCGGCGTGGTTGGCGGGGTACAGCCCGACAAGCTCGCTCGCTCGTTCGAGGGGGACCAAGACGGCATGTACGCCCGGTTCCTGTTTTCATGGCCGCCGACATCGGACTATCAACCGCTCACTGATGAAGCCGATGAGTTCGATCCTGATATCATCAACGCCATAACGCGCCTCGACCGCCTCGCCGAGTTTGAGGACGGCAATCTTGTGAAGCGGTCGATCGAGCTATCGGCAGAAGCGCGGGCACAGTTCGAGGAGCTGCGGAAGTGGGCGCACCGCGAACGGGAAGCCCTCGACGGGAGGGAGCAGGAATGGATGGCCAAGGCTTCGGCCCATGCGCTCCGTCTTGCGGGCGCGCTATGCCTTCTGGAATGGGCATGGGGACAGTCCACGAGCCCTCCGGCCACGATCGCTTCCGACTACATGACCGCAGCGATCAAGCTCGTGCGGAGCTATTTCTGGCCCCATGCCAGGGCGGCGCTGCGTCAGGTTGGATTGAGCGAACGGCATGTGAACGCCAGGCGGGTGCTGCGCTGGATCAGGGCGCACCGCGACCCAGGGCAGGAGATTTCAATCGAGGACATCCGCCGGGACGCGCTGGGACGAAGTCTCGATGCCGATGGGAGCATCGACCTCCTCGGGGCCATGACGCGATCGGGATGGATGCGCGAGAAGGACAGAGCCAAGAGCAGCCCGCAGGGAGGGCGGCCGCCCCGACGGTGGGAAACTAACCCCAAGCTATGGTTGGCGGAAATACCGGAAACCCCGGAAACCTCCCCTAATACCCCGTCGGCTGAGGTTTCCGGTATTTCCGGGGTTTCCGGCAGCCATATCGAGGTAGCCCTTGAGCCCAATGAAGGTGGCACCCCCGCCGATGATGGTGGCACCGGGGATGATGACGGCCTGCCGGAGTTCCTACGCCGAACCCCTGCACAGGAGGTGCACAACGGAAATGCAGAGAAAACACATCTTCCTACGTCGCGCCCCAAGGCCGCCCCTGCTGTACGACCTGTTGCACCACATGGGCCTAAGGCTTCCCCCAGCCCCCGGCTGCCGGAAACCCCGGAAACCCCGGAAACCCAGCCTCGGGCTGATGGGGCGGCTGGCGGGGCAGGTCGCGCCAGCCCCGCTCAGAGAAACACAGCAAAAACACATCTTTTCTCAGCCGATCCCGTCGACATCCCAATCGTTCTCCGCCGCTGTGCCCAATGCGGCAAGCCCGGGGCAGAGTCTTGGGATCTCAATGGCCGCAGCGTCCATCTGCACCCTGGTTGCCAGCACGCATGGGCCGACAACCAGGAACGCGCCGCCCCTGCAACCGAAAGGAAGGCGACAAAAGGAACCAACAAAACCAATGGAAAGCCCACCAAGGCCTGGCTGGTCCCCGCTCTGGACGAAGCCGACAGCGACGCGCTCGCTCGTTGGTATGCCGGCATGGCGCTCGAGGATGACGGTGACGAGGTCAGGGCGGGTGCACGGCTGCGGGCGGCGCTGGTCGAGATGGTCCCACCTGAGGCTGTCGAGCGCGAATACGACCGCGTGATGCAGGCCATCGACCGCCTTGCAGGCGATGATCCCCGGCCGCACGACGGAGCGCGACTGCAATGAGGGCGGCCCCACAAAATCCTCCGCCCGCATCGGAATCGGCGAGCGGTCTGATCTCTTGATTTAGCCGCTCGCCGGCCCCGCGTACCTAGAGTTGTGTGATGGCGTTAGATTTATCCTGCCAAGTCAAGCAGCACCCCCACGCTGACCGCGGGTTCGACCTTTATGAGACCCCGCCCGAGGCGACCAAGGCGCTGCTGCGCGTCGAGAAGCTGCCGCGTGCGGTGTGGGAACCCGCCGCAGGCAAGAATGCGATCGTCCGCGTGCTGCGCGACCATGGGCATACGGTGACCGCCTCCGACATCGCCGACCGCGGCGAACCACTCGACTTCGTCGGCGACTTTCTCAAGCAGGAGCGGATGCCGCCCGGCTGCGACTGCATCCTGACCAATCCGCCCTATAAATTAGCCGGGGAGTTTGTCGCGCACGCGATCAGGCTAGCGCCGCTGGTGATCATGCTGGCGCGGCTGGTCTTCTATGAGAGCGAACGCCGCTCGCACATTCTCGATGACGCAGGCCTAGCGCGCGTTCATGTGTTCAAAGACAGATTACCAATGATGCACCGCGACGGCTGGAGTGGACCGAAGGCCAGCAGTGCCGTGTGTTTCGCCTGGTTCGTCTGGGAGCGCGGCTACATCGGCAAGGCCCTTTTCGACCGCATAAGTTGGAAAGCGGCGTCCAAACTGCGCCCACAGCAAATGCCGCTAGACTTGACTTCGTCCCAGCCTAGCGGGATTAGGCCGCCGCAATGAGTCATGCGCATAATCCCCACCACACCGGTCCCCGATGTGCTTAGCGGCGACTTGACCGCCACCGAGGTTGCGGACGTTCTTGAACACCTGCGGTACGGTCGCTCCAGCGGCACCGCTACAGTCGAGATCGACCGGGCGCATGGCGAAATATCTGGTCGGCTTGATCAAGCCCCGGCAGCGCCCGGCCGCATGAACGCGAAGGCCGAGGTGCCGCTCGGCCCGACCGCTCGGCGAGCTGCGGCTTGGGCATCACAACATGATTGGCCGAGCGGGCTGACCGGCGCGTAGCGATCGGGTATCGGATCTCAACTGGCCGGTCGCTGCCGTAGATGCGCTCCCCGGTCGAGACCCGCAAGGCCTGCGGGCGGACCTGCAACCGATTTCTACGCAGCACGCGATTTTCAGGCCAGATCATATAAAGGGAGTGAGGGCGCGGGCGGGCCTAGCTTTCCCTGGGTTGGCCTTGGGGGGGCCCCTGCCGCGGTCTCGCCTGTGTGCTCATTTGCCTCCGGGGGCTACCCCCTACCCCCTTGCCATTCAGCGCGCGCACGGCCGCACCGCGCGCCCCTGCCGAGTGGCCTGCGCGGCCGGGTCGGCAATGCCGTCTCCGTGCTCACAAGCGGCTCCCGCGCGCGCCTGGCGGGGCCTCCTATAAGCCATCCATAGGTGGCATTGAGCGGTTGCTACCCGCGCAGGCCGCAACTCTGCTATACGCTGGTGGGGATGGTGGAGGTGCGAGATGACCGAGGCGCTGACGAACGCGGAGGTGGAGGATGTCAGGCGCGACCTGGAGCATCTTGGTTTCCGAGTTTGCTACGGCAGCGGGGGCGAGTGGGCTGATGCCGACATCTGGCTTGACCCGACCACGTCGCGGTATGCGGCGCTGACGCCAGAAGCGGCGCAGTTCATGGACGCCATCGCTGGGTTGTACCTGGCCTCGCCAACCCTCTGAGTTGTAGCACACCTCCCGCCAATGCCTTGTGCACCCCTGCTCGCTGGCGTTTAGCTCACAGGCGGCCTCCGTAATGGCTTGGCGGGTCACCCTATAGGCCACCCATAGGTGGCGGTGAGAAGTTGTTACCCGCGACGGCCGCAACGTGCTATATGCTGGTGGGGATGGTGGAGGGTGCGGTGATGGACCGGGATGTTGCAGAGATCGTGAGGCTGATCGAGGCGGTGGGGTTCCGCGTTAGTCGTGGCACAGAGGCGGAGGCGCGGGCCGAGGGGGCGGACTTCGTGTGCACCGAGGATGCGCTTCCTGTGCCGCTGACGGTGGAGGCGCAGAACATGGTCGACCTCGCGAGCATGGTGGCCCACGTGATCGCGTTCCACATGGTGCGGGGGAACCTGGACGCGTACCTCGCAAGCGTGGGGATCGAGGATGCGCCCTCCGATTGGTGCCATTGATCTAGCTACGGAAATCGACGCTGTCGGCTCTGTACCCGCACCTCATCCCGCACAAGAGGCGCCAAAACGGGGCCGATAAACACGTAGAAGGGGCGTGCAATGCTGGAGCCAGATCAGTGGCAAGAGGCGCTATCGAAGCTCCACGGAACCGTACTTCACGGGACCGAGCGCCTGCCGTCGCGCGTCATATTGGATGCGTTGCAGGTCGGAAATTCCAAGGCCGATCGGCAAAAGGCAGGAAAACAGGTAACCCCGCTCCTTCGCGCGCTGGGTTTTCACGGACCGGAGCCAATGAGATTTGCGGACGGGTCTGAGGGCAGCGGGTATTGGCGCGCGCCACATCAGATGCCGCCGCAAGACGGCAACGATGCTTCTGTTCTTTCGGACGCGTTACCGGCCGCGTTAGAGGAGCTGACGCGCGAGAGCATCAAGAAGTTGCACCGCATCGTTCGCCTGCCACTAGATCCGCATAACGCGGGGCTTTTGCGTGCCCAAGTTACGAGTGCTTTGGGTGCCATCCAATGTCAGTTGCGCGCGGACGAGGCCCGCCTTCGGACCAAGGCGACCGGTGATGTCCTTCAGCGCCTCGAACGTCTCATTGCTGAGCAGAAAAAGCTGATCCCGAAACAGCACTTGGCGATCTCTCTGCCCGCGGAGACGTCTGAGCCGCAAGAAGAAGTGGCTGCCGGGGCGGGGCTTGAGCCGCGCTCAGAGGCATAAGGGAGGGCTAAGCCATGGGTGGCGATGTCGGAATGATGGGGTATGGCTGGCGGCATGGGGGCGGACCACTACCAGAAAGGTGGGCCACTAAACTGTCAGCGGTGCACCGCGCCGCCCATTAGGTTGAGCGCGCTTATAATTAATCTCACCATCCTGCATGCGTTCATCCCTGCGGGTGCAGGGTCAACGCTTTGCTCCATCTCTGGAGCGCCCAATCATAGGGTTCATCCCTGCGGGTGCAGGGTCAACGCAAGGTCACCGCCCTTGATAATCAGGTCTTGGGGTTCATCCCTGCGGGTGCAGGGTCAACCCGCTCGGCATTTGGGGCGGCGGCGGTGTGCCGGGTTCATCCCTGCGGGTGCAGGGTCAACTTAGACTTATCAGTCAGGCCCGATGTGTTGGCGGGTTCATCCCTGCGGGTGCAGGGTCAACGGGAGCCAGTGGCCCGATGTCTACAAGAAGTACGGTTCATCCCTGCGGGTGCAGGGTCAACGATGCTTTCGGCGGCTTCTGGCAACCCGACGAGGGTTCATCCCTGCGGGTGCAGGGTCAACAAATATCATAAGGCCCCTTGCTTTTCTGGATCGGGTTCATCCCTGCGGGTGCAGGGTCAACGATCACCTTAGGAAAAAAGACGACGACGACGGGGGTTCATCCCTGCGGGTGCAGGGTCAACTTTCGTTCGAATTCGGGCGCGCGCCAATAGCAGGGTTCATCCCTGCGGGTGCAGGGTCAACCTGCGCCGCCCTAAGTCCACTGTGCATAGCTGGGGTTCATCCCTGCGGGTGCAGGGTCAACTGTGATGCTAACCCATTCGCGTATCACGCTGTTTGAGATTGTGACTTGCTGTCACCTTTGCTTCTCCATCGTACGCCCAATATTCCATCGTATTCGATCACGTCCCGCTTCAATTCGCCAATATTCACGATCTCGATGGCCGATGGTTCAGCAGGGTTCTTCCATATCAGAACGATGCTCCCACGCGGTTCGGCGTTCCACCACGCCTCGACTGTCTGGAACACGCGCTGACGCGTGCCCGCGTCGAGGTCCATGCTAAGGAAAACGCCAGGATGCACGTTAAGCATCACCGAGCGCAGGTACCCATGGAAGCGGTCGGCGACCGCGCACAAACAAATCACGACCATCGTAGTTGCCTCATGCCAGGATCTCCTTAATGTCATCAATGACGGTGTCCACGAATGCCGTCTCTCGAACGTGGCGGCTGACCGCTCGACGCACCTCACGGTCCAGAGGTTCTGTCCCGCCGCGTAGAATTTTTTTCACGCATCGGAAAGCGATCGGTACTGTCACAACAGTGCGGTAGAGGTCGCAGATGTCGAGCACGAAGCTCTTCGATGAATGCTCGTGGAGAAATCCAAGGGGCGGTAGTGTCGCCGTTGCCTGGACCGCAATAGCGACGCAGGCCTCGAGCGCCGTCACGGCGTGATTGATGGCTTGGTTTGGCAGATCGGTCTTGTCAGGGAAATCGCGGTCATAGCGCCGACCGCGCCAAGTGATCCCCACCTCGGCGGCGACCACCTCGTAAGCAGTCTTGATACGGGAGGCCTCCATCCCGCGTAGGCTGTCAAGACTGTTAGTCCGCGGCGTCTCGCCGAAGCGCTTAGAATACATGCGCTTCGCAACCATTACCCGGGTTGTCGTGCTAGCCCAGTAGGTTGCCTGCCGGCGGGCGAGGTCGGCGTCACGGTCAAAGATTGGCGGAGCTGTGTAAATGCGAGTGCCATCGGTGCCGACGAACGCAATCGCCGTGCCATAGGCGGAGCAATGGCGCACAGCGTCATGCGTCACCGTGGTGCCGGGGCCGAGCAGGAGTGCGTTGATGCGCTGGTAGGGCAACTCGATCGTTTCGCCCACCTCGTCGAAGACAAGCACCAGTGAGCCGGTCTCGACCGCGACCCGCGCACGCTCGACATAGACGAGTCCATTGCGCGACTTCTGTGGCACGCGAGTGTCGTCAAGGCCTAGGCGCCCCTTCAGCATCGGGTCCGTCGGCTCGCCCTGGATCAGGATGAACCGCCTCTCTTCACGATGTCAAACAGCAACGTTACCTGCCGGCACCGGGGCGATCTGGATGAGACCAAAGCCGAAGGCCTTCTCTGCGCCGATCCCTCGGTGCAGCGCTACCCGGAACTTCTCTGCATCGGTCACCTGCAGCCGTCCCTCGTAGACGAAGCTCGTAAACCGAAAGCGCCGGCCGCGGCCCGCACGTTCGTGCCCTCGAATCTCTTGGCTGTAAACGCTGACCGCAAGGCCTTTGCTGGCCGCCGCAAAACCCTGCTTAGCGCCCTGCTCGGCGAACCAGCGAAGGGCCTCTGCGTGGATGAGGGCCGCCTCGAAGTCCTGGTCCTGCCGCGCCTCCCGATGCGCGCGACGCACGGCTGTCACTAGGTCTTCGCGCTTGCCGCGCCGGGCACCCGGCACCGGCTTCCAGCGAAACGCCACCGCCTCCAGGCGGAAGGCGAGGGTCTGCCCCGCTTTGAGGTGAGGGGCGAACGCGCGCGTCGTCACCGACCAGCCGTCGTCGGCCTTGGGCGGCCTCGAAGAGCGCACGATGGCGCTGAACGGGTAGCCGGGAATTGCTTGATAGAGAAAGTCTCGCGCGGTCCCACCCTGGAACAGCGTCCAAACGAGCCGGTGGCCGCGATCGTGCATCGCCCGCGCGGCCCTGGCCGGGTCCTGTGGTGTAAAGCGGACGAAACTCTCGAACATCCGGACACCAACTTTATCAGGAGGCCGTTGAGGCGATGCCAACCCAGCGTGGCCGAAAGCCGCGGATGAGCCGCGCCTCGCTACCCCCGTGGAACGGCTCGTCCACCACCTCGACCTCCAGCGAAGTCTGAGGCGCGCCTGGATAGTTGAGGTCGTAGCGCAGGTCGAAGCCCGACGCCCTCTCGACGGCCTCAAATAGTTCGGCGAGGCACTCGCGTAGCCGCGGGTGGCGGGTCCAGGGCCAACCATACGCGTCAAGCGCTTCAGCGGGACCCAGAGCCTCGAGGATGACAGGGTCGGGTGGCAACCCCAAACCGCAAGCCTTCCGACCCACATAGAGCGGCCAACGTGGGCATGAGAGAGCGCCTTTTAGCTCGTCGAGCGTCGGCCCCTCCGCGCCGTGGCGAGCGACGGCCACGGTCCACAGTCCCGTTTGCCAATAGTGGCGGTTAGACAGGATCGCACCCGGCTCAGCGAGGCCCGACAGCGCCGGACGCAGTTCCTCGAAACGGGTCCAGGGGCCGCTGTTCCGTGGCGGCGCGGGCGGGGTGATCGTGTGGTAGTCAGGCTTCGGGTCGGGGCGCGGCCGCAGGCCGGTGCGGACCGCGACAAAAAGCCGATCCGCAAGGTCGTTGAGGGCGAGACGCTCAAGGCCGAGCGCCGCCCCTAGCAGCCCCACGAGCGCAGATTTCGGAGGAGCCAACTGCGTCGCCTTCACGGCTGCGTTGGCCGCGTTGAAGGTGACTGCGAAGGCGCCGTAGGGAGCGGCGAGGGTGAACACGAGTTGCGGCGTCACGTGAGCCCCCCGGCCGCGAAAGCGCTCAAAGCGGCATACGTCCACACTTCGCCGGGTGGAGGTGTGTTGCTGTTCGGATCGCGCGCAGGCGGGTACGCGTTGAAGATACAGGCCTCACCGTCGATGGCATAGGCCTCAGAAATTGCGGCATCAAACTCGCGCAGCCGTTTGATCGACTCCTTGGCGACGTCTGCTCCTTTCACGGGTTCAAGAAAAGCGAAGCCGAGATTGACGGTCGCGCTAGCGGTGCGTCGCGCGATAACAAAGATGGCGGCGGTGTCGCTGGCGAAGGCGTTGCGTTTGCCCTTCGGCTGCGCATGGACGAGGCCGTGCAGGAACAACTCGACACCCTGCCGCGCCAGCGCCCGGTCCCCGTTGAGGTTGTCCAAAAGGTGGTCGTAGTCGAGAACAGCGTGTTGGTAATAGACGCCGGAGCCATAGAAACCATAGGAGGTGATGGCAGCGCCCGTACCTTCTAGCGCGTTGAGTTCCTCGCCGGCGGAGAAGTAGTCGGCCTCGATGCTGAAGCTGTGAGTCGTGATGGCGTGGCCGACGCTGGCGGCCGCCTCGATGTTGTAGCGCGGCTGCGCCGCGACCATGCGCCCGAAAAGGGCGAGGTCGAGGTCGCGACTGGTTTGGTCGAGCAGACCACGCTGCTTCAGCGCCTCCACTTCAGCCTCCACAACCGCGTCTTTCTGACCCGCCGGCGCGGCCCTAAGTCGCGCGACGAGGGCATCCGCAGCAGCAATCTCACGCGTCGACACGACGAGACCCTGCTCGGTGCCGAGCGCCCCCTCGATTGCGCGCCGGGTCGCTCCGGCCTCGTCCATCTGCATCTCGTCAACGATTTTGCCGATCCGCTTTGCTCGTTCCTCCGCATCCGTCTTCTTCTTTGGTGCCAAGACTTCTTCTGCCTCAGCGCGGTCGGGTGCCTTGCCCCCAGCGCCAATGGCGTGGTTGACCGCGAGCGCGATCCAGGCTGCTGAGGTGTCGTCGAGTGTGCCATCGCCCGGCTTGGTCAAGTCCCGAAATAGTTTGATCGCGAGCTCACGCGTGCGGATTGCCCGCTGTCCGTCGGGCAGATGCCCGGCGTAGCGCAGGGCGCGCTTCTTGGCTTGGCTCGAAATGCGACCGCGCAACGTGTCGCCCAGCATGGCCGTCTTCGGCCGCCCGTCCTCGTCACGGTTGACGTTGTGCGACGGCATGGCGGTCAGCATGTGCAGGACAAGCTTCTGCTTCGTTGTCATCTAAGGCGCTTCCTTCTGTTCGGCGGCGAGGTGCCCAGCGAGGGCTAGGGCCAGGTGGCGACGCATGACGGCGCGCTGCTCGAAGTTGCGCCAGCGACGCACAATCTCGGCGACCGCGACGACCGGTGCAGGCTTGCGCTTCGCGCGCAGCATCGACAGCGTCCCGCGCAACAGCCGCAGGAAAAGGAGCGGGTCGTCGGTCGAGAGCAGAAGGCGGCTGCGGGCGGGCGCGATCTCCGCGCCGCCGACGGCCTTTGCGAACGGCTCAGCAAAGACGCTCGCGCTCGGGCGCGGTTCCTCCCGCACCTCAAACGCTGGGCCGTCGTCGTCGATCTCGGCGACCGCAACCGCCTCGGCCGTCATGCGGATGGCGCGGCTCGTCGACAAGCGGAATCCGGCCTCGCGCAGGCGTAGAACGAGCTCGCCATATTCCGGCACTAGGCAGGCATCCTCTGGTGGCCCGATCCGGCGCAAGGCGGCCCGCGCGGCCCGGCTCGCCGGCTCAGTCACCCCGGCATGCCAGTTTCTCAGGATGCCGGCAGCGGTCGGATCACCCCACCAGAGGGGCTTGACGATCTGGGTCACCTGCCATCACTCGCATCTGACCACCGGCCCCAACCGTCGGAACGTGGGGCGTTTCGCTCGCAACAATCCTTGACAGGGCGCTCTCCAGCTTTCGACGTGCCCCCACGATGCGGATGGCCCTTTGATCGATCGTGGCAAAGGGGAAGCTGCTGTCAAATAGTCCTAAAGCTTCTCGCCCCGCAATTCGGACGAGGTCTGACCGAAGTGTCAGGACCGTCTCGCGTGCCTGGTCCTCGTCGGCTGCCTCCGCGAAGGCTCTGAACATCGCCTGTGTTGCTTCGCCAAGGCGGGCATCGAGGGCTGCGAGAAGCCCGTTGTGCAACTCTCGACACAGGA
>Ga0066903_100002290_pt1 | contig 14844 bp, 8 predicted proteins | sample PanSoiMetaGPlot1_FD_67491 | JGI IMG/M metagenome (GOLD analysis project Ga0066903, IMG submission 67491) | Tropical forest soil microbial communities from Panama analyzed to predict greenhouse gas emissions - Panama Soil - Plot 1 (version 2) | ecosystem: Environmental > Terrestrial > Soil >...
AGCTCCGGCGAGACCGGCGCTGCGGGGAAGAATATCGTCCACGTCTTCTCCGAACGGTTCGAGTGCCGGCACTGCGGCATCGCATATGAGGATCCGCAGCCGCGATTGTTCTCGTTCAACAATCCGTTCGGTGCCTGCCCAACCTGCCACGGTTTCGGAAACATCATCGAGCTCGACATGGGTCTGGTGGTGCCGGATCCGACGAAATCGATTCTTCAGAATGCCATCGAGCCGTGGAGCAAGCCGCACTACCGTGCCCAGCTCGCCGAGCTGAAACGCGCGTCGAAGAAATCAAAGATCCGCCTGGACGTTCCCTGGAAAGATCTCAGCGACGCAGAGAAACAGTTCGTCATCGAGGGCGGCGACGGATTTGACGGCGTGCGCGGCTTCTTCCGGTGGCTCGAGCGAAAGAAATACAAGGTCCACGTTCGCGTCTTCTTGAGCCGCTACCGCGGTTATCTGACATGCCCCGACTGCGGCGGAAGCCGGCTGCGCCGCGAGGCGCGCGACGTGCGTGTGTCAGGACGCACGATCGATCAGGTCTCGGCGCTCACGGTCCGCGAAGCGCAGAACGTGTTTGCGTCGCTTGACCTGAGCCCGAAAGAAGTGGCGATCTCGGAGAAAGTGCTCAAAGAGATCCGGCGCCGGTTGTCGTTCCTGAGCGACGTCGGCCTCGACTATCTCACGCTCGATCGCTTGTCCTCGACGTTGTCCGGCGGGGAAGCACAGCGAATCAACCTGGCGACGTCGCTCGGTTCGGCGCTTGTCGGCACTCTCTATGTGTTGGACGAGCCGTCCATCGGTCTGCATTCGCGGGACAATCGGCGGTTGATCGACATCCTTCGCCAACTTCGCGATCAGGGGAATACCGTCCTGGTCGTCGAGCACGACGCAGACATGATCAAGGTCGCGGATCACATCGTGGACCTCGGCCTTGGTGCGGGTGAGCAGGGCGGGCGCATCGTGTTCTCAGGTGACATGGCGGGACTCATGAGCGAACCTCGTTCGCTCACTTCGAAATATCTCCGACAGGAGTTGGCGATTCCGATCCCGACGACGCGCCGGCGAGGGACGGGGCAGAAGCTGCGATTGGTTGGCGCCTCCGAACATAACCTCAAGAACGTGGACATCACGATTCCGATCAACGCGCTGACGTGCGTCACAGGCGTCAGCGGATCGGGCAAGTCGACGCTTGTTCACGATGTCCTTTACGCGGCGCTCAAGCGCGCCAAGGGTGGCTGGGACAAGCGCGTCGGAACATTCGCCAAGCTCGAAGGTACTGAGCTCATCACCGACGTGGTCCTCGTGGATCAGGCGCCGATCGGGCGGACGCCGCGGTCGAACCCGGTCACGTATTTGAAAGCGTTCGATCCGATTCGCGAGTTATTTGCGGCGACCAAGGACGCGCGAGCGCGCGGGCTGACCGCGAGTCACTTCTCGTTCAACGTACCGGGCGGACGCTGCGAGGCTTGCCAGGGCGAAGGAGAAGTTCGGGTCGAAATGCAATTCCTGGCGGATGTTTTCGTTCCCTGCGATCAGTGCGACGGCAAGCGATTCAAACCGCAGGTACTCGAGGTGCGGTACCGCGGTCGGACGATCCATCAGGTGCTCGACCTCACCGTTCGTGAGGCGTTGACGTTCTTCAGCAGCTCGCCAAAGGTGCTCCGCCGTCTGCAGGTGCTCGACGAAATCGGCCTGGGGTATCTTCGTCTCGGTCAGCCGGCGACGACGCTCTCGGGGGGCGAGGCGCAGCGGATCAAGATTGCGGCCCATCTCTCTTCGCAGGGGGGCGAGCGTCTGCTATACATTCTTGATGAGCCGACGACGGGGCTGCATTTCGACGACATCGCGAAGCTGCTGACCGCGTTCAAGAAGCTCCTGGAGGCAGGCAGCACGCTGGTCGTGATCGAGCACAATCTCGATGTGATCAAGACGGCGGATTACATCATCGACCTGGGGCCCGAGGGCGGCGAGGACGGTGGACGGGTGATTGCGACCGGGACCCCCGAGCAGGTGGCCCAGGTCCAGGAGTCCTACACTGGTCAGTACATCCGCGTCGCGCTCGCCGAGGGTCGATCGCACGCCTATGCGGCGGGGCGATAGACAGTCGTCGTGTCCGGCTTCAACCGGACCAGCAGGCGGAGTGTCCAGGTTTAGCCGGACTAGGTGAAGACGAGACGCGCATGAGCCGCGACAAGGTGGTTTCGACACGAGTTCGTTTCAAGATCGCAGCAATTCTCGCAGCAGTCGGACTGTTGCTGGGCACAGGCACAACCTCGCGAGTGTTCGCCCAGGGCGGACAGGTCACGTTCGAGAAGACCGTAGCCGATTTGCGGAGTCAGGATGCGGGGACACGGCTTCGCGCCGTGCAGCTGCTGAAGGCGGCCGGTTATCCCGAAGCCGCCGCTCCCATCGCGCCCGTCATTCTCGACCCGTTCGACGAAACGCAGCTCGAGGCGATTGCGGCGGAGCTGAACATCTTCCTCTCCGACAAAGTTATCCCGAAGAAACGCGTGGGCCTGCTGGTGGAGGTCCGCAATCGCATCGCAGCGGAGCCGATCTTTGCAGCCGGTCCGTCAGCCGTTGGCGCGAACCGCGTGCCGGCGATTGTCGCCACGAATCTCGCCACCGCCTCACGGGATGCCAACGCGCGCGTCGCCGTCGAGGCACTCTACGCCTTTGGTGCGCTCGCCGGCGAAGTGCCGGCGGCCGATCGTCCCGCGATCCTCGCGCAGTCGGGTCCGATTCTCGCGGCGACAATTGGCGCCACCGACCCGATGCTTCGCCTCGCCACGATCCGGGTCATGGGTCGCGTGTTCGCACGGCGGCCCGGCGATCCACCCATTGAGGAAAACGTCGGCGATGCCGTGATTATTGCGCTGAACGATCACGAACCGGTGATTCAGGAAGCGGCGATGTGGGCGCTCGGCGCGATGCGATACGAGCGGGCGATCCAGGGATTGAACGAGCTGTTTCAATATCACCAGCGCGGTCCGCTCGCGACGGCGGCGTTCGACGCGCTTGCGCACATCGGCCACGCCTCGAGCCTGCCGCAGTTCGTCGCGCAGTTGAATAGCAAGAACCCGTCGTTCAAGTTGATCGCCATCGAAGGCCTGGCGCGCGTCGGGGATCGGTCGCGCGCCGAAAGTATCATTGCCGCGGTCAACAGCGAACGCAACGAGTCGATCGTGCTTGCCGGACATTTCGCCAGCGTGCTGCTCGCCGACAGCAAAGTCGATCCGATCGTGGAGGCGCTCGGCCGAGGCAAGCAGCACGACCAGGCGCTTCAGTACCTCGGGGAAATCGCGGCAGGCCGTTCGGCTGTCTTCGGGCGGCATCTGCAGGATCCGGACGTCCGCATTCGTGTCGACGTCGTCGACGCCATGGGTCTATCGGGCGATCCGAAAGCATTGCCGCTCATCGAACCGCTCACGAAGGATCGTGACGCCGAAGTCGTCAAGGCTGCCACACGCGCAGTTGCTCGTCTTCGCGGCCCGGGGACTTCGTAATATCGGGACACCCTGGATCGGGACACCCTAAAGGGTGTCCCCTACGTGCTCGGTAGGGGACAGCCTTCAGGCTGTCCCACCTCGCATGAAACTCCCACGCGATTTCTACGATCGGCCGACGCTGGACGTTGCCCGTGATCTGCTGGGCAAGGTCCTCGTCCATCGCCACCGCGGCACGATCACCAGCGGTGCGATCGTCGAGGTCGAGGCCTACATCGGCGAATCCGATCCGGCGTGTCACGCAGCGCCGGGACCGACGCGGCGCAACGCGCCGCTCTATGGACCGCCAGGTTTTGCCTACGTCTATTTGAATTACGGCATTCACTATCTGGTGAACGTGGTCACCGAGGCGGAGCGCCAACCCGCCGCCGTATTGATTCGGGCGCTCGATCCAGTGGATGGCATCGCCGTGATGCGACGGCGACGCCGTCGCGCGTCGAAAGGCCGCCGGCCGCTCAATGGGCGCGAACTGAATGTGCACGATCTCTGTCGTGGTCCCGGGAACGTGACGATGGCGATGGGGATCACGCTGGCGCAGAACCAGCTCGATCTTCTAGGCAGTCAGCTGTTCATCGAGGATCGTGGCGTGAGCGTCGGTCCGATCGCGTGGAGTGAGCGGATCGGCATCCGTGTGGGAACCGAGCACGCGTGGCGCGCCTACCTGCGTGACAGCCACGCAATATCGGGCTCTAAAGCTCCAACACGGTGTTAGAGCTTTTCCTCAGCGAGCAGCCAGCCATGCCGAGACGTTCGGAGTCTCTTTCTGCCCCATCGTGATGCAGTTATTGATCCGCTCGATCAACTGATCGAGCGTTCGCGATGCCGCAGGCAGCTTATGCGCTTTGAAGAAGTCCTTGATATCGTCACGGGACCGCGCATCACAGAACGCGCCGAGTGATTCGACGAACCGCACATCCCCGAGTGAGATCGTGATCTTCGGCGCGAGCTGACTCCAGTGCTGCTTGACAAAGGCCCAGGCGCGCGGGCGCGCGACCGGGTTTGCCAGAAACGTTCCGAGAAATGTCGGCGTGTCCTGGCTGCGCAGGTCGGGCGTCAGCGCGAAGTTCAATCCGCGGTCGATCAGCGCGGGATCCTCGAAGGCGCCGAGTGCATAGAGATAGCGATACTGCTCGGCGGGTGAGCTGGCGTTTTTCGAGGCGGCGAGCAACGCGTCCCACAACGCCGCGTCGCCGTGGCGGGCGGCGACCGCCGCGATGGCGTTCGCGGCCGACGCGTCCAGCGGCGCTCCTCCGGACAACGATCGATCGACCGCGTTGCGAGCGGCCGCGGCCAGGCCAGGATCATTTCCTCCCTTGTTCAGCGTCTCAATCACGGTGGCTCTCAGCTCGCGCCGGTCATCATCGTCTCCGGGCGAGGCGCTGAGACCCAGCTCTTGATACAGGGGGCCGAACAGCGACCGCATAAACTGCTCGTACTTCTGCCGCGATTCGCCGCTCGTCAGATATTCGCGAACGAACACCAGCCGCGAGCTGACTTCTCCCAGCACGCCGTTCGCGTGCTCCTTGCCGAAACCGGCTGCCAGTGTCAGGTAGTCCGCGACGGAATGCCGGCCCGCGCGCACGAGCGCCCATTCATCGCCGACGATCGTCAGCCGCTCGGTTTCAGTGAAGGATGACGAGATGTCGCGTGCGACTGCGGGAAGCGTGTCGGCCGCAGAGTAGGCAGTCCGGAAATAGCCGTACGCACCAGCATTGACGAATGCCCAGGGCGGGCATGAGGGTTCGCTGACCGACACGGTTGCTTTCGGTCCGCCGACGACCTGGCATCCGGCCCGCTCGGTTGGCGTCTTGATGCACAACGGGAACTGCCACACTGGCGAAGTCTTCGTGACCTTTGCCATCGACGGGTCAATGAAGAAACGTTCGCTCGAGACGCCGAGCTGTGATGTGCCCCCGTCGCAGCGCTCGGTGACGCTCACGAGCGGCACGCCGGGCTGGTTCACGAACGTCGGGAGGATCCGATCGATGGGTTTTTCCGACGCCTTCGTCATCGCGTTCCAGAAATCAGCGGACGTGGCGTTGGCAAACGCATGCTGCTCGAGATAGGCGTTGATGCCGCGCTGAAACACGTCCGAGCCAACGTACCCCTCGGTCATCCGCATGACCGACGCGCCTTTCTCATAGGCGATCGTATCGAAGAGGGCTTCGATTTCACCGGGCGTTTCCGCCGGCGTATGAATCGCGCGTGTCGACGCCAGCGAGTCGAGATTCATCGCCTTCTGTGTGTCGAGCACGGCTTCGACGTCCATCTTCCATTCCGGCTTATAGAAGGCGAGCGGCCGCTTCTCCATCCACGTGGCAAATCCTTCGTTCAGCCAGAGGTCATCCCACCACGCCATCGTCACAAGATTGCCAAACCATTGATGGGCCATCTCGTGCGCGAGCACCGACCAGATGCGTTGTTCGGTGGCCACCGAGGACGTCTTCGTATCGGCAAGCAGGTCCACCTCGCGGTAGAAGATCGCGGCGGTGTTTTCCATCGCCCCGGCAGCGAAGTCGGGCACCGCAAGGACGTCGAGCTTTTTGAACGGGTACTTGATGGAGTAGTAGCCGTTATAGAAGGTCAGAATCCGCCCGGCGGCATCGAGCGCGATGTGACCGAGATCGACCTTGTCGGGGGTCGCGCAGATTCGAATCGGCACACCTTCGGAGCTACCCGACAGACAGCGAAAATCACCGACCGCCATGGCCACGAGATACGACGACATCTTCAGCGTGTCCGAAAACACCAGCGTATGACGTCCGGCCCCCGGTCCTGGCGTGTCGGACACGATCGCCCCATTCGAGATCGCCGTGTCGGCTTGATCGATGGTCAGCTTCACGGAAAAAGTGGCTTTGAATGCCGGTTCGTCGAAGGAAGGAAAGGCGCGCCGGGCGTCAGTCGACTCGAATTGCGTGACGGCGTAGTTGCGTCCGTTGGCCTTGCTCAAATAGAACCCACGAAGCTGGTCGTTCAGGATCCCGGTGTAGCGGACGTGGATGACGGCCGGGCCCGCCGGGATTTCACGCGGCACGTTCAGTGCCGCGGTTTGAGTGGGGGCATTCAGGGCGACGGTAGCCGACTGCTCGACGCCACCCGCCGTAATCGTGACCTCGTGGAACTGGATCTCGAGCGCGTTGAGCACGATGCGTCGTGCCGGCTCGGTGAGCGTCACGGCAATCGATTCAGTGCCGTCAAAGCGGGCGGTCGTCAGGTTAACGTCGAAGGCGAGGTCATAATGCTGGGGGCTGACGGTCGTCGGTAGCCGCTGGGCGCCGGCCGGGGAACAGGCCAGCAGGCAGAAGATCCACAGCAGAGGCCAGATGCGGCGATGACTGAGGAAAACCATCCCCCAGTGTAGGCCCTTTCTTCCGACTTGACCGCAGAGCCGTAAGGGGAGTACTAGTTAACTGTGTTCAACAACGGGAAGTGCGCCTGTACTTGTTGTCGCCTGAGCGGCCAGGGCCTCCCCGTCTGTTAATCAGTTTTCAAGATCGTCGATGACCAGGCCCGGAGGCGCACAGCTTTCCGGGCCTTTTTCGTTATGCGAGACCTTCTCCCCATCTTCGTGACCCTTGCCGGGCGCCGCGTGCTGCTCGTTGGCGGAGGTACGGTTGCAGCTGCCAAACTGCGGCAACTGCAGGCAGTTGGAGCCGACGTTGTCGTTGTCGCTCCGAGCGTGCGCGAGGAGATTGTCCGGTCTGGAGCCTCGGTCCTCCGGAGGCCCTTTGAGCCGGCTGACCTTGAAGGCGTCTGGCTTGTCGTGGCGGCGGCCACACCCGAGGTCAACCAGGAGGTCGCCGTCGCGGCCGAGGCGAAGCATCTGTTCGTCAACGCCGTGGACGACCCGCCCAATGCTTCAGCGTTTTTGAGCGGTGTTGTGCGCCGGGCAGACGTGACGGTCGCGATTTCGACCAGTGGCGAGGCGCCCGCTCTCACAGGGCTGCTGCGCGAAGCGCTCGACGCGGTGCTTCCCGAGGACCTTGATAAATGGATGGCCGTAGCGCGCGAAGAGCGCGCAAAATGGCGTGGGGACGGCGTGGCGATGACCGAGCGGCGTCCGCTCTTATTGGAAGCCTTGAATCGAATCTACGAACGAGCCCAGGCGCCTGCGCAACTCGCAGAGAAGCCAGATCAGAACTTAATCGCTGCGAGTGCTGCGCGCTCTGCGGCGAAGATCAAGAAGGACTCATGAGCGTGATGGGACATGTCTCACTGGTCGGCGCCGGGCCGGGCGATCCTGAGCTCCTGACCCGTAAAGCGCTGCACCGGCTGCGGCGCGCCGACCTCGTGCTCTACGACGCGCTCGTGGACGAACGGGTGACCGCACTGGCGCGGCGCGCCCAGCGCTTCTTTGTCGGCAAGCGCGCCGGCCGCCACGCGCTCTCGCAGCAGGAAATCCACGCCGTGATGATTCGGGCCGCGCGACGCGGCCGGCGGGTGGTTCGCCTGAAAGGCGGCGATCCCTTCGTCTTCGGGCGCGGCGGCGAAGAAGCGCAGGCGCTTCAGCAGGCCGGCATTCCCTTCGACGTCGTCCCCGGCGTCACCAGTGCGATTGCCGCGCCGGCGAGCGCCGGCATTCCGCTCACGCATCGCGGGCTGTCGTCCGCGTTCTTCGTGGTCAGCGGCCATGATCGCGATGTGTTCTCTGACGCCGTGGGCGCGTTGCGGCCAAACGGCGTCACGATCGTCGTCCTCATGGGATTTGGCCGGCGAGTGGAACTGGCAACAGAACTTCTGGCGGGTGGATGGGATCGCGAACTGCCCGCCGCCCTTGTCGCTGACGGCACGCTGCCACGCCAGCAGGTCTGGCGCGGCACGCTCGGAGACCTTGCGGACGGTGTCGCGCAGATCGCAGGCGGCGGACCGGCGCTAATCGTGATCGGCAAAGTCGCCGACCTGGCATTGGCCGGGGCGGACGGAATGAAAGATGCGCTGAGCGCGCACACGGCCGTGGCCGTACGCGCCCGGCGTACGAGGTGACCCGATGGCTTCCGAACAAGAACTGACCACACACGGTCGCGCGCGACTGTCGTTCGCCAGCGAGGCGGACATCGACGAGTTCGTCGCCATGCTGGAGAAATACGAGCGGGGCGAAATCACCCCCGATCAGTGGCGCGCTTTCCGACTCGTGCGAGGCACCTACGGTCAACGCCAGAGCACTGACTCCCAAATGCTGCGCGTCAAGATTCCGCAAGGGTTCATTTCGAGTCCGCAGCTCAGAGTCCTCGCCGATATCGGTGAGCGATATTCTCGCAAGTTCGGTCACATCACCACACGCCAGAACATCCAGTTTCACTTCGTGAAGCTCCACGATGTCGAGCCGGCGATGCGCATGCTTGAGGAAGTCGGCGTGACCACGCGTGAGGCGTGCGGCAACTCGGTTCGGAACATCACCACGTGTCCGTATGCGGGCACGGCAGCTGACGAGGTCTTCGACGTCACGCCTTACGGCGAAGCGATGACGCGATTCCTGCTGCGGCACCGGCTGAGCTCAACACTGCCGCGCAAGTTCAAGATCGCGTTCGAAGGGTGCCCGGAAGACCACACGGCCATTGCCATCAACGATCTGGCATTCCACGCGAAGCTCGGTCCGAACGGCGAGCGTGGATTCCGGGTGCTGGCTGGCGGTGGCACCGCGATCATGTGCAAGTCTGGTGGCGTCATTCACGACTACATCGACGCGTCGAGAATCCTGCAGGTGGCGGAGGCGAACCTCCGCATCTTCAAGGCCCGTGGCGATTACCAGCACAAACAGCGGAATCGCATGAAGTTCATGATCAAGGAGCTCGGCTGGGACGTCTGGTACGACGAGTATCTGCGGACGCTCAGCGAGTGCGACCGCGACGGGGTGCCGCTCCTGACGATCGATCCGCCTGACGCCGAAACGGTCCCGACATGGGGTCGTTCGGCAGCGCCCACTCCCAACGTCATCGTGTCGCGCGTGACCGCCGGTCAGCCGAACGGACCAGGAATCACGCCGACAATTGTCCCCGTGTTTCTGTCGAGCGACGAGGCGTACCAGCGGTGGCGCGCCACGAACGTGAGACCGCAGAAGCAGTTCGGCTACGTGATGGCCACGGCGACCGTCCCGCTGGGCGATCTGACGAGCGAACAAATGCGCGTGCTGGCTGACCTGGCGGATGCGTACAGCGACGGCTCGCTTCGCGTCACCGTTGACCAGAACCTGGTGTTTCGCTGGGTTGCTGTCAGCGATGTGCGCGAGCTGTACCGGCGCCTCGCCGCCGCGAGCCTGGGGCTGGCCGAAGCATCAACCGTGGCGGACGTGACGAGCTGCCCGGGCGCGGAGTCGTGCCGCCTCGCGGTCACGCAGTCACGCGGCCTCGGCCGTCTGCTTGAAGACCATCTGCGCGGCCGGCCGGATCTCATTGCCGCGGCCGACGGCGCGCACATCAAGATCAGCGGCTGCCCGAACGGCTGTGGTCAGCATCACATCGCCACGATCGGCTTCCAGGGCAGCGTGCGCCGCGTGGGCGGAAAGGCTGTACCGCAGTACTTCGTCATGGTGGGTGGGGCAACCACCGAACGCGGTGCGAGCTTTGCGCGGACGGCTGCGAAGATTCCGGCGCGACGCATTCCGGAAGCCCTCGAGCGGTTGATCGCGTTTTACCAGCGCGAAAAGGAAGAAGGCGAATCGGCCCCCTCGTTCTTCCAGCGCATGGATATTCTTCGCGTTGGCGGCGAACTGCTCGACCTTCAACATTTCACCGAAGCCGATGCGGTGCCGATCGACTTCATCGATCTGGCCGAGACCAGCGAATTCGCGCCTGAGGTAATGGACGGCGAATGCTCGGCTTGATTTGACTCGAATCGTGCCATCGAGTTTTCGTTTCTCCGTGACGAAGCCACGTCCGCGTCTTACACTGGGTGCGTGGTCACGGCCGACGATCTGCGGCTCAGGGAACTGAAGCGGCTCTGCGAGCAGGCAGAACGTCTTCGCCGCGACGCTGAAAAACTGTGCAAGCAGATCAACGCACGTCTCGAACATTCGCGCGCCCTTCACGGTTCGTCAATTTCCGATCGTCGGCGGAATAAGCGCTAGATTCTTATATATCCACGAATGTAGATGTACCGATAAAAGTTCTTGCACGGGTTTTTGCCCCTCTGGTATAACGGCTCGAGGTGCCGCTGAACTCGTTCCAGACGTCGGGTAGCAGTCCCACCGACCGCGATCATCGTTGTCGTGTCGGCATTCTCGGTTTCGGCACGGTCGGTTCGACCGTCGCCCGCCGCCTCACCGGTCCCGATCCCATCCCGCAGCTCAAACTGACGCACATTTCCGACCGGCGCGCCCGCGACAAGCGTGCTCGTCAGCCCGAACCCATCGCCAGCATCAACTGGAGCGAGCGGTTCGACGACCTTCTCGCCAGCGACGTCGACATCGTCATCGAGACCGTGTCGGGCGGCGAACCCGCGGTCGACTATATTCGCGCGGCGCTTCTCGCCGGCAAATCCGTCGTGACGGCGAACAAGAAGGTCATGGCGCATCAGGGCCACGCGCTGTTGACGCTCGCGGAACGTCAGGGGCGGCAGCTTCGATTCGAAGCGGCGGTCGGCGGCGCCATGCCCATCGTCCGGGTGCTCGGCAACGGTGTGTCCGGTGACCGTGTGACCGCGTTTTCGGCGATCCTCAATGCCACGAGCAACGCGGTGCTGTCGCGGATGGAAGCGGAGGGCTGCGACATCGACGAAGCGATCGCGTCGGCCTGCGCGAACGGCTACGCGGAAATCGATCCGTCACTCGATCTGGACGGCAGCGACGCCGTCGCGAAGCTCGTGATTCTCTGCGCGCTGGCGTTCAAATTGCGGGTCGATCCGGAAGCGATCGAGACCAGAACCACAGCCGGTGTCGGTCTGGAGTCGTTCAAGCGCGCACACCTGCGCGGTGGCACGATCCGGCAGATTGCGCACGCGGCGTACGATCCTGCGCAGGGGATTCTCACGGCGTGGGTCGCGCCGATCTTCGTCGCGAACACGTCGATCTTTGCCCACATGACGGGACCGCAGAATGCGGCGCTCATCACCTGCGCGTATGCCGGGGACATCGTGCTGAGCGGCCAGGGCGCCGGCGGCGATGCGCCCGCGGTCGCCATTCTCGGCGACGTGCTTGAAATTGCGCGCGACCGGGCCGCGATCGTGCCCGCGCCTGCGCTCGTCGACCCGCGCGAAATCAGGGGATTGTCGGAACAATCATTTGCGGAGGCCGTGTGACCGCCCTTATCGGACTGCAGTGTCACCTGTGCAAGTCGGTGTTTGCCGCGGAAGCCACCTATGTGTGCGAGAAATGTCTCGGTCCGCTCGAGCCGATCTACGACTACGCCGTGCTCAAAGGGCTGACGCGGGAAATGATCGCCTCGCGTCCGAAAAATCTCTGGCGCTATCGCGAGCTGCTGCCGATCGTCGGCGAGCCGCAGACCGGCTTTCACTCGGGGTTCACGCCGCTCGTGCGCTGCTCACGGCTTGCCGAGCGGCTCGGTTTGAGCGAGCTCTACATCAAGGACGACTCCGTCAATCATCCGACGTTGTCGTACAAGGATCGCGTCGTATCTGTGGCTGCGACACGTGCCAAGGAGCTCGGCTTCGACGTGCTCGCGTGCGCGTCAACTGGCAATCTGGCCAACTCGGTCTCCGCCCACGCCGCCCGTCTCGGTATGGACTGCTGCGTGTTCATTCCCGACAACCTCGAAGCAGGAAAGCTTCTCGGCTCGGCGATCTTCGGTCCGACCATTCTCGCGATCGCGGGGAACTATGACGATGTGAACCGGCTGTGTACGCAGGTGGCGGACCGGTACGGCTGGGGATTCGTGAACATCAACCTGCGGTCGTATTACGCCGAGGGCGCGAAGACCATGGGGTTTGAAATCGTCGAACAGTTGGGCTGGCGGTATCCGACCCATCTTGTGTCGCCTGTTGCCGGGGGAACGCTGCTGCCGCGAATCGTCCGCGGCCTTCGCGAACTGCGGGAAGTGGGGCTGGTGGACGGCGAACTGCCGCACATCCACGCGGCCCAGGCGGCGGGCTGTGCGCCGGTCGTGAACGCCATTCACGCCGGCATCGATTATCCCGAGCCGGTCAAGCCGGACACGATCGCGAAGTCGATCGCCATCGGGAACCCCGCGGATGGTTACCAGGTCGTGCAGACCGTTCGCTCGACGGGCGGAACGGGGGCGGCGGTGACCGACCAGCAGATTGTCGATGCCATCCGTCTGCTCGCGGAAACCGAAGGGATCTTCACCGAGCCTGCTGGCGGCACGACGCTGGCCGCCGCGATCGATCTCGTACACAAAGGCGTCATCGGTCCCGACGAATCGGTGGTCGTGTGCATCACGGGCAACGGCTACAAGACGGCCGAGGTCGTGTCAGGGAAGCTGAATGAACCAGTGCGCCTGAGTCGCGCGTTCAAGGAATTCCAGGCCTGGTGGGAATCGCGCGAGACCGCGGCCGCCGCGCGCTGAGAATTAAACCACGACGATTAACGCCGAAATCGCAGAACTCGCAGAGATGCAATTGCTCTGCGAATTCCGCGTGTTCTGCGTTGAATGTCGTGGCGTTTGAATTTATCGTCAGGCGATGTGACGCTTCGCGTCGGCCAGCACCGCTCGAGAGATCGGTTGGTGCGCCTTCCGCCGGCGTGCGTAGGCCAGCCACACCGCCGCAATACCCAGACCTGTGCCGCCTCTGATGGCCCAGGTCGCCGCGCCGTCCACCGCAGCGGCGGGTTTCGGCAGATGCTTTCCGTCGTAACGAAGCACCGGATTCAGGTAGAGCACGGTTTGCGGTGAAGTGACCACCGTGCGGACGTACGTGTCGTTCGTCGAAATGGTGTAGCTTGCCGACACGGCGTTCTTGACGGTTTTGCGAATTGCGCCGTCCTGGCCCACGAATTTGAACGTCGAGTCGGCGCCGGTCACGGAAACGGTCACCGTGTTGTCGGAGACATCGACTCGGTCGAGCTTAGTCAGATTGGCCGACTCGATCGCGCCGGTTCGGAGCACGGCGTACGACCGGCCCCCCTTCAGCGCATCGACAACATCAGACGTGGACGTAGTGGAAGCATCCACCATGTTCCAGCCGGCGGCGGTCCGTCGCGAATCGGTCAAATCGTGCGTGTCGTCGTTGGCCAACGCCCACACCGGGTGACCGGTTGAGAGCGCGGCATCCCACGCGTCCTCGATGGCGAACGGCCCATTCACCACTTCGATCAAGTCGTACGTGGTCAGCTGCTGTAAATCGTCGGTGGTATACGCGTCCCGTGTGTTGGGGTGCGCGAGCGCCACGAGGTCGGCCGTCGCCTTTACACGGTCAATCACATATTGCTCGTGGCTGAGCGATTGCCAGAGGAGGAAATCGAGCCACTGAACCGAGTGCGCGCCAATCGCGAGCTGATGGCGCTTGCCGATGTTGTAGCCGTGCTCGTAGATCGGCATCGTTTCGACGCCGTAGTGCGCGGCAATGCGCTGATAGTCGGAGACCCCGGGCACCGCGTACCCCAGGCTGCGATAGCGTTGAACGACTTCCTGGTCGGTCTGCTGTCCGTTCGTCAGTCCAACCCACGCACGACCGTGGGCGTGAAGGTTGGCGCGCTGCCAGGTGCCGGCCAGGTGTGCGTAAGGATTGAAGATGGCTGAACCGCCGAACCGGGTCGGCTCGGGGAATCGATAAACCGGAGCCCAGATGTACGGTCCCAGGACGACAAGCACGAACCCGACGGCGACGCTCTTCAACAGGCGTGCTAGCCAGGGTGTACGCGTCTTGTGCACTGAAGCGACATTGTACCGTGACTTAACGGTTCTTCGACACTCGATAAGCCCCTCCTTATGAGCAAGCTCGCCGGCTGAAGTGCCAACGCCCCGCCTTCGCTCGCCGCGTGGAGCGAGCGACGACGAGGCAGGCCGCGGGTCGCCGGCCCGGAATTTCACCCGAATTCCCACGATTTTGTCTGCGCGATTCCGGTTCGTGCGCGCGCTGTCGATATCTAGAAGAGCAGGGGTTGTGTGACCGAAGCCTTCATCGAACAGGACGAATCGCTCGTCATCACCGTTTGGAGTGAGCACGCCGAACGGCTGTTCGGATGGACTCCTGAGGAAGTGCTCGGCCGTCACGCGCGGTCGCTGGTTCCCGAACGGAACCGCTACCGGCACGATCGCGCGCTGCAAAATCTCCTCGACAGCGGTACGACCGCGGCGTTCACGCAGACCATCACGGCTCTTCATCGCAACGGGAGCGAGTTCAAGGTCGAAACGACAGCCACCATCGTCGCGCATCAGGGCTCGGGCCGGCGTATCCGCGTCGTCGCTCGCTTGAAGCATGAAGT
>Ga0066903_100002291_pt1 | contig 14843 bp, 13 predicted proteins | sample PanSoiMetaGPlot1_FD_67491 | JGI IMG/M metagenome (GOLD analysis project Ga0066903, IMG submission 67491) | Tropical forest soil microbial communities from Panama analyzed to predict greenhouse gas emissions - Panama Soil - Plot 1 (version 2) | ecosystem: Environmental > Terrestrial > Soil >...
GGTGACCCGGTCGCCGACCTGGAACTCGAGCTCGCCCTCGAGGACGTAGAACGAGTCGCTCTGCAGCTTGTGGAAGTGGAGGTCGACGGAGCCCCCGGGCTCCACGATGAACTCCAGCAGGGAGAGCTCCGGGCGGGCGGCCTTGACGATCGTCTCACCGATCCGCTCACCCTCGCCGGGAAGCAGGACGATCGCCGCAGCTGGATCGGCGCCACCGTCCTCGGGCGGCGGGTACTGGTCGAACGAGCCGTCGAGCGTGTCGAGCATGTAGCGGTCGAAGCCCATTCCCGGCACGTGGAGGTTGAGAAACCGCGTGGTGCCGGAGCTCGAGTTGCGATACGCGTGCGCGACGTTCGGCGGCGCGAGCACGAACGTGCCCGCGCCGGCTTCACGGTCACCGTCGAGCAGCGAGAGAGTGAGCGTGCCGTCGAGCACGTAGAAGCAGTCGGAGTGCTCGCGGTGTACGTGCGACACGGTTCCCGGCTCGCCGGCGCCCAGTTCGAACTCCGACACAACCACACCGTCGAGAGCGAGCATGACGGTGAGGCGCCGGGACGGATCGTCCCTGACGACGACCGGCTCGATCATGTGAGCCAGTCTAGGAGCTGCGGCGTGTCAGGCCGCACAGGTCGCCTGTCAGCGCTGCGCGCTGACCAGGAGGTCCCGGATCGACACGACGCCGACGAGCTTGCCGCTCTCGGTCACCGGCAGGTGTCGCACGCTGTGCTCTCGCATCAGCTCGGCAGCAGCGATCGGGAGCATGTCCGGCGAGGCCGTAGCGGGCTCCGGTTTCATCCAGAGCTCGACGGTGCCGTGGTCGGGGTTGCGGCTGCTCGCGACGGAGTCGACGAGCTCCCGCTCCGTGATGATCCCGATCGGACACGTATCGCGGTCGATCACGATCGCCGAGCCGACGTTGCGGGAGCGCATCGCGCGTGCCGCCTGGCTGAGCGTCGCGCCGCCCGAGACGGTCAGCACGTCGGTGGTCATGACATCGGCGAGAACGGTGGCGCGAACTTCCACGGGCACCCCACCCAATCGGTCTTTGCAGGCACGGATCAACACCCTCGTCCGAGGGCCTGCAGGTGACGTACGTCGAGCTTCACGCGCATTCGGCGTACTCGTTCCTGGACGGCGCGTCACATCCGGAGGAGCTTGCCGCGCGCGCAGCGGAGCTCGGCTACGAGGCACTCGCGCTCACCGACCACGACGGGGTGTACGGCTCGCTCGAGTTCGCACACGCGGCGAAGGCGCTCGACCTGCGGCCGATCACCGGCGCGGAGGTGACCATTAGCGGAGCAGGCGCGACGGAGCCGCCAAGGGGCGGAGGTGCCGGCTTTGCCGGCGGAGCGGGAAGCGGCGATATGCACGTCACCCTCCTGTGCGAGAGCGAGTACGGCTACGCGAACCTCTGCCGCATCCTCACGGCGGCGCACGCGGGCACACGTCGACCAGGGAGGGAGGACCGCGAGCCTCTTCCTCCCGCTGTCGAGCTCGAGACTGTGGCCCGGCTGAACGAGGGGCTCGTGTGCCTCTCTGGCTGCGCGCGACAGGGCTTGGGCCTGCGCGACCCGAACGCGGCTGCGCGGCTCGCGCAGGCATTCGGTCGAGACCGCTTCTACGTCGAGCTGCAGCGCCCATTCGAGCGCGGCGATGCCCGCCGCAATGCCTTGCTCCGCGATCTTGCCGACCACCTGGGCGTTCACACGGTGGCGACGGGCGACGTCCACGCGCATTGCCGCTCTCGCACGTTGCTGCAGGATGTGCTCGTGGCCGTCCGCTGCCGCACTCCGCTCGACGGGTGCGAGCAGGAGCGCAGGGGAAACCGCGAGAGCTTCCTGCGTGCGCCCGGCGAGATGACCGAGCGCTTTGCGGGCATCGACCCGGCTGCGGCGGAGCGGACACAAGCCGTCGCGGAGCGGCTCGAGTTCGACCTCACGCAGGAGCTCGGCTATCGCTACCCCGACTTCTCGGACGGCCCCGACCCCGCGATCCGCCTGCTTGCGGAAGTGTGTGCGCACGCATTCGACGAGCGCTACGGGCCAAGTAACAGTCTGTTGCAAAGCCGGGCTCGCGCTCGCCTGGAGAGCGAGCTGGCGCTGATCGAGGAGCTCGGCCTGGCCGGGTTCTTCCTGCTCCACTGGGAGGTGCTCGAGCTGGCGCGTGAGGTTGCGCTCGAGGTACGCGGCCGCGACTCGCCGCGCCGATTCCTGCCACCGGGACGGGGGAGAGGCAGCTCGGTCGGCTCGATCGTCTGCTACCTGACCGGGCTCTCGCACGTCGACCCGGTCGAGAACGACCTCTCGCTCGGCCGCTTCCTCAACCGAGAGCTCTCGTCGGTTCCCGACATCGACCTCGACTTCCCACGGGACATCCGCGAGAAGCTGATCGTCGCGGTCACCGAGCGCTACGGACAGGAGCACGCCGCGCTCGTTGCGAGCTTCGCGACGTACCGGTCACGCGGCGCGATTCGCGACGTGGGCAAGGCACTCGGGCTTCCGTATGCAGAGCTCGAGCGGCTCGCGCGGGTCACGGACGGCTGGAACGCGAAGCGCGTCGCGGATGAGGTCGCGTCCCTCCCGGACGCCGAGCGCAAGCTCTCCTCCCGCCGCTGGCGCGCGTTCCAGATGCTGACCGCGGAGATCGCCGGTCTGCCGCGCCACGTCTCGCAGCACCCGGGTGGAATGGTGATCTCGTCCCGCCCGCTCGTGGATCTCGTCCCGGTGCAGCCGGCCGCGATGGCGGGACGGCAGCTCTGCCAGTGGGACAAGGACTCCTGCTCCGACGCGGGCTTCCTCAAGATCGACCTGCTCGGGCTGGGCATGCTCTCGTGCGTCGAGGACTGCGTGGATCGGATCGCGCGGCTCCACGGTGCACCGATCGACCTCTCGCGCATCCCGCTCGACGACTCGGAGGTGTTCGCCGACATCCAGCGGGCGGACACAGTGGGCACGTTCCAGATCGAGAGTCGCGCGCAGATGCAGAGCCTGCTCCGGACAAAGCCGGAGAACATCGACGACCTGACGGTGCAGGTCGCGCTCGTCCGGCCCGGACCGATCCAGGGGAAGGCGGTGCACCCCTACATCGAGGCGCGACGGCGGCTTCGCGAGGATCCGTCCTTCGTGCCGCCGGTCGACCACGAGCTGCTGCGCGAGCCGCTGCGGGCGACGCACGGCGTCGTCGTCTTCCAGGACCAGGTGCTCGACGTCGCGATCGCGCTCGCGGGGTTCACGGTCGGGGAGGCAGAAGGGCTCAGGCGCGCGATGAGCCGCAAGCGCTCGCACGACGCGCTCGAGTCGTACCGGGCCAGGTTCGTCGAGGGCGCAGCAGGAAAGGGCGTCGACGAGGAGACGGCGAACTGCGTCTACGACAAGCTCGTCGGCTTCTCCGGCTTCGGCTTTCCGAAGTCGCATGCGGCCGCGTTCGGGCTGCTCGCCTACCAGTCCACGTGGCTGCGCCACTACTACCCGGCCGAGTTCCTCTGCGGCCTCCTCAACGAGCAGCCGATGGGCTTCTACCCGCCCGCGAGCCTCGTCCGCGACGCGCAGCGCCACGGAGTCGAGGTGCGCTCACCGGACGTCAACCTGAGCGACGCCCGCTGCTCTCTGGAGCCTTGTGGATCAGAGCCACAAGCCGCCCACGCGGTCCGGGTGGGGCTCGCCTACGTACAGTCGGTGGGGGAGGACGAGGCAGTGGCGCTCGTCGCAGAGCGGCACGCGAACGGGTCGTTCCGAGACATCGGGGAGCTCGCCCGGCGAACGGCACTCTCGTGCGGTGCGCTCGAAGCGCTTGTGCAGGGTGGCGCGTGCGACATGCTGGGCAAGCGTCGCGACCTGCTCTGGGAGCTCGGGCTCGTCTTCCGTCCGCAGTCGGTACCCGGCAGCGCCGGCGAGGCGAAGCAGCTCACGCTCGCGCTCGAGCCGACGGCGCAGACACCGGAGCTTCGCGACCTGACCCGCTGGGAGCGCATGCTCGCCGACTATCGCCAGACGGGGCTCTCGGTGGGCGTGCACCCGCTCGAGCTGCTCCGTCCGCACCTGCCGCCCGGCACGCTGTCGAGCCAGGAGCTGCACGACGCGCCGCACAACTCGGAGGTCGCCTACGCGGGTCTCGCGATCGCGCGCCAGCGACCGTCGACAGCGAAGGGGATCGTGTTCATGTTGCTCGAGGACGAGATCGGCCAGGTGAACCTGATCGTGCCCTCGGAGGTGTACGAGCGGCACCGGGCGATCGTGCGTGGCGAGCCGCTCCTGCTCGTCCACGGTCGTTTCGAGCGCGTCGGCGAGAACCGGAACATCCTCGTCTCCACGCTCGAGACCCTTGGTGCGCTTGCCCGCCGCGTGGCCGAGCACGACGTCGGGGTCGCGCTTCCACGTGCGCACCACTTTGGGCACCGCTGAGCCGAGTACGATCGCCCAATGGCGGAGCCGGAGTGGGCGATCGAGGGCACCTATCTCGAGGCGTGCAACTGCGACGCGATCTGTCCATGCCGGCGCGTCGGCGGTCGTGCAGGAGGGCGCTCCACGCATGGGATCTGCCTCGGCGCGCTCTCCTGGCTGATCCGTGACGGGGGGGTCGGGGACGTCGACCTTGCAGGCCTCGCGGTGGTGCTCCTCCTTCGCTACTCCGACGACGAGCCGGGCTCGCCGTGGACGTTCGTCCTCTACGTCGACGAGCGTGCCGACGACGAGCAGCGCGACGTGCTCGCGCAGGTCTTCACTGGTCGGTTGGGTGGAACGCCGCTGCGCCAGTTCCCCTGGGCGTTCAAGACCAGCGAGCTGCGCGCGGTCGTCCCGGCGGCGATCGAGCTCGACCACACGCCGGGCCGCGGCTGGTTCCGCGCCGGCGACGAGGTGCTGCTTCGCGTGCGGGGGCCGGTCGAGGAGCAGGAGCCCGTGACGTGCGTGATCCCTGGCCACCACCGGAGCGGGCGCGAGGTCTACGCCGAGGTGCTGAAGGCGAACGGCGACGAGCCGCTTGCCTTCGAGTTCCACGGGAAGTGCGGATACGAGTCGACGTTTGCGTACTCCTCCGCCGACGTCTGAGCACCGGTCAGGTGCTCCGCACCATCTCTCCTTCGGCCAGCTGGAGTGCAGTCCCGACGAGCGTCATGTGCGTAAACGCCTGCGGGAAGTTGCCGACGAGCCGCTTCCGTTCCGGGTCGTACTCCTCGGAGATGAGGCCGAGGTCGTTGCGCAGCCCGAGTAGACGCTCGAACAGCTTGCGCGCGTCGTCGTGCCGGCCCTGGAGGTCGAGCACCGCGGCAAGCCAGAATGAGCACGGGAGGAAGACCCCCTCTCCCGGCGGAAAGCCGTCGATCTCGACGTTCTCCTCGTCCGCGCGGTACCGCTCGACGAACCCGTCGCGCATGAGTTCGCCCTCGATCGCAGCGACCGTGCCGATCATCCGGGGATCGTCCGCGGGCAGGAAGCCGACGAGCGGGATCATGAGGAGGCTGGCATCGAGGCGCTTCGAGTCGTAGGACTGCACGAACGTGCCCCGATCGGCATCGAACCCCCTCGTACACACCTCGCGGTGGATCTGCCGCCGGGCGGCGCGCCACTTGTCCACCGGTCCCTCGCGGTCGAACTCCTCGACCACGCGAATGCCGCGGTCGAATGCGACCCAGGCCATGACCTTCGAATGGGTGAACTGGCGTTGTCCGCCACGCGCCTCCCAGATTCCGTCGTCCGGTTCGGCCCAGTTCGACTCCAGCCAGTCGAGGAGCTTGCGCACGATCCGCCACGCGTCGAGCGAGGGTGGCAGCCCGTGGACACGCGACTGGTAGAGCGCGTCGATGACCTCGCCGAGGACGTCGAGCTGACGCTGCCCCGACGCGCCGTTGCCGATGCGGACGGGTCGCGAGCCCTCGTAGCCGGGAAGCCACGGCAGCTCTGTCTCGGTCAGGCGTCGCTCGCCGGAGACGCCATACATGATCTGCAGATCCTGCGGCGAACCCGCGATGGCGCGCAGGAGCCAATCCCGCCAGTCGCGTGCCTCGTCGACGTAGCCGGCCCGGAGAAACGCCAGGAGGGTCAGGGTCGCATCGCGCAACCAGCAGTAGCGGTAGTCCCAGTTGCGGACGCCGCCGAGGAGCTCTGGCAACGACGTCGTCGGTGCCGCAACCATGCCTCCCGTCGGGGCGTAGGTGAGCGCCTTGAGAGTGAGCAGCGAGCGATGGACGTCGTCGTGCCACTCGCCTGAGTGGGAGCACGCTTCCGCCCACTCGCGCCAATAGCTCTCCGTCTCCTGCAGCGCCACTTCGGGATCGACCTCCCCGGGCGGCTCCGTGTGGGGCGGAAACCAAGAAAGCGTGAACGGGACGCGGTCGCCCTTCGAGACCGCGAACTCGCCCACCGTGTGGAAGTTTCTGCCCACGAGCGGAACAGGCGTTCGCAGTACGAGCGCGTCCGGGCCGGCGATGGCGACACGCGCCCCGTCCACGCGTCGCAGCCACGGGATGACCGAGCCGTAGTCGAAGCGGATGGTCAAATCCATCAGCATCTCGACCCGGCCCTTGACCCCTTCGACGATGCGGACGAGGTCCGGCGTCGCGTCACGCGGCGGCATGAAGTCGATCAACCGCGCGATCCCATCCGCCGTTTCGAACTCCGTCTCGAGGATCAGCGTGTCCTCTCGGTAGCGGCGGTCGGCCGGGCGGAACTCGCCGGCCGGCCGCAGCGACCAGTGCCCGTTGCGCTCGTCCCCCAGGAGAGCGGCAAAGCATGCGCCGGAGTCGAAGCGTGGGAAGCAGAGCCAGTCGATCGAGCCGGAGCGGCTGACGAGAGCGGCTGTCTGCAGGTCGCCGACGAGCCCGTAGTCCTCGAGCACGGTCACCCGGTGAGCTCCCGGTAGACCGCGAGATGCGCCGCTGCTGCAGCGTCCCAGGTCAGCTCGCTCCGCGCGTGCTCGGCGCCTTGCCGCGCCCGGGCGAGCGCGGCGGAATCGTCGAGCAGCTCGCGTAGCGCGTCCGCGAGCGCCGCGACGTCACCGGGCGGTACGACTCGACCCGCACCGAACGCCCGTACGACCTCGCCCAGTCCGCCGACGTCGTAGACGACACCCGGCACGCCGGCGCCGAGCGCTTGCAGCAGCGCGCCGCTCTGGTCGAGCTCCGGCTGGTACGGAAACACGGCGACGGTCGTCTCGGCGAGCGTCGCCGCGAGCTGGGTCGGCGCGAGCCAGCCGAGCCGCCACTCGACAGCGTTGCCGCCGCGCGTGTGGTAGCCGTCGAGCGGCTCTCGTGCGGTGCCGGCCACGAGCAGCCTGGCACCGTCGACTTGCCTCACCGCCGCGATCGCGTCGCCGAGGCCCTTGTACGGCCGGATGGAGCCGAGAGCGAGCACCGTGCGCCCGTCGTCACGATGGTCGACCTCCGCGGCGAAGACCGGGTGCGGGATCACACGGAGCTTCGCATCGGGAACGCCGAACTCGGCAAGCGCCCGTCGTCCGTTCTCGCTGTGGACGACGACGCGGTCGAAGCGGCGAAACAGCCTCCGCCAGAGCGACGACCGGTGCGCGGTTCTCCGCGGCAAGAGGTCGTGCGCCGTGAAGACGAGCGGCGACCGTGTCCGTAGCAGCCAGGCGTCGAGCTCCGGCGCTCCGACCCACTGCAGGTGCACGACGTCATGCTGCGCGGTGGCAAGTCGGGCGAGGCCCAGCGGGTGCTCGAGAGCCTTTACCACGAGCCGCGCCCGCGACCGTCCGATGCGTGGAGACACGGGGTAGAAGACCTCGCGTGCCCGGTATCCCTCGGCGTCGACCACGGGTCCGAAGCGGAAGTGCGAGGTGAGAAGCTCGACGTCTACTCCGGCGCGGGCGAGCGCGGCCGCCAGGGCGCGATCGTACGGCGGCGTGTACGCGGGCGGATCCGCCAGGACGACCTTCACGGTGCCTAGAGTAGTTGCCGTCCGTGGCGCTCCTCGTCCGTAGCTGGAACCTCTTCCACGGCAATGCGTGCCCGCCGCGCCGCCGCTCCTACCTTCGCGAGATGGTCGAGCTGGCGTCCGCCGACGCGCCGGACGTGCTCTGCGTGCAGGAGGTGCCCGTGTGGGCCGTTCCCAAGCTCGCCGAGTGGAGCGGCATGCGGTCGTTTCCGGCGATCGCACGTCGCGGCGTCCACTGGACGACCCTTGCGGGTCGTGCGACTCGCCTGCACAACGGTCTCCTACGCTCCGCGATCTGCGGCCAGGCGAACGCGATTCTCGTATCCGGCGAGCATGAGACGGAGGATCTCGGCGCTACGCAGGTCAGCGGTCTCGGGCACGAGCGGCGCGTCTGTCACGCGATCCGTGTCGACGGCGTGCTCGTATCGAACGTGCATCTGAGCAGCTCGGGGCATCACCAGCAGGGCGAGCTCGACCATGTGCTCGAGTTCGTCCAGTCGCAGGCACACCCGGGCGAGGCCGTCGTCGTCGCCGGCGACCTCAACTTCCACGATCCGGTGCTGCTCGGCTTCTCGGCACCTGGTCCCGGCATCGACCACGTGCTCGTCCGCGGCGCGCCGGCGACGCCGCTCGACGTCTGGCCCGAGCAGAGGCGTGTGCAGAATGGCGTCGTGCTTTCGGACCATCCGCCGGTGGAGCTTCAGGTCGGATGACATTCGAGGAGGCGCGTGGGCGCTTTCCGGCACTGCAGCGGATCGCCTATCTGAATGCAGGTACGTTCGGTCCGCTCGCGCAGGCGACGATCGATGCCGTGCGCAGTCAGCTGGCGCACGACCTGGACTCGGCGCGAGCGGGAAAGGCGTACTTCGAGCACGTGATGGAGCTGCGCGCCGAACTGAGTCGTCGTGTGGCAGAGCTGATCGCCGTCGAGCCGGAGAACGTCGCGTTGACCGCGTCGACGACGGACGGCTGCAACATCGTGATCGGCGGGCTCGGCCTCGGTCCCGAGGACGAGATCGTCACCACGACCGACGAGCACTTCGGCCTCATCGGTCCGCTTCATGTATCCGGTGCGCACGTCGTCGTCGCTGCGCCGGATCCCGACACGATCCTCGCCGCGGTGACGCCGCGGACACGGCTGATCGCCGTCTCGCACGTGCTCTGGACGACGGGGGACACGCTGCCGGTGCACGAGCTCAGACGGCGCTCGGGGCTCCCGGTGCTCGTCGACGGCGCTCAGTCCGTGGGTGCCATTCCCGTGGACGCAAGTGGCATCGACTTCTACACCGTGTCGGGTCAGAAATGGCTCTGCGGCCCCGACGCGACGGGGGCGCTCTATGTCGCCGACCCGGACCGGCTTCGCATCGCCCGCCCCGGCTTCTTTGCCCAGGCGAGCCACGAAGCGGACGGAACGTTCGAGCCTCGCCCCGGTGCGGAGCGGTTCCAGCCGAACTGGTTCCCGGCGTCTTCCACTTCGGGGCTGGTCGCTGCGCTCGGCGAGCTACCGGAATGGCGCTTCGAGCGATCCGCGGAGCAGGCGAAGCGTCTGCGCGAGCGGCTTGGGAGTCTGGTCGAGCTCGTGACGCCGGCCGTCCCGTCGACGATCGTCTCGTTCCGCCCCCCTGGCGGCGAGGAGGGGGCGGCGGTCGTGGAGCGGCTCAGCTCGGCTGGCGTGGTGGTCCGTGAGCTCCCGGGCCGCAATCTCGTGCGGGCGTCCGTGGGCTGGTGGACGAGTGACGACGACCTCGACCGGCTCGTCGCAGGCCTGGCGCCGTGAGACACGAGGGAGGCTGCCTGTGCGGCGCGGTGCGCTATGCCGTCGACGGGCCTTTGCGCCACATTCTCGTCTGCCACTGCGTGGAGTGCCGCCGCTGGGCGGGGTGCGCCTGGCCGGCGACCGCCGCGGAGACGCGTGACCTCACGATCGAGGGGGACGTCGTGTGGCGGCCGAGCCCGCGTTCCGAGTACCGGGCGCGGCGCGGGAACTGTGCACGGTGCGGCGCCGCGCTCTTCTGGTGGGCGCAGGACGGTCCCCGCATCGCAATCGGCGCAGGCTCGCTCGACGACGCGAACGGATTCCGGGTGGCAGCCCACATCTGGGTCGAGCAGGGCACGGACTGGGATCGGCCACCCGATGGCATTCCCTCCTACCCGCGCGGTTACCCTGCCGACGCGCCGGGGCTGCCGTGGCGCGAGGACGATCGCTAGTCTCACGGCCATGTGCCACGACGCCGATTCCGCCCCTCCGATCCCGCCGATCTCCGGAGCCTCGGTCTCCCACGAGGATCTCGTCCTCGAGGCGGCTGACGGAAACGAGTTCGCGGCGTTCCTCGCAGCACCGGAGGAGCCGGGCCGTGCAGGGGTGGTGATACTCCCCGACGTCCGCGGACTGCATCACTTCTACGAGGAGCTCGCACTGCGCTTCGCCGAGCGCGGCCACACAGCCGTTGCTCTGGACTACTTCGGCCGTACGGCCGGCGTCGACAAGCGTGGGGAGGACTTCGAGTACATGCCTCACGTCGAGCAGACGACCGAGGACGGCGTTCAGGCGGACACCCGCGCCTCCGTGGAGCGGCTGCGGGACGCTGGGTGCGACGCCGTCTTCACGGTGGGGTTCTGCTTCGGCGGGCGCAAGTCGTGGCTTGCGGCGGCGTCCGGACACGGGCTCGCGGGTGCGATCGGCTTCTACGGCCGACCCGGGGCCGCGCCGGATGGCTCGCCCGGACCGACGCAACGAGCCGGCGAGATGGCCGCGCCGATCCTGGGACTCATGGGCGGGGACGATCCGGGCATCCCCGCCGCGGATGCGGAGGCGTTCGATCGAGCCCTGGCCGGGGCCGGCGTCGAGCACGAGGTCGTGATCTATCCGGGCGCGCCGCACAGCTTCTTCGACCGGAAGTACGAGGAGTTCGCGGACACATCGGCCGACGCCTGGGACCGTGTGCTCGCGTTCGTCGAGCGGCACTCGTAGAGCGCAGGCGATTCCCGCTAGGCCGCGTCCTCGGCCGTGCGCAATCCGAGCTCATTGGCGATCGGCTGTAGCGCCGCGACCACGTTTGCGATGTGCTCGTCGAGCTCGAGTCCGAGCAGCTCTGCGCCCGCGTAGACCTCGTCGCGGTGCACCCCCGCCGCGAAGGACGGCTGCTTCAGCTTCTTCCGCACCGACTTCGGCTCGAGGCCGTCGAGACCCGTGGGCCGCACGAGCCCGCATGCGTGCACGAAGCCGGAGAGCTCGTCGCACGCAAAGAGCACCTTCCGCAACGGTGTGTCGCGCGGCATGTTGAGGTGCTCGGCGTGCGATAGCGCCGCGTCGATCAGCTCGTCCGGGTACCCCTCGTCGCGGAGGATCGGCGCGCCGTCCTGCGGGTGCTTGTCCAGCGTGGGGTGGATTTCGTAGTCGAAGTCGTGGAGGAGTGCGGTGCAGCCCCAGAACTCCTCGTCCTCGCCGTAGAGCCGCGCATAGAACCGCACCGACGCTTCGACGGCGAGCGCGTGTCGGAGCAGCGCCTCGCTGTTCGTGTAGCGCACGAGCGTGTCCCACGCTCTCTCACGAGTGACCTCCATGGAGGTCGCTACGATACCGCCCGCCTCATGGAGTCGTTCGTCATCGAAGGCGGCCGTCCGCTGTCGGGAACGGTGCGGACCGCCGGGAACAAGAACGGCGCGCTGCCGATCCTGGCGGCAACGATCCTCGCCTCGGACCCCGTCACGCTCACGAACGTGCCGCGGATCCGCGACGTCGAGACGATGGTAGAGCTCCTCGCCGACATAGGCGCCAGCGCGCTGTGGACGGGTCCGAACGAGGTCTCGGTCGACCCCTCGACCGTGCAGAAGACCGAGCTCGACCCTGATCTCTCACGCGAGATCCGCGCCTCGTTCCTGCTCGCCGGCCCGCTGCTCGCGCGCTTCGGCCGTGCGGCAATCCCGCCACCTGGCGGCGACGTGATCGGCCGCCGCCGTCTCGACACGCACATCCACGCCTTCGGCGAGCTCGGCGTCCAGGTCGAGCTGAACGGCGGGTACGAAATGCAGACGAGCGGCCTCCGCGGCACGCGCCTCTACCTCGACGAGGCATCGGTGATGGGCACCGAGAACGCGATCATGGCGGCCGTCCTCGCCGACGGCCAGACCGTCGTCGGCCACGCAGCGTGCGAGCCGCACATCCAGGACCTCTGCCGCTTCCTGGTCTCTCTCGGCGCGCGCATCGAGGGAATCGGCTCCAACGTCCTGCACATCGAGGGCGTAAAGCGGCTTGCCGGAGGCACCCACCGCCTGGGCCCGGACCACATCGAGGTCGCGAGCTTCGCCGGCCTGGCCGCGGTCACAGGCGGGGAGGTCGTGATCGAGGGCGTGCAGCCGGACGACCTGATCTCCATCGTCCCCGCCTTCCGCAAGCTCGGTATCGAGCTCGAGGTCGGCGACGACCACGTCCGCGTGCCGCCGAGCCAGGACCTGCACGTCTCGGACGATCTCGGCGGGCAGATCCCCAAGATCGAGAGCGGCATCTGGCCCGCGTTCCCGGCCGACCTCACGTCGATCGCCGTGACGGTCGCGACGCAGGCGCGCGGCACGATCCTCGTCTTCGAAAAGATGTTCGAGAGCCGCTTGTTCTTCGTGGACAAACTGGTCGCGATGGGTGCGCGGATCATCCTCTGCGACCCGCATCGCGTCGTCGTCACGGGGCCGGCGCGCCTCTACGGCCAGCGACTGGAGAGCCCCGACATCCGCGCCGGCATGGCGATGGTGATCGCCGCGCTCTGCGCAAAGGGCAAGTCGTCAATCGGGAACATCCGTCAGATCGACCGCGGCTACGAGAAGATCGACGAGCGTCTCCGCGGTCTGGGCGCCGCGATCGAGCGCGCCGAGCTCTGACGCGTCTACCCTGACCGTATGCCCGGAACGTCTGTTCTCGCGCACTCGAGCGCCGACTCGCATGTCGAGACCGGTGTTCCGGTGCTCGACCGCCTGATCGAGCTCGCCGCGCGCGCCGGGCGCTTCCAGATCAGGCTGTCGCTCACGCCGGTCGAGCCGCCCGAGGCCGAGGTCGATGCAGCTGGCGCCGAGCTCGGACACTCGCTGCGGGAGCTTCTACAGGCCCGAGACGCAAAGGGGCACGGCCTCGGGATGATGCCGACCGACGAGGCGCTCGCGAGCGTCGTCGTCGAGATGTCCGGCCGGCCGCTCGTCGCCTCGAACGTGGATCTGGCGCAATCGCACCTCGGCGGTCTCAATGCCGACCTGCCTCAGCGTTTTCTCTCCGCACTCGCCGATGCAGCCGGTCTTACGATCCACGTGCGCCTGATGGAGGGCGAGGAGACCGCGCACGTCGTGGACGCGATCTTCAAGGCGCTGGGCGTAGCTCTAGCCGACGCCTGCACCGTCGTCTCGGACTAGGAGGAACCGTGGAGAAGACCGTCGTTCGTACCGATGCCGCGCCCGCGCCGTTCCAGGGAGCGCCCTACAACCAGGCGATCGTGGTCGGCGACCTCGTGTTCGTCGCCGGTCAGCTGGGCGTCAAGCCAGGCGACACGTACGTCGAGGGTGACGTCACGCAGCAGACCGAGCAGGTGATGAGGAACCTCTCGGCCATTCTGGAGGCGGCAGGGAGCTCGCTCGACCGACTCGTCAAGACGACCGTCTACCTGCAGGACCTCGACGACTTCAGCGCCATGAACGAGGTGTACGCGCAGCATGTGGGAGAGACGCCGCCCGCCCGCGCGACCGTGGAGGTGGCGAAGCTCCCGGCCGGCGGCCGCGTCGAGATCGAGGCCGTGGCGCACGTCTGACCCTGCAGTCCGGTCACGTCCGGCGCCGGCGGCGGCCGGCCGTACGATCTAGCGCTGTGTCCACGGAGGTTCGCGCCTACATCCGCTCACTCGGCCTCGACGCCTACGTCGTCGGGGGCGCGGTGCGCGACGAGCTGCTCGGGATCCCGCACAAGGACGAGGACTTCCTCGTCCTCGGCGTCGACCAGGAGGGCCTGCGGGCCGCGCTGTCCGCGCACGGACGTGTCGAGGATCTCGAAGTCCACGGCCAGCTGGTCGGTGTCCGCTTCTATCCAGGCGACCCCGCGATCCGCGCACTCGCACTGGCGGGCATCGAGATCACACCGCCGCGCGTCGAGCACACCACGGGCCCGGGGCACAGAGACTTCACGATCGTCGCCGACCCGGATATCCCGCTCGAGAACGACATGGCCCGCCGCGACTTCACCGTCAACGCAATGGCACGGCGACTCGAGACCGGCGAGCTGATCGACCCGTTCGGCGGCGTCGCAGACCTCGAGCGGCGCCAGCTGCGCACCGTCTCGCCGACCAGCTTCAGGGACGACCCGCTGCGGCTGCTGCGCGGGCTTCGGCTCGTCAGCCAGCTTGGCTTCGATCTTGCGAACGGGACGATCGAGCAGATGCGGTCCGAGGCCGGGGGCATCCGCTTCGTCTCCGGTGAGCGGATCGGCGGTGGCCTCGCTGCCGACGGGATGGGCGAGCTCTCGCGCCTGCTGCTCGGGGGCGATCCCGCCCGCGCACTTCGCATCGCCCGGGACACCGGCGTGCTCGTAGCCTTCCTCCCCGAGTTCGAAGGCGTGATCGGCCATGACCTCGCCAGCGACCGGCAGCCCGTACCGCTGGATGAGCACTCATTTCTCGTGGTGCAGCAGCTTGCGGACTCGAAGGCGGGTTTGCCGGTTCGCCTCGCGGGCCTGCTCCACGACCTCGGCAAGCCGGAGGTTGGCCGAACCGGGGAGAAGCACACTGCCGTCGGAGCCCGGATCGCGGCACGCGTCCTGCGCCGCCTGCGCTACCCGACCCGGCTGCGTCAGCGCGTCGTGGCGATCGTGGGTTCCCACGCGTTCCACACGGAAGGGCCCTGGACCGGTGCACGCGCACGCCGGTTCCTCGCCGACCACGGCGACGAGCTCGCGTCCGATCTCCTCGAGCACAAGCTCGCCGATCTTCG
>Ga0066903_100002292_pt1 | contig 14843 bp, 12 predicted proteins | sample PanSoiMetaGPlot1_FD_67491 | JGI IMG/M metagenome (GOLD analysis project Ga0066903, IMG submission 67491) | Tropical forest soil microbial communities from Panama analyzed to predict greenhouse gas emissions - Panama Soil - Plot 1 (version 2) | ecosystem: Environmental > Terrestrial > Soil >...
CTCACTGGCGTCGTTGCATGAAAAGTCGCATCTCCGTTGCCAAGCAGTATGCTGACATTTTGGCCAAGCTCATTCGTCACGGCGAAGTCCGCAAAGCCGTCGTTATTGAAGTCTGCGGTTGCCACAAAGTAGGGTTTCATGCCGGCCGGGAAATCGACACGTCGAAAGAACAGACCGTTGCCCTTGCCACGCAAAACGCTAACCGTGTTGTCCTCAGTATTCGCGACAACGACGTCATCATTGCCGTCCCCGTCAAAGTCGGCCTTGGCTATCGATTGCGGGCTCTCGCCGGTGCGGAATTCGTTGCGCGCGCGAAACACTCCGCGTCTGTTTCCTAATAGAACGCTGACAGAGTTGCTGTTGAAATTCGAAACCAGCAGGTCCACGTTCCCGTCGCCGTTGATATCCGCGGCGGCGCCATCGAATGGCTGGTTGCCCACTCCGAATGTGTTTCCCACGTGGAAGACTCCGTTCGCGTTGTCAAACAGAACCGTCACCGAACCGCCAAATCGATCGATGATTGCGATATCAGGATTTTGATCTCCATTCATGTCGGCCACTGCGAGCGCCTGGGGCGATGTGGCCGCTGCATAGTCTTTTTTGTCATGAAATATCCCGGTAGCTCTTCCCAGAAGAATGCTCACCCCGCCCGCGAAAGGGAAAGTAACTGCCACCGCCAGGTCCGGTACGCCATCGTCGTTGAAATCGTTCACCGCCACATAAGTAGGGAGGCCTCCGGTTTCATACGAAACGAATGGCTGGAACGTCCCATCACCGTTGCCGATCAGGATATTGACCTGAGCGTCGGCGAAATCTGTCACCGCAATGTCCGGCTTGTGGTCGCGATTGAAGTCTCCGATTGCCGCGTGCAATGGATAAAACCCGGCCGGAAATGGCAGGTACGACTGAAAAGTTCCATCGCCGTTGCCCAGGAAAATCTCCATTTCGTGGCCCAAAGAGCACGCAACTGCCAGATCGAGTTTGTGGTCGCCGTTAAGGTCCGCCGCCACAACGCTGAGCGAGATATCGCCCAACTGGTAGTTCACCGGAGTTTGAAACGAGCCATTCCCGTTGCCGATGAAGATGCTTAATCCCAAGGTCTGTTGGGACAACACCGCCAGATCGGGATTTCCATCGCCATTGAAGTCCCCAGCCACAATGGCCTCGGGAGTAGGCCCCACCCCGTAGTCCACATGTTTCTTGAAGGTTCCATCGCCGTTGCCCAGCAAGATCGAGAGTGTCCCCAAATCACAATCCCGGACGGAGCAGAAATTCGCAGTAGCAATGTCGAGCCTGCCATCGTGATTGAAGTCCGCCAACGTCATCTTGTCCGGCCCCGGCGCAGTGTTCCAACTCGGCGCTTCAAAAAACAGGTTGGAAACCTGGGCGGAAGCTGATCCCATCAACAGAGACAGACTTGTGATGTACAGGACGAAAGATAGACATCGGCGTGTGGACATGGCTGGCTCCTAACGTGGATTGAGGCGATAGAGATTCAGGAGTGATCTTTCGGGGGAATGGCTGATCGCTCCGTAATGGCCGTTACGAAGTTGTACTCGAGGGCCGTTGGCGTATTCTGCCCCGAATCTGCCGAAAGTCAAGCAGTAATAGATCGTTTTTCAGTCATGCCCCTGTGAATGTCAACCGCGGCCCCGGGTTGAATTCACCCTACTTCCTTACCGTCGGATACCGAATCCCCAACTGCTCCATGTATGTCTTGTACTTCGTAGGATCGTAATAATACTTCCGCAGTTCCGGCAGAAACTTGTCCATCTTCTCCTTGTTCAGTTCGATGGCCGGCTTGTCTTCTGCTGCAATCAGTGGGCTGTACTTCATGTCTTTAGTTTGTACATTGTTGAAATAATCCCAGGCTTGTTTCACTAGGTCTGCCGACGTCAAGAAATCAAGCGCAGTCAAAGCTTGTGCCTTGGCGCCCGCCGTCGAGCCTTTGTGAGCAATCGGAGTTGCCATCGCTACCCCATCCACCCAGCTGTGGCCGGGGGTGTATGGAATGTTTGCGGGAAAGCGCAGATAGACCGTTGGCACAACCCACGAGATATCGCCTATGTCATCCGATGCACCTTGCTCTCCCGCGGGAGCGGGTGGCCTCAACGGCGCGACTTTTGTGTACAAGCCGTCGGGACGAGTCCCGATTTCTTTTTGAAGGGCTTTTGCCAGCGTCTGGTCTGCGTCACTCCATTCCGGCATTCCTATGCGTTCAATGTTCTTCTGCTGCGCTTCAGCAATGACTCTGCTAAAGTGCGGGGGCCATGCCGCTCCCACGAGCCGCCGCGTGACAGTCGTGCCTGTCATCATGGTCGCAGCCTGCGCCATAGTGTTGCCTAGCTCATAAAGATCCTTGATCCGAGGATAATCAAGCTCGCGGAAGTAGTACCAAACGGCTGCCTCAGAGGGCACGACGTTTGGCTGATCGCCGCCATTGATAATCACGTAATGCGAGCGTTGTTGCAGCCGCAAGTGTTCGCGTCGGAAATTCCAGCCTGTATCCATTAACTCCACAGCATCCAGCGCACTGCGCCCATCCCACGGCGCTCCGGCTGCGTGTGCAGCCCTGCCATGGAAAAAGTACTGCACCGATACCAGGCCTTGCGGGGCGAAGCTCTGTCCGTACTCGGTCCCAAAATCTTCGAAAACATGCGCGCCAAGCATGATGTCGACACCCTTGAACAAACCAGCGCGCACAAAGAACGCTTTCGTACCAAGAAGCTCCTCTGCGACTCCCGGATAGACTTTAAGGGTTCCTCGCAGCTTGTACTTCTCCATAAGCTCTCGCACCGCCAGAGCAGCGGTAACATTCACAGCCTGGCCGGCGTTGTGTCCTTCACCGTGCCCGGGAGCACCTTCGACAATGGGATCGTGATACGCAACTCCTGGCTTCTGCGACGCGCGCGGGATGCAATCGATGTCCGCAATGAATCCGATCACCGGCTTGCCGCTTCCGTAGGTTGCTACCCAGGCTGTTGGAATACCTGCAACACCTTGCTCAACCTTGAAACCATTTTTCTCCAAAATACCGGTCACATAGCGCGAGGTCTCGAACTCCTGAAACCCGAGTTCTGAGTAGCTGAAAATCTCGTCCACCATCTGCTGCGTGAAGGTCTGCTTTCCGTCGATATTTTGCAGAGCTTCGCTCTTCAGCTGTTCGAGCGCTGGGGGTGCTTGTGCCCATACTTTCGCGCTCACGCACATCGCAAGACACAGCACCTGTAGTTTCAGCAATCGCATTCTGAGCTCCTGGGAGATTTCAAGGTTTGGTCACTTCCACGATCCGCAAGGGAGGAAATGTATCGAGAAGATTGATTCCACTTCGTGTGGCACGTGCTCCTGCTTCGTTAAAAACTTTCACGTAATCCGCCGTGTTCTTGTAATCGGAGATCACGGCCTTGCCACCGGGCTTCAGCACACGAACAATCTCGCGGCACGCGCGGTCACGAGCTTCACGCTTTGGAATGTTGTGCAGGCACAGATTCGATAGCACGACATCGAAGCTGGCTTCAGGAAAACCTATCTGCGTGGCATCACCATCCTGAATGTGCACTCTGTCGCGCACGCCCTCAATGTCTGCATTTCGCAAAGTATTCCCAATCGCGTTGCCCGACAGATCTTCCTTGCTCCAGATATCGATTCCAGTGGCTCGTCCGGTCGTCAGCCGCCTCGCCGCGCCGATCGCCAGCAATCCTCGGCCTGTACCGACATCCAGCACCGCCTCATCACCTCGCCAGGCAATCAGATTCAACATACGGTCGCGTTGTCGAAATTTCCCGAACTTCGCGTAGACCAACATGAGAATTGCCTCTAGGAAGAGGAATGAGCACGTGGTCAGCGCCGTGGGCCACATGGCAATCCGCACCGAACCGATGTGCACAAATGGGATGAACCATGCCAACACGAGCAGCACGACTCCTACAAGAATCAGATTCCGTATGACTCCTGGAGCATCGATCCCATAGTCAGCTTGCATCGCGTGAAGAAGATAACCCACCGCGCCGGTTGGATGAAGAAAAAAGATTCCTCGGCCCGGACACAAACTCGCTACCCGCGACGATGTAGCGCAGAGGCATCTCTGCCGCCTTGGTAATTCCGATGCGTTTGGTCGTCATGAAGGCCGGTGTTACGAAACCATCGTCCGCGAGCCACAAATCGGAGCTCCGGTTCGTTAAGTCCTTGCCATTGTCACGCGCCCGCGTAATGCCAAGAGCTTCTGCCATCCTGCCGGGACCGCTCGTTAGTCGTCGCAGGTCTCGTGAATTCTCAATAATCAGCCCGCGGTTTTTCGCCATCTCGTCAATTCCTGCCAACGGTTCGAGCGCACGAAACAGGATCCCGCCAGGCAGGCCATCAGGCAGGCAGGAAACATTCAGGCAGTAATGATTACCGTAAATGAAATACACATACGCGTATCCCGGAGGCCCGAACAGAACGGCGTTTCTGGCAGTCTTGCCCACGTAGGCGTGAGCAGCCGCGTCCTCCGCGCCCAGATATGCTTCCACCTCCACTACCCTTCCCACGATGAGCTTGTTCTTTTCTCTCCTTACCAGAACTTTTCCCAGCAGTTGCTGGCTAACCACGCGAGGATCACGGTCAAAAAATTTACGCGCCAAAGGACGATGAACTTTCGTTATCCGCTCCGCATTGTTCTTCATAGGGAAGGATCCAGCTACTCTGCTATGTTCGTTCCTAGTCCTCCACTGCTGAATCAAGCCATCGCTTTCTTGAGGAGAAACTATGCTTGGGAAAATTGCGAAGACTGCTGCCCTGACGATGCTTCTTGCGGCCGTCTCGGTAGCCGAGACTATTCCGTACGGGACTAAGCTCACCGTTCGAACCGATCAGAGCCTCAGCTCCGGGAGTGCCACTGTTGGGCAGAAGTTTGGTGGCAGTCTGACCTCCGACTTGGTTGTCGATGGAAAGACTCTCGCGAAATCCGGCGCGCCTGTGAGCGGCAAAGTCACCTATGCCAAGTCGAGCGGCCGTCTGCATGCGCCTGGAGAGCTTACCGTGCGACTCACTGCGGTTGAGATCCATGGGAAGATGGTTCCGATCTCCACTTCCGCTTATCGGGCCAAGGGCAAAAGCCACACCAAGAGCAACGTGACCAAAATTGGCGGCGGCGCAGGTGCCGGCGCTCTCATCGGCGCCATCGCCGGCGGTGGCAAAGGTGCACTGATTGGTGCGGCGGTCGGTGGCGCAGCTGGAACTGGCGTTGCGGCAGCAACCGGGAAGCAGGAAGCTGTGATCCCGGCCGAAACTACCGTGACCTTCTCTACTACGGGCACCGCGACCGTAAAGTAGCGGCTTTGCTAATTTTCGGAGGCGGCGTCCCCGCCGCCTTCAACTTGCCTTCTTAAGTTCCGTTAGCACCTCTTCTGCGTGCCCCTCCGGCTTCACTTTCTCAAATACATGTTTGATCTTCCCGTCCGGACCGATGAGGAAGGTCGTACGTGCCACCCCTATCACCTTCCTGCCATACATGTTTTTTTCTTTCATGACTCCATACAGGTTGGCTACCTTCTTCTCGGCATCGCCAAGCAAGGTGAAGGGCAGATCGAATTTTTCCTCAAATTTTTTTTGCGCTTTTGAAGTGTCCGGTGAAATGCCTAGCAACACTGCGCCGGTCTTCTGAATCTTCTTATATGAGTCCCGAAATTCGCAGGCTTCGATCGTGCATCCTGGAGTATCCGCCCGGGGATAGAAATACAGCACCACGTTTTTCCCGCGGAAGTCCTTCAGGGAAATGTCTTTTCCGTTCTGGTCGGGCAAAGTGAACTCGGGAGCTTTATCATTAACATCCATGCACGATTCTCCTTCGGCTCCAACGTTATATCGCAAGGCTTGGGGCCTCGTCATCTTGATCGCCCTGGCTTCGATCCTTATACCGCTCGCATGGGCTCAGGTTTCCCGCCGCAAGATCAGCAAAGGGCCTCGCGCGATCGGTCTTTTGCAACTCTCTCCGAACGGTACCGCTCGTCTTATACCGGTTGCCATGATGATCGACGGCAACTTCTATGATGCTGAGGCCTACAAAGCCACGCCAGTGCCTATGGCGCTTGAGTCTGGGACAGTCTACGAAGCCATCAGCACCGGTGTTTCTCAAGGACTCTTCACGGTGTCGACTGCGCTCCAGGCAAATAATAATTGGACCGGCGTAGGGACATACCAGCCCGCGGGAATCGCCCCTCCCAAGAAGACTCCACCCAAGCCCAAACGGCCGGATGAGGATACTGATGAGCCCCCAAAGCTGAGGCGATCTGGAACTCAAGCAGGCTCTAAGCCACCAGCCGAGCAGGCACCGGCTCAAGACAAATCTTCGGAACCAGCCGCGGGCGGTAACGCATCAGAAACTGAGTCAAGGGGAACGACCCCAGTCGCGTCCGACCAACCGGCTACCTCAACTTCGAACGAACCTGCTCCCCCGCCGGAGGATCCCAATCGACCGGTGCTTCGTCGCGGCAAATCACAGCCATCCTCTCAAGAGTCAGAAAAGCTTGGGGCTTCCACTGCCAAGCCGATGCCGGTCTCTCAGCCTGCTAAGGAAGCCGCGGCTCTGAAGTCGATTCCGGCAATCTCAGACGCGAACGTGCAGGAGTTCAGATCCTTCGAATACAAAATGAAGCCTGAAGAAGAGGAAGGGTTCCGCAAGAAGATGCTGGCAATGGCTGCGGATGAAGTAAACGCACGCCTGAAAACCCTCAGCGGAACCTCAGTCGCAACGAGTGCTTCCCGCACCCCGCGTGGAAAGTCTGCCAGCAAGCCTGCCCCGCCTGCCTTCGACGACGTTTCTTTGCGCGTTTTCGATCTCACCAGCAGCAACGAGCCTGTTCTGGTCCTAATGGCCACTGCACATCCGAAAGGAACGACGGGTTCGCCGGATATGCCGTTCTTCGTCACTCTGGTCAGCCACGATGACATCTATGGAGAACTCCACAAAGCCTTTTCGAATGTAACGGACCCAAACCACCTTGATGTTTTGCCACGGATGGAAGTAATCGATTGCGTCGATGCTGATGGGGATGGAGTCGGCGAACTCCTTTTCCGGCGCTTTTCCGACAACGGCAGCGCCTATTCCATTTACCGGGTTATCGGTAATCAATTATTCGCCCTGTTCGAAGGTAAGTTGTAGGCGCAAATTTCGCGATTCTCAGGTTGAAAGTAAAGCGCCCTTTGAACCATCTCTGAAAGTCTGTGTACAATCCTCTGCTTATCGAGGATAACAATGCGCAGATTGTTTTTGCTCTCACTACTCTCCCTATCCCTGTTCCTGCACGCGCAGGATGAAGACTTCAGCAAAGTTCAGATTAAGGTCACAAAGGTTTCCGGCAACGTTTACATGCTCGAAGGCGCGGGGGGCAACATCGCTGCTTCCGTGGGAGAGGACGGCATAGTCGTCGTCGATGACCAGTACGCTCCCGTGGCCGACAAGATTCGTGCCGCCTTGAAGGGCATCACGGACAAGCCCGTTCGCTTCATCATCAACACGCATTATCACGAGGACCACACCGGAGGTAATGCAATCTTCCAGAAAGACACTCCCATTATTGCTCACGACAACGTGCGGAAGCGTCTGGAGGACGGAGGCATCGCGGGGAATAATGGCGCGGTTACCTTCAAGCATCCAGCGCAGCCCAAGGAAATGCTGCCCATCCTCACGTTCGACCACGACGTTACAATTCACCTCAATGGCGAAGATATTCGTGCGCTGCACTTCCCGAGCGGCCATACCGACGGTGACAGCGTAATCTTCTTTCCCAAGTCGAACGTTGTGCACATGGGAGATGACTTCGTGACCTACGGTTTTCCATTCGTTGACCTGAGCGGTGGAGGCAGCGTCCAAGGAATGGCCGCTGCACTGGAAGAAATCATCCCCAAGCTGCCGCCGGACGTAAAAGTGATTCCCGGCCATGGGCCACTTTCGAATCTCGATGACGTTCGACGATATCTCGCCATGCTGAAAGATACGCGCGCCGTCGTCGAAGCTGGCATTAAGCAGGGCAAAACGCTAGATCAGATGAAGAAGGAAGATGTGATGGCGCCCTGGAAGAAGTGGTCCGGGGACTTCATCAACAGCGATCAGTGGATCGTCACGCTTTACAATGACGTGACGGGAAACAAGACGGGCGAGTTCATCAAGCACAACTGAGGAAAAGGCAGAAGTAGGAAGTGAGAATGCAGAGCTGAGAAAAGGAGAGGAGAATAAGCTGCAATTATTTCTTTCTTCTTCTCCGACTTCTGACTTTCGCTACTTCTTCGTCATCACCAACTGCCCGTTCTCAACTCGAATGTCCGAAACTGACTCAGGAAGCTTTAGCTGATCACGCTGCTCAGCTAGTTTCTTCTGCAAAGCATCGTTTACCAGCGACACCGGCACGTTAAGATCTCCCACCTTGAACTCCGTAGGATCGATGGTCGCATACCCATCTTTCGATCCCAGGTGTGCAGACAGCGTCACCCAGACGTCTTTTCCGCCAATCTGCGTTAGAAATTGGCCATGAGCAACATCGCCGTCAAAGTTGACCTGATAATCCTTGATCTCTGGGTTTCCGGAGCTGATGGCCGCGTCGGGAGAAGCAGGGTTTATCGCCTGCGCCGAAATTGGAAGTGCTCCTGCAGCTTGTGCCAGCGCCGCACTCACCTCCTCTGAGGTAAGGCGGACTTCGGTGGGCGCGGGCGCAGTCCCTTGTTCCTTCGGCGCGTCGAGTTGCTGAATTTTCTCCTCGAATGACTTCGCGTTCGCTGCCGCCATTGCAGGAGCCTGTGGCGCAGCCACTGGAGCAGGCTTCTTCAGGACCATGTAGATAGCAATCAGTGACGTGGCTAGCGTCGCCAAGCTGATGATGCGGTCAAGTTTCCACTTCTTCATCCCGTACCTCCGGCAACTTACTCAATGGTATGGGCTGGGGGTAGCTTGGCTCACGTGACCAAAGGCACTGTACAAGCGGTGACGTGAAAGGCGCGCTGATTCTGGAGTTTAGCGCTTGCCTCCGTACTCGAAAATTTTCCCATCTACGGCCGCAGCCACAAACTTGTTAGTAGCTGCGTCCTTGAACTGCACGACAAAATGGCCCTCTCGCGCCAGCTTCCCCCAGCGGCTCGGCTTGTCAGGATTCTGTTCGATCGCGTGATACTCGTGCCCGTCCATCTCGAACTTTACGGTCTTCAAGCGCAGCATGCTGGTTCGTTTCACGGGCGCATTCTCGCCATCTAGAGAAATCGCTTTCTGCGTCTTCATCTGTTCGGCAATGGATTGGAGAAGGGGATGGTCGAGCATGGGTCTATTGTCGGGTGGTTTTGAAATCAACTAAGAAGACGATTGCAGATTTCAGATTCGAGATTGCAGGACCTCGGAGGTCCGACGCCCGGAAGGTCTTACTTCTAAATTCTGACTCCTCCCTTCTGCATTCAGATCAATCTCCAATCTCAAATCTACGATCTGAAATCAGAACAATGAGCTTTGCCTTCTGGTCGGCGTGATGCCGAAGTGCTCGTAGGCTAACTGCGTCGCCACTCGCCCACGTGGTGTACGGTTCAAGAATCCAATCTGCATCAGAAAGGGTTCGTAAATCTCTTCAATTGCGTCCGCCTCTTCTGCCAACGCCGCAGCCAGCGTATTCACTCCGACCGGCCCGCCCTGGTATTTTTCGATAATCGTCAGCAGCAGCTTGCGGTCGATTTCATCGAACCCATACTTATCAACTTCCAGCATCTGCAGCGCCGCCTGCGCCGTTTGCAGATCAATCTTCCCCCCACCGCGAACCTGCGCATAGTCTCGCACGCGTCTCAACAAGCGGTTCGCAATACGTGGAGTTCCGCGTGATCGGCTAGCAATTTCGAGTGCACCGGCCTTGTCGACTTGAACTCCGAGAATATCCGCTGAGCGCTCCACGATGATGCGCAATTCCTCGTGACCGTAAAAATCCAGCCGCATCACAATGCCAAAGCGCGATCGCAAAGGTGAAGAGAGCAGCCCCGCGCGAGTCGTCGCAGCAATGAATGTGAACGGCTTCACATCGATAGTGTGGGTACGTGCGGAGGGCCCTTGCCCGATCATGATGTCGAGCTTGTAATCCTCGAGTGCCGAATACAAAATCTCTTCCAGCGCCGCCTGAAGCCGGTGCACTTCATCGATAAACAGCACCTGCTTCTCACGAACATTGGTGAGGATCGCTGTCAGTTCCCCCTTGATCTGTAGAGTCGGCCCGGATGTCTGCTGGAACGCCACCCCAAGTTCATTGGCGATGATCGTCGCCAGCGTGGTCTTTCCTAATCCCGGAGGACCGTACAACAGCACGTGGTCGAGCGCTTCCCCGCGCGAGCGGGCAGCTTCGATCGCGACTGCTAGATTTTCTTTCACCTTGGATTGGCCAATAAACTCAACCAGCCGCTGCGGCCGCAGCTTTAACTCAAAAGATGAGTCATCATCCACGCGAGCGGCTGAGACCAATCGCTCTTTCAGATCGGGACTGTTCTTGATACTGGCCATCGTAAGGCGATAGTAAAGCGAAAGCAGACCGGATGCAATTTGTGATTCTTGGCCGTCTTACATCACTTTAGCGAATTCTGCCAGGACCGGATCTCCATACTTCGGATCCGCCATCGAGAACTCTCCCTGATGGTCCGGGGCGTCTAGGTTGAGAAAAACTGCGGCGTGGCGGCTGCCAAGAGAAAGCTTGATAACCATCCAGTTGCCAGCTGGATTGCCGCTAAATTTGCCATCGGGCAACCGAGTTTGAGTCTCGCCGACAATTGTGTAATCGAACGACAGTTCGTCCGTCGCTTCCACGTGACTAGGACGTGACTTCGCGTGAAGGGCAGATCTTAAGGCGTCCAACATGGGCAGAGGGTCTGATCCAGGCTCCCGCAGGAGCTTGCCATTTCCGCTAGCGGCTGCGGAGTCTTCTGCCTGGGTAGGCTGTCCCAATTCGATTCGAAACTTCGTGCTGGCTCCGTTGGCCGTGGCATATGTCGCCGTCCAGCGGCTAGTACCGTCCGATGAAGCCAGCGGCAAGAGATCGAACCCTACGGCACCCGCCGTCGCTACATACGGTTCGACTTTCCGGCCTGCACTCCCGGTTGACTTCTCTTTGGGCGCCGAACTCTTCTGGCACGCCATCAGAAATGCGAGGGAAACCACAATGCAAGACACTTGGAGACTACGTGGAGCGTTACGCATAGTGACCACTCCACTCTAATCCCTAAACTCGGTATTTCTTCGTGCCCTTCGTGGTTACAGACTGACGTGTCCGTTGACGGTCTGGGAAAACAGCAAAGAGGTAGGTTCAGCTCTACTCGACAACCCCCAGCCGTGCACCATGCAGCTTGTCTGCGTCCAACCAGGCGATCTTCTTCTCGAACAACGAAGTCTCCCCGGATAATTTGAACCGCCTTGTCGACCTCACAAAATCCTTCGTGCCGAGCAGAATCGCAACGGGTGATTGCCCATATTTCGATATCGCCTGGGCGATCCATGAATTGGCATCGAGAGGAGACGCCAGTATGACTGGAGTGCCGGCGAAGTGCGCCATCTTGACGCGCAGCTCAGAATCCGTTGTCACAACAGGAGCCTGCAATCCAAATGTACGACGGTAAAGCGCCACACTGGCATCGAGGTCCTTGACTCCGAGAATCACAACTTCAACTCCGCGCAGTTCACTGTCTCTTACGCTTGGCGAGGGCTGAATACGAGCGTTGCGTGGAGTTACATCTTGAATCAGGAATGGCAGGATGTCGCCTCCTTCATTTCGGGGCACAGCAGCAGTCTGCCATTTCAGTACGGTTCCATCAGGCTTGGTGCGGCTCCCTGCCTGGACGTCGGAGATCTTGAGGCCCGTTTTGCGCACGCTCGCTACGCTCGCCGCAACGTCAGATGTGCCGATCGCCCAGAAGCAAGTTGCGCCCCTATCGGGCTTGAGAGGATCCCACTCCTTCGCCTGATCGCCGCTCAGAATTTCCGGCCGCTGCGGAGCAATCAACTCCAGATAGGAGCCATCGCTAAACCCAAGCAACGCATTGTGGGTCCCGCCCGTCGCATGAACGCCGCCGTACTCTGTCGCCAAACCAGCGTCAGCAAAAGCCCCTTGCAAGGGCTTCAGTTGATAAGCGCAGATGCCGACATGATCCACCTTGAGTTGCATTGGATCCTTAGACTCGGCACGAGTACTCGCGGCTTCTTTCTTTGCGAGCGGAACTTCATGGACATAGACACTGAGCCACTTCCCGCCGCGTTTCGCCCACACACTCGCCACCGACAATGGGCCCGAAATATCGTTCCCTTGGAACGTACCCTTCTGTTCGGCGTTATAGGTGAGAACAACCACATCCGGGCTGATCCGAAGCCCCTGCATATCACCCAGTTTGTATGAGGTGATGTGTTCGGCAGCGAAACTGTCGACGACTTGCTGCCAGTTCTGCGTCGATTCGCTGTCTGAGAAGAGATAGTCGGGGGCAAGAAGGGCCTTAAGGCCGGCAAGATCTTTCTTCGCGTAAACCTCCCAAGTCTGGCGCTCGAGTTCCTTGAGCCGGGAAATTTCATCAGTCGCGTTCGCGCACACGGTAACGGCTGCCATCACAACCAAACAAGCGACTACTCGACGGCAAGTTTGCACGTTTGTTCTCCCAAGTGAGATGTAGTAGCGCCGCCATGATATCTGGTCTAGCAAGTCGACCCCTTTTGACAAAAACTAGCTCCCGAGTGTGGAAGAACCTCGCGTCCCTGGCCTCAATTTCGGAGATTGCTTTGCCTATGCACTAGCTAAGTCTCTCGACCAGCCACTCCTAGCGAATGGAAGCGATTTTCGACAAACTGAAATTGAGGTCGTTGATACGAACCGGTAGACCTCACAAAGCCCCCTTTGTGAACTTTCGTGTCCTTTGTGGGCTTTTTGCAGGACGTTCTCAGCGTCCTTTTGCGGTGTACTAGCGTGCACTTTCCGCGAGAACTACTCTTCCTCGTCCTTCACTTCGCCGCGCTCTGCCTTAGCTTTCTCGACGATCTTTTCCTGAATCATCGTTGGGACCGTGTCGTAGTGATGCATCTCCATGTTGAAGCTGCCCCGGCCCTGTGTCATCGAGGTGAGATCCGCTCCATAAGACAGCATTTCCGCCATTGGGATCTCGGCTTTCACCACGGTGTTTCCGGCCTTGTTATCCATTCCCTGGATACGCCCTCGGCGGCTGTTGAGATCGCCCATGATTGTGCCCGCGAACTCGTCGGGCACCGTGATCTCTGCCGCCATGATTGGCTCGAGCAACGTCGGCTTGGCAACTTCCATGGCCTTCTTGAAGGCGATGCGCCCCGCCATCTGGAATGACAAGTCGTTCGAATCCACGTCGTGATAAGAGCCGTCGTACAAAATCACTCGGAAATCTACCACCGGATAGCCCGCCAGATACCCGCGCGCTGCGGCATCCTTGATTCCCTTCTCAACCGCTGGAATAAAATTCTTCGGGATCGCTCCACCGAAAATATCGTTGACGAACTCGAATTGTCCTCCACGCGGCAGTGGCTCCATCTTGATCTTGCAATCTCCATATTGGCCGTGGCCGCCGGTCTGCTTCTTGTGACGTCCCTGCACATCGGCTTTGCCGCGAATCGTCTCGCGATAGGGCACCTTTGGCGCCTTCAGCACAACTTCCGTGTGATAGCGCTTCTTCATCTTCGAGACAACGACTTCAATATGCTGCTGACCCGTCCCTGCGATCAGGAACTCTTTGGTCTGCGGATCGCGGAAGAATCGCAGCATGGCATCCTCTTCCATCATCTTGTGGATACCAACGCCGAGCTTGTCTTCATCGGCGCGGCTTTTCGGCTCGATGGCAAACGTGATGGCTGGCTCCGGCAACTTCACCTTTGGATATTGGATCGGTGCCGACTTATCGCCCAGCGTGTCGCCGGTAACTGTGTCCTTCAGCTTGGCGACTGCGCCGATGTCTCCCGCATGAAGTTCAGTAACCGGAACCGCGGTCTTGCCTTGCATGCCTGAAATATGCGCGAGCTTCTCGCTCGATCCCCGGGTGAAGTTCTGCACGGTCGCGTCATTCTTCAGCACTCCCGAGAACACCTTGAAATAGGAGATTCGTCCTGAAAACGGGTCAGACACGGTCTTGAACACATACAGCGATAGTGGATCTCCATCCGCTTCGTGCCGCTTCGGAGCATCGCCATTACCAGAGGCGGCTGGTTCGCCTTGCACCCATTCGTGTTCCGACGGCGCCGGCGTGTAGTCGACGATGAAGTCCAGGACCCGATCCGCACCAACATTGCCCAGTCCGGAAGCGAAGATTACAGGAAAGATCTTGTCCTCGCGGATGGCATTGTGTAGCGCCGGAATCAAATGTTCTTCTGGAATCGTGCCCTTCTCGAAGAACTCCTCCATCAACTCGTCGTTGCCTTCTGCGACCAGCTCTACCAGCGCCTCATGCGCCTTCCGGGCACGTTCCTGAAGATTGGCAGGGATATCCGTCTCCTTGCCCTTGCCGTTCCCACCCAGCTCGTAGGTATAGGCTTTCATCCGGACCAGGTCGATAACGCCGCTCAGATTCTTCTCGCTGCCGATCGGCAGCTCGATGGGAATGACGTTGCGCCCGAAAGCCTTCTGCAGCGAGTCAAGGACGCGGTCGGCATCGGCGCGTTCACGATCCATGCGGCTCGCGACAATCAGGCGAGGTGTGTTGTATTCCTCGCAATACGACCAGACGCGCTGGGTGACGACTTCAACTCCGGCCACGCCGTCGACAACCACAATCGCGGCATCAATAACGGGCAACACCATCTTGGCTTCATGAACAAACATATTGAAGCCGGGCGTATCCACCAGGTTGATCTTGGT
>Ga0066903_100002293_pt1 | contig 14838 bp, 14 predicted proteins | sample PanSoiMetaGPlot1_FD_67491 | JGI IMG/M metagenome (GOLD analysis project Ga0066903, IMG submission 67491) | Tropical forest soil microbial communities from Panama analyzed to predict greenhouse gas emissions - Panama Soil - Plot 1 (version 2) | ecosystem: Environmental > Terrestrial > Soil >...
GCGGAGCTCTGCAAGAAGGCAGCGGAGGTCGCGCGCATGGCCTATGCGCCATATTCGAAGTTCTCGGTCGGAGCGGCCGTCCGCACCGCCAGCGATAAGACCTACCTCGGTTCGAACCTGGAAAACGCATCCTACGGGGTTGGAATCTGCGCCGAGGTTGCTGCCATCACCGCGGCGAATTCGGCCGGAGAGTTCGACATCGAAGCGATTGCCATCGTGGGGTATCCCGACGACGCCCCGGCAGAGGGTCGGGACATCGTTACGCCGTGCGGTCGCTGTCGCCAGATCATCTTCGAAGCAGATCAGGTCTCTCGCAGGAACATCCGCGTGATCTGCTGCAATGGAGACCTCAGCAAGTGCAGACCGTATCTCATTTCCGACTTGTTGCCTGATGGTTTCGGTCCGAGCCACCTGGGCATCGACGTGACCGGCTATCGACGAAAGCTGGCGCGATAACGCAGCAGCGACGGGAAGAGGCTTGGTTGCCGAGCCGGCTCAGATCCGGTTCCGCTCGACCAGCTGGCGGGCGATGATGATCTTCTGCATCTCGTTCGTCCCTTCGCCGATGCAGAGCAGCGGCGCGTCGCGATAGTAGCGCTCGATGTCGAGCTCGGTGGAGTAACCGTAGGCGCCGTGGATGCGCATGGCGTCGAGCGCGTTCGCCGCAGCGGCTTCGGATGCGGCATACTTCGCCATGCCGGCTTCCATGTCGCAGCGCTGGCCGCTGTCGTAGGCGCGCGCCGCATTGTAGGTGAGCGCGATCGCCGACTCGGTGCGGATCGCCATTTCGGCAAGCTTGAGCTGGATCGCCTGGTGCTCGTGGATCGGCTTGCCGAACGTTTTTCGGAGCTGCGCGTAGCGCACGGAGTCATCGAGCGCCGCCTTGGCGATGCCGCAGCCGCGCGCCGCTACGTTGATGCGCCCGAGCTCGAGGCCGCCGAGCGCGGTCTGCAGGCCCCTCCCCTCGCCGCCGATGAGCGTGGTGGCCGGCACGCGGCAATCCTCGAAGATGAGCTCCGCGGAGTCGATGCCCTTGTAGCCGACCTTCTCGAGCTTGCGCGAGACGCGGAACCCCGGCCCCTTTTCGATGACGAACAGGCTCATGCCCTTGTGTCGCGGCTCGGCGGCGGGATCGGTCTTCGTCAGCACCGCAAAGGCCTGGCCGTGGATGCCGTTGGAGATCCAGGTTTTTGTGCCGTTGATGACGTAGGCATCGCCGTCGCGCACCGCGCGGGTGCGGATCGCCTGCAGATCGGTGCCGCAGTCGGGTTCGGTCAAGGCGAGCCCGCCACGCACGTCGCCCGATGCGAAGCGCGGCAGATAGCGCTGCTTCTGCTCCTCGGTCCCGTTGCGCTCGACGCAGGCCGCCATGATCAGGTGCGAATTGAAGATGCCGGTGAGCGACATCCAGGTTTCCGACACCTTTTGCACGATCCGCGCGTAGGTGGTGGCCGAGAGGCCGAGCCCGCCGTAAGCGGTGCCGATCGTGGCGCCGAACAGGCCAAGGCTCTTCATCTGCTCGACCATGTCGGCCGGATAGACGTCGTCGTGCTCCAGCGCCCGCACGTGCGGGCGCACGTCGCGCTCCAGCCAGCGGCCGATTGCTTCCAGGATCTGGTTTTCCTCCTCCAGCGTGTTCTTCGACGCGCGTGGATCGAGCCCGGCGGACGCGGTCATGAGGTGGCTCCCTGAGGCGGGGATTTTCTTCTGAAACTGCGTGATTGGATTAGGGACCGGGGGTGCTGCCTTGTCAATTTGCTGCCATCGTGTCCGGGCTCGTCCAGGATTGTCCCGGCCATCCACGTGTTTGACCCCGTCGCGTAGGGGCGACCCTTGTGGTCGCCCGCTGTGCCGCGGCCTGAAGAGGGCGACCACAAGGGTCGCCCCTACAAGTCCATCGTGGATGCCCGCGACAAGCGCGGACATGACGGCTAAAACGAACGCGGTTGTCATTGTCGTGCAGCAACAAGCTCGCGAGGATCCCATGCTGCCTCTCGCCGGAGTGCGTGTCATTGCGATCGAGCAATATGGAGCGGGGCCGTTCGGCAGCATGCTCTTGGGCGATCTCGGGGCCGAGGTGATCAAGATCGAGAACCCGGCGGAAGGCGGCGATGTCAGCCGTTCGCTCGGCCCGTATTTCTTCGCCTCCGGCGACAGCCAGTTCTTCCACGCCTACAATCGCAACAAGCGCAGCATCACGCTCAACCTCAAGGCGCCCGGGGCGCGCGACGTGCTGCACGCGCTGGTGCGCTCGGCCGACGCGACGTTCGACAACATGCGCGGCGACCAGCCCGAGCGTCTCGGGCTTACTTACGAACACCTCAAGGCGGCCAATGCAAAAATCGTGTGCGCGCATCTCTCCGCCTATGGGCGCGAGGGGTCGCGCAAGAACTGGCCGGGCTACGACTATCTGATGCAGTCGGAAGCCGGCTACCTGTCGCTCACTGGCGAGCCGGACGGTCCGCCCAGCCGCTTCGGGCTCTCGGTGGTCGACCAGATGGCCGGCGTCTACGCGGCGCTGGCGCTCGTCTCGGGCGTCGTGGGGGCGCGTGCCTCCGGCGTCGGCCGCGACATCGATGTCAGCCTGTTCGACACCGCGTTGCAGAACCTGAGCTACCTCGCGGTCTGGTTCCTCAACGCCGGCATCAACCAGGGCCGCGCGCCGCGCTCGAGCCATCCCTCGCTCACGCCGAGCCAGCTTTACCGCACCAAGGACGGCTTCATCTTCATCATGTGCAACAAGGAGAAGTTCTGGCCGATCCTGTGCGAAACGATCGGTCGGCCGGAATGGTGCAGCCGCCCTGAATATAAAGATTTTGCCGCGCGGCTCGCGCACCGCGCCCGGTTGACCGCGGAGCTGGACGAGGTCCTCTCCGCCCGCACCACCGCCGAATGGATCGCGCTATTCGCCGGCCGCGTGCCGGCCGCGCCGGTCAACGACGTAAAGCAGGCGATGACAAATCCGCTCGTTGCCGACGAAGGCAGGGTGCGCCGGAGCGCTCACGCGGACGGCGAGATCGGCCTCTTGGCGCCGCCGATCCGCTGCCCCGGCGACGAGACGCCGTGCCGCGCCGCCCCGCCGTTGGGGAGCGATACCGATCAGGTCCTCGGCGAGCTCGGCTTCGACGGCGGCGCGATCACGCGCCTGCGTCAAGCCGGGGTCGTGTGAGGCTCAGGCGCGGGAGCTATCGCCGCACATAGCCGGCGGGCGGCGGGATCATGCCCGGGGTCGGCCCGCGGAACATCGGATTGTCGATGCAATAACCGCCATTGCCCCAGAGCGCCGCCATGCATTGCTCGTAGGTCCAGAAGCCGCAGTTGCGCGAGCCACCGCGACCGCCGCCGTATTGCGCGCACCATGGATAGGTCGTGTCAGCTTGACTTGGCGCGGTGTCGGTCAGGACGGTCAGCGCGGACAGGGCCAAAATCGCCAGGATCGGAAGCATGCGTTGCATGGCAAACCTCTCTCGATTGTCGGGATGGCGCCGTACCGCGTCGTATTGCGCCCGCGCGGCGTCGGTTTGAAGCGCTCTCCCATACCTACATTTCGCTCATTGGAAGTTCCGCTCGCACAGGCGTTGCGAAAAATCAAGGCCGAGCACGTGCCTGAACCGATCTCTCGTCGGCCGCGACTAAGAGAGGTGCCGCATGGCCGGGCCGAATTTGCACGGCCAACGCGGCCCAAGGTCCCCTGGCAACGCTGACAATGCTGCGTAAGCTGCTCCAAAGCCTCGCACCGCGTGACTTTGTGGCCGCCGTGGCCGTCCTTGCGGTGGCGGCCTACTTCGGCTTCACGCACGCGCCACGGTTCCAAGCCGATGCCGGCTTCCGCGTCGTCGGGCCGCACGGCGAACCCCTCGTGGTGCAGCTGCCCGAGCTCGCCAAAATTCCCCCGCTCGACCTTGCGGCCGCATGCGGCAAGGTCGCGGCGCACAATGCGCGGGCGCGCGACTTGAACCGGTCCGCACCGGACGCGGAGGATGACGACGACCCCGCGCGCAGTATCCATAAAGCCGCGGCGGCCGGCTGCGCCGATCCGGCCGCGCGGAACTACGCATTCTACGACGAGCTCGGCGACATTCTGAACGATCAATCGGGCGCGAGCCGTTTCGACGCCGACCAGCTGATCGCCGCCATGCGCGAGGCGCTGCGCGCCGCGTCCACCTCGGAAGATGTGACAGTCACCCTCAAAGGATTGGAGACGCGCGCCACCTACCTCGGCGACCCCCTGCACGCACCCGAATTCTATCTGATCGGCGCCGAGCTCATGGCCGCCCACGCGCTGTTCTGCAGCGGGGAGCAGGCGGCGGAGTGTCGGGTCGAAAGCCACCGAAGGCGTGGAGAGGCGCTGTTCGATGCCGGCCGCTGGCGCGCGGACGCGGACCTCCTCCGCGCCGGCATTGCCGCCTATCGCGTGGCGCTGCGCGATGTTCCCGAGAAATCAACCGCGTGGATCGATCTTCATACGCTGATCGGCAGCGCGCTCGGCCAACTGTCCGAGCAGGTGGACGGACGGGCGAGAGCGGGGCTGCTGGTGGAGGCGCTGCAGGAATACGTGCAGGCGCGCAGCGCCGTCGACCCGTCGGCCGAATGGACCTGGGCGTTGATCAACCAGAACGTCTGCTCGATCCGCCAGCCGCTCGCCGGCATCAACTTGGACCGCGCGGAAACCAGGCTCGCCATCGAGGAATGCGAAAAAGCCCGCGTCTATTATTTCGCCCGCAAGCAAAAAACCAACGAGGCGGCCGCGCACTACAACATGGCGCGCGCCTACGAGAAGCTGGCCAAATGGGATCAGGACGAGGCGTCCGCCGTGCAGGCAGTCGAGCATGTCCGCCGGACCGTCGCCCTCTACGACGAGGACGGCGCCGTGATGTCGGTCGCGTTCGCCCGGGTGCATCTCGCCGAGGCCCTGCTCGACGCCGGCGATTTTGCCAAAGGGCGCCACGAGGGCGAGCGGGCGCAGGCGCTGCTCACCGATGCACGCCAGAGCCTCGATGCGGCCGAGCCGGTTTTGCGCGCCGCCAAGGCCGCCGGCTATCTCGAACGGCTCGAGGCGGCGCGCCGCCGCCTCGATGTGCGCTGACAGCTGCGATCAGTCATCGCTTGCCGGGATGAACCGCTGCTGGCGCTGGATCTCGTCGATATTGCCCGGCCGCGCGAACGGTTCGGGCAGCGGCTCGCCGGGTCGGCGCGGACGGCCGAGCGCGCGAAACCAGTCCTCCAGGCCGGCCGGGCTGATGAACCAGACGAGCCGCATCGGCGTCGTGCCGGTGTTGACGACCTTGTGCTGCACGCCGCGGCCGACCAGGATCATGGTCTCTTCGGCCACCTCGTAGCGGCGCCCCTCGATGTCGGCATAGCCGCTGCCGCGATAGCAGAACAGCAGCTCGTGGCTGCGCTCGTGCGCGTGCCGCCGGACGTGGGCGCCCGGCTCGAGCACCTGGATGCCGGTGGAGAAATCGTCGTAGGGCGAGTTGTAGGGATTGATCTTGTTGATGACATAGCCGCGCGACGGCAGCGGCTGCCACAGCCCCTCCCCGTCCTCGGCGGCGAGCACGATCGCGGTTCCCTTGCGATGGTCGTCCATGCACCAGGTCCTTTTGGCTACTCGGCCGCCTGCGGTTGCGCGGTCGTCCCGTCGTTGCCGTAGGTCGCCATGAAATCTTCCGCGATGGCGTGCAGCTCGTCCCACGGCGCGTTGATGAAATTGTAGTTGCGCACCGCGAATGCCGGACCGACGAACAGCTTCTCGTAGGACGCCGCGCGGCTCGCGTGGTCGGAGCCGACCAGGTCCCAGGCGAGCTTGAACAGCTTCATGCGGTCGACCGCGGCGAACTCGCCGGCCGTCCACAGCGTCTCGAACAGATGGCGCAGCTCCGGCTCCTCCACGACGTCGATGCTCGCCGGGAACTGGAACTGGCTGCCGCCCATCAGCTCGCGCACGATGTCGATCAGGGTCGAGTGGTTCTCCATCGCCCAGTGGATCGCGGCATAGAGATAGCGGCGGTTGAACAAGACGTATCCATGGTCGACCCTGTGACAGGCCTCGATCTGGCCGTCGATCATGGCGTTGTAGCCCGCCTCCATGGCGGCGAGGCGCCCGAGGGTCTCGCGCACCACGGGGATGTCGCGCGCGCCGGTCATGCGGGTGATCAGGCTCGCGACCCCGATGAGGAAGCGCAGCTTCACGCCGAAGCGCACGTTGCACTGATGGTTCGCCATCACGTGCGACGGCGTCTGGATGTAGATGTTGCGCGAGAGCGTCGGGTTGTCGTGGACGATGACCTTTTCCCACGGCACCTTTACGTCCTTGAACACCAGCATGCAGTCGGATTCGTCGAACCGGGCGGTGAGGGGCGAATCGAACTCTCTCGTGCCGGCGGTGTTGAAGGGACGGCGCGACCACAGCATCAGCCCCGGCAGATTGAGCGGGATCACGCAGGTGACCGACTCCTTCTTCTGGTCGGGAGCGAGCGGCATGACGTTGCCGATCAGCACCTCGTGGGCATAGGCCGCGCCGCTCGCCAGCATCTTCATGCCGTTGAGGGTGACGCCCTTGTCGTCCTCGGCGGTCACCCGCAAGGCGGGCTGCTGCAATCCTTGCGCCTGGTAGTAATCCTTGTTGCGCGCACCCTGCGGCGGCACGATCGCGTAGGTGGCGAAAACGTCGTCGCGCCGCAGGTGCTGGTAGATCGCCTCGAGGTTCGTCCGGTTGCCGCCGGGCTCGCTGTCGAACACCTCCGGCTTCATCGACAGGCCGGTGATGTTGCCGGCAACCGCGTCCGGCGTGCGGCCCATCAGGCCGAAGCAGAAGTCGGCGATCTTGCGATGCGCCCGGTTACGCCGGCGCAGGTCGTCCTGCGAGCGCGGCTGCAGGTAATACATGTTGCAGCGCTCGCCCGCTTCCTCGAAGGTCATGAGGTCGCGGTTGGCCGGGTCGCACTTCATGTCGTAGAGCGCCGCGTAGGTGCGCGCGCCGCCCGCAAAGGCGGGGTGCGTGGTCTGGTCCTCGATCCGCTCGCGGCCGACGTAGATGACGCGCCCGTCGCGAATGCTTTGCAGATATTCCCTGCCGGTCATCAACATCGCGGTCGCTCTCCGTAGGGTGGGCAAAGGCATGCCGCATCGGCTCTGCCGATCCGGCATGCCGTGCCCACGCTGGCATGGCTCGCCGCGAGTCGTACCCGGCGACAAAGTCCGACCGCGTGGGCACGGCGCGGACCGATGTCGCGGCTAATCCCGCAGGTACGGGCCGCGCCTTTGCCCACCCTACGCATGGCCATCATGCCGCGGCACTCTTCGCCGAAGGCAGGTGGTCGTAACCCGCCATCAGATCCTCGACGATCCCGTTGAAAGCGCCCCAGTCGGTTTCGCGGTACGAATGGTTGCGGATGATGAAGGAGGCGCCGGCGTAGAATTTCTCGTATTGCTGATGCCGGCCCGCGAACTCGGAGCCGACCATGTCCCACGCCAGCTTGAACAGCTTCATGCGGGTGACCGCGTCGCACTGCGGGGTCTGCCAAAAGGTCTGGAAACTGCGGGCGAGATCGGCGTCGTTCATGACCGAGATGTTGGCGGGCATCTGGAACACGCCGCCGCCGCACAATTCGCGCAGGTCGTCGACGAATTTCGAATAGTTCTGCGTGCACCACTCGAGCGCGCCATACATCATGCGCCGGTTGAAGCAGACATAGCCGTCGCCCGGCCACGGCTCGAAGGCATTGATCTGGCCGTTGACCATGCCGGCGATCATCGCCTCCTGCGCGGAAACGCGGCCGAGCGTCTCCTTGACGGCCGGCACCTGGTCGGCGCCGGTGGCGTGGGCGATCTTGCTGCACAAGCCGACCAGGAGGCGCATCTTCGACCAGTAGCGCACGTTCGACTGATGATTGCCGAAGCAATGGCTCGGCGTCTTGATGTAGATGTCGCGCGAGAGCAGCGCGTCGTCGTGCACGAACACGCGCTCCCACGGCACCTTCACGTCGTCGCACAGGAGCATGCTGTCGCTCTCGTCGTAGCGCCAGGCGAGCGGCGAATCGAACTCCGACATGCAGCCGGTCTCGGTCGGCTGGCGCGACCACAGTTGCAGCCCCGGCGCATTGCACGGAATGGCGCAGGTGATCGCCTCCTTCTTCTGCTCCGGCGCCAGCGGGATCACGTTGCCGATCCAGATCTCGTTGGCGAAGATCGCGCCGGTCGCCAGCATCTTCATGCCCGCGATCACCACGCCATCGTCCTCCTCGCGCACGACCCGCAAGGTCGGCACCGGAATGTTCTGGCGGTGATAGAATTCCGGATTGCGCGCCGCCTGCGGCGGCACCACCGCGTACACCGTGTAGACGTCGTTGTCGCGGATGTGGCGATAGTAGTTCAGGAGATTGTCCGGGTTGCCGCACGGCGGTTTGAGCTCGTCGCGCTTCATCGCCATGCCGGTCACGAACGAGGCCACGTGATCGGGCGAGCGGCCGAACATGCCGTAGGTCAAATCGGCGATCCGCTTGTGGCCGATCATGCGGCGCTGAAGGTCCTCGCGCGAGCGAGCGCGCAGGAAATAGATCGCGTGCCGGCCGCCGTCCTCTTCGAACGTCATGTCGTCGCGGTTGGCAGGATCCGCCTTCATGTCGTAGATCGCCGCGACCGTCTGCGCGGCATTGCGGAAGGCCGGATGGCTGGTCACGTCGTCGACCTTGTCCGAGCCGACATAGACGGCGCGCCCGTCGCGCAGCGATTCGAGGTGCTCCTTGCCGGTACGCAGCATGATCAGACCTCCCGCTCTCCTTCAGCCCTCGTCGGGCAGGACGTTGACGCGATAGCTGTGGCTGATGGTGCGCCCGAGCACGGGGTCTTCGAGCTCCATCTCGAAAACCTCCGCCGGCGCAATGCCGCCGTGCACCGCAAGCGTGCCGCAGAACATGGACGTGCCGTCCGGCAACCGGTCCTCGCGGCAATAGAGGCGGATCAGCTCGCCCGGCGGCCGCATGGTGGCGACCGGCCCCTCCTGGTAGAGCCGCCGCGTGCCGTCGACGCGCACATGCGAGCGCAACACCAGCCGGTCCCAGTGCGGGCTGACGTCGGCGAACCGCCACGCCTGCCGGCTGACCGGCTTTGCACACATCTGCTTCGACAACGACACCCCGATCGTCTCGGCCTTGCGGTCGGTGTGGTCGGAGCCGACGCCCAGCCACAACTCGCCCCCCATCGCATGCACCACGCACTCGATCTCCCCGCTCGAGCTGCCGCCGAGCACCTCGATCGCCGGATCCGTGGTCAGCAGCGAAGCGGCGACCCGATAGAAGATCGGCGTCGTCTTCGGGCGCGGCACGCCGAGCGCTTCGAGCTCGCGAATGTGCTTCTCGAGCGCGGCCACGTCGCGCCCGGTCCACCCGGCGATGATCAGCCGCTGCACCTGGCGGACATCGATCTCTTTTTCACCCGGCACCTTTGGCTCCCTGGGGCTTGGTTTCATCCGGCGATTATTGGCCGGCCGGATAATTCGCGATCAGCTTCCACTTGCCGTCCTGCATTTCCGTGATGTACGCGGCTTTCAGCGCGTCGCCGTTGGCGCCGAACGAGATCGGGCCCTCCAGCGCGGGAAAATCCTTCATTTTTCGCAGCTCGTCACGAATGGAGGCGCGTTCTTGCGCGAGCTTTGCCGGGTCGCCCGTCACTTTTGCGGTCTTCATCGCCTCCGCATACATCAGCACGATGTCGTAGGTCGCGGCGTCGAACTGTGCGGCCGCGCTGCGATCGACGCCGGCCTCCTTGGCCTTGGCCAGGAAGTCGGCTTCGAACTTCTTCGTGCGGTCGTTGAGCTCGGCATAGAAGGCGGTGGGAATAGTGGTGCCGTCACCGGCCTTGCCCATCAGGCGCGGCAGCTCCGGGTCGGCGATGGTCGAGCCGGCGACCAGGCGGCCTTTGTGCCCCTGCCGGCGCAGCTCCTGCGCGAGCTTGGCGGCGGCTTCCGGGCCCGAGCCCACCCCGATCAGATCGGTCGGCTGGGCGACGAGCTGCGAGACCTGGGGCGCGAGATCGAACACCTGCGACTGGAACGTGACGCTGAGCTTGATGTCGGTGCCCGCCTTTTGCATCAGCGCGGGCAGCACCTTCTCGCCCATCGTCTTCGAGATCACGTCGTCGGTCGCATAGGCGACGGCGGCGCTCGCCGTGGCATAGTTCTTCTCCTTGAGCGCGCGCATGACCCGCTCGAACAGGTAGCCTTCGTCCGACGTGTTGCGGAGCGCGTAGGTGAATGGTTGGGCAAGATTGGGGGCCGATGACGCCATGGACATGACGACGACCGCGGCGCGCTCGGCCGCCGGGAACACGACCCGGCATTCGCTCGAGCTGAACGGCCCGATGATCGCCATCACCTTGTCGTCCTCGGCGAGCTTGCGCAAGCCCACCACGGCCTGATCCGGCTTGCCGGCGGTATCGAATGAGACGATGCGGATCTTCTTGCCGTTCACGCCGCCGGCTGCATTGATCTGGTCGACAGCCATCTGCGCCGCGACCAGATTCGTCTTGGAGAAGGTGGCGAACGGGCCGCCGCTGGACGGCAGGTAACCGAGCAGGATCTCTTGCGCGCACGCTACGCCGGTGGTTGCCGCCAACCACGTCGCGACGAGTAATGCCGGTGCCGTTTTCCAGATCATGATGCTGTCCTTTCGCTGCGGGCCGTGATTTCCGACTGTCATTGCGCCGCCTGTCTCGGCCTTGCGTTGCCGCGGCCGAGGTAGGCGTCGAGCAGGGTGTGATCGGCGAGAAGCGAGCCGGGCGCCCCCTCGCTCACCACCCGTCCGAGCTCGAACACGTAGGCGCGGTTGGCGAGCTGCAAGGCGCGATGCGTGTTCTGCTCGACGAGCAGGATGGTGATGCCGCGCTCGCGGGCGAGCGCATCGATGTGACTGAAGACTTCCTCCGACAGAATCGGGCTCAGGCCGAGCGAGGGCTCGTCGAGCATCATCAGCTTGGGCGCCGCCATGAGGGCGCGACCGATCGCCAGCATCTGCTGCTCGCCGCCGGAGAGCACCGAGGCCGCGCGGTCGTGCCGCGCCTGCAGGTTGGGGAAGCGCGCATAGATGTCGTCGATCTCGCGCGCGATCGCCGCGCCGCGCGGCCGATTGAACGCTCCCATCAGCAGGTTCTCGTGCACGGTGAGCGTCGTGACGATCCGCCGCCCTTCGGGGACGAGCACGAGACCGCTGCGCACCCGCCGGCTCGGCGACCAGCCGGTCACGTCGACGCCGTCGAAGATCACCCGGCCGCCCGCGGCGGTCTGGATGCCCAACACGGCGCGCAGCAGCGACGACTTGCCGGCGCCATTGGCGCCGAGCACGGCGACGATCTCGCCGCGCGCGAGATGGAGCGAGACGCCGCGCACGGCATGAACGCGCCCGTATCGGACGTCGAGATCGTGCACTTCAAGAAGCACGGACATACTCCCGCACGGGCGAACATGCTTCGGCCGTCGGCGCCGGCGCGCCGAGATAGATCTCCTGCACCTGCCGGTTCTGGCGGATCAGCTCGGGCGCGCCTTCCGCGATCTTGCGACCGAAGCTGAGCACCACCACGTGCTCGCACAGCGCCCCGACGAAATGCATGTCGTGCTCGACGACGAGCAGCGTCACGTTGCCGCCCGCGCACACACGCTCGAGCTGGATCTGAAGCGCTTCGGTCTCGGCCGGATTGAGGCCCGCGGCCGGTTCGTCCAGCAGCAACAGGCGCGGATGCGCCATCAAGGCGCGCACCAGCTCGATCCGCTTCTGCACGCCATAGGGCAGGCTGCCGACGGTCGCCCGCTCGTAGGCGCCGAGCCCTGAGTCGGCGAGTGCGGCGCGCGCCTCGGCGCGCCAGCGGTTGCGCGGCAGGAGGCTCACCGGCTGCAGAACGCCGCGCCAGCCGGAATTGCGCGCGTGCTGGCCGACCAGCACGTTTTCCAGCGCGCTCAGGTGCGGCATCAGGCGGATATTCTGGAAGGTGCGCGCCACGCCATGGCGGATGCGCAGGCGCGAGGGCACTTCCGTGATGTCGGTCTCGTCGAGGAAGATGCAGCCGTCGTCGACCGGGAATACGCCGGTGATGATGTTGAACACCGTGGTCTTGCCGGCGCCGTTCGGGCCGATCAACGCGGTGCGCGAGCCGCGCCGCACCTCGAACGAGAGATTCTCGATGACCGTGAGGCCGCCGAAGCGCTTGCCGACGTTGTCGAGGCGAAGGATCGGAGGGACCGCGGTCATCGCGCACGCTCCACCGCGACCCGCGCGTCCGCCGCCCTGCCGCCCCAGTCAAAGAGCCGGCGCAAGTCGGCGCCGGTGAGCAGGCCTTGCGGTCGCAGCGCCATCACGACGATGATGGCGGCGGCGAACAGGACGTAACGCCAGTGTGCGCTCGCGCGCAAGAGCTCGGGCAGCAGGGTGAAGACGGTCGCGCCAAGCAGCGGACCGATCACCGTCTGCGTCCCGCCGAGCAGCCCATAGAGAACGATCGTGATGCTCAGCGCGACGTTGAAGTATTGCGCCTCGATGAAGCTGAAATGATGGGCGTAGAGGCCGCCGCCGATGCCGGCGATCGCCGAGCCGAGAGCGAACGCGGCGATCTGGAATTGGCGCACCTCGATGCCCATCAGGTCGGCGACGCGCTCGTCGTCATGCACGGCGGTCACCGCAATGCCGAAGCGCGTGCCGAACAACAGGACCACGAAGGCAATGACCGCGAGCGCGAAGAAGATGATGACCGGCAGCCGGATGAACGCGGCCACCGGATAGCCCGCCGCGCCTCCGACCACCTCGAGATTGAGGATCGTCGCCTGCACGATCTGGCCGAGCGCAAAGGTGGCGAGCGCGAGATAGATGCCGCGCGTGCGCAGAACCGGAACCGCCACCGCCAGTGCGATCAGGCCCGCCGCAAGACCGCCGGCCGGAATCGCGAGCATCGGATCGAGCGCGTAGCTGTTGCTCAGATAAGCCGACACATAGGCGCCGATCGCGGCAAAGCCGGCAAGGCCGATATTGAGCTGACCGGCCGCAAGCGGCAGATAGGCGCCGTAAGCCAACACCACGTTGACGGCGAGCAGGACGAGGATGCCCTCGAGATATCCGCTCATACGCCGCCCCGCGCTACCGGCATGCCGGCGAACAGACCGGTCGGCCGAAAGAACAGAATTGCCAGGAGCAGGCCGAACACGATGATGTCGACGAAGTCGGCGCCGAAATAGCCGATGGCGAGGACCTCGGCGACGCCGATGATCAGACCGCCCGCGATCGAGCCCCAGATGTTGCCCATGCCGCCGACGATCATCGCCGAAATGCCCTTGAGCCCCACGGCCTCGCCCATGAACGGGTGCACCTGGCGGTAATTGAGCGCGAACAGCACGCCGGCGAAGGCGGCAAACAGCCCGGCCATGACGAACACGACCGGCACGATCCGGTTGATGTCGACGCCCAGCATGAGCGCGGTGTCGGAGTCTTCCGCGATCGTGCGCAGCCCTCTGCCAAGGCGGCTGTGCTTGAGCAGCAGCGACAAGACGGCGATCAGGCCGATCGATGAGACCAGGCCGAACAGCTGCGGCAGGCCGACCACGAGCCCGCCGATGCGCCAGTCGGCGCCGCCGAACTGCGGCGGCACGATGCGCATGTCCGATCCCCAATAACCGACTGCCAGATGCTCGAACAGGATGAGGAACGCCATCGAGCTGACCAGCGGGACGAACGGCTCGGCCCCGCGCATCCAGCGCCAGGTGAACCGCTCGACCACCAGCGACACCAGTGCCACGGCCGCAAGCGCGCCGGCGATCGCGAGCGCCAGGGGCGCCCCGGCGGAGATCAGCGCCCACGTCGCCATGGCGCCGATCATGAACAGGCCCGGGATGCTGAAGTTGAGAAAGTTGAGCACCCCGATGCTCAACGTCAGCGCGACCGCCACCATCGCGTAGACCGACCCGAGCATCACGCCGTTGACCATCTGTTGCGCGAGCACGGGCGCCCTCCGTCCTGCCGGCTCAGCGTGCCAGCACGGTGGAATTTCACAAGCATTTTTTGCGGCCAGCCCGCCGCACCTTGCAGCAGCCGCCAGCACGGACCATGCAACTACTCGGCGGCTTCCGGCAGCGCGATGCTGTCCACCGCGTGCAGCCGGGCGACCGCCCTGCGCGATCCCTGCACCAGCGCAGCCGCGGCCGACGTCATCGCCTCGAACGCGGGACGATCGAGCGCGCCGAAAAACAGGTCGTTGACGGCGCGGATTTCGGCGGCGTTGCGCCCGATCAACGCACGCGCAGCGCGCGTGAGGCCCAACAGGACGCCGCGGCGGTCGTCGGGGTTGGGGCGTTTGTCGACCAGGCCTGCCTGCGCGAGCTTTCCCGTCTCGCTCGCCACGAACGCGCTGGAGACGTGCAGCACGCGCGCCAGCGCGCCGACGCTGACGCCGCCCCGGCGTCCCTGCAGTTGCGCGATCGCGACGAGGAGGCTGTATTGCGGGCCGCTGAGGCCCATGCGTCGCGCCAGATACTCGCGCACGGCGTTCATGCGCGCCGCGATGGTGAGCAGGTCGTAGACAAGGCGGCGAAACCGGCGGTCGGAGCCCGAATCGAGCAAGGCCGGGCGCGACACGGTGGGCGGCAGCACGAAGTCGCCCGCGCCGCGCGGCGGCGCGACGCTTGCCGTTGCGGCCCTGCCGCGCCCGTTCGTTGCCGGCGATCTCCTGTTGCGTCCCTTCGCCGCGCCGCGCCGTGAGTCAGAGATCGACATAGCCCGTATCTTGCAAAAGATCGCTTTCGATCGGGATGTGCAGGCTGTCGTGCACCGCGTTGTAGAACTTCCAGAAGCCGACCACGCAGGC
>Ga0066903_100002294_pt1 | contig 14835 bp, 17 predicted proteins | sample PanSoiMetaGPlot1_FD_67491 | JGI IMG/M metagenome (GOLD analysis project Ga0066903, IMG submission 67491) | Tropical forest soil microbial communities from Panama analyzed to predict greenhouse gas emissions - Panama Soil - Plot 1 (version 2) | ecosystem: Environmental > Terrestrial > Soil >...
CCATACGAACGTTCGGCTTTGGTTACTTGAAATATCGGGGCTCTGGCCAGCCGTGGCGCGTTGCAGCGGTTCACGCGCTTCCTTGGTTGATACCCTCACGATTAGTGGCGCTCACCGCCACCTAAGCTATGATGCGCACCATCGGTTTTACGTTTCCTATAAATCGCCCGCGTGCTCGTGCGTTTCGATCACATTCCCGGCGGCATCGTAAACACGAATGACGGCATTGTGTGCGCGCCTGTAATGCTGTGCGTATCCGATTGCATTACTGACAGCGTTTGGTCCGCCGTATAAGAGCCGACCGAAGGGCAGCACCTCGGAAATTAGATCGGCGCAGCGTTTATCTTTGCGCGGGCGGAAGTTCTCAGCCACCAGCTTGTTTTTCGATTCGCGCCACAACTCCAGACTGCCCTCCGGAAATTGTGACCGCATTGCGGGCGACAGGTAGAAAGAAAGGGCCTGCAATGTAGCGATATCTTTTGATTTCCATGCGCCAAAATACTTGTCGAGAAACTGTTGACAGTCGGTTGGAACAGAGGCCGATGGCTCCTCCTTGCCCTTAGTACATGCAAGGAGAAGGACCAAAACAACAGCGAAGAATGCTGTGACATATCCACTGTTACTAAGCCCAGTTTTCTTCTTCGCCATAATACAGCTCACGGTCGCCTCCCGTTGTCTCAAGACTGTCTCACTAGTATTAGACTGCAACGTGCAATCTACTTCCGCCTCACAGACCAGTTTGCCGGAAAGCACTGAAAGGTGGCAAGTTTGCTTAAGCAAAGGCGTGTTCCGGCGGCGTCTGGAAAGTGTGGGGCGCGAGAAAATTGAATCCACCAGCTGGGTTACCGCATCTCATGAATGGATGGGTGACGTGTCGACAATCCCAGAAGCGGGACGGCCAAATCCCAGAAGCGACAAAACTCCATCGTCATCTGCTCTACAGGACTCCACTCAACCAGATGAACTCGAAGAAGTTATGAGTTTAGAAACAGTCCTGGTACGAGCTTTGCAGCGTCACGGAGCGATATGGTAGCCAATCGGAAAGGGCGAAAAAGCCTTGGGGCCACCGGCTGCGAAGCTTACGAGGTCCGTCCCCACGAGAACGGGGAAGGCGTTGATCTAATCAGTGATCGGTTTCGATATGGCCCGATCTGGTATGCTGGGCCAGACGCGGTCCGTAACGCGGTCGCGTACGCGAAGTACCGTTCTCTCTCGCGCTCGCACCAGGCAAAGATCCGCGTGTTGGACGCCTTCGGCGCTGTAATCCAGACGCACTAATCCAACAGCGATTTTCGCCAGTGGCGAAGCGCAGTTCGGAACGGAGCGAAATGAAGATTTGTTTGTGCCGGAGTCACGGCAACAACCGCACGCGGCACAGAGATTCGTTTAAGCATTCTGCGCGATGCCGGCGCCGTATTGAAAATTCGAAGGCCAGGACTGCCGGAGACGCGCATAGAAATCGACATCGCAAATGTTGGTTCAACTGTCGATGAATTTCAGGCAATCGGCGAAGACCCGTCCAAATTCGCTGCGTTCGTAAACGCGCGCGGCGTGTCAGGCTGGCTACTACATAAAAATCAGGCGACGCCTGACTAGACAAAGCTGAACGGTTTTCGTAGAGAACGCTTCACGTGGATGGATTGCTTGGCCAAGCTAGGTTCAACGCACAAACTTGGCTAAGCTGGAGTTAGGGGCGATCACCGTTTTTGGTGTTTCGCGGTGATCGCCCGACTTTTTCGGTGCATTCACAGCTTTCGATCCGCTTCGCTGAACGCAATCGTGCGTTCAACGTTGCCGCTCGAATTCAAAAACACGAATCTGGTCTGAGCGGAAGCAGGCGCGGGTCTCCGCATAGTCGATTGCATCTTGTTTCGACGGAAACACAGGCTGGACGCGGAGCGCTTCGGAAAAACTCACTAATGAGGAACCTTGTTCCCGCTGACAGGGTGAATCTCTTCACAAGTCAAGCGCCAGATTCGTTTTCTAGCGGCAAAGGCAACAGGCGCAGGAAGTCGCTAGCGGCTAGCCGCCATTAACCGCTAGCATCAGCGAGGCGGCTTAAAACCCGGAGCATCCCAATCGAGTCCCTCTCCCGGCGGTTTCTTCGGCGGTGACAGCAGCCGGGAGCGCCAGGCGGCGACAAACAGGGACTCTCGTTCGTCCAGCGAATTCAGGACCTCTTCAGGAATCTCTGCCGTGGAAAATATGTGTAAGCTTTCCGGCGTGGGCCCGCCCAGGCTCGGTTGGGCGCGTACCAGAAAGACCCGGTTCGACACGCTTTGCGTTACCTGATAGCGCTCTCGCAGGCCTTTCAACGCCCCTTCCGGAAGCTGGCCTGTGACGATGATTAACTGCTCCGCCGGCGGATCATTACCAGAGGACACGCTCGCTAACCCCCTTCTGTCGCCGGGTTCTCAGGACCTGGAGACGTACACGCCGGCGTAGCCGAAGCCGACGATGTCCGCGCGGCCGTCACCGGTCGTGTCGGCTAGGAAGCGCGGGTGCATATCCACCCGCCAGCCGCTGGCGGTATAGCCGAAGTTGGTGATCACCAGTCCCGGCGGCTCGAAGTTCCCGTTGGCAAGCAGACGCGACACGTACACGCCGGCGTAGCCGAAGCCGACGATGTCCGCGCGGCCGTCACCGGTCGTGTCGGCCAGGAAGCGCGGGTGCTTGTCCACCCGCCAGCCGCCGGCGCTGTAGCCGAAGTTGTTGACGAGGAACTGCGGGCTCTGGAAGGTGCCGTTGCCGTTGTTACGCGAGACCCACACGCCGGCGTCGCCGAAGCCGATGATGTCCGCGCGGCCGTCGCCCGAAACGTCGGCGAGAAGACGCGGGTGCATGTCTATGCGCCAGCCCCCGGCGTTGTAGCCGAAGTTCGCCACTGCGAGTACCGGGTTCTGGAATGTTCCGTTGCCGTTGTTCAACGAAACCCAGACTCCGGCGTCGCCGAATCCCACGATGTCCGCGCGGCCGTCCCCCGTCAGGTCGGCGAGAAAGCGCGGGTGCATGTTCACGCGCCAGCCCTCGGCGTTGTAGCCGAAGTTTGACACCACTAACTGGGGGTTCTGAAAGGTTCCATTGCCGTTGTTCAGCGCGACCCAAACTCCGGCATTGCCGAACCCCACGATGTCCGCGCGGCCGTCCCCCGTCAGGTCGGCGAGAAGACGCGGGTGCATGTCCACGCGCCAGCCCCCGGCGTTGTAGCCGAAGTTCGCCACTGCGAGTACCGGGTTCTGGAATGTTCCGTCGCCGTTATTCAATGAAACCCAGACTCCGGCGTCGCCGAAGCCGACGATGTCCGCGCGGCCGTCGCCAGTCAGGTCGGCGAGAAAGCGCGGGTGCATGTTCACGCGCCAGCCCCCGGCGTTGTAGCCGAAATTGTTCACCTCCAGTACGGGGGTTTCGAACCTACCATCGGACAGCGCCCGCGAAACATATGCTCCAGCGTACCCAAACCCGACGATGTCCGCTTGGCCGTCACCGGTCGTGTCTGCCAAGAATCGCGGATGCTGCTCCACGCGCCAGCCTCCGGCGTTGTAACCGTAGTTGCGTACCAGAAGCTGCGGGGCCCACCCTAGGTGGCTTGGCGTGTATCCGCAGACGGCGAAAGTGTTCCCTTTCATCAGGCACTGAACTCCGCCTCCGATGGCGCAATTCTCGCAGTTTCCGTTAGCAATGCCGAAACGTCCCCACGTGCCCCCGCAATTACAACCGCTGCTCGCGTACTCGTCCGGGCAGCCGAAAATATGCCCGCTTTCGTGGGCGAAGACGCGGTCGATGTTATCGGGCCCCCAGCCGTCGTTCGAGTATTGCATCACCAGTCGCGGCCCTCCGATGCTCGCGTAGGCGAACCATCCCAGCGGATATTTCGTGAAGAATCCGCAATATGTCCACCGCGTTCCAAACCGGTTCCGAATGTCCTCGACGTAGGCCGTTACGCCGGCCCAGTCGGCGCTGAAGCCGATCGCCCCCATCGCCGGATCGCGCCAGAGTGCTTCCAAGTCAGCAGCATTGGGATCAGGGGGCGTGGTTACCGTCACAATCTGGATATCGTAAGCAAAGCTGATACCTGCAACCGGGTTTGTCGTGGCGTAGAAGCTCAGCCCATTCTGCACCTCGGCGACCACCTTGGTGCGCTCCGCGTCGGAGAACTTCAAATCTGCCGTCGGTCCTTCCACGATGATGATGCCTACCGCCACCGTGCCCTCCAGATATCCACTGGTCGGCGCGGCGGCCGCTACGGCTGCCGCCGCTCCTAGGGGCAGCGGCACCACGGTGGTGCAGTCGGGCATATCCCAGGGCTCGCCAGCGCGAGGCCGGTTCTGCTTCGCGGTCCGAAACTCCCGCGACTCACGTAGACGCAAGGCTGCCAGCCCGATTTTCTCTACGTCCGTCAGCCCGCTCGGGGATATGTCCTCCCCAAGCCGCGAAGCTGCCTCGGCCCCCTCTTTGGGAATGGCGAGGATATTCAACCTGCCGTATCGATGGATGACACGCCCCGGCCCAGTCGGGGCTAGTTCCGCCCCACGCCTTGCTACTTCAAGCACTACGCGTTCCATGACTTCGATATCACCTGCCATATGGTTTCTCCTGCGGGGGATCGTTTTTTTGGATTTTGGCATAATCGTCTTTCTGGGTTGGTCGTTAATGTTGTGTCTTTGTTCTTTTAGTTCATGAGATTGGTGGCGTTCCAAAGCAGCAGCGGCATCGATTTTGTTAACTCGGGCATCTGTTCCGGCAAAGAATGTATTTGTGTTTTCATGCTGTTGTCTCGCTCAGCCTTTTACTGAATTCCCGCCACCGATATACCTGTCATATTTGGCGTGACATTCCGCGTCACATTGTGACATTCGTGTCAAGGGAATCGAGATCGGCGGGGCGAAGCCGTGGCTCCGCATCACGCGCGACGATTTCGCCGCCGCGGGCGTCGTGGCTTTCTCCACGAATCCGTCGATGACGCGCACGATCATCGCCAGCGCTGCCGCCGCCACTGGAAACGTGGAGATTCACCGCGGCGTCGCCGTCGAGGATCTGCTGGAAGCCGACGGGCGCGCTGGCGAATCGTGAATTCGAATCTCACCCCGTCCGCCACCAAATTTCGATTTTCGATTGCTGATTTCCGATTGGGCAAAAAGAGAAGTTTGATGACTACAGCCGCAGATGTGTGGAGCGGGCACTGTTTGAAGTTCTTTCGATCCGGGGGAGGGCCCGACCTGTCGCGGCTAAAAATAAGTCTGCAACCGGCGTATTCCGGCCGATGGCCTTCGCAGCATCAGGCTAGCGACAATCAGCGCACAGACAGATCCGAGAACCGCAGCGCAAACAACGTCGGACAGATAATGTGCGCCGATATACATCCTTGAGAACCCGATCAGGATCGGGATTGGGAGACACGCAAGCCCGACGCGGCGACGCGCGATAAGTAGAACGCCAAAGAAAGCGGTCGAAGCGCCGACGTGCCCGGATGGAAACGAATGGTATTTCGAACTGAAGCGCGGCCCGCCCCAACGCGTGTCAGTTTGCACCGACGGGCGGGCCCGTGGAATGGTCCGTTTAATCACGGTTCCTGCCACACCTGCCAGCATCATGGCTAACAGCATGGCCAGGAGAATCCGCGTCCACTCCTGGCTGCTTTGACGCCACGCCAATCCCAGGAGAACCAATCCTGCGGCCGTATGCGACGGCCAATCGCCAAATAAGCTGACGTAGCGCATGAAATTGCGCACAGCAGGGTTTTGATGCTGCATCATGAAGGCGCGTACGCTGTCGTCGAAATGAAATGACACTGCGATCGCCGTCGCCGCGATGGCGATCCCGATGAGCCAGTACAAAGCAGTGCCGCGCTTCACAAATAAGTTCCCGTCGGATTTACTGGACGCTATTTTGAGTTCCAGCGTGAAATCAATCAATTACGCGCTGCTGTTTTTTGGTAGCGTGGTTTTTCACATACTTGGCACATGGAGCTTGCCCCTTATCGATCGGGATGAGCCGCGCTTTGCCGAAGCTTCGCGCGAGATGATCGAGCGCGGCGATTACGTCGTGCCGTACTTCAATAATCAGCTTCGACTCGATAAGCCTCCGCTCACCTACTGGGCACAGGTCGCGAGCTATCACATTTTTGGCGAAAACGATTTCGCCGCTCGCTTTCCTTCCGCAATCGCAGCGGCACTCACCGCGCTATCAATCCTTGCCTGGGGTCGCCGAATGGGAGGGGAAAAGCTCGGGTGGTGGTGGGCAGCAATCATCTTCACGCTTTCGCTCCAAACCTTCGTTCACGCGAAAGCCGCCGTCGCCGACATGTGGCTAGTGCTATTCATGACACTTGCTCATCGGGCTGGATACGAACTGATTCAACGCCCAACGCTCAACGCACAACGCCCAACACCGAATTCAGAGCGAATAAACAAATCATCAAACATCAAACATCAAACATCTTTTTGGTGGTGGATGTTCTACCTATCGCTGTCGCTTGGCTTTCTTGCAAAAGGCCCAATTGCCTGGACACCGCTGGCAACCGTCGCTGTCGTAATCATCTACACGCGAAATTGGCAGTCGGTCCGGCGCTTTAAATTTGTCCGTGGCATTTTGCTGACGATTGCCGTGGTCGCGCTCTGGGGAATTCCGGCGCTGATACAAACACACGGCGAATTCCTTTCCATCGGAATCGGACGACACGTCGTTGGACGGTCGTTCACCACGCTGGAAGGTCACGGCGCGAGTTCCCTCGGGATGTACCTGCTGCTATTACCCTTTTATTTCATAACAGTCTTTATCAGTTTTTTTCCGTGGTCAATTAAGTTGCCGTGGCTGGCAAGAGGCTTGTGGCGCCATCGGGATAGCATCGACAATTATTTGCTCAGCGGGATCGCTGTGGTTTTCATCATTTTTTCGCTGATTAAGACGAAGTTGCCGCACTACACGCTGCCAACGTTTCCGTTGCTTGCGCTTTTACTTGCGCGGCACTGGCAAACAGCGGCGGCGTCAATGCGCCGCTCGTTGTTCGCGTCCAGCGCCGTCGCCATCGCATGTGTGTGGATCGCAACTGCTCTGGTGGTTCCGCCGATTGTGGCGCGCTTTTCTCCCGCTTATCAGCTCTTTCAAGTGTCACGCCCGGCTTTGCAGTCGAACATGCAATTCGCAGCGGCCGAATTTCAGGAGCCAAGTCTGGTCTGGTATTTTCGCTCGCGCGTGAAAGGATTTCTCACGCTGCTGAACAAGCGTCGTGCTGTTGAGTTCATGAGCTCACCCGGTTCGCGTTTTATCGTTCTGCCAACGCCTATCGCTGGAACGCTGTTTGCGAACCCACCGCAAAGCTGGGGATTCTTTACAGTGAGCGGCTTTAATATCGCCAAAGGCAAACGCGTCGATCTCACGCTCGTGCTCAAGCCGGAGTGACTCGTTTTAGGTTGAAGCGTTGAAGCGCCTCCTCCCTCTGTCATGTTGAGCCGGAGCCAAACATCTCTCATTGTTGGGTTGCGGCAGGCGGGCGCCCAGAAATAATCAGAGATTCTTCGCTTTGCTCAGAATGACAACGCACACGAACCCGTTTTAACGCTTCAACTTTTCTACGAACCGATGATCACATTTCTCGAAGGCAAACTGGTAAGCGCGTTGCCCACGCAGGCGACGGTCGATGTCGGCGGCGTGGGCTACGAAGTGTTCATTCCGCTTTCCAGCTACGACAAGCTGCCGGCTGTTGGACAACCGATTCGTATTCTCACGCATCTGGCCGTGCGCGAAGATGCGCACGTGCTCTATGGCTTCATGACGCCCGCTGAACGCGATCTTTTCCGATTGCTGGTGAACAACGTGAGCGGCATCGGGCCGAAGCTCGGGCTCGCGGTACTCAGCGGAATGAGCGTGACCAGTTTCAAGGCTGCGGTGGTGAATTCAGATGTCGCGGCGATTTCGAAAATCAGCGGGCTCGGGAAAAAGACGGCCGAGCGAATTGTTCTCGAATTAAAAGACAAGGTCGGCGTGGCCGCGGCATGGGAAGCGGCCAGCGCCGCGCGCGCGCCTACGCCAGAGGAGGAGCTGGCAAATGAGGCAGTGCTCGCGCTAATCGCGCTGGGCTACAGGCAAGTCGATGCGCACAAGACCGTTCGCGATTTGCAGGACGAAGGGGAAGGCAAATCAGCGGAGGAATTGGTGAAGCTCGCGCTAAAAAAGATCGCCGCCGGAAGATAATTGTATGGCGTTTGTATCAAACGCTATGGATGGCGTCTCATAGAGACGCCCTACAATGTTCAGGGATTCGACGTTGGACGTCCGATGTTCGATGTTAAACGTTAAACAAGATGCTCGCTGTCGCCGAAGATCGTCTGCAAGCCATTCGTGCTGCTTTCCCCAAAGAGGGCCTCTTTGCCGAAAAAGAGTGGCTGCCGTCCCCCGATGCGTTTCCCATCGAAAAGAAATTTCTTGCCGATCTCGAGCAACTCGGGCATCGGCTGTTTGTTTTTCAGCGCGCTTGCAATCAGCTGTATCAGCTCAGTGTTAAAGGCAAACAGCCCGAGTGGGTAGCACGGTATCTCGACGCTGGTAAACCGAAGGAGCTGATTGAATTTTCGCGTCGCAAGGAAATCCGCGACGATTTGCCGAAAGTAATCCGGCCGGACCTCATCCTCACTGAGAAAGGCTACATCATCGCCGAGATCGATTCAGTTCCCGGCGGGATTGGCCTGACCGGTTGGTTAAACCAGACGTATTCATCATTCGATATGGATGTCATTGGCGGCGCGAACGGTATGCTGCAGGGATTTCGCGCAGTTGTACCAAATGGCGCTGATATTGTGATCTCGCAGGAATCGGCGACCTATCGGCCAGAGATGGAGTGGCTCGTCGCGCGATTAAATCAAACCGCAGACCTCAAACCTCAAGCCTCTCCCTGGCACGTAATGCCGGCAGAAAATTACGAACCGCACGACGGATGCGCAGTGTACCGGTTCTTCGAATTGTTCGATCTGCCAAATATTCCCGGAATCGAAAACGCGCTGCGGGCGAACGCAGAAGGCCGAATTACGATTACGCCGCCGGTCAAGCCGTATCTCGAAGAGAAAATGTGGTTCGCGCTTTTCTGGCTTCAGCCGCTGCGCGAATTTTGGCGACGCGAACTCGGCGACAAATATTTCATCCAATTACGGGAAGCGATTCCCTTCTCCTGGCTGCTTGACCCAACTCCCCTGCCGCAGCACGCCGTTATTCCCAGATTGGAAATTCACGACTGGCGCGAGGCCGCGAAGTTCAGCCAGAAGGATCGCGATCTCCTATTGAAAGTAAGTGGCTTTTCGCCTCTCGGCTGGGGTAGCAGAGGCATCGCACTCGGAAGCGACCTCGCGCACGCTGAATGGGAAAAACGAATCGAGCACGCGCTCGCGACATTCGAATCATCGCCAACCATCCTACAACGCTTTCACAAGGGTCGCTTGTTCGGGCACCGTTATTGGGAGCCAGACTCCGGCGAGCTAAAAACGATGAAAGGCCGCGTTCGTTTGTGCCCGTACTATTTCGTTGAAGGCGATCGCGTGAAATTACGCGGCGCGCTCGCTACGATTGCTCCGGCGGACAAGAAATTTCTGCACGGCATGAGCGAGGCGATTCTCGTGCCGTCGAAGAGCAATGCGAAATAGACTGCAAAACGACGACAGCTGTCGTTGGCTTCGGATCCGCAGTCCGGCTGAATCCATCGTCACGAATCACCTTCTGCAACTCATCTTTGGCTTTTCATTCGCTGGCGCCTTGGCCGCGCAGGAGGTTTCAACACCAGCCATCAAGGGCACCGAACCATTGAAGGTAGATACGAAAGGCGTGACGACGAAAATCTTATACGAGGCGCCGATTAATGGAGGACACCTTCCCAAACTCAACGCCAAATACAAACTGCGCGTGACGGAGATAACGATTGCTCGCGGCGGATACGTTGGCGATCACAACCACGTCGGTCCTGGAATAAGGCAGATGACAGTCGGTGAGATGGAATACATCACGCCCCATAGAAGGTCACACACCGGGCCGGAGATTATTTCTTTGAAGCAGGCGATGTGAGCCATCGGGTCCTCAACAAGTCCGGCGAAGAGTGCAAGCATCCGTTATTCGAGATCCTTCCGATCAACTTGACTGGCGCGTCTCTCATCCCTCCCAGAAATTAACGTCCTTAAGAAGCTTTTCCGGCGATTGGCGCAAACAGCAATCGCTGCGCGTAAGGGGCGTGCGCTCCGGCAGGGTTACCTTTTCCGCACCATCCAGTGCAACGCCAGCGCGCGGGCACTCGAAAGAAAAATATGAGCACGACGCGTAGCTGGATGAAGAACAGTAAGACCAGTCTTCCGAATTCTTTCTCGTCGATTTTGAAGAAATGCGTCGCCCAGGATTCGCCGGTTTTCCAAAACAAGAGTGTCACACCGAAATAAAACAGCGCGAAAATGAGGCCGATGATAAACGCAGCGAAGAAAAAGTTCCGGAAGAAAATAATTTTATCGCGGTCCATGCCGCGATTATTTACTTCAGCGAACCACAAATGGCTTCGCCGAGTTGATTCATTGAGAGTCTAAGGGACGGCAGGCAGCCCGGCATTCGTTCGGCATTGGTCATTTGGGCGGCTTGTAGCGGTACGCAGTTTCAAGCGTGCAAATGTGTGGGGGTTGCCTCAGAAAAGAGGCATGATCACAAAAAATATTGGAATGCTGCTGCTTGCTATCTATCTGATTCTGGTCGGAATCACTACGCTCTTTCACGTTGGCATCGGAGCTGTTGTGATGGGAGTTTTGGCGCTCATCGCGGGCATTTTAATTTTGGTTGGCAAATAGTTCATGGGTTCCGCTTTCGCTCTAGCCACCGCCCGGTGGGCGGTCAGGGATCGGTTGGAGGCGCGAGAACGACGGCGCACAGCGCCATGACTACAGGTATGCAGCCGTTGCCCTGTTCACAGTGCACCGACAGCGCCGGAGATCAGCAAGACCACGATGCTGAGTGAAATAAAAATCTGGATCATCGCCAGAACCTTCGCCCATCGCGAGAGCAGAGGCGCGTCGGTCGGCCCGAAGGTAGAACTTTGCGTAAACGCAACAAACAGGTAGTCCATAAAGCGCGGCCGCCATTGTGCACAGGCAAATTCCGGGCGCTCGTCGTGTGGAATCTGCATCTGCGGAAAAAGGAAACTCGTGCTGCCGAATTTCTTTAGCTTCTGTCGCAACGTCGGTCCGCCACCGTCCAGCCGCCAATACCAGAGCGCGAACACGATCACGTTTGTCAGCCAAAGCAGCCCGCCTGAGCGGAGCAATTGCAATGGGGATTCGCGGTGCGTCGGCAACAGGCGCACCAGCAGAGTTACTGAGCCCATGAGCGCCAGCGTTGTTATTCCATTGATGATGAAGCCGAGAATACGATTCAGTGAATGTTTTCCCACGCGATGGCTCACCACAGTCGGCACGAGCAGAACGACGATTACAGTCGGCAACAACCAAATCGGGCCGACGACGACATTGCGTGGCAGCGCGAGATAAATTGTGCCGATTGCAAGAACTGCGGCTATCGCCTGTCCGCGCGGCTCTGGCTTGTCGACGTGCTCTGGCGAGCTCATTTAAATAGCTTATACCCAATTTCACGAGCCGAGGCGAGAGAAGCTCTTATCGAGCACTGCTAGCTCGCGCGCTCGGAGCTCCAACATATAGTTCCCGTGTGTCAAACCGCGTTTGCTATATCACATGGGTCCTCACAAGACGGGCACAAAATCGATCCAGTTCTTCCTGCAGGAAAACCGCGCGAAGTTGCTTGAGCATGGCTATTTCGTGCCAGAAAGTGGGAATAATCACGGTGGACACCGTATAATTGTTCGCCAACTCTGTGGGGAGGAGGTGCCGCACCATCACCGGCGGGCAGCAGCGAAATTTATCGAAGCACTGGGCGATACGAGATGCGAAGCAGTCATTATTTCTTCGGAAGCCTTGGAACGACTTTTGAGGAACAGAGACTATGCCAAGGCATTCTTCAAGACGGTCAGAAAGATTAATCTAGAACCCAAGCTCCTCATTTTTGCACGCAACCAGCCGCAATTGATCAACTCGCGCTATGTGGAAGTGGTCAAGAGCTTCCGACGGTGTGAAGCATTTGGAGTTTTTGTTCGCGCAGAAATCCATCATTCAACCTTTAGATACTCAGACTTAATTGCCCTGGCTGAAGATTTCGATGCGAAACTGATCCCTCGACCGTTTACACGAGAGACGCTCGATCGAGGCGTGGTGGTTGATTTTCTCCAAACCATCGGGCTTGATCCGTCGAGGTTCGGGGACACGAACATCAGGCGCAACCATACCGCTGCCATTTACCGTTAGCGTCGCTCGTGATGTGTTGCGTTTAACCGCCAGCTCAAGCCGACCACTGACACTGCCGCAGGCTCGGCGATGTAAAAGGAAACTGACGGCTTACCTTCAGGAAAAAGGACTAGCCGATACTGGGTACTGCGGGTTGAGTAGCGGGCTCGCTCGGCAGATCGAAAAAGAGTGGCAGGAACCTAACGATGTGTTTGCACAACAGATTTGGCGCAGACCGTGGAAAGAGGTTTTCGCAGCAGATGTTGGCCGCGAGTTTGCGCCTAACGACTTTGAAATCACCGAGCCCGACGAGCACACGCAGCGGCGACGCCGCCAAGTTGTGGACGAGATCGTGGCGCTGACGAAAGAGATCATGGTGGATCCCATGCTAACGCCCGAATCACCTTGAACGGAGTTTCGCGTTACCACTCTAGATTCCCGACAAGCAATTTGAATCATTGCTCGCAGCGACCACTCAACGCTACAATTCTCGCGTGACAACGCGTGTTTGCCATATCCACGTCGGCCCTCACAAAACGGGCACGACTTCGATCCAGTGGTTCCTGCAGGAGAACCGGGCGGAATTGCTGACGCATGGGTATTTCGTGCCCGAGAGCGAGACAAGACGCGGCGCTCACCATGCGCTGGTTGAGAAGCTAGCCGGGCTGGAGGTGGGAGAGCACCGAGAACCGTTGGTGGCCAAATCCATTGAGGCAATTGCTGAGACGCCCGCCGAAGCAATCATCATTTCCTCTGAGGCATTGGAAGGAATCATGAGAAGCCGACAGCATGCCAGAGCATTCTTCAATCGCATCGGAGAATTAAACCTCGAGCCAAAACTCATTTTGTTTCCGCGTAATCAGCCGCAATGGATTAACTCGAGTTATGCCAATTCAGTGAAAAGCTTCCGTCGGTCTGACTCGTTTGGACCATGTGCGTTGGGATTCGGCCAATCTCCCGATGCCAGCAGATTCTCGCGTTGGATCGAATTGGCGGAGGCTCACGGCGCGGAGCTCATTGCCCGACCATTCACAAAAGCAACCATCGGCGACGGTGTGATTCCGGAGTTTCTCCGGAGTATCGGTATTATTTCATTGCACTTTCGGGATGCCGAAATTCGACGCAATGAAGCGGTCGGACCTTTCACGGTGAGTGTGGCCCGCGAGGTTTTGCGCTCGCTAAGGGAGCCGGGGAAGCAACTTACCTGGCTTCAGGCGAAGCAATGCAAGGACCACCTTGCGGACTACCTGCGGCAGAAAGGATTCACCGACGGCGGTTATTGCGGACTCAGCACCGCGATCGCGCGACAGCTTGAAGAGCAATTGCGCTCAGATAATGACGTATTTGCGCAGCGAGTGTGGGGCCGATCTTGGGCCGATGTTTTTGCCGCTGACGTCACTGAGGAATTCGAGCCTAACGACTTCGAGATTCGCCGGCCAGACTGGTTCACTGCACGAAGGCTGCGGCGGGCGATCCACGCAATGAAGACTCTCGCCGATGAGGTAATGAAGGATCCTGCCTTAGCCGTCGACGCGGCTTGGAACAATGTAGCGCACCGAAGTGGGTTGGTTTCAAGAGAGTAGTTCGAGAATTACTGCAAGCGCAGCTGAAACAACACGTCGGATAACCTCGAAGTAATGCGACGAATCTTCATCCTGCTTGTGATTCTTGCCATATCCGCCGCCTTGTTGTTGGCGCTCTGGATTTTTTACGGACGCGAGATCTCATCGTTCAGCGATCGCTACTGGACGGTCGAAACCCAGTCTGTGCCGATCCACTCCATCAGCTACGAAGGCAGTGGTAGCGGCGGTATTCTCATTCTGAACGAGATCAGCTTAAGTCTTAACGAAGTCAGCCCAGGTTTATCGCTGAGTATTGGATCAACAAAGGACAATCAACTTGCATTAGCGAGTAGCGGGAAGGTTTTCGCTTTCGGACCGCTGACATCTACCGCCGAGAATAGCGGCGAGCGTCTTGCTACTCTGCTGAGTGCGGGCGATCAGGCCTCCCTTGCGACGCGTCACAGCGTTCTCAGTTGGCCGACGCCACTGGATTTGAATTTTATGACTGGTCAGTCGCCGTCATGGAAGCGGCATATCTACTATGAGTTTCGATGGAAGAAATCAACCGGGGCGAACTTGGAATTGCTTTGGCGTTACGAACAATTCTTCTATCCCCACAATGGCTGGGCCAGCGGATTCATGACGCGCCAAGGCTCCACGGGGCTGATCCGGGTAGGAATCAACGAGTGACAGTCTACATGGTGGTGGTTCCTTGAGTACCGCGCGCTTCGTTGCATCATTTTGTAATGCGACTTTCGCAAAAATTCCAAAAGCTCTTTACCCGCGACGCGGCAGATAGCCTGTGGGAGCATGCTGGTCGCTGGACGCATCCCGTAAGTTCGCGACGCATCCTCGCCACGATTAATCGAGCGGAACTGGTAAGACTGCGCGAGCTTTATCCCTATCGGCCGAACGCGCGAAAGATCAATGCGTACGAGGACGCCAGCTACTGGGTTGGCGTCAAT
>Ga0066903_100002295_pt1 | contig 14831 bp, 10 predicted proteins | sample PanSoiMetaGPlot1_FD_67491 | JGI IMG/M metagenome (GOLD analysis project Ga0066903, IMG submission 67491) | Tropical forest soil microbial communities from Panama analyzed to predict greenhouse gas emissions - Panama Soil - Plot 1 (version 2) | ecosystem: Environmental > Terrestrial > Soil >...
CGGCGCTCGGAGATCGGCCTGCGCCGGGCCCTGGGCGCCACCCGAGGCCACATCGGCATCCAGTTCCTCGCTGAGTCCGCCCTGCTCTCACTGCTGGGCGGGGCCGTTGGAGTGGCGCTCGGCGCCGGGGTGACCATCGGATACGCGAGCACCCATCGATGGACGGTCGTGGTGCCCGCGGTCGCGGTGTGGGGCGGCCTCGCCTCCGCGCTCGTGCTGGGTGTCGTCGCCGGTCTGTACCCGGCCCTGCGCGCCGCCCGACTGGCGCCGGTGGTCGCGCTGCGCACGGTGTGACACCGTGGTCAGGCGAAGCGATCGAAGAGCGAGGCGGCCCTCGTGAGGTATGACTCGATCGCGTCCGGCCGCCACCCGGCGGTGGCGAACACGCACCAGTCGAAGAGGGCGCATGCCAGGCTCACGGCCAGGACGGGGACGCCATCCCTGTCCACGGCGTGGGCCACGAGGCGTGCCAGGACGGGCTCCGTCGCGGCGTCCGCGCCATGCGCCGAGAACAGCAGGGTGGCGAGGTCGATCGCCGCGGCGCCTCGGCCGATGCCCTCCAGGTCGACCACGGCCGCCACCTGGCTGTTCCGGAAGAGGACGTTGTGCAGCCCGAAGTCCATGTGGACGAGGTCGGTGTCGGGCAGGCGGACGCCCCGGTACCGCGCCACGCGCCGGGCGATGGCCTCGCCCGCCTCGAACGCCGCCGGCGAGTGGCGCCGGAGGGCGGCTCGCCACCTGGAGCCGTCCTCGAAGACCGACCGCCAGGCGTAGGTGGCCCAGTCGATCCCGTGCGAGCCCGCCACGCCGCGCTGTCGTTCCACCACGCCGAGCAGTGCGTCCAGAGCCCCGTCGTCCATCCGTTCCAGGACCGCGCCCTCGATCAGCTCGGTCAGGACGCACGGACGCCGCCATCCGTCGAGGGCCCACGCGAGCCAGGCCGGTGTCGGCCAGCCGCGATCTCGGGCCCGCGCCACGAGAGCCGCCATGTCGTCCACGTGCTGCCGCTCGGCGGCTGACGCATGCCACTTGAGGACCGCCCGGGCGCCGTCAGCATCCTCGACCATCCAGGCGCCCGTCTTCCTCCCACCGCCCAGCCGCCCGGCCAGCCGCCACGTCCCGCGCCACTCGCGGTTCAGCACAGCGAGCGCGCCCGCCGCCTCTGCCTCGGCCAGCACACGTCGCATACTACTTGCGAATCGTTTTTGGGGTTGGAGGGCACCGGAGAGCGCACGCTGACGGCCAGCGAACCTGGACAGGCAACTGATCGTTCGACCCCCGCCTGGCCACCCCGCAGGCTTGCCCGCGCCAGACGTCGCGATGCCGTGGATGTGAACAGGAGTTGACTCGGGACGGTGCTGGTCCTCACACCGGCCCCCGCATCGGTCCGCGAAGACACGCGCTGCACGACGGGGCGGTGAGCGTCCAGACCCACAAGGTCATCACGCCCACGGGAACCTTCGCGATGACCATCCATGCGACGAGCGGCACGCTGGAACACTCCGTCGCAATCAGCCTGACCATTCGCTGACCCGACCGCCGCAGTCTCGGTGGCGGGCGGCCCGCCGCCCGCCAACCTCCGGCCCCTGGACGCGTCGCCGGCCAGCCTCCGGCCCGACGCCGGCACCCCGGCCCTGGGGCGGCGCACCATCAGGATCGTCAGGCGTTGGACAAGTTGCATCGCGCAACTGATAATGCCCGCGTAAGGCAACGTTAAGCGATCGCCGCTTGACGAGAGGCCATACTTTTGGACGGGTCGCGCCGGCGGATTTCCGGCGCGGCGGTCGTGGGGTTGGAGGGCCGTGACGATTGCACAGGGCGCGTGACGATGGCGCTCGGCAGGTGGTCCAGGGCCAACGGGATCCCGCGCGGGCGGTCCCGGCCCGGGACGGCGACGCCCCTTCGCAGGGCCGGATCCTGATCATCGACGACGAGGACCGCATCCTCCAGTTCGTGGCCAGGGGCCTGCGCGGCGAGGGGTACGAGGTGGACGTCAGCGCCAACCCGCACCAGGGCCTGGAGGCGGCTCTCGGCGGCGCGTACGACCTGGTGATCCTGGACCTGCTGATGCCCACACTGCCCGGCATCACCGTCCTGGACCGCCTGATCCAGCGGCGGCCGCAGCAGGTCGTGATCGTGCTGTCGTGCCTGACCGACAGCCGGACGAAGGTCCAGTGCTTCCAGCTCGGCGCCGACGACTACGTGGCCAAGCCGTTCAGCTTCCACGAGCTGCTGGAGCGGGTCCGGGTGCGGATCCGCGCCGCGCGGCTGACGGCCGGCCCGCTCGAGGTGGGCAACCTGCGCGTGGACCTGCTGCACCGTCACGTCCAGGTGGGGACCGAGCCGGTGGCGCTGACCGAGCGCGAGTTCCTGCTGCTCTGGGAGCTGATCCAGCACCCCGGCCGGACGGTGTCCAAGGAGCACCTGCTGGCCGCCGTGTGGGGCTACAAGTTCGACCCGGGCTCGAACGTGATCGACGTCTACGTCGCCAGGCTGCGCCAGAAGCTGGGCCCGGACGCGATCGTCACCGTCAGGGGTGAGGGCTATCGCCTCAACGCCGCCTGACCAGCAGGTGACGTCGGCGCGCGGCATCCGCCTGCTCGACGTGGCCTGGGGCGTGTTCTCCGTCCTCAACCTGGTCGCGATGCAGGTGTTCCCGACCTGGGAGACCGTGCCCTTCCACTTCATCTGGGTCAGCATCACGATCCTGTACGGGTTCCGCGTCTGGCCGAGCGGGCCGACCGTGCTGGTGCTGGTCGCGGTGATGTCCCTGACCGGCGTGAGCATCTTCCTGGACTACGAACGCGGCCAGCAGCCGCTCGACGAGCTGACCGAGGTGCCGCTGATGGCCGCGATGTTCGCCGCCATGGTGTGGCACGCGCGCAGGCGGCTGGTCGCGATGCGGCAGATCGAGCTGGTGTCGGAGTCGAACCGGCGGCTGATCGACCGGCAGCACGAGTTCATCCAGGACGCGTCGCACGAGCTGCGGACGCCGATCACCGTGGCGCTGGGCCACGCCGAGCTGGTCCAGGCGTCGGCGGCCGGGGCCCTGCGCGACGACGCGACCGTGGTCGTCGAGGAGCTGACCCGGCTGCGGCGGCTGTCCGACCGCCTGCTGCTGCTGGCCACGGCCGAGGACCCCGACTTCCTGGCGCGCGAGCCGGTCGAGATCGACGACGTGCTGGCGGAGACGCTGCGGCGGTGGTCGCCGATCCCCCGGCGCTGGCGGCTCGGCGGCCTGGTGGTGGCGACGGTGCTCGGCGACCGGGACCGCCTCTCGCTCGCGGTGGACGCGCTGGTCGAGAACGCGGTCAAGCACACCGCCGCCGGTCAGCTGATCGAGCTGTCGTCGCGGCGCCAGGACGGGATGGTGGTGATCGCGGTCGCGGACGCGGGCACCGGCCTGGCGGGCGCGGACGACGACCTGGACCACCTGTTCGACCGGTTCACCCGGGGCCGGACCGGCTCCCCGGCGGAGGGGCACGGCTCTGGCCTGGGCCTGGCCATCGTCAAGGCGATCGTATGGGCCCACGGCGGCCAGGCGCGGGCGCGGCGTCGCCTGGGCGGCGGCAGCGTGTTCGAGCTGGTGCTGCCGGAGCGGTCCCGCCCGGCGGCCGAGGCCGCCGGCCCCGGCGACCCGCTGCGAACCCCTCCCCCGGTCGGCGAGCGCTCCTACTGAGGACCCGACCCCACTCGCGGGGGGAGGAGGCCGAGGGCCGGATGGGGTCGCTCGGCCCAGAGAAGAGGAGGGAGGGCGCCCCGTCCAGCGCCCTCCCCGACCGCATCCGGAGGTTCTCAGCCGATCTTCATCGGCCGCATCATTTCGTTGTCCTCGTGCTCGAGGATGTGGCAGTGGACGACGAACAGGCCGCCCTGCGGGAAGAACGGCCGCAGCCGGACGATCTCGCCCGGGTACGCGATGATCACGTCCTTGAAGCCGTGCTCCCACGCCTCGGGGCCGCGCGTCGCGCCGCCGATGACCTGGCGGTTGATCACCTGGAACTGCGTCACGTGGACGTGGATCGGGTGCGCGTCCTCGGTGAAGTCCCAGATCTCCCACTGCTCCGTCGCGCCCACCCTGGGCGTCAGCGTCACGGGGTCGTGCCACCGGAGCGGCAGCCCGGTGCCGTCCGGGTTGACGCCGCCGATCATGCTCCGCAGCGGCCCCACGCCGGCCAGCACCGCCGAGTCCACCTCGTTCAGCGACAGCTGCCGGGTGACGCTCGGGTTGCCCAGGTTGGTGACGCGCGGCAGGCCGAGCTGCGCGGCCGGTGTGCTGTTGTCGGCGCCCTGCCTGGCCACGATCTTGAACTGCATCACCTGGCCGGTCGTGTTGGGATCGGCCGGCGTGAAGTCCACACCGGGCTGGCCGCCGCCGAACGGCTCGTCGGGGCCGACGTTGATCAGGTTGACGGTCCGGCCCACCGGCACGTTCGTGAAGTCCACGATGACGTCGAAGCGCGCCGACGGCTCCACCAGCAGCTGGGTGAGCTGCACGGGCGCCGGCAGGAAGCCGCCGTCCGTCCCGATCGCCGTGAACGGCATGCCGTTGCTCAGGCGCAGGATCAGGAACCGTGAGTTGCACGCGTTGACGATGCGGAGGCGATACCGCCGCTGCTCCGTGTTCAGGAACGGCCACGTCCTGCCGTTGACCGTCATCACGTCGCCGAAGAACTCCGAGTTCCAGATCGGCGGGACGTCGCTGTCGGGGATGTACGGGCCCGGGAAGCCGTCGAAGAACTCGCGGCTGTCGGGGTAGAACAGCGAGCCGTCCGAGTTGAACGACCGGTCCTGGATCATCAGCGCGATCTCGTGGTACGCGATGCCGGCCGCATCGCCGCGCTGCGGCGCGGGACCGGGCAGCGTGCCGTTGACCTGGTCGTCCGCGCCGCCGCGCAGCGCGTAGAACCCGGCCAGGCCCGAGTACACGTTGTCGCGCGTCATGCCCAGCGAGTGGTCGTGGAACCAGAGCATCGTCGCGCGCTGGTTGTTCGGGTACTGGTACACGGAGTTGCCCGCGCTCCACTGGCCGCCCTGCGCCGACGACTGCCGGAAGGCGTTGTACAGGCTGCCCACCCGGGCGAAGCCGCTCGGGATGTTGCCCGCGTTGGGCAGGAACCACGCGTCCGGGTAGCCGTCGCTCTCCTGCGCGCTGCGCTCGCTGCCGTGCAGGTGGACGACGTTCGGGATGGGCCCGCGGTACGGTCCCGGCGTGCTCTTGAACGTCGGCGTGGTGTCGACGCCGTTCGGGCCGCCCGGCGGGTTGGCCCAGTGCAGCGTCGGATCCACCGGCAGGATGTGCGGGAGGAACCCGTTCCGGGAGTCGACCAGGCCGTTGGTCCAGCGCACGCGCACCGGCGTGCCGAACCGCGCCTCGATCGTGTTGGCCGGCCAGTGGAACGACGATGACTGGCCGGGGACGCCGTAGCCGAACACCGTCGTCGACGGCATCCCGCTCGGGAGCACCTGCTGCCGGAACCGCATCGAGGCGATGCTGTACTGATCGATCGAGGCGCCGGTCGCCGTGTCGGTCGCGCGGCTCGCTCGCGGCATCGCGGGAAGGATCGTGAGCGGGTCGCGGAACTTGGGGATGTTGGCGCCGGGAAGCGTCGGCGTCGCGAACGCCGACGCCGTCCGGGCTCGCGCCCAGCTGGCGCCGGCGGGGATCAGCAGACCTCCGCCGATCCCGGCGCTGTACGCCAGGAAACGCCTCCGAGAAAATCCTTTCATCGCGTCCTCCTTGCGACCGAATGACGTGCACGAACGAGCCAACAACTCGGTGCCGTCCGGCAGCGATTATGGACAGCGTTCTCGCGATCAGGGCATTACAAAGCTGCAACGGCGAATGACTCGATTTTCAGTGTCGTGAGTGCTAGCGTGTGCGCGCGTTCATATGAGGAGCGATCATTACGACGCTGTCACGTATGTGAAGGAGTTGCAACAAATGGAGGACACGAGGCGAGCCGCCTTTCCCGTGCTCTCGGTGTTCGGCCTGATCGTCGGCATCCTGCTGGTCGTCCTCGCGGAGTTCGTCCTGGATGGGCTGGCCGACGGCAACGAGACCTGGCACTGGATCCAGCACGGCGTGTTCTTCCTGGGCGGCCTGGTCGTGGGCGTGTCGGGCATGCACGTCTACCTGTCGGAGCAGAGGTAGCGCGATGCGCGCGCTGGCCGCTCGGCTCTCCATCGGCGCGCTCGGCCTCTCCCTGGCGCTGCTGGTCAGCGTCGCCTGGGGGACGGGCCTGGTCTACCTGGCGACGCGGCTCGGCATCGGATCGCCCGTGCGGCCGGCGCTCGTCGACGGTGTGCACGTCTACGTCGGCCTGGTCGGCGGCGCCTTCCTGGTCGTGAAGGTGATCCGGGTCGGACTGCGCCGGCACGTGCGCGACGTGGCCGGCGTGCAGGCGTGGCACCGCTGGCTCTCGTGGTCGCTGCTGGTGCTGTACACGGCCGTGCTGGTCAGCGGAGTCATGCTCCTGCTCCCGATCCGCGGCACGGCGTACGGCTCGCTGGTCAACCTGCATCTCCTGACGTCCGTCTGGGCGCTGCTGCCCACGACCTGGCATGTGTGGCACTACCGCCGCCGGGCGCTGCCCTACCTGGCGCCGCGCCGCCGGTTCCCCGGCGCCAGGCGCTACTGGCTCGCGCTGGGCGTGGCGGTGGCGCCCACCGTCGCGCTGGTCGCCGCGCCGCGCGCCATCAGCCAGCTCCCGAGCCTACAGCAGGGTCCGGGCTGGAGCCGCGCCGCGCTCGCCGGCCACTACCTGGACGTGGTCACCACGACCCCCGACGGCCAGTCGCTGGTGGCCGCCGGCGACGCGCTCTACGTCAGCCGCGACGGCGCCTCCTGGTCGCGCGTGGTCCCGCCCGCCGTCGACCCGTCGGCAGGGGGCCGGCTGTCGCCGGCGCTGGACATCGCCGACGGCCACGCCAACCACGAGGCCCCGCCGTCGGCATCGCTGATCCACTCGCTGGCGATCGGCGGCGACTCGGTCTACGTGGGCACGAACGTCGGCCTGTTCGGCGGCACGCTGGGCCAGCCGCTGCGGCAGCTCGCCTTCGAGCGCAACGAGGTCTTCTCCCTGGCCATCGACCCGTCGAACGCGCAGGCCATCTGGGCGGCGACCGCCTCCGGGCCGATGTACTCGGGCGACGGCGGCGGGACGTGGACCCGGCTGGCGGACGGCCTCGAGCACCCGACCAACCTGGCCGCCATCGCCTACGCCGGCGAGCGCATCTTCGCCAGCGACCGGACGGGCGTGTTCGAGTGGTCGGCGCCGTCGCGCTCGTGGGAGCTCCAGACCGGCCTGGCCCAGGTGGTGGCCCTGGCCCCCGCCGACGACGGCGTGGGCCTGTACGCGTTCTCGCCGAGCAATGGGGTCGAGCTGCTCCAGAACGGCGTGTGGCACCGGCTGGCCGCGCCCGGACAGCCGCACGGCCACGAGCAGGGCAACGGCGGCCACGTGCACCTGGAGCTGGGCGGCCTCACGACCGTCGCCGGCCGGATCTACGTGGCCGGCACCGCGGACGGGATCACCGCCAGCGCGGACGGCGGCCGGACGTGGACGCAGGTCGCGGGCGGCATGCCGGGCGCCGGGCCGGACCAGCTCACCTCGTTCCACGGCCAGCTGTGGGCAGGGACGCCGACGGGCCTGTACCGGCTGCCGCTGAGCGACGATCCGGCGCCGAGCGCGCCGTGGTGGGCTGCCGTGGTGACGGCGGCGCTGGGGCTGGGCCTGGCGGCCGCGGTGCTGGGCACCGCGCACTTCGCCGCTGAGGCGCGGCGGGCGCCGGCCGCCGCGTGACCGGGCCACCGGCCGCAGGCGCCGGTCCCCCCACCAGGACGGGTGCCATGCACGCTCCGGCGGCCCGGAACACCCGCCCAGGCTACGGGCCGCGCGGCCTGACGGCCATGACAGATTTGTAAGGTGGATTAGCCATCCCCCGTGGGGAGGGCAGGCCGGCTGGCGTCGGCATGGGCGGCGAGCGCGCAAAGGGCGCCGGCCTCCGGCTACTGGCGCTCCGCCGCCAGGTAGCGGCGGTGGCGGGCCAGGAACGCCTGGTCTCCGCCCTCCAGGATCTGGCGGGCCTGGGTGGCGACCTCCGCCTCCTCCAGGCCGCCGCGCGCCAGCACCCGGCTCCGGTCGGCGCCGGCGTCCAGCGCCAGGACCAGCTCGGCGTCGCCCAGCACCGGGATGTTGGCGTTGTGCGTCGCCACGATCACCTGCCGGCCCTCGCACACGCGGCTCAGGACCTTCACCACCTCGTCATAGATGTAGCGGTTGTCCAGGTCGTCCTCGGGCTGGTCGATGACCAGCGGCTCGGTGCCGCTGGCCAGCACCAGCGCCAGCAGCGCCATCGCCCGCTGGCCGGGCGACACCTGGTCGATCGGCGACCACGCCTCGGCGCCGGGGCCGCCCAGGTCGATCTCGACGACCACCCGGTCCGGGGTGTCGGCCTCCTCGATCCGGCGCACGGCGGACGCCGGCAGCGCGACCAGCTTGGCGGCCGTCGTCGACGAGCAGCCGAGCGCGGCGACGGCCTCGGCGCCCTGCCGGATCGCCTCGCCGATCGCGGCCGGCGACTCCCTGGCCACCCGTTGGAGCTGGTCCGAGCGCACGCCCTGGCCCTGCAGCGCGCCGTCGAGCGCCTCCAGCAGCTCCGTCCGGTCGTCCAGCGGGAGCACCGCCAGCCGCACCCTGGGGCCGAGCGCGACGCTCAGCGTCAGGGCCGCCCGCTCCACCTGGCGCGACTTGCCGCGCCGGACCTGGCCCAGCCTGCGCAGCGCGGCCCGGCGCGCGGCGGCCGTCGCGTCGCGGCGCTCGCGCTTGGCCGGCAGCTCGGCCAACCGCTCCTCCAGCTCGCCCGCCCGCTGCTGGAGACGCCGGAGCTGGCGGGGGTCGGAGATGCCGGCCGTGGCCAGCTGGGCTTCGACCTCCTTGCGGCGGCGGGCGTACTCGGCCTCCCACTCGGCGGCGGGGACGATCAGGTCGGCGGCGGCGCGGGCGACGCCGGCGCGCAGCTCCTCGACCGCGCCCCGCACGGCCGCCTCCAGGTCGGCCAGCGCCCTGGCCAGGCCCTCCGGCACCGGCGCGTCGTCGGCCGCCGCCGGGGCCGGCAGCAGCCGCTCCAGCGCGTCCGCGGCCTCGCCGACGCGCAGTGGCCAGCCCACCATGCCGGCGACCGAGCGGTGCGCCCGGTTCAGCGACTGCGACTCCTGGATCCAGCGCGTGACGCCGCTGGCCTCGGCCACCCGCAGCTTGTCGCGCACGTCCTGGAGCTCCTGCTCCTCCTCCCCCATCCGGTCGATGTCCTCCTCCAGCGCGGCCAGCTCGCGGTCCTGCTCCTCGATGGCGACCAGCAGCTCCCGCTCGGGCGCCGTCACCTCCTCCCACGCCTCGCGCGTCACGCCGGCGACGAACTCGCGCAGCGTGTCCGGGCGGTCGGCCAGCGTCTGCAGCTCGCGCTGGCCGAACACCACCGCGCTGACGCGCCGGCGCACGGACAGGCCGGTCTCGTGCCCGTCGCGCAGCAGCACCGGGGCGCTGCCATCGCCGCTCCGCCTGACCTCGTACTCGTCCCCGTGCTCGTCGGTGGCGAACACGCTGGCCTCGGCGTTGGCGCGGAAGTTGTGCTTCCGGTTGCCGGCCGCCTCCTTGCTGGCCGGCTGGCCGGCGTCGATCACGTAGCGGACGATCTCGATCAGCGTCGACTTGCCGGTGCCCTTGCCGCCGATGACGGCATTCAGGCCGGGGGCGAGGTCCAGCGTCAGGCCGTCGTGGAAGCCGCCCTCCACCCGGACGTGCGTCAGGCGGGGCCAGGCCGGGCTCGGCTCGGCCAGGAACCGCACGCCCCTGACGTGGCCCCACCGCGACTGCAGGCGCTCGGGGAATCGGATGCGCGTCTCGGCCACCCAGAACGCCTGGCGCAGGCCCTCCAGCGTGGGCCGGTCGCCCATCTTGAGGTACACGGCGCGCTCGCCGATGCCGTCCCACCGCCGCGTGTCGCCCGAGATGAACCAGGCCGGACGCGCGTCGCCGAACTGGCGGCGGGGGTTGACCAGCACGTCGGCGCCGGCGCCGCCGTGCACGTCGAACCCGGCGATCAGGCCGCTGCGCGCCACCTCGTCGGCGTTGCGGCAGACGCCCGGCCCGAACAGGCCGCTCCGGGGCGCCGTGCTGTGGGGCGCGAGGACCAGCGCCTGGTGGTCGACCGCCAGCCGGGCGACCTCCGCGACCTGGCCCCGGCTGACGACGCGAGGCCGGCCGGCCGCGTCGAAGGGGCTCTCGGCCGGCGCCCAGAGCGCGGCCAGGAACCGCTCGCCCAGCGCGTGGCCGCGCGGGCTCGCCTCCCAGATCGCGAGCAGATGGCAGCCGTTGACGCTGATCTCCAGCCCGGGGAACACGGCCACACCGCTCCGCTCGCCGGCGGCGCTGAGCACCGGATACCAGTCGAGCCGGTTGTGGTCGGTGACCGCGATGACGCCGAGGCCCGCCTCGCGGCAGCGCGCGATCAGCGCCTCCGCGAACGCCGGGTTCGGCTCCGGATCCCACTCCGGGCCGTACTCGTGGTCGGGGTCGGCGGGGGTGTGGACCTGGAGGTCGGCCAGGTGAAAGCGTGAGAAGGACAAGTGTTCGGATGTTACCGATAGCGGACGTGGTACAAATGGGGCAACCCAATCGGCTCAGGGCGATGCACCTCTGGGCCCGAAAGCGCCTCTACAGGGGGCGCTTTCACTGCTTTTCCGGGTGGAGCAGGTGGTCGGCGTCGACCTCCAGCTCCCGCGCAGCCCGCCAGGCGGTCAGGTTGCGCTCGTGCCAGCGGCGCGCCTCGGCCATCGCGTCGGCGGGCGCGACGCCCGGCCGAAGCCATCGCCGCAGCACCTCGAACGCGCCGTCCAGCACCTGCACCGCGCTGCGCGCCAGCGCCGGCGTGGCGTGGGCGGCGTCGAACCCGCGGTGGACGGCCAGGTGGCGCGTCAGCTTGAGGCGGGCGATCGCGATCAGCGTGCGGACCTGGATGCCCTCGGCGGCCTTGGCCAGCCGGCTGCCGTGGTCGAAGCGGCGGCCCAGGTCCGCCAGCCGGCGCGCCGGGAACGGGCCCAGGTCGTTCAGGAGCTGGTCCAGCTCGGGGTCGGGCGACCGCAGCAGCGCCACCAGCCGGGCCAGGCTGCGCGGGCGGCCCGCCGCGACGCCGAGCCGGCGCTCCAGGCGCAGCCAACCGTCGCGGCGGGGCGAGCGCATCGCCAGCGCCCGGGTGGCGTCCCAGCTCGCCAGCAGCAGGCCGTGGAGGCCGGCGATGGCGGCCACGCTGGCCAGGTGCGGCGGCAGGTAGCCCTCCAGCTTCGCGGTGAAGGCGGGACGCTCCTCGTGCTCGTTCCCGGCGCCGTCGCGGCCGAGGCACTCCAGCGCGATCCAGGCGTGCAGGACGCGCAGCGCCGGCGGCCCCTCGCCCCTGGCCAGCGCGTTGGCGCGCAGGAAGGGCCGGAGCTCGGCGGTGCTCTCGTCCGCCGGCACCCGGCCGCGGCGCACGGCCCGCGGCGCCGACCCGACCAGCCGGGTCCGGTTGGCCGCCACGTCCAGGACCAGCGCCTCCGGCGTCAGCGCGAAGCGCCCGCTCGGGTACTCGGCGACGAGCTGGTCCTGGAGCGACTGGGCGGCCAGCACGGCGAGGCTCCGCGCCTGCTCCGGGTCCCAGGCCCGGACGGCGACCAGCAGCGGCGTCGCCTCGCCGTCGGCGGCGCGGGGCTCGACGAACGCGGCAAGGGCCCGCTCGGCGGCCGGCCCCGCGCAGGACGCCCACCGCGGCTCCCCGGCGTCGATGGGGTCGACGCCGAGGGCCGACGCCGGCCCCAGCTCGACCGAGCCGGCCCCCGCCAGCACGAGCGCCACCTCGTACGTCGTGGCCGGCGCGGCCATGATCGCGCGCACGGCCCTGGCCGCCGCGGCGGCGTCGGGCGCCCGGCCGGCCGCCAGCGCCAGCGCGCGGCCGAGCTCGCGGCCGTCGCGGCCGTCCCCGAGCAGCAGCGCGGCCGCGTAGCAGAGGTCGTGCTCGAGCTCGGCCCAGCCGCGCTCGCCGGCCGGGCCGGCGCAGAGCCGCCCGGCGAGCTGGTCCAGCAGCCGGTCGCGGTAGCCGGTCCCCGGCTCGTTGATGGCCGCCTGGAAGCGGGCCAGGCTGCCGGCGACCAGGGCGCCCAGCTTCTGGCGGACCCACGTGGTGCGCTCGTGATACGGCACCTTGACCGTCCGCTCGCCGAACGTCTTGACCGTGGGCACCTGGCGCAGGCGGCCGGTGAAGAGCAGCAGGCGCGTGAGGTCGCCCGGGTACCAGTCCCGGAGGTTGCCCTCCTGTTCGAGCGCGTCGGACAGCAGCTGGCTGGCCGCCAGGACGGTGCCGAAGCGCACGCCCGGATGGGCCAGGTAGTCCCTGGCCGCCGATTCGAAGGCTCCGGTCGCGGCCAGGGGATCGCAGTACGCGCAGCCCGAGAGGACGAACGGCGTGTCGGGATCGAGCAGCTCCGCCAGCCGGACCACCGAGTAGCGCAGGCCCGGGTGCAGGTCCCGCCTGGCATGGGCCGCTCGAACGGCGGGGTCGATCAGCATGGCGTTCGCGCGTCGCAGGACGCGAACGCGATGCTAACTCATGCGGTTGGTCAAGCGGCCCAGACCTCCGACCTCGACCACCACCTCGTCGCCCGGCACCAGCCAGCGCTTGTCGGCGCGGCCCTGGGCGACGCCCTCAGGGGTGCCGGTCGCGATCAGGTCGCCGGCCTCCAGGGTGAAGTGGCGGCTGAGGTAGCTGACGATCTCGGCGACGCCGAAGATCATGTCCGCGGTGTTGGAGTCCTGGCGCACGTCGCCGTTGACCGTGCACGTGATGCGCATCGTCTGCGGGTCGCCGGCCTCGTCGGCGCTGACCAGGTGGGGGCCGGCGGGCAGGAACCGGTCGAGGGTCTTGCCCAGCAGCCACTGGGTGCTGCGGAACTGAAGGTCGCGCGCGCTGACGTCGTTGCAGTTGCAGTAACCCCAGATGTGGTCGAGGGCGCCGGCCTCGCCGACGTTCTTCGTGGTGCGCCCGATCACCACGCCGAGCTCGGCCTCGTAGTCGTACTGCTCGGCAACGCCGGCGGGCAGCGGCACGTCGTCGCCAGACGCGGCCAGCGTGTTGCCGAACTTGGAGAAGAGGACCGGCGACGTCGGGACCGGCATGCCCGCCTCCTCGGCGTGGCGGCGGTAGTTCAGGCCGATGCAGATGATCTTGGGCGGCCGCGGCACGCAGGGCCCGAGCCGGACGCCGGCCTCGGCCGTCCTGGGCCCGGTGGCCAGCCGTCCGATCTCATCGGGCGTCATGGCCAGCAGGCCGCTGAAGTCCTCGGTGGCCAGCTCGACCACCTCGCCCGCTTCCAGCAGCCCGATCCGGAGGTCCCCGTCGCGGTGAAAGGTCAGGAGGCGCATGTCCAGGAAGTGTGCCGCATCGCCGGGTCTGGCCGGGTTTGACAAGCCGGGCCGTGGTTCGCTGGGCGCGTGCCGATCTCGCGGGACTGGATGGAGTGGATCGGGGCCGCCGGCGGGTGGCTGGTCCTGGCGCTGCTGGTGAGACTGGCGACGACGCCGGTGCGGCCGCGCCCCGGGGCGCCGACCACGGAGCCGGGGCCGGAGCCGCCGGCGGTGGCCGCGCTGCTCGTTGGCGGCCGACGGTGGGTGCGGCCCGCCCTGGCGGCGACCGTGCTCGACCTGGGCGCGCGCGGCTGGCTGGACCTGGCGTGGGCATCGCCGGTCGAGCCGGTCTGCCGGATCGTTCGGAAGCCCGGGCCGGGGCGGCTGCTGCCGTTCGAGGAGCGGGTGCTGGACCGGGCGTCGGCCCGGGTGGGCGGTGGCCCGGCGCCGGTCGCGGCGCTGCTGCCCGACCCGGTCGACGCCGACTCGCGGGACTGGGAGGCGTCGTTCGGGCGCGAGGTCGCGGAGGTGGCGCTGGGCGCCGGTCTGGTGCGGCCGCGGCTGCCTGGCGGCGTGCGTTGGGCGCTCCTGGCGGCGGCGTCCGTGCCGGCGGTGCTGCCGCTGTGGCTGGCCTGGACGACGGGGAACCGGCGGCCGGAGGCGCTGGGACTGCTGGTGTTCGTGGCGCTGGCGGCGCTGCGGGCGGCGGCGGCGGTCCTGCCGCACGGCGTGACGCCGACCGCGGCGGGCCGGGCGGCCGCCTCGCGGTGGCTGGGCGTCCGGGCGGCCACGGGCGTGGCGCCGGCGCGGGCGGTCGCGACCGGCGCGGCGCCGGAGGTGCTGCGGGCGCTCGCCCCGCCCTCCGGGAAGGAGGTGTGGTCGGGCTACGGCGGCCGGTGGCGGACGCTGCGCGTGGACCTGGCGGACGGGGTGGTGCCGCGGAGCGGCCCGATGAGCCCGCGGTTCGTGGCGCTGGTCGGCGGCGGGATCCTGCTGCTGGTGGCGATCCCGATGGCGTTCCTGGTGCCGGTGCTGCTGCGGTCGGCGATGGGCCAGGTGGTGCTGCTGGCGCCGTTCGCCATCCTGGCGGGCGCGATCGGGTATGCGTGGTGGGCGACGGACCGCCACCGCCGGGCCCTGGCCGCCGCCCGCACGTTCGACGGCCAGGTGGTGCGCCGCTGGACTGAGGAGGACTCGGAGTCGGCGAGCTGGTACCTGGCGGTGGACGACGGCCAGGCCGACCGGACCCGGACCTGGTCGGTGGAGCCGTCGGTGTACGAGCGCTTCCCGACCGGCAGCCGGGTCCGCGTCACCATCGACGGCCTCGGCCGTTTGATGGGCGTGCAGCCCGTCTGAGCGACCCCCTCCAGACCGCCCAAACCCCCTCCGGCCTTC
>Ga0066903_100002297_pt1 | contig 14826 bp, 16 predicted proteins | sample PanSoiMetaGPlot1_FD_67491 | JGI IMG/M metagenome (GOLD analysis project Ga0066903, IMG submission 67491) | Tropical forest soil microbial communities from Panama analyzed to predict greenhouse gas emissions - Panama Soil - Plot 1 (version 2) | ecosystem: Environmental > Terrestrial > Soil >...
CCTGCCGGCGCGCTACGCCTCGCCGTCGTCTGCAACGACGCCGAAATGACGGACCCGCCGCTCGTAATCGGAGAAGAGCGCCGCCGCCTCGTCGTGCACGACGGCGCGATCGAGCTCGTCCCCGGCGAACCCGCGAATCGCCTCGAGCGACTGCCACCTCGTCACGACGACGATTTCGACGGCGCCGTCGAGCTCGCGCTCGAGCAGGCGGGCGCCCCTGTAGCCGGGAACGGCGTTCAGTTCGGGGAGGACGACGCGCCGGAAATAGCCGGCATATTCCGCCGCATTCTCGCGCGTTGTCCGCGCGGACCACACGCGCTCGATCACGGTCGCGCCTCCGGCGGCCGCGAGTCGCCGCCAATCACGACGGACCACGACCGCACGCGCCACGCGGTCACCAGCCCCTCACGAACGTAGGGGTCGGCCCTGGCGAAATCTTCGACCGCTGCGGCCGATTCGCCGCGAAACACCAGAAGCGCCCCGTCAGCCGGCTGGCCGAGCGCGCCTGCCATGACGAGAGCGCCGCGATCGTGCGCCTCGCGCACGAGGCGCAGATGCGCGTCGCGGAACGGCGCTCGCCGATCGGCGAAACCGGGAACGACGTCGTAGGTCAGCGCGAAATAGGGCATCAGTAAGTGACCGGCGCGAGCGCCGATTCGATCTCGGCTCGGTACGGCTCCTCCCACGGCGGCAGCTTGAGCGAGCGTCCGAGATCGGACAGCGGCTCATCCACGTCAAAACCCGGCGAGATCGTCGCGACCTCGAACAGCACGCCGCCCGGTTCGCGAAAGTAAATCGACTGGAAGTAGCAGCGGTCGCGCACCTCGGTCACCTTGCAGCCGTACCGGATCAGCGCCTCGCGCATCTGCAGCTGCTCGCCCGCGCTGCCGATGGCCATCGCGACGTGATGGACGGTGCCGAGGCCGTTCGTCGCGAGGTCGGCCTCCGGATGCTGGGCGACGTCGACCGTCTTGCCCGGACCGCCGCCGTTCACGGCCAGGCGGATGCGCTGGTCCATGCGCTCGACCACGCTGTAGCCCAGCAGATCCGTCATCAGCGCGATCGTCTTCGCGGCGTCCCGTACGACGAGCGTCACGCTGTGCAGCCCGCGGATCGACATCCCCGCCTCGAATCCTTTCGAAACCCACGGCGTCCGGCTGTCACGATCGGTCGCGATGAGCTCCAAGGTCAGCCCCGACCGATCCGCGAAGCGCACGACCGGCTCGCCGAACCGCGGCGGCAGATCGGTCACCGCCACGCCGATGTTCTCGAGCCGCGCGCGCCACTCGGCGAGCGCGCCCGTGGGGACCGAAAAGGAAGTGACCGTCACCTGCCCCGCGCCCTTCGTCCCCACGCGCACGCCGTGGCCTTTGTACGGAAACGTCGTCCAGATGGTGCCCGGCGTGCCGCGCTCGTCGCCGTAGTAGAAGTGATACACGTGGTGATTGTCGAAGTTCACGGTTTTCTTGACGAGCCTGAGACCGAGGCCGTCGAGACAGAAATCGAGATCGTCCTGCGCGTCGTCGGCGGTCGCCGTCACGTGGTGTAGACCGAGGATCTGCATCCGGCTTCAAACCGCGGGTCCGGCGATGCCCGCGTCGAACAGCTTCTCGGTGTCTTTCGAGAACAGCACCCAGAGCCCGTAGATGCCGACGAGCGTCCCGATCGGCACCATCATGAGGCTGAACACCGAGAGCACGATGCCCATGATGCGCGCCCAGGGGCGGAGCCGCAGCAACCCGATGCCGGTCAGGATGCCCGGCAGCGACAGGATCACCAGAAACACGACGATCGCGGTCCCGACGAAGCCGACGATTGGCACCGCCCGCGCGGCGTCGGGATCGCCGCTGAACCCCATGGCGCTCACGCCGCCGAGAAACACGACGGTGATGACGACCGCGGCGAGCAGACTGAGACACCCGAGCGCAATCTGCAGGGCGCCGAGGACCTTGACGTGCGTCTCCATCTGTGCCTCCCGTCGTGAATTCTACTGCGGGGCGCAGGGTCCGGCTAAAGGCGGACGCTACTTTTTGAGGGTTCGCGCGACGTAGCCGCGAATCGCACCGAGCACCTCGGGCGACGTCCACGCCTCGAGGATCGCCGCGTCGGCGGCGGCGCCGACGTGAATCCGTTCGAGCACCGGCTCCCGCAGCTGCCGCTTCGTCAGCGCGAACGCGGCCGCCGGGATCGAGGCGAGCGATCGGGCGGCGCTCAAAGCCCGCTCCTCGAGCTGCTCCGGCTCGACGACTGCGTCGACGAGGCCGTGCGCGAGCGCGTCGTCGGCCGCGAAGGTCGTCCCGAGATTGACGAGCGTCTGTATCTCGGCGCCGGCGGCGAACCGCATGATCTCGAGCGGCACCACCGGAAACGGAACACCGACGAGAAGCTCCGGGACGCCGATGCGGCCGCCCCCGCGCGCCATCACGCGATGGTCAGCGGCGCACGCCATGATGCATCCGCCCGCGATCGCGTGTCCGTTGACGGCGGCGACGACCGGTTTGTGGAGCGAGAACAGCGTCTCGAACGCGCGGCCGAGCGCGGGAAGGAAAGCGCGGAGGTACGACGCCCCTTCGTTCACCGCACGCACGAGATCGACGCCGGCAGAAAAGATCGAGCCTGTGCCGATCAGGACGAGCGCTTTCGCCGCCGACTGGCGGTACGCCTCGAGCTCGGAGGTCAGCGCCCCGGACAGCTCGAGGTCCAGTGCGTTCGCCTTGCCGTGCGCCAGCCGGAGCAGGAGGACGTCTCCGTGGTGCGTGCGCTCGATCATGCGCGCCTGGCGGCCGCTTCGCGTTCGAACGCACCGACGTCCTTGAAGTACTGCAGCGCCACACCCGCCTGCTGCGGGTTGGTGTAGACCTCCGCGACGGGCTGCTCGATCGCCGAGACGATCACGGCCGCCACTTCGTCGGCCGTCTGTGACGGCGTCGACGGCGGCAGCGGCGGCGAGCCGCCGACCGCGTTGCGCTGAAAGTCGGTCGTCACGATTCCCGGCATCACGAGGGTCACGGCGATTCCGGGATGCGTCCGCGCGAGATCGACGCGGGCGTTCGCGGTCAACGCGTTGAGCGCCGCCTTCGCGGCATTGTACGCGGACCGGTAGGTCGCGAACGGCACGCGGCTCAGGAACGACGACACGTTGACGATGTGTCCGCGGCCGCGCTGAACGAAATGCGGCACGATTGCCTGCATACCGTACAGCGCGGACTTCACGTTGATGGTCATCATCGAATCGAAGTCGTCGTCGGTCAGCTCGAGCACCGGTTTGGTGATGCCCTGCCCGGCGTTGTTCACCCACACGTCGACATGCCCGAGCTCCGCAATCGCGCGGTCGCGCAGCCGCTCGACGTCGCCGCGCTTGGTCACGTCCGTGGGGACGACCGCGGCGCCGCCGACGCGCTTCGCGACGTCCCTCAACGCCTGCTCGCGCCGCGCGGCCAGGGCGAGACGATGGCCTCCGGCACTCAGGTGCGCCGCAAGCGCCGCGCCGATGCCGCTGCTCGCGCCGGTGATGACGATGTGCTTGGCCGCATCCATGGATTCATCGTAACGCGATCAGTAGCAGGGCCAGATCCCCGGCGTGGCGAGCTCGACCGAGCGGTTGTCCGGATCGCGAAAGTACAGGCTCGTTCCACCGCGCTCCCAGGTGACGCGGCTCTCGACGGCAATGCCGAGCTCGGCGAGCCGCGATTCCCACTGCGCGACGTCGTCGCGGCCGATCGCAAAGGCCAGATGGACGGCGCCCGCGCCGTCGTGACCCGGCACGAGGCCGCCGCTCGTGTCGAGCGGGCCCGAGTTGCCGCGCTGGAACAGCAGCAGCACCGTCCCCTCGCCGGCATCGAGCGCGACCAGCCGATCGCCCGAGAGCATCGGCGTCCCGCCGAGCAGCGCTTCGTAGAACGCCGCCGTGCGCGCCAGGTCGTCGCAGTAGAGCGCCGTTTCGAGCACGCGTCGAACGCCGAGCATGCTCGCAGGATACAGGAGGCGTCGACTGCCAGTCGAGGCGCAGATCGAGCGCTCGCATCACACCTCGGGGTCACGGCATTTGGTGACCGCCACCGTCTTTCGTCGGCGCGGTTGGTGGAAACGGAACCGCGCACAGCTGCAGCCATCGGCATCGCTATTGCTCCGCTGCCCGCGTCGCGGACGCTCTCGATGATTCCGCAACTGGCCTTGAGATCGACGTCAATGGAAAAACTTGACTGCTCCGAGTGGGCGGCGGGGCTTGCCCTCGTCTCACACGGCGTCCGCATCGGCTTCCGGACGAACAGGCCGGAAATCCTCCGGGAACTCGGGACGTGCATTCCGCCCGGTGCGAGGCGTTGCCCCGCTGAGCACGTGGATCGCCTCTACTCGCTGCGAGTGGGCGACACAACCCGGCCGAATGTCCGCTTTTTCCACCTGCTTTACGCGGACGCCACATTGATGGTCCGCAGCATGGATCTGCGGGACGTCTTCATCGCGCTCGAGTACGACCTGGAGGTCTACGTTGCGGAGCGCGCTCGCGGTCGCATCTTCGTCCATGCCGGCGCGGTCGCGTTGAACGGACAGGCCATCGTCATGCCGGGCCACAGCCGGAGCGGCAAGACCACGCTGGTTGCCGCACTCGTGCGGGCGGGAGCGACCTACTTCTCCGACGAATACGCGATCGTCGACGTCCGGGGCCGCGTGCATCCGTACCCCAGGCTTTTGTCGATCCGGAGCGAGAGCGATGGGGAGTCCTTCAAGCTGCCGGTCGAGGCCCTGGGCGGTCGGCCCGGCCGACAACCGCTGCCCGTAGGGACCGTGCTCGTCACCCGTTTTGAAGAGGGCGGCGTCTGGCGCCCGCGAACGCTGTCCGCCGGCGAGACGGTGTTGCAGCTGCTCGCGCACACGGTATCGGTCCGCTCGGAGCCGAAGCGGGCGCTGACAGCCGTTCTGCGGATTGCGCGCCGAGCGAAAACCCTGGGCGGTGTTCGCGGCCATGCGGAGGATCTGGTCGATGCCCTGCTGGAGCACAGTCGGGCGTGACTCGATGAAGACGGACCCCATGCTCCACCGCGATTTCAATGTGCCGGCGGCCAAAAACGTCGTCTGGGTCGCGCTTCGACAGCTGCAGCACGCGCGGCTCCTTCAAGCGCGCATCCAGCCGCCTGCCGGCCTCACGCGGTTTTCGCGCCGCGAGTCGGTTCGCACGCTCGGCATCGCCGCCGCGGTGCCGATCGTCGTGACCATCCTGGCGCCCGAAGCCCGGGCACAGGCCAGCGATCAATGCACCGGCAGGCCGGTGCCGTGCAGCTCGACGATGCCCTGTCCCGGCGCTCTCAAGTGCGCCAATCGTGACGGGATGACCTGCAGCTGCGGATGAAGAACGAAACGCGGCGCGCGCTCGCACTGGGCCCGAAGGTCGCCGCCGCCCTGAGCGGCAGCTGGCGACTGGTGCCGCCGCTCGTCGACTTCGCGGTGGCGGATTGGCCGCAGACGGCGGCGCGACTTCTGGAGACGGGTGCCGGCGCACTGGGCTGGTGGCGTGTGCGCGGCTCACACTTGCATCGCGAGCCGGCGTCCATGAAGCTGCGCCACGCCTATCGCCTGCACTCCATTCACGCCGGTGTCCGCGAGCATCTGACCGCTCGAGTCTTCGACCGCTGCCGGGAGTGGGGCGTCGAACCGCTCGTCGCCAAGGGCTGGGCCGTCGCCTGTATGTATCCTGAAGCGGGTCTTCGGCCCTCCGGCGACATCGATCTGTTCGTACGGCCTGAACAATACGAAGCCGCCGAGGTCGCGCTCGCGGACTTCAGGCCGCGGCAGTTGGCGGTGGACCTGCATCGCGGAATCGACGACCTCGTCGATCGTCCGCTGGACGAGGTGCTGGCCCGATCTGAAATGCGGCCGTGCGGCACGTCCCGGGTGCGAATCGCCGGACCTGAAGACTCGCTGCGACACGTGTGCGTCCATCTGATGCGCCACGGCGCGTGGCGCCCGCTGTGGCTGGTCGATGTGGCAGCGACGGTAGAGTCGGTCGGAGACGATTTCGACTGGGACTACTGTCTTCGAGGCAATACGCAGCGCACGCAAGCCGTTTGCTGTGCCGTCGGCCTCGCGCACCACCTTCTCGGCGCGCGTGTCGACCGGACGCCGGTGGCGGACCGCGCCCGCTGCCTGCCGCGCTGGCTGGTGCCATCGGTCCTGCATCAGTGGGGCCGCCCCTACGAGCGGTTCACCGATCTCCCGTTCGCGAGCACGCTTGGGCACCCCGTCGCAATCGTGCCCGCGCTTCGCAGGCGGTGGCCAAACGAGGTTGAATCCACCATGTCGGTGTGCGGTCCGTTCAACAACGCGCCTCGTCTGCCGTTGCAGGTCGCCGACGGTCTGGTGCGGCTGGGCCGATTCGTGCGTGGTCTGCCGCGCTACCTGCTCTCGTAGCCGGTGTACCGCACCGACAGGGCTCCCACCCGGGTCATCGCGGCGTTCAGGTCCGCGAACCGTCCCGGGAAGCGCGCCTTCACCCGACGCGCGATCGCGGCAAGCGACGCGCGACCGTCCACCGCGCCCAGGAAGAAGTGATCGATCCGACCGTCTTCATCGGGCACTCCTCTGTACTTGTTCGGCTCGATCGCGTAGACGCGCCGCGCGCCAAATCGGGAGCGCAAAGATGCCGGGTTCAGTGCCCAGGTCGACGACGACCGAATCGGGCCTGATAGCCACGCGCAACGCCCTCGTCCATGCGGACGCGATCGGCGATCATCGTGCCGTAATCACGAACGGTGTGGTTCACAGAATCCGCTGTCGCACGACGATCGTGTCGTCGGGTTGCACGACGTCCGTCAGCTTCGCGCCGATCTCCTTCTTGTTCCGCACGATCCGCAGCCCGCGCTTCGAGCCGCGATCGGTGAGCCCTCCGGCGATCGAAATGGCCTGGAGCACCGTCAGATTCGGCTCGAGCACGAATGCCCCGGGATTGCGGACCTGGCCCATCACGTAGAATCGCTGCGCCTTCGGCACGAAGATGGTGTCGCCGTCGCGAACCACCACATTGGCCGATAGCTTGCCGGCCTGGATGTCGCTCAGGCTGACGCGCTGCACCTCGGCATCGCCGTTTTCGGGAAGCGTCGGCGACGCGCCCGCGAGCTGCATGGGGTGAAGCACGAGCACTTCGGCGCCGGCTGAAGGCGCAACCGATCCCGCTTGCGCCAGCGCTTCCACGATGGTGACCGAGCTGGTCAGCGTGTACCTGCCGGGTGCGCGCACCTCACCAATCACGAACACGTTCTGACTGCGAAACTGCTCGACCTCCACGGTCACCTGCGGATTGCGCAGGTATCCGTCGGCGAGACGGCTGCGAACGACCGCGGCAACGTCGGTCAGCGTCGTGCCAGCCGCTTTGATCCGACCGAGAAACGGATAGTTGAACTGCCCGTCGTTGTCGACTCTGAACCGGCCTGACAGCTGAGGTTCGTTGAACACGGTGACGGTGATCACATCCTGCGGGCCGACCACGTAGTTGGCGTTTTGCGCGACGGGCGGCGGCGTCGCGACCGGAAGCGCAATCTGAAGAAGGCCGAGGACGAGAACACGGATCATTGCTGCCCCCTCTGGCTGGCGACGCGGCTCGGCGACTCTCACGTGCGACGAGAGCGTCACGCCGTCGGAGCATACGGCGTACCACTCGCCTGAGCCGCGAGGTGGCGCATGGGCATGACGTGTGCAGCCGGTGCGTCGAGCCACCGGTAATGACGTAGCCCTTTCCTAGCGAACCGGCGCGGCGGCGGCGCTTTCGTCACGAAATGCCGTGACGCCCGTTGTGAGTCGCCGGGAATCAGCGGTGTGATTGGAGACGCCCGTGAGGACAGTGAATCAACGAAGGCAGAGATTCAGGCGGCTTGTGGCGTTGGTCGTCGGTGTTGCGTGCACCGTCGGCACGTTGCCTCGCTGGCGTGCCGCATTGGCCGCTTCCCCGCGCGACCAGGAGCCCGTCGAGCCGCAACGGGTCGCGCGCGCTTCTCTGCTCACGATTTCGGGGACCGTGTTGCGTGAAGACGAGAAGACTCCGGTCGCCGGCGTGCGCCTTCAACTTCGGAACATAGACAAAGGCACGATCGTCGGTCAGACCGTCAGCGATCAAAACGGTGCGTTTGCCCTCGACGTGCTGGAACCCGGCCTTTACGTCGTCGAGGTCGTCGATGATGAGGGTGTCAAGGCAGTCGGCCAACCGGTCCGGGTTGCGCACTCAACGCTCACGTCAAACGTGATCCTGCCGGCGACTGCAAGGCGCTTGTCATCGCTGAACCCCAGTCGGAAGCCTGGGCTTCTTATCCTGTCGACGGCCGGCGCCGCGGGCATAAGCGCGTGGGCCATCGCCGGACGACCGGAGAGCCCCGAGCGCTGAGCGGGTTGACCTGATGGCCGGCTCTCTCGGGCAGGCCGACCGCGCGCCTGCGGTGCGCCGGACCGGTAAACTGCACCAGCCCGCAAAGGACCGCGAGCCGGATTTCCGCGACAAGCTGCACGTCGTCTACAAGTACCGGCGCATCGGCGGGAGCGTGCTCCTTCTGATCAGCTTGGGCGCGGTTCTGCGATCGTACACGACGACTCCTCTCTATCGAGCCCAGGCGCGCCTGCTGATCGAGATGGACGACGAGCGCACCGAGCGCACGATGGCCACGGCGGGAGCCATCAACGGTGTCAACGGTTATTACTGGCAGGACCCCAGGCTCTTTTACGAAACGCAGCACCGCATTCTCGCCGGCACCGAGGTGGCCCGTCGTGTCGTGCAGCGTCTCAATCTGAGCCGCATCGCCGAGTTCGCCGAGGCGGGTCCGGTGCAGAGCTCCGAATCGACGTTGATCGCGAAACTGCTGGCGCGTATGAACGTCCGCGCGGTGCCTAACAGCCGCTTGGTGGATGTGGCATTCGTGTCGGCGGACGCAGCCTTCGCGGCCCTGGCGGCCAACACCATCGCCGACGCGTACGTGGAGCAGAACATGGATCTGCAGCGGCGCACCGTAACCACGAGTCTGGAATGGCTCTCCCAGGAGCTCGTCAAGCAACAGAAGAAGGTCGAGGCGAGCGAGCGCGCGATGGCGCAGTATCGGGAGGACCAAAACGCGCTCTCGCTCGAGCAGCACCAGAACATCGTCGTCGCGCGGCTCAACCAGCTGAACGATGCGGTGACCAAGGCGAAGACCGCTCGAGCGGAGAAGGAAGCGCTCTACGACCAGGTCAAGGCCCTCGACACCGACCTCTCCGCCGAAACGATCCCGGCGATCCTGCAGAACGCCTACATCCAGACGATCAAGACGCGGCTCGCGGACCTGCAGCGCGAGAAGACGACTCTGCTCGAGCGGTACGGTGAGAAGTATCCGGACGTGATCAAGGTGAACGCCAGCCTCGAGGACGCTGTGCGGCTGCTTCAAGTGGAGCTCGCCAAGGCGATCGAGGCAGTCAGGAACGAGTATCAGTCGGCTGCGGCCGAGGAGCGGACGCTCGAGCGGGCGCTCGAGGCACAGAAGGCCGCTGCCATGGATCTCAACCGCAAGAGCGTGGGGTACACGGTGCTCGAGCGCGAGGCCCACAGCAACCGCCAGGTGTACGAGGCGCTGCTGTTGCGCGAAAAAGAGCTCCAGGTCATGGCCAACAGCCGTGGCAGCAACGTCAGCGTCACCGACCGCGCAACGAAGCCGGCCGAGCCGTTCATACCCACGCCGAGGCACGACGTAACGGTGGCGATCCTGGTGGGCATCCCGATCTCGCTTGGCCTGATCTTCTTCCTGAACCGCCTCGACGACACGGTCAAATACCCCGATGACGTGTCCGAGGACCTGAAGATTCCCCTCCTCGGACTCGCGCCGAAGGTGACAGCTGGGCGGCAGCTCCTGCTGTCGCACGACGTCCCGGTCGAATTCGGCGAGGCATTCCGGTCGCTGCGCACGTCGCTCATCTTCAGCAGCGGGTCGGCGCCAACGCGGCTCGTGATGGTGACCAGCGCGCAGCCGCTCGAGGGGAAGACGACGACGGCGTGCAATCTCGCGCTGGCCCTGGCCATGGGCGGAGCGCGCGTGCTGCTGATCGACGCCGACCTGCGCCGCCCGGGAGCGCATCGCGTCCTGCCGATCCCGAACGGCACCGCCGGCCTGTCAGACGTGCTGACCGGTCGGGCCTCCGTCGGTGCCGCGCTGGTCGCTCTGGACAGCCCGAAGTTTTGGGTGATCGCGGCGGGATCGCCGCCACCGAATCCGTCGGAGCTCCTGGGCTCTCAGCAGATGAGAGTGCTGCTCGAGGAGGCGGGCAGCGGCCCGTACGACTGGGTGATCGTCGACACACCGCCCGTGCTGGCGGCGACCGATGCGGCCGTGCTCTCCTCGCAGGTCAACGAGATTGTCTTCGTCATCGGATCCGAGATGACGCGCCTTCCGCACGCGGCTCGCGCGCACGAGACGCTGGTCCAAAGCGGCGCCAATCGAATCAACGTCGTGCTCAATCGCGTCGACTTCAAACGCAACAAGTTCCACTACGCGCGCTATTACGGATACACGAACAAGAGCCATTACGGCACCACCGCACCACCGGCGTGACGGGCTCACGGACGCGCTGGTCGCGTGGCTCGTCGTCGCGATGATCGTCTGGTCGCTCTTCGCCGTTGGGGCAGTGTACGTGTGGGCGACGGTGCCGCTGATGGCAGCCTCTGCCGTGCTCGCAACGCTCGCGCGTTTTCAGCCGCGACCGTCACGGGAGACGCGGACACTCGACTGGATGCTGATCGCATCGGTCGCCGCGGCGGCCGCGCAGCTGGTTCCGTTGTCTCCTGCGTTGCGCGCCGCGGTGTCTCCTCACGCCGAAGCGATCTCCTCCGCCATTCGGCTCGGACCGCCGGACCCGGCCGCGTGGCAGCCGCTTTCGCTCGCACCCGGCTCGACCGAGTACTCGATCGCACTGGTGTTGACCGCGCTCGTCGTCTTCTGGGCGGCACGCCGAAGTTGCTCGCGAGGGCTGGCGCTTCAGATTGCCCGGTACGTCGCCATTGCCGGCATGTTCGCTGCGCTGTCTGCGTTCGCCTTCCGGGCGGGCGGCGACCGGTCGCTGATCTACGGGCGGTGGCACGCTCTCGATGCCGGTGCGCATCCGTTCGGCCCGTTCGTGAATCGCAATCACTTCGCCACGTGGCTGTTGCTGGCGTGTCCGCTGGCGGCGGGTTATGTGGCGGCCACGCTTCGCCCTCGAAGGTTGACGACGTCGGCGGCGGCGAGGCTCGTGGACGCGTTCGAGTGGCTTGGAACCGGCGCAGGGTGGGTGGGCATCGCGGGCATCGTCATGATCCTCGCGCTGGTCGCCTCGACATCGCGCTCGGGTCTCGTCGCCTTGACGTTTTCGGTGGCGGGGAGCGTGTGGCTCGCGCGCAGGCGAATCACACGTCGGGCCGGCCTCTTCGGCCTCTTCGCCCTCCTGGCGGTCGGTGCCGCCGTCGGCGCGTATGTCGGAGTGACGCCAGTGCTGTCGCGGGTCGACGAGACACTCAGGATCGGCGCCGGCGCGCGGCCTCGAATCTGGCAGGAAACCCTCCGAATCATTCGAGACTTCCCGCTCACCGGCACGGGTCTCGGCGGCTACCAGACCGCCATGCTCGTCTACCAGCAAACCGGCTGGCCTGTCTTCATCAATCAGGCCCACAATCAGTATCTCCATCTGTTCGCGGAGGGCGGCTTCCTGGTAGGCATTCCCGTCGCTTTGGCCGTGGCGGCCTTCATCCGGCTCTTCTGCGATCGACTCGCGCAGGATACGTCGTCGTCGGCCTGGCTGCGGATCGGCGCAGGCGCCGCGATCTGTGCGGTGGCGTTACAGGGATTCTGGGAAACCGGACTTCGCATACCGGCCAACGGCCTGCTGTTCGCGGCGGCTGCGGCGGTGGCCGTGCACCGGCCGCCGCGCTGACGCCCGCCCGCGGAGGAACCGATTGAGAACGGTCAGTTCCGGCGGGAAACCGTCATCCACATGCCGTGCTTGGTGCGCAGCGTGACGACCGGCTGCGGCACGACCGGGTGGCCGGGCACGAGCCGCAAGTCCCACTGCTGCGCGAGCGTCGCCACGATCAGCACGAGCTCCATCCACGCGAACGACTCGCCGATGCACCGTCGCGGCCCTCCGCCGAACGGGAAGTACGCGAACTGCGGCAGCGACGCCTTGAACTCCGGCGTCCACCTGTCGGGATCGAACCGCTCGGGCTCGGCGTAAAAGCGCGGATCGCGCTGGACGGTGTAGGGGCTCATGATCAGGATCGATCGCGCCGGCGCGATGTAGTCGCCGATGTGATAATCGGCGATCGCGCGGCGCCCGATGATCCATGCGGGCGGGTAGAGCCGCATCGATTCGGTGACCACACGCTCGATGTAGGGCAGCGACGAAATGTCGGAGGTCGAGGGCAGCAGTCCCTGCAGCACGCGATCGACTTCCTCGCGCACGCGCGCGGCCGCCTCGGGATGTTCGCTCAGCAGATACCAGGTCCACGTCAGCGCGTTCGCCGTCGTCTCGTGGCCGGCGAGAAAGATTGTCATCGCCTCGTCGCGAACCTGCTGGTCCGTCATCACCGTCCCGTCATCTTCATCCTGCGCGGCGAGGAGCATCGACAGCAGGTCGCCGTGATCGCGGCCGCTCGCCCGGCGGTCCGCGATCATCCGGTAGATGATCGCGTCGAGCCGGGCGCGCGCCACGCGGGCCCGGCGCAAGCGCGGGACCGGAAGCCGCTCGATCACGTTCGAGAACGGCAGCAGCATGAGCCAGAAGCTCTCGACCACGCCGGTCAGCGCCTCGCCCACCGCGGCGGCCTGCGACTCGACGTCGGCGTCGAAGAGCGTCTTGCCGACGACCGACAGCGTGAGGCGGTTCATCTCGCGCGCGACGTCGAGCGTCGCGCCGTCGGTCCATGCGCGCCGCATGCGATCCGCGTACTCGACCATCACGCGGCCGTAGCCGGCGATGCGGTCGCGGTGAAACGCCGGCTGCAGCAGCCGGCGCTGGCGCAGGTGAAACGAACCTTCGCTCGTCAGCAGGCCATTGCCGAGAAGCCGCTTGCTGCGCTCCAGCCCGCGGCTCTTGGTGAAGTTGCGGTTGTTGGTGACGAGGATGTCCTTGATCCGCTGCGGATCGCCGACGAGGAACAGCTGCTCGCCGCCCATCCGGTAGTAGACGAGGTCGCCGTAGGTCCGCGCGATGCTCGTGAAGAACTCGAGCGGGTTGCCACGGCCCGGGCGATAGGCCAGCGACGTGATCAGCGACAGCTTCGGCCCGGGCGGTACGGCGACGCCGACGGACATGGATCGGCGCGTTACTTCGTGACCGCCAGGCCGTCGACCTGCACGTCCAGCAGGTGGTTCACGCGGATGCCGTACGTGCCGTCGGTCTTCGCCGTCTGCCCGCTCTTCGGCGTCGACGTGACGACGGTGCCGTTGACGACATAGTCGATCTTGTCGGCGCCGACGCGGACTTCGAGCGCGTTGACCGACTTGCCGTCCGCGCCAGGCTTCTTCACCGCGTCGCTCGCCGCCTTTGCGACGTTCTCGGTCGCGTCGCCGTTGCGCCGCTTGATCAGCCACGTGCCGTCCTGCGCCACCATGAAGTAGACGTAGCTCTGCGACGGACCCTCGAGGTCGCTGCCGCCGAACACGAGGCCGTAGTAGTTCGTGTGACCGCTCGGCTTCATCAGCGTGAAGCTCCCCTTCAGCGTGTAGCGCCCGGCCGCGGTGTTCGCCGGATTCCAGAACACGGCCGCCTGGGGGTTGACCGCGTGCATCGTCGAGCCGCTCTGTGTGAACTTGATCGTGCCGGACGCGTCCGGATCGGACGCGCTCGCGCTGCGATCGACGCGCATGCGCCAGCCCTTGGGTACCTGCGCGGTGAGCGGAACGATGGTGACGGCGGCAAGAACGGCAATCAGCGTACGTTTCATTATTTGTTCTCCCTCGGATCGGGTTTCACGGTCAGCGGCTGCGTGTAGCTCTGACCGTTCACCGTCAGCTTAACGGAATAATTGCCCGGCGCGACCGGCGGTGGACCACCGCGGCCGCCGCCGCCCCCTCCGCCGCCGCGGCCACCTCGACCGCGGCCGCCGCCAGCGGGCGGATCGGGACGGAAATCCCACACGAAGCGGTGCATCCCCGCCGCCGCCGACGGCGGCTCGAGCGGCCGCTGCCACACGGCGTTCACGACGAGCGTGTTCGGGTCCGGGGCTGCCGCTGGATCCGTGCTCGAGTAATGACGCACGGTCGCGCCCGCCGGGTTCAGGATCTCGATCGTTACGGGACCGGTCGCCGACGACTTCAGGTAGTAGTCGACGATCGCGCCGACCGGTGGATTCTCGGCCATCGGCTCGTCCTTTTGCGTCGGCGTGCCCTCGTCGCTCGACGGCGGCAGGAGGATCGCGTCGGCCGGCTTGAACAGATGGACGCCGGCCGACAGGTCCGGCGTCGCCTGGCGCAGGACGCTGATGTCGTCGAGGATCCAGAAGCCGCGGCCGTGCGTGGCGACGATCAGATCGTTGTCGTGGAACGTGACATCGCGCACCGACGAGGCCGGCAGGTTGAGCTGCAGCGACTGCCAGAGCGCACCGTCGTTGAAGGACACGAACACGCCGAGCTCGGTGCCGGCGACGAGCAGACCCCGGCGCCTCGGATCCTCTTTGATCGTCTGGACGTAGACGCCGCGCGGCAGGCCGCTCGTGATCCCCACCCACGTTTTCCCGCCGTCCGTCGTGCGATAGATGTACGCCTCGTTGTCCTCGAGCCGGTGGCGATCGACCGCGGCGTACGCTTCGCTGGCATCGAAGTGCGACGCCTCGAGCATCACGACCTTGCTCCA
>Ga0066903_100002298_pt1 | contig 14824 bp, 14 predicted proteins | sample PanSoiMetaGPlot1_FD_67491 | JGI IMG/M metagenome (GOLD analysis project Ga0066903, IMG submission 67491) | Tropical forest soil microbial communities from Panama analyzed to predict greenhouse gas emissions - Panama Soil - Plot 1 (version 2) | ecosystem: Environmental > Terrestrial > Soil >...
CGGGGCACGTAGCTCAGCGCCAGCGCGCACACGACCGTGTCCACCGCGTCGTCGGAGAGCGGCAGGCCGTGCAGGTCGGCCTCGCGCAGGTCGGCCCCGAGCAGGCGCCGCCGCGCCAGGGCGAGCATGTCCGGTGAGGCGTCGACGCCGATGACCCGGTGGCCGAGCTCGTGGAGGTACGCGGTGTGCCGCCCCGTCCCGCACGCGGCGTCGAGGGCGTCCCCCACCGGCAGGCTGGCGAGGATGCGCCTGACGATCGGCTGCTCGACGTCGATCATGGTGTTGCCCGGGGCGTCGTAGGACGGCGCCCACGACCGGTACGCCTCGGCCGTGCCGATCCCGCCCGGCGCGGCCGTGTCGCCCCGCGCCAGGGCCGGCGTGTCCAGCAGCGCCCTGATCTCGGCGATCCGCTCCTCGACGAACGCGCGGTCGGCGCTCCCCTCCCTGAGGCCGCGGAGCAGGGCGGCGCCCTCGATTCCCAGGAGGTAGGCCAGCGGACTGAGGTACGTCACCCGCTCGTTGTACGCCGGGCCCGCAGCGGTTCGTCTAACGCGGGGCGGCCGTCTCGGCGCGATCCCGGCCCGGCGAGGCTACGGTCGCATCGCAGTGGACAGCGACCCCGCCGGCAGGGACGGCGACCAGGCGCTCGCGGACGCCATGGAGCGCGCGCACGATCCCGCCCGCGTCCTCGCCCTGTCGGACGGGGTGTTCGCCATCATCATCACCCTGCTGGTGCTCGACGTCCGGGTGCCGGAGCTCGGCCAGGGCCAGGCGCTGGCCGACGCGCTGCGGGAGATCCGGCCGTCGCTCACGGCGTTCGTGATCAGCTTCATCCTGGCCGGCATGTACTGGGTCTCGCACCGCGACCTGTTCGGCCAGATCCGCCGGACCGACCGCGGGCTGGTCTGGTTGAACATCCTCTACCTGCTGCCGCTCTGCCTGCTCCCCTTCGCCGCGTCGCTCCTCGGCCGGCACGACCGCGATCCGGTGGCGCTGCGCATCTACGGCCTGACCCTGGTCGCGATCGCCGTCATGCGCGTCGCCATCTGGCTGTACGCCACCAACCGGACCCAGCTGCTGTGGGTCCGGCTCGACGAGCGCCAGCGCCGGGTGGGACTGGCGCTGACGCTCGTGCCCGGGATCGTCTACCTGGTCGCCATCGCCGTCGCGGACGTCGCCCCCACGGTGAGCCTGGCCATCTTCGCGGGCCTGCCGGTCCTGTACTTCCTGAGCATCACGGTCCTGCGCCGGGGCAGCACCGGCAGGCGCGAGTTCGTCAACTTCACCTAGCCCGCCTAATCCCCCACGACGCCGTCGATCCGCTCCCGCAGCAGGTCGGCGTGCCCGGTGTGGCGCGCGTACTCCGTGGCCACCTTGAGCAGGCACCAGCGCAGCGAGCGCCATGTCCCCGCGTCCAGGGACGGAGCCGCCTCGATCGCCTCGTCCGCCAGCCGGCACTCCTCCCACCAGGCGGCGAGCACCTCGTCGGGATCGGCGGCCGCCGCGCCCTCGAAGTCGGCGTCGGGGTCCTCGTCGGTGCAGTAGACGAACGGCAGCCCGGCCCCGCCCACGCCGTTGCGCAGGAAGGCGCGCTCCATCTCGGTCAGGTGGCGAACCAGTCCCAGCAGCGAGAGGCGGGACGGCGGCGCCGACATCCGCGCCAGCTGCTCCGCCGTCAGGCCGGCGCACTTCTCCGCGATCTTCTCGCGGTAGAGCACCAGCCACTCCCGCAGCTGGTCGCGCCCGTCGCCAGGAGGCACGCGGCTCACGACTCCCCGCCGCCCGACAGCAGGCCGCGCGCCCGCTCGACCCCGGGCGCCGCGTCGCCGGGCAGCCGGCGGAGCAGCTGGCCCCACCCGGCGTGGCGCTCGATCGCCGCACGGACCAGGGCGGCTCCGCGCCCCTCCTCGCCCCTGGCGATGAGCGCGAGCCCGGCCCAGAACGCCAGCTCGACCGATGCGGGGGCCCGCTCGTGGGCCGCCACGTACCGCTCGGCCGCCTCGGCCATCCGACCCTCGCCGCTGAGCTGGTCACCCTCCCCCGCGAGCACGTACGCGTCATGGAGGTCGAGCAGCCGGCGCAGCTCGACGAGCGGCTCGGGGTGGTCCTCCACGCGGAGGTCGACGATGCGCTCCCACGGCCGGCCCGCCGCCGGGGCCACCAGCAGCGCGGCCGACTGCCGGCCCCGGACGTCGCCGCCCGCGGACTCCGCCGCATCCAGCGCGTCCAGCAGGCGACGCGGGAAGCTGCCGGAGGCGGCCGCGAACGCCGCGGCCATCGCGGGCCAGACCTCGTCGGTGGCCATCAGGTTGGCCTGGCAGGAGAACCCCTCCCCGGTCGCGTGCCCCGCGCATGGCATGCAGTCGGCGCCGGTGTGCGCCGCCACGCGTCCGGCCGCGTCGACGACGGCCACCTGGCGGACGTGCGCCTGCGGATCGGCGGCGGTCAGCCCCGCCAGCGCCTCGCCGGCGGACCGTCCGGCACGCAGCTGCTCCAGCGCGCGCGGGCCGTAGGACACCTCGACGTTGGCCTGCGTCGCCACCGCCCCCACGCCCGGCTCGGCCCACGACACCAGCGAGCCCACCGAGAACCAGTGGGACTGGACGGCCACCCCGACCGCGCCGGACTCGGGGTCCCTGGCCACGACCGAGTACGTGCCGCGCCGGCCGGAACGCGGGCGGGGAAACGTGTCGCTCGTCGGGTCGTGCGCGATGTTCGCCACATCCGGGTTCTTAGCACGTTGGCGTGCGGCGACGACGCGGTCAGGCGAGGACCTGCCGGGCCCTGGCCGCCAGGACCTCGGCGATGCGCGAGATCGCCGCGAACCCGCCCGTGACCTCCTCCAGCGCCATCCTGCCCATGCAGAAGCGCATGCAGTCGTGGACGAGCGGCGCGATCGGGATCGAGCCCGGGAGCCGGTCCAGCTCCTCGGACGTGAGCCGGACCCGGTCCCCGTAGCCGGCGAGAACCGCGTCGACGTTCGGCGAGCGCGGCCTCCAGCCGCTCCGCTGGACCGCCACGAGCAGCAGTCGGCCCAGCGATGCGACGCGGGGAGCGCAGCCCGCGCCCGTCCAGTCGATGAACACGTGGCGGCCGCCGGGCTCCACGATGACATTCTCGAAGGCCGGGTCGGGATGGATCAGGGCGCGCGGGAGTCCGGCGCCGACGTCGATCCCGGCGATCGTGTCGAGCAGCGACTCGCGGTGGTCCCGCTCGCCCTCGGGCATCAGCTCGACCTCGGCCAACCAGGACGCCGCCGCGTCCAGCGCGTCGCGCAGGCCGCCGTCCGACACGGACCAGACGTGCAGGCACCCCGCGTCCCGCTCCAGCGCGCCGCCGGCGGCCCGAAGCGCGTGCAGCCGGCCGAGCAGCTCACCGAGCGTTCGAAAGGTGTGGGGATCAGCGGACGACGGCGCCGCCCCCTCGACCAGCTCCGTCACCAGCACGCCCTGCCCGTCGAGGGACGAGACCGGATCCGGGTGCGCGAGGCGCTCGGCGGGGAAGTCCTCGCGCTCGAGGAAGCGGAGGATCTCGGCGTCGCCGTGCGCGCGCTCGATCGGGCGGGCGGACGGGAAGACCCTGGCGACCCAGGGCGGCCCGTCCGTGCGTTCCACGCGGAACAGCAGCCCGCCCGGCATCGGCTCGATGGCCGCGACGCCGATGCCGTGGACGGCTTCCAGGTGCGCGGGGAGCTCATCGAGCGCGGTGCGCTCTCGCCACGTGCCGACGACCCGCGCCAGGCGGGTACCGGGCATCATCTCGGCCGGAGAGTATGGCGCCCGGCCTCGCGCGATGACGCTTCCGCATGCCGGCCGGGCGAGCCCGGCCGGCACGCAGGTCAGTGGGTTGGTGTCCTTCGAAGCTCGAGCCGAGCCGGCTGGCCGACGAGCAGCCTGGCCACGTCCGCCGCCTGGGAACGGATCTCCCGCAGCGCCGTGGCCTCCCAGAGCTGCCCGCGGCGCAGAGCGCCGACGGCGAAGACGGTCGGCGAGGCATGGCCGAACGCGCCGACCAGCGCCCCGCGCTCGTCCGTCCGGAAGCCGAGGCCGAGCGGATCGCGGACCGCCAGGCCGGAGCGCAGGAGGTCCCTGACGAGCTGATCGCCGGATGCCGCGGGATCCGCTCCCTGGCCGGTGCAGTTGACGATCGCGGCCACGTCGAGCACGACAGCCTCGCGCTGACCCCGGAGGCGCAGCGAGACGCGCACACCGCGAGGGGTCGGCCGGGCGGCGATCGCGTTCCCGGCCAGCACCGCCAGCCGGTCCTCGCAGCGTGCCGCGGCGACGGCCGCGGCGGCGGCCGGCGCCATCCGGTGCCGGTGGACGTCCCACCAGCGGGCGCCGTGGCGCAGGAACCTGCGTCGCTCGATGCTGGGGAGCGCCTGCCACAGCCGGGCGGTGGACGGCCGCAGCGCGTCCAGCACGGCACGCCAGTCGCGGCCGTCCGCCTCCGCGCAGGCGATCTCCGCCCGGACGGCCGCCTGCAGCGCCCGAGCCGTGAGCGGGCCCGCGGGCAGCGAGGGCGGCGGCACCGCGTCCGGAGGCCGGCGCGTGTGGGCACGGGGGAGGAGACCCCGGCGGGACACGGCGCAGACGGTGCCGCGCTGGCCCCTCCCGAGCAGGGTCAGCGCCACGTCGACGGCGGTCAGCCCCGTGCCGACGAGCAGGACGCGGCCGTCCCGGTCCACGGCGTCGAGCGCGCGACGCGCCCATGGGTCGCGGACGTAGCGCCGCTCGTCGCAGCCGGCGAGGCCCGGGATCGGCGGGTCGAGCGGCGCGGATCCGCCCAGGGCGAGCACGCAGGCACCGGCGACGACGACCTGCCCATCGTCCATGTGGACGGCCACGTCGCCGCCCGCATGGACGGCGAGGCGGGTCGCCGCGGCGTGGACGCGCCGCAGCCGCGGCCGGCCCTGGTGGGCGCGGGCCGCCACCTCGTCGAGCAGGTGGCGGAGATAGTTGCCGAACAGCCGGCGCGGCACGTAGGACTGGGTCGTGAACCCGGGATCGGCGCGGCGCAGCCACGCCACGAAGTCGCCGGGACAGTGCGGGAATGCCCCCATGACGCCGGCCGGCACGTTGAGCAGGTGGGCCGGGTCACGCGTTCCGTAGGCGACGCCCGGGCCGAAGCACCCGGTCCGCTCGATCAGGGTCACGTGGTCCGCCCCGCGCGCGAGGAGGTTCAGCGCGGTGAGCGTCCCCGCCGCCCCGCCGCCGACGACCACCGGTCCCAGCCCGCCGTCACGGCTCGGATGCACCATCAATACTATTCCTACAGGTTTAGTAGGAATAGGTCAACCCAAACGATCACTCGCTAGCAGAGCCGGGCGCCGCGCCAGTCAGTGCGGCTCCCACGCGTCCGGGTCGGCCGTCAGCTCCCTGACGCTGTGCGGCAGTTCGCCGCTGGCGAGGTCGGCGAGGGTCACCGCCTCCAGGACGGCGCGGACGTTGGCGCGGACGGCGATCCACACCTCCTGCAGGTGGCGCGACGCGCCGTCGTACCTCGCGGCCTCCGGCCGCAGGCCGTGCACCTCGGCGAGCGGCCCGCCGACCGCGCGCATGATCTCGGCGACGCTGACCCGGTCGGCCGGCCGGGCCAGCCGGTACCCTCCCTCCGCGCCGCGCTGGCTGGCGACGATCCCCGCCCGGCGCAGCTCCATGAGGATGGACTCGAGGAACTTGACCGAGATGCCCTCGGCCTGGGCCAGCTCCTGACTCTTGACGGGCCTGCCATCGTCCTTGGTGGCCAGGGCCAGGACCGCCCGCACCGCGTAGTCCGCCTTGGCCGTGATGTGCACGAGGACATTGTGCCGGCGGAGGACGTCGAGGGCCGTCAGGACCACCGACATCCGCGGTTGATCCACCAAGCCCGACATCGGGCTCGGCGACCGGGTGCGGCGCGTGCGGCAGGGCTGACCGCGGAAGAGGCGCATCCCCATCGCGGACTCACCGCGATGCGTCTATGATCCTGGACAGCAATGTCCAGCAGGACGACGGCAGGCCACTCGGACCTGTCCGGCCGCATCGCGTCCCGGCTGCGCGACCTCCGGGCCGAGCGCGGCCACTCGCTGGACGCGCTCGCGGCGCGGAGCGGCGTCAGCCGGTCGGCCATCTCGATGATCGAGCGCGGCGCCACGAGCCCAACCGCCGTCGTGCTGGAGCGGCTCGCCACCGCGCTCGACGTCCCGCTCGGCTCGCTGTTCGACCCGCCGGCCGACCGGAAGCCGCCGAGCCCGTTCGCCCGGCTCACCGACCAGCCGCGCTGGCGCGATCCGCAGTCCGGGTACCTGCGCCGCAGCGTGTCGCCGCCGGGCTGGCCGTCGCCGATCCGGATCACGGAGGTGGCGTTCCCGCCCGGCGCGGCGGTGTCGTACGAAACCGCCGGCCGCGAGGTGACCATCCACCAGCAGGTGTGGGTGCTGGCCGGCCGGATCGAGGTGACCGTCGGCCCCCTGACGCACGCGCTGGAGGCGGGCGACTGCCTCGCGATGCGCGTCGACCAGCCCATCGCGTACCGCAATCCCACCGCGGAGACCGCGCGCTACGCCGTCGTGATCGTCGCCGAGCCGGCGCCCGCGAGGCGGACGTCGTGAGCGCCCTGCCGTGCATCCGGCGCGCCCGGAGGGGCGACGAGGGCGCCCTCGCCGACGTGCTCGTCGACTGCGTCGAGGGTGGCGCGTCGGTCGGCTTCATGCTGCCCCTGACCCGCGACCGGGCGGAGGCGTTCTGGACGCGCGCGCTCGACAGCGACGCCGGTGGCGGGCGCGTCGTCCTGGTCGCCGAGGAGCCCGCCACCGGCGTGGTGGTCGGCACCGTGCAGGTGATCCTGGCGATGCCCGAGAACCAGCCGCACCGCGGTGAGATCGCCAAGATGCTGGTGCGCCGGGACGCCAGGCGGCGCGGCACCGGCGAGGCGCTGATGCGGGCGGCGGAGGCCGCCGCCCGCGAGGCCGGCAGGACGCTGCTGGTCCTCGACACCGCCAGCGACGACGCCGAGCGCCTCTACGGCCGCCTGGGCTGGCAGCGGGTCGGCGTCGTCCCCCGCTACGCGCTGTGGCCCGACGGCGGCTTCGTCCACACGACCTTCTACTGCAAGGACCTGACGCCGGGCCGCTGAGGCTCGATCTCGTGCGCCTCGGCGACGATCGCCGCGACGGCCTCCAGGGCCGCCTCGTCCCACGGCCGCGGCGGCGCGTAGATCACGTGCTGGATGCCCACCGCGGCCAGCTCGCGCAGATGGTCGAGCAGGCGCCTCGCGCCCTCGCGCGGGTCGTCGCCCGGGTCCATCACGGTGGCCACGGTCCGCTCGATCTCGTCGTAGTCGCGGCCGACCTCGTCGCAGTGGCGGCGCAGCACCTCCAGCTTGTGGCCCAGCTCGTGCTGGTACCGGGTGCCCGGGATGTCGAACAGGTTGCAGGCGTCGGCGTACCGAGCCACCAGCCGCAGCGTGCGCCGCTCGCCTCCGCCGCCGATCAGGATCGGCGGATGCGGCCGCTGGAGGGAGTTCGGCGAGTTCAGCGGCCGCTCCAGCCGGTAGTGCCGGCCCTCGAACGGCGTCTCGTCGCCGCGCCACATCTGGTGCGCGATCCGCAGCAGCTCCTCCAGCCGCTCGAAGCGCTCGGCCAGCGGCGGGAAGGGGATGCCCAGGCCGCCCACCTCGCTGTCCCGCCACATGTCCGTCCCCGGCACGATGTCGAACGGCGCCCCGGCGCCCACGCCGAACGCCATCCGGCCGCCCGACAGCACGTCGAGCGACGTCACCTGCTTGACCAGCACGCCCGGGTGGCGGTACGGCACGGCCGTCACGAGCGTGCCGAGCCGGATCCGACGGGTGTGCCCGGCCATGAATGCGAGCGCCGCGTACGCCTCCAGCATCGGCGACTCCGGGGGCAGGCCGCTGAGGCGAATCTGGAAGAAGTGGTCCATCGTCCACATGCTGTCCATGCCGGCGTCGTCGGCCGTGCGGGCGATCGCGGCGATGGTCTGGCCCATCTGGTCGGTCGGCCGCTGCCACGCGAAGTTGGTCACGCTGATTCCGAGCTTCATGCGTTCCTCCATAATCAGTAGCCGGACAACGACTATACCAGTAGCCGGCTATCGATCGTCGCGGGCGTAGGCTGGGCGCGGGAAGTGTCCGAGGACCCGACGAAGGACTTTCAGCCCGTCTTCTGGGCCACGAAGCGGGCGCTGGCGCTCGCGTCGGCCAGCGCCTTCTCCCGCCACGGCGTCCACGAGGGTCAGCAGTACGTCCTGCAGTGCCTGTGGGCGGAGGATGGCCTGACGCCCGGCGAGGTGGCCAGGCGCCTCGGACTCGCCACGCCGACCGTCACGCGGGCCACGGCGCGCATGGAGGCGGCCGGCCTGCTCCGCCGCAGGGCCCACGAGACCGACCGCCGGCTGGTCCGCCTGGTCCTGACCGAGCGGGGCCGGGCGCTGGAGCAGGTGATCGGCCGCGAGATGGACCAGCTCAGCGAGCGCGCGCTCGCCGAGCTCGACCCGTCCCAGCGGGCCGCGCTCGTCCAGTCCCTCAATCAGGTCCGCCGCAACCTGTCCTGAGGAGATCTCCCCCCCGCGCGGCGGGGGATGCCGTCTCAGTCTGAGCGGCCCCCCTCCGGCCTTCGGCCTCCTCCCCCGCGAGGGGGGAGGGCCGCGAATGGCGCAGTTTGTTACGACCGCACGCGGTGCGGGGTCGTCGACACCGGCGGGCCGAACAGGTCCGCGTGGGCGGCGTCCAGCGCGGTGAGCACCGCCCCGGCCAGCACGGCGCTGCCCGGCACCTCCGCCGCGCGCACCTCGGTGGGCAGCGGCGAGAGCGCCCTCAGTCGGGCGGCCACGCGGGCCGCCAGCTCGGGGCCGCCGGCCCGGCCGACCTCGCCCCCCAGGACCACGCAGCCCGGGTCGAGCACCACGCAGATCGCCTGCACGCCCAGGACGACGTTGCCGGCCAGCTCGTCCAGGAACCGGGCGCCCCGCTCGCCGGCGCGCAGCGCGGCGTGGACCGCCGCCTCCGCGGCCAGCTCGTCCCACCCGTCCGGCGTCTCGATCCGGTGCCGCCTGGCCAGCTCGCACACCACGGCGCTGCTGGCCACGCTGTAGAACCCGCCCCCGCAGTCGGTCGAGGACGGCAGGGCGCCGGTCCCGGGCACGGCGAGGAAGCCCATCTCGCCGGCGCCGCCGGACGCCCCCCGCCGCAGCCGGCCGTCGAGCACCGTGCCGGCGCCGACGCCCTGGCCCAGCCACAGCAGCACGAACGTGTCGCGGTCCCGGGCCGCGCCCTGCCGCAGCTCGGCGACCGCGGCCAGGTTCACCTCGTTCTCCAGGATCACCGGCACCTTGAGGCGCCGGCGCAGCGCCGCCACCAGCTCGGCGTGCCAGCGCGCGATCGTCGTCCGCAGCTCCCCGGTCGCGGGGTCGATCATGCCGGGCGCGCCGACCGCGATCGTGTGCGGGAGCTGGTGGCCGGTCTGCCGCACCGCCTTCACCAGCGCGTCCACCGTCGCCCCGACGGGGCCGCCAGCCGCGCCGGCCGCCACGCCCGCCGAGGCCAGGACCCTCCCGGTGAGGTTCGCCACCGCCAGGCTGACGCTGCCCTGGCGCACGTCGACGCCGGCCACGTGGGCGCGCTCGGCGACGAGCTCGTACATGCGGGCGTTGGGCCCCCGCTGCACGGCGTCCGACTCGCCGATCATCGCCACCAGACCCGCCTCCTGCAGGCGCGCCAGCAGGTCGGAGACCGACGGCCGGGACAGCCCCGTGAGGGTGTGCAGCTGGGCCGCGGTCAGCGCGCCCCTGTCCAGCAGGAGGTCGAGCGCGAGGCGGTCGTTGATCGCCCGCGCCGTGGCCGAGGTCGCCGACCTGGGATGTCCCGTCCCGGCGCTGATCATTCCAACAGCGTCTCCCATCTATCTATAAGGAATCTTTCCTGATAATATAGACGTGAATGTTGGAGCCGCACACGAGCCAATTCGTCACCCGCCTCGAGTCCATGAGCCCCGCCGAGCGCGCGGCTGCCGACGAGCGGGCCGGCCGGATCGCCCGGACCCTGTGGCTGCTGGCCAGCCGGGCGCTCACCGCGCTCCCAGCGCCAGGGCGACCGCTCCCCGCAGCGCCGCGTCCTCGACGAACGCCGCCGCCACCAGCTCGGGCGGGAACGGCACAGCCGCCGCGATGCGGCTGCGCAGCGCCGGCAGGACGACCCCGGCCGAGCGCATGAGGCCGCCGCCGACCGCGATCCGGGCCGGGTCGAGCAGCACCGCCCAGTTGGCCACGTGTACGGCCAGCTCGGCCAGCGTCTCGCCGACCAGGGCCCGGGCGCGCGGGTCGGTCGCGGCCAGCGCGAAGGCTCGCTCGGCGCTGACGTCGGCGCCGAGCAGCCGGCTGGCGCGCCGGCCGATCGCGCCGCCGCCCACGTGCTCCTCCAGCGGAGCGCGGCCGTCCGCGGCCCCGCGCTCGCCGGCGACGCCGCGGAGGCTGTACCCGACCTCGCCGGCGGCCCCGTGGGCGCCGGCGACCACCCGCCCCCCGATGACCAGCGCCGCCGCCACGCCGGTGCCCAGGCTGACGTAGAGCGCCGGGTCGGCGCCGCGCAGGCTGCCCCACCGCCACTCCGCCTCCCCCGCCGCCTTGACGTCGTTGGCGACGGCGACCCGCTCCAGGCCGAGGCCGTCGCGCAGGAGCGGGACGAGCGCGAGGCGCTCCCAACCCGGCAGCGTCGGCACCAGGTCGATCCGGTCCTCGCGCACGATGCCCGGGCTGACGGCGCCCACCGCCACGCAGCGCCCGCCGCAGCGCGCCCGCGTCCGCTCGATCAGCCGCGTCGCCTCGGCCAGGGCGCGCCGCACCGCCTGCGACGCGCCCCGCCCGGCCTCCGTCGACAGCCGGCGCCGCTCCAGGAACTCGCCGTCGAGACCGGCCGTCGCGAGCGCGATCTTGGTCCCGCCGACGTCGATCGCGACGACGAAGTCACCCTCGCCGCCGGTCGTCACGCAGGTCCGCTGACCGTCTCCGAGCCGGCCGTCTCCAGGTACTCCTCGTGGACGTCGGTCGGACCGAACGGCCACGTGCGCTCGACCCTCGCGTAGACCAGGTAGGCGACCACGCCGATGGCGATCCAGACCAGCGACAGGTAGATGGGCACCCACTGCGGGTTGGCCTGCGAGCCCGACGCGAAGTACGTGCCGACCCAGAGCACGAGGGCGATCAGCGCGGGCAGCGGGTAGAGCCACATGCGGTACGGCCGCGGCAGGTTCGGCTGCCGGCGGCGCAGCGTGACGAGCGCGACGATCTGGCCCACGGACTGCACGATCACGAACACCGCCGTCAGCGTGCTGATCAGGATGGCCAGGCCCGTCAGGCCGGACTGCGTAGACGCCAGGGCCATGATCGCGCCCATCACGATCAGCGAGACGTGCGGGAACCTGAGGCGCGGGTGCAGGTTGCCGAACCACTTGAGGAAGACGCGGTCGTGGGCCGCGTTGTACGGGACGCGCGAGCCGCCCAGCAGGCCGCAGAACACCGACGCGAAGCCGGTGACGATGATCAGCACCGTGACCGCCTGCGCGACGGTCTTGCCCCACGTGTGCTCCAGCACCAGCGACGCGATCGACGACGACTTCGCGACCTGGTCGGCCGGGAACACGCCCAGCACGCCGATGTTCATCAGCAGGTAGATCGCCATGATCGCGATCACCGAGATCACGATCGACAGCGGCAGCACCCGGCCGGGCGTCTTCACCTCGTCGCCGATGTATGCCGTCGTGTTGTAGCCCAGGTAGTCGTAGATCCCGATCACCAGGCCGCCGCCCAGGCCCAGGAAGAACTTGGCGTTCGGCGTGAAGGCGTCGGCGGGGAACGCGAAGGCCAGGCTCGGGTTGAACCTGCTGAACGCCGCGATCGTGACCAGCGCGACGCTGACGAGCATGATCGCCCACAGCACGGTCGCGATCTTTCCGATCGACTCGATGCGCCGGTACAGCAGCGCGACCACCACGACGCTGAGCGCCACCGAGATCACCTTGGCCTGCCAGTCGGCCATGCCCGGCCACAGGTAGCCCATGTACAGAACGATGCCGACGATGCCCGTCGACATGATCAGCGGGATGAACAGCAGCGCCGACCAGACGAACAGGAACGGCATCAGCCGCCCGGTGCGGTACTGGAACGCCTCCCGCAGGTACAGGTAGGTGCCGCCGGCGCCGGGCATGGCGGCGCCCAGCTCGGCCCACACCAGCCCGTCGCAGATCGCGAGGATCGCGCCCAGGATCCAGCCCATGATCGCCTGGGGCCCGCCGAACGCCGCGACCATCAGCGGAATGGTGACGAACGGCCCGATGCCGACCATCTGGGTCATGTTGATGGCCACGCCCTGGAGCAGCCCGACGCTGCGGACGAAGCCGTGCGACGGCGGCTGGTCCGACACCGCTCCGGTGCTCTGCCTGCTCTCGACTCCCACGTCCACCTCCTCCTCTCGCGCTTGCGCGGCGAGCGCCCAGGGCCTATCCTGTTGCGCATTGGTTAGGGTAGTTTCCTAACGAGAACCCGTCAAGCAGCACGGCAAGCCGGCACGGCAAGCCGGCTCGGGAGGCCGACCCATCACGACTCCAGGCCCCCAGGTCGAGAGCGTTCCCGGCACCCCGCGACTGCTGCGGGCGATCAACGAGCGCGCGCTGCTCGACCAGCTCCGCCGGGCCCCGGCGTCCCGAGCCCAGCTCGCCAGGGCGACCGGGCTGTCCAAGGTGACGGTCTCCGCCGCGATGGCCAACCTGGAGCGCGCCGCGCTGGTCCGGCCGGTCGGCGAGGTCAGCGGCGGCCGCGGCCGCCTCGCCCTGCTCTACGAGCCCGACCCCACCGCCGGCCACGTGGTCGGCGTCGACATCGGCCGGGGCTGGGTGCGCTGCGCGGTCGCCGACCTCTCCGGCGCGGTCGTCAACCGGCGCGACGTGCCCAACCGCGCACGCAGCGCCGCCGGGCTGGTCGACACCGTCGCCCGGGTGGCGCGCGAGGTGGTGGACAGCGCCGGCCTGACGTGGAGCCGGGTCGTGCACACGCTGATCGGCAGCCCAGGCGTCTTCGATCCCCAGGGCGGCCGCCTGCTGTTCGCCAGCAACCTGCCGGGCTGGGGCCGGTCCGGCCTGCTGGAGGACCTCCGCCAGGCGCTGGGCGTCACCGTGGACGTGGAGAACGACGCCAACCTGGCGGCGGTCGCCGAGGGCGCGTTCGGCGCGGGGTCCGGCGTGCCCACGTTCTGCTTCCTGACCGTGGGAACGGGCGTGGGCATGGGCATCGTGGTCGAGGGCCGCCTCTACCGGGGAGCGCGCGGGGCGGCCGGGGAGGTGGCCTTCCTGCCCCTCGGGGCGGACGGGACGCCGGGCGCCCCCGCGGCCTCGGAGCCCGGCCCCAGCCGGCGCGGCCTGCTGGAGGAGGCGACCGCGGCCGACGCCGTGGTGCGGACAGCGCACGCGCTGGGCCTGGACCGCGTGCGGTCGGCGCAGGGCGTCTTCGAGGCGGCTCGCCGGGGCGACCCCGCCGCCGTGCGGGCGGTCGAGCTGGAGGGCGAGCGGCTGGCCCTCGCGGTGGCCGCGGTGGCGGCCGTCCTCGATCCCCGGCTGGTCGTGCTGGGCGGGGGCATCGGGCGGAACCTCGACCTGCTGCGCGGGCCGCTGACGCGGCGCCTGCAGGAGGTGACGCCCCTGCGCCCGGACGTGGTGGTCAGCCGGCTGGGCGACGACGCGGTGCTGCGCGGCGCGATCGCGGTCGCGCTGGACGTGGCGCGTGACCTCGTATTCGAGAGGAGAGCGGGCAGCGCGTGAGCAGCGCCTCCCCTGAGGGGAGGCCGGGAGGGGGGTGTCGATGTCTCGACGGATGCGGACCACCGCCGCCGCGATGGCGGCGCTCGCGCTCTGGGCGGCCTCGGCCATCCCGGCCGCCGCGGCGGCCCCCGCCCCGCCGGCCTCGGCCAGCGGCGTCGGGCTCAGCACCGTCGGCCTCGGCGGCTGGACCGTGCAGAGCACCCGGGTCGTGACCCGGAGCGGCGACCAGGTGTCCACGCCCGGCTTCCCGACGGGCGACTGGCTGGCCGTCGCCCCGGACGACGCCGGCGCCCCCGGGACCGAGATGGAGGCGATGCTGCAGAACGGCGTCTGCCCGCGCGACCCGTCCTTCCGGGTCCACGGGGGACCGGTGCTCGACGAGCACAGCGTCCTCTTCTCGGACAACATGCGGCGCTGCTTCGGCCTGATGGACACGATCGGGCCGGACACCATCCCCGAGTTCTCCGTGCCCTGGTGGTTCCGCACCGACTTCGCCGCCGACCCGCGTCCCGGGCTGGCGGCGTGGATCGTCGTCAACGGGATCGTCGGCCAGGCCGACGTGTGGGTGAACGGCGTCGAGGTCGGCACCCAGGCGACCGTGCGGGGCTCGTTCACGCGGTTCGCGTTCGACGTGACGGACCTGCTGCGGCGAGGCGTCAACTCGCTGGCGCTGGAGCTGTTCCCGAACGATCCGACCCAGATGCTGACCGAGGACACGGTCGACTGGAACCAGATCCCGCTCGACAACAGCACCGGCATCCAGTTCCCCGTCCAGCTCCACCTCTCGCGGGCGCTGGCGGTGGGCGACGCGTACGTGACCCAGGACGACGCGCCCGACCTGAGCAGCGCCGCGCTGACGGTGCACGCCGACGTGACCAACGCGACGCCGTCCGCGCAGAGCGGCGTCGTGGAGGCGGCGATCGAGCCGCCAGGCGGCGGCGCGCCCATCCGCGTGTCGCGGCAGGTGACGGTGCCGGCCGGCGCGACCCGGACGGTGACGTTCACCCCGTCCGCCTT
>Ga0066903_100002300_pt1 | contig 14813 bp, 15 predicted proteins | sample PanSoiMetaGPlot1_FD_67491 | JGI IMG/M metagenome (GOLD analysis project Ga0066903, IMG submission 67491) | Tropical forest soil microbial communities from Panama analyzed to predict greenhouse gas emissions - Panama Soil - Plot 1 (version 2) | ecosystem: Environmental > Terrestrial > Soil >...
CGGCTTCGCCGCTCTCGACGACGAAGAACATGAGCCCGCCCGCGCCCTCGAGCGCGATCGTGTCCCCTGCCGAGAAGCGGCGCTCGTTGAACTCCTCGGCGAGGCTCGTGAGATCCTTCTCCTCGAGGTCGCCGAAGAGGCCGACATTGCGCAGGAGGTCAGGTGAGGGCTTCGCCATGGCGCGATTCATACACCATGCGCACTGCCGCTGTCACGCCCGCTGACCGTCCTCGACGGCCGCGAGCTCCTCGATCCGGAGCTGCGCCGCCTCGAGTCGCTCGACGCAGGCTCGATGCAGCTCCTCGCCTCGCCGGAAGAGCGCGACCGCCTCGTCCACCGGGACGTCGCCGCGCTCGAGGCGCGCGACGATCTCCTCGAGCTCCCGGCTCAGGTCCTCGAAGCTGCGGCTGCCGTCCGCGCTGCTCACGGCCGCACCTCGTCCACCGTGGCACCGAGGCCGCCGGCGGCGAGCTCGATCTCGAGGTGGGCTCCGGGCGAGAGGGCCGCGGCCTCGCGGAGCGCCTCCCCGCCCACCCGTACGATCGCGTAACCACGCGCGAGCGTCGCCTGGGGAGCGAGGGAGTGAAGGCGAGCGCCGAGGTGGTCGACGCTGGCGCGCCGCCGCTCGAGCAGTCCGGGCGGCGCAGCCCGCAGGCGCTGGCGCATGCGGGTGAGACGCTCTCGTTCGCGCTCGACGAGCGCGCTGGTCGCAAGTCGCAGCCGCCGCCGCGAGGCATCGAGGCCGCCGAGCAGCTCGCTTGCGTCCGGGACGACGAGCGCGGCCGCCGCCGTCGGAGTCGCCGCCCGCACGTCGGCCGCGAGGTCGACGAGCGGAGTGTCCTGCTCGTGGCCGACCGCCGAGACGACCGGCACCGGGCAGCTCGCCACGGCGCGAACCACCGCCTCGTCCGAGAACGGCAAGAGGTCCTCGAAGCTCCCGCCGCCGCGCGCGACGACGACGACGTCGACTCCGTCGCAGGCGGCCAGCCTCCGCAGCCCGGCGACGATCGCGTCGGGTGCGCCCCTTCCCTGGACCCGCGTCTCGCAGACGACGACCCTGGCGGCCGGGAAGCGCCGCCCGAGCGTCGCGACGAGGTCACCGCGCGCGGCGGCGTCGGCGCCGGTGAGGATCCCCACCGCGCGCGGAAGCCGAGGCAGGCGCCGCTTGCGCTTGGGGGCGAACACGCCCTCGGCCGCGAGCTTGCGCTTCAGCTGCTCGAGCGCGACGAGATGGGCGCCGAGGCCGAGGCGCTCGATCGTCGTCGCCCGCAGCCCGAGCTCGCCCCGCGCCTCGTACAGCTCGGCGCGGCCCTCGACGTGCACCGTCTCGCCCTCCCCCAGATCGAGCTCGAGGGCGTCGAACACGCGTCGCGGAATGGTGGCCTTGAGACAGGCGCTCGTCTTCGGGTCCTTGAGGGTGACGAAGACGTTCGCCCACGCCTCGTTGCGCCTGAGCTCGGTCACCTCGCCCTCGACCCAGACCGACGGCAGCCGCGAAAGGAAGCGTGCCACGCCGCGGTTGAAGGCGGAGACCGTGTAGACCTTGCGGTCGCCGTACAGGATCGGCGCGACCTTCATCCGGGGAGCGTATCCCGGTGCCTGCGAACGGGCGGGTCGCGATTTACAGGAGGATCTCGGCCGCGATGGCCGGTGCGCAGCCGCGGCGGATGAGCTCCACCGCGTCGTGCAGATCGACCTCGCTACCCGCGAGCCGCTCGGCGAGCGGAACCGGGTACCCCGCCTCGAGGAGCGTGTGGAGCCGCCAGCTCTCCACCTTCGCCGGCTCGTTCTCGTTCCACAGTGGGGTCTCGGTCGTCTCGGCCATCGCGCTCGCTTTCGTGGTGACTGAGACGTTCCCTCCCGGGGCGAGTTGGGGATCGAAACGGAAACTGAACCTACGGCTAGGTGGACGTGCGAGCCGACTCGTAGCGGCCCTCGCTCTGCGCGATCCGCTCGCCCAGACGGTGCGACGCCGCGTCGGCGGCGTGCTGGAACTGCGACGTGATGAGCGCGTCGGCGCGGCGCAGGAACGTCTCGGACATGTGGTCGAGCTCCTGCTGCAGCCTCGCCGCCGCCTCCTCGCGGATCGCACGCATCCGGTTCTCGAACTCGAGCGCGCCTGCCTCGCTCAGCCGGTCGACCTCGCGTGCGAGGGCGCGCTCGAGCTGCTCCGCCTGGCGCCGCTCCAGGTCTGCGCCCGCGAGCTCGAGCCGCGTCCGGGCCTCGCTCTCGGCGTTGTCGATCTGCTCGGCGAGCGCATGCTCCCGTTGCCGCAGGCGTTCGGCGATCTCCTCGACCGCCCGACGCCGGTCCGACGCCTGGCTCTGCAGCTCGTCGAGCGCCTCGGTCAGCGCCTCCTTCGCGGTCTGCTCGAGCTCCTCCCGCAGCCGGACGGCCGCAGCGCGCTGCTGCTCGATCGTCGTCCCCAGCTCGCCCGCCTCCGCCTCGATCCGCGCCTCGACCTCGCCGATGCGCTGCCGCTGGTGCTGCTCGAGCGCCGAAACCTCGCCGTCCAGCGACCGCTGCGCCCGCTCGAGATCCGCCTCCCACGCGTGCAGTCGCTCCTCGACGCGTCGCTCCACGGCCGCGAGCGTCTCCGCGAGGCCCTCCGAGAGCTCGCGCTCCTTCACCGCGAGCTCGCCGCGCCGCTGGTCGGAGAGGCGGCGCTCCTCCGTCGCGTAGGCCGACAGCGAGTCGGCGTGGGCGCGCGCGATCGCGACGCGGAGTTGCTCCGACTGGGCCGCAGCCTCCTCCTCGGCCGCGCTGCGGACGGCGCGGCGTGCCGACGTGACGAGCTCCTCGAGGTGCATGGCTCTCGCCCGCGCCCGGCGGTATGCGAGCGCAAGGAGGACGACCACCAGGGCTGCGGCGACGAGCGCGCCGGCGAGGATCCAGGCGACCGTGGGCACGCGGCCATGGTAGTGGCCTGCGCGGCGACTTCGGCTAGCTGCGCAGGATGACGAGCGCGACGGCCAGGAGAACGATCGCGAGGGCGAGCAGCCGGAGCGCCTTCTCGGACGGGGCGATCAGCCGGGCCGCGTCGAGCTCCTCGACCCGGCCGTCGAGGCGCTCGATCTGTCCGTGGACCGCGCGCGTGCGGCGTCTCACGTCGCGCACCGGGGTCGAGAGCACACGCTGGGCGAGCGAGAGGCAGACGGCGAACCCCGCAGCGAGGATGGCCGTCGCATCCAGCCCGCCGGCGACCGCGGCGTAGCCGCAGAGCAGGGGGAATCCGCCCCAGGCGAGGCCGAACCAGAGATCGGTGTGGAACCGGCCCCCGAAGAGCTCGAGGTTGTAGGCCACGAGCAGGAAGACCCCGACCGGGACGAGCAGTGTCAGCCACGGGCGGAAGGGCACGAGCACGACGAGACCGATCGCGCACGCGCCGGCGGTCGAGGCGACGGCGAGAGCGATGAGGACGTCGCGCGGGATGCGGGTGCGCAGCGGCCGGCCGTTGAGCTCGTCGAGCGCGTGCGCCGCGATGCCGAGCGCGAGCGCGAACGCGGCCACCGTCGCCCCCAGCCGTCCCCACGCGACGCCCGAGGCGAGGCAGCCGCCGATGACGACGTACGAGAGGTGCCACGCCGTGTAGGGGACGTGGAGCAGCGTGACGTAGTCGCGCCAGCCGCCCGACGCCAGCGCGTACCAGGCGGGCCGCTCCTCCCGGGCCTCCGTGCCCGCCTCGGTCATCTTTTCGTGCCCCACATGACGACCGCCGCCCCGAGGCTCAGCCTGCGCGCCTGGACGTCGCGCAGGCCGGCGGCGGCCCAGAGCTCGAGCTGAAGCTCGAGCGGGTAGCGCTCCCAGAAGCTGCGGATCGAGCCGCCGAGGAAGTCCCCGACCTCTGCCCAGCCGCGCCCGGCCGCGCGGCCCGCGAGCGGCAGGAAGGCCTCGACGTAGACGTCCCAGAGCGGCCGCGCCGGCCCGCTCGGGATGCCGAACTCGAGCGCTGCCACACGCCCCCCGGGCTTCACGACGCGCGCGAGCTCCGCGAGCGTCGCCGCCGGATCGTCGACGTAACGCAGGAGGTAGGTGAACGTGAGGTGGTCGAAGGCGCCGTCGGGGAAGGGAAGCGACTCGGCCGAGGCCTCGACCAGCTCGACGCGTCCCTCGAAGCGCCGGTTCGCAACCTCGAGCATCTCGGCGCTCTGGTCGAGCGCGGTCACCCGGAAGCCGCGGCGGTGGAGCTCTGCGGCAACGAGCCCCGTCCCGGTGGCGACGTCGAGCACATGCCCTCCACGCGGGAGGCGGGAAACGAGAAAGCGTCTCCAGAGCGGGTCCTGGCCCAGCGAGAGGAGTGCGCCCACGCGGTCGTAGGTCGGTCCGAGCGGAGCGAAGAGCGTCCTCGCCTGTTGCCTCCGCTCCGACATGGCTCTCTATTCTCGCGCGGTGACGCTCGGGGACGACCTCGACCGGATCGCGGGCCTCGCCGCGGCCCAGGGCGACCCGGGCGATCGCGTGGCGGCCGTCCTGCCGACGGAGTCGGAGCCCGGGCAGCGCGTCTACCTGTGCGCCTTCGACGGCGCCGACGGCTTTCGTAGCTGGCTCGCGCTGGACGCCACGGGGTCGCCGGTCACGCGTCGGACCGAGTTGCGGGCCGCCGTCTCGATCGCCGCGCTCTGCGAGGTCGCGGCGGACGCCGCCGGCGGAGGCGACCTCGACGAGCTCGTCGCGCGCCTCGAGGAGCTGCGGGAGCGCGAGAGCCCGGAGGAGATCGCGGCCGCGATCGAGGCCGCGCGCGCGCTGCGCGAGGTACTCGGGGAACCACCCCAGCTCGCCTCGCCCGCGCGCCTGGACGAGATCGGGGCCGCGACGAGGCGGCTCGAGCAGGCGCTCGATCCCGTCGGCGGCTCTCCCCTCGCGACGACCTTGCAAACGTCGCAGGCATCGGTGTCCGAGCTCCAGCGGGAGATCGAGGCCGGCTACCGGGTGCCGCTCGACCAGTAACCTGAGCGCATGGAAGGCGGAGGCTTCTTCCCGTTCGGCGGCGATCCCGAGGAGCTGCTCGGGGCGCTCCGCGACTTCGCCGAGCGCCAGGCGGAGACCGTCCAGGACGCCCAGCGGGAGCAGTTCGCAACGTTGACGCTGAACACCGCCGTCGAGCTGACGGCGGCAGCGATGCAGCGGATGCAGGTCGAGGGCCCGTCCGACGCGCAGGCGCTCGCGCTGCGCGACGCGATGCGTGTGCTGTTCCCGGAGGCGGTCGCGCTCGTCTCCGCGGCCCGTCAGGGCTTCATGCGGCAGTCGTCCTAGCGTCGGGCCCGGTGACCGAGGGCTGGCGCGCCGACACCTACCCCGGCGCGATTCGCGCGGAGATCCCGCGCTACGACGAGGTCCAGGAGCGGGTGGTGGAGACGACGCGCGGGCTCGACGTGCGCCGCATCCTCGAGCTCGGCGTCGGCACAGGCGAGACCACGAGGCACCTCCTCGAAGCGCATCCCTCGGCGTCGCTCGTCGGCGTCGACGGCAGCGACGACATGCTCGCCGCCGCCCGCGCGGCGCTTCCGGCCGACCGCGTCGAGCTCCGGCTCGCACGGCTCGAGGAGCCGCTCCCGGACGAGAGCTTCGGCCTGGTCGTCTCCGTCCTCGCGATCCACCACCTGCCAGGCGGGCAGAAGGCCGAGCTCTTCGAGCGCATCGCCGGAGCGCTCGTCCCCGGAGGCCGATTCGTGCTCGGCGATGTCGTCGTGCCGGACCGAGCCGAGGACGCGACGATCGCGGTCGAGGAGGGCTTCGACCACCCCGAGCGTCTCGACGATCAGCTCGCCTGGCTCGCCGCGGCCGGGCTGCGATCGCAGGTCGCCTGGCGGTGGAAGGATCTCGCGGTCGTGCGGGCGGACGCTCAGCCCTCGGGCTGACCCGCCCCGAGCGATGCGAGCAGCGACCAGCCCCCGTCGACGACCAGCGTCTGGCCGCGGATCATCTCCGCCTCCGGCGAGCAGAGGAACGTGACGCAGCCTGCGACGTCCTCCGGCGTGACGCGGCGGCCGACCGGGTTCAGCTCCCCGAGCTCGAGCATCGCCTCCTTGCGCGGGAAGTAGTCGAGCGCCCCGGTCTCGACGATCCCGGCGGAGACGGCGTTCACGCGGATCCCCCGCGGCGCGAGCTCGACCGCGAGGTAGCGGACGAGGGCTTCGAGCGCGGCCTTCGAGACTCCTACGAGCGCATAGTCGTCGAGGACGCGGCTCGAGCCGAGGCTCGAGATGGCGACCACCGAGGCACCGGCCCGCATCGAGGGCGCCGCGGCGCGCGTCAGCGAGAGGAGCGCGCGCGAGTTCGCGGACAGCGTCCAGTCCCAGTGCTTGTCCTCCGTCTCGAGGGCCGGGCGGATCACTCCCGTCGCGGCCGAGTGGACCAGCACGTCGAGGGGGCCGAGGGCCGCGACCTCTTCCGCGACCCGTTCGGACGCGACGCTGCCCCGCACGAGGACCGGCTCCGCGCCGAGCTCGCGGAGCTCGCCGGACGTCTCCTCGGCCGCGCGGTCGCCGCGCAGGTAGCCGATCGCGACGCGCCGGGCGCCGAGCGTCGCGAAGCGGACCGCGATCGCCTTTCCGATCCCTCGCGAGCCTCCGGTGACGAGCACGGAGGCGCCGTCGAACGTCATGCCGAGCGCTTGGGAAGCGGATCGAACGCGGGTGCGGACGAGGGCACAGTGTCCCAGCCGATCCGACTGCGCGGCTCGACTGTTCCGTCCGCCGCGAAGGAGGACGCGTGTCCGAGCCGGTCGAGGAGCTCCATCTTCTCCTCCCCGTAGCGGCGTACCGGGTGCTCCTCGGGAAGGTCCTCGATCAGCTCCCAGACGCGGGCGCGGAGCTGGTATGCGAAGTGTGGCGTCGCCGGGCCGATGAGGACGTCGATGTCGTCGGTCGTCGGCTCGGTCATCGCGCGGAAGCCTACCGCCGCACCACCGACGCGACTCCCGTCAAAGACCCGCCTCGCGTGCGCGTGCGACGAGCAGGATCCCCGGCCCCGCGCTCGGCCCGAGCCCGACCCAGCGCGCGAGTCCCGAATGGGCCCGCCAGAGGACGGGGACGGCGACGAACGTCGAGACCACGCGCGCCTCGAGCCCTGCCTCCTCGAGCGCCTCTCGCCACTAGCTCGGCTCGTGCACGCTGAGGTGGGTCGGGTCCGCGGCCTCGGCGTCCCACCAGGGGATCCTCGGCCGTAGGTTTGGGTCGTCGCGATCAGTCTCCCGCCCGCGCCCAGGCGCGCCCCGAGGCTGCGCAGGGCGGCGACCGGATCCGGGAGATGCTCGAGGACCTCGAGGCAGGTGACGAGGTCGAAAGAGCCGGCGGATGGGACCGCAGGCAGCTCGCCGACGGCGAAGCGGGAGGCGGCTCCCGGATTCGCCTCGCGGGCCTGCTCGACCATGAAGCCGGAGACGTCGAAGCCGCACGCGTCGAAGCCGCGCGCAGCGAGCTCGTACACGATCGCGCCGTGGCCGCAGCCGGCGTCGAGCGAGCGTCCCGCGGGCGGCAGCTCCGGGCCGACGAGGCGAAAGAAGCCCTGGTACCAGCGGCGCACCCCCGCGAGTGCCGCCGCGTAGTCCGCGAACTTCCGGTAGTCGGAGCCCTCGGTCCAGTACGGGCGCTCGAAGCGCTCGCTCATCGGGCTTCGTCATCCCGAGCGGTGTTTCGCGAGCGCTCGACCGGTAGCGTCGCATGCGTGAGGCGCCCGTCGACGGTCGAGCTGATGCTCCTCACGACGGTCTTCCTCTGGGCGCTCAACCTGAGCGTCACGCGCTACATCCTCACCCACGGCCTCGAGCCGCTGTCGTATGCCACCGTCCGCTACGGGCTCGCCGCGGCGATCTTCGTGGGGATGGCGCTCGTGAGCGAGCGCTCGCTGCGCGTCCATCGGCGCGACCTGCCGCTCCTCGCGCTCGCCGCCGTCACCCTGTGGCTCAACCAGCTCTCGTTCGTCTTCGCCCTGAACTCGACGACGGCGGCCACGATCGGCCTCGTCCTGGGCGCCATCCCGATCTTCGCCGCGCTTTTCGGGCTCCTCCTCGGGACCGAACGGCCGACGGGCCGCTTCTGGGCTGCCGCGGCAATCTCCTTCGTCGGCGTCGCGCTCGTCGCGGCCGGCTCGAGCGGTCAGCACGAGGCGAGCCTGCGCGGGATCGTGCTCGGCCTCTGCACCGCTGCGACCTGGGCCGCCTACTCGGTCATCGTCGCGCCGCTCATGCGCACCTACTCGCCCACCCGCATGAGCGCCGTGGTCATCCCGACGACGTGGCTCCTGCTCGCGCTCAGCGGCCTCGGGGAGACGAGCGGTCAGGACTGGCACGTCGGCTGGGAGATCTGGCCGCTCCTCCTGCTCGCGACCATCGGCCCGCTCGTCCTCACGAATGTCCTCTGGTTCCGCTCGATCCACCGGATCGGCGCCAACCGCGCGACCCTGGCGGCGAACCTGCAGCCGTTCGTCGCCGCGCTGCTCGCGGTCGTCCTGCTCTCGGAGTCGATCGGCCCGCTGCAGCTGCTCGGCGGGCTGCTGATCGCGCTCGGCCTCGTCGTGGTGCGCCGCCGCCCACGGCCCTCGCCGCAGGCCGCCTAGAATCCGAGCGGTGCCCGACCACGACTTCATGCCGATCGACGGGTGGGACCATGTCGAGCTCTGGGTCGGGAACGCGAAGCAGGCCGCCTACTTCTACGAGCAGGCGCTCGGGTTCACGCGCACCGCCTACGCTGGCCCCGAGACGGGCGTCCGCGACCGGGCCTCGTACGTCCTCGAGCAGGGAGACATCCGCTTCGTCGTGACGAGCGGGCTGCGCGGCGACAGCGAGATCACCCAGTTCGCGTGCCGCCACGGGGACGGGGCGCGCGTCGTCGCGCTCCAGGTGCCGAGCGCGGCGGACGCGTACCGGGGGGCGGTGCAGCGGGGCGCCCGCGGCGTCGTCGAGCCGCACCGGGTCGAGGACGAATACGGCTCGCTCGAGCTCGCGACGATCGCGACCTACGGCGACGTCGTGCACACGTTCGTCAACCGCGGGGACTACGCCGGCCCCTTCGCGCCCGGGTACGTCTCCACCTCCCCGAACGGGCAGCAGGGCGGCGTCGGGCTCGTTGCGCTCGATCACGTGGTCGGCAACGTCGAGCTCGGCCGCATGGACGTGTGGGTGGAGTTCTACGAGCGCGTCTTCGGGATGACGAACATCGTCCACTTCGGGGACGACCAGATCCAGACCGAGTACTCGGCGCTCATGTCCAAGGTGATGGCGGACGGCAGCGGGAAGATCAAGTTCCCGATCAACGAGCCGGCCGAGGGCAAGCGGAAGAGCCAGATCGAGGAGTACCTCGAGTTCAACCACGGCCCGGGCGTGCAGCACATCGCCATGCAGAGCGACGACATCGTCGGCACGGTCGATGCGCTGAAGGAGCGCGGCGTCCTCTTCCTGGACACGCCGGACGCGTACTACGACGAGGTCGAGGGCCGCGTCGGCGAGATCGGCGAGGACTACGGCGACCTGAAGCGGCTGCGCATCCTCGCCGACCGGGACGAGGACGGCTACCTGCTGCAGATCTTCACGAAGACGGCGCAGGACCGGCCGACCGTCTTCTTCGAGGTCATCGAGCGCCACGGCGCGACGACGTTCGGGGAGGGCAACTTCAAGGCCCTCTTCGAGTCGATCGAGCGCGAGCAGGCGCTACGCGGAAACCTCTGACAGCTCGCCGAGAAGAGCCTCGGCCGTTCTGATGTTGCGCGTCGCGCGGACCGACCGGTAGAAGGCGAGGGCGGCCTCGAGCTGCTGCCGGGCCTCGTCCACTTGTCCCTCTCGCGCCAGCTTCTCGCCGGCGAGCCTCCGCGCATCGGCCGCCAGGAGCGCCGCGCCTCCGTCGTCGAAGAAGCCTGCGGCTCGATCGAAATCCTCGAGGACGAGTGCCCGAATCGCGCGCGTCAGCCTGTTCGGGGGTAGCGGCTCGAGGACCGACAGTAGGCGTTCGGCGTACCCGAGCCGCGCCGCGACGAACGCGAGGTCGATCAGCCGCCAGTCGGCCACGTTGCGCAGCTGCTCGACCAGCTCGGCCGCCAGCTCGCGCGCCCTGTCGTCGCGCCCCAGCTCGAGATAGACGCGTGCGGCCGCTCCCAGCGCGGGGATGCGTGTCTGCAGATCCTCCATCTCGTGCGAGCTCTCGAGAGCGCGCCGGATGTCGTCCAGTGCCCCGTCGACGTCGTCGCGAGCTAGCCGAGCCAGTGCGCGGTTGCGCATGAGTTGCATCTCACCGGCATGGATCTCGCGTCCGCCCTCGGCGACGATCGCGTCGGCCAGCCGGAGCCCTTCGTCCCAGGCTCCGGTCCAGATGAGGTTGGCGGCGAGAATCGCGCGGACATAGCTCGTGATCGAGAGCGCTCCGAGCTCCTCTCCGAGCTGAAACGCCTTCCGGAGGTATTCGCCCTGGCGGGTGAAGTCCCCGAGACTGGCGTACCGGACGGAGATGTTGTTCAGCGCCCGGATCGCCTCGGGCGAGCGCAGCCGCGTCGCCAGCTCGGCGGCCTCTTCGAGCTGCGCGAGCCCGCGCGGGTCTCCGAGGGCGTCGCGTGAGACTCCGATGGTGTCCAGCGCGTGGGCCCGCGTCTCGTCGAGGCCGAGATGCTCGGACATCGCGAGGGCCTCCTCGCCGATCCGAATCGCATCCTCGAATTCGTCTGCGAGCATGCGGTAGCGCGCGATCTGGCTCAAGACGAACGCCTTCGCCGCCGAGTCGGGAAGCTCCGCGATCTCCGCGGCAGCGCGCTCGAGGTGGAAGTCGCAGCGCGGACGGTTGCCCCGATACCACCAGACCTCGGCGAGCAGAGCGTCCGCCTCCGCCGCCTGCTCGGCGCGGCCCACGAGGAGCAATGCGTCTCGCGCCTCCTCGAGCGACTCCCCCCGCAGCTCGTCGGCGCCGAGATGCCGTGCGCGCGCGAGGCTGAACAGCAGCTCCGCCCGCTCCGGATCGTCCTGGGGCCAGAGCTCGACGGCGAGAGCGTAATACCGCGTTGCAGCCGGGAAAGCTTTGAGAGAGAAGGCGCGATCCCCGGCCTCGCGCAGCGCGACTCGGCCACGCTCGGCCACCGGTCGAGCGTCCTGCCCGGCCGCGCGCGAATAGTGGAGTGCCGCCGCGTAATGATGCGCGAGCAGCTCCGCGTGGTCCTCCGGGCGGCCCAGCGAGTCGATCCAGTGGGCGGCGGCGAGGTGCTTGGCCGCGCGCTCCGCCTTCGGGATCTGGTCGTACGCGACGTCGCGGACGAGCACGTGGCGGAAGACGTACTCGGCCTCTCCGGCGACCGAGCTTCTGCGTTCGCGCGTGACGAACTCCTTGCGCTCGAGGGAGTGCAGCCGCTCTTCGACCGTCCACCGCTCGCGGCCGAGCGCGCCGAGCCAGAAGACCCGGCCCATCACCGCCGCTTCCTGCAGCAGCTCCTTCTCCTCCTGCGGCAGCGTGTCGAGGCGCGCGGCGATGATGCCCTGGACCGTCTCGGGCAGCTCGACGCCGTTCGGCCTCGCTGCCAGCAGCCGCGTGAACTCCTCCGCGTACAGCGGGTTGCCGCTCGAGCGCTCGACGAGTCTCGCCCGTACATCCGTGCCGAGCGCGACGTCTGCGAGCAGCGAATCGACGAGCTCGGTCGTCTCGTCCTCGTCGAGCGCCGAGAGCAGAATCGTGGTCGAGTTGACCTTGCCTCCGCCCCAGGTGGGCCGGCGCGAAAGAAGCTCCGGACGGGCGGTGCAGAGCGCGAGCAGCGGGACGCCTCGTGCCCAGTCGAGGAGGTAGTCCACGAAGTCGAGCAGGGCGTCGTCCGCCCAGTGCAGGTCCTCGAAGACGAGGACGAGCGGGCGCACCTCGGCGAGGGCTTCGAGGAATCTCCGCCACGCCGCGAAGGACTGGCCGGCAGTCTCTCCTGCTCCGGCAGACTCCGTCTCGAGCCCGGCCAGCGGGCGCAGGTGCCGCTCGACCCAGTCCGCATCCGACGCGTCGGGCACGAGCTCGCGCACGGACCGCATGAGCTTCTCTCCCGCGTGCTCCCGTGGATCGGACTCGAGGATCCCGGCCTGTGCCTTCACCATCTCGGCGAGCGCCCAAAAGGTGACGCCGTCGCCGTACGGGAGTGAACGCCCGTGGCGCCAGTAGACGAGCTCCTTCCCCGCATCGACTCTGCGGAAGAGCTCGAAGACCAGGCGGCTCTTCCCGATGCCCGGCACGCCTACGAGCGTCATGAGCTGCGGCCGCCGCTCTCGCAGTGCGCGTGCGAGCGTCTCGTCGAGCAATGCGACCTCCCGCTCCCGGCCGACGAACGATGTGCTCGAGAGCCGCTCGACGCCGACGCGCGAGCGCGCGCGCACCGCCTTCCAGACGGGCACGGGCCGCGACTTGCCCTTCGCCGACACCGGCTCGGCCGCCTCGTACTCGATGACGCGCTCGGTCGCGCGGAAGGTGGTCTCGTCGACGAGGATCTCGCCGCGCGGCGCTCCCGCCTGAACCCGCGCCGCGGTGTTGACCACGTCGCCCGCCGCGAGCCCCTCGCCCGCGTCCGGACGGGCGTCGAGGGTGATGAGCGCCTCCCCGGTCGTGATCCCGATCCGGATGTCGTGCTCCTCCTCTCCGAGGCGGTCGCGGATCGCGAGGGCCGAGCGCACCGCGCGCTCCGGGTCGTCCTCGTGTGCGACCGGAGCCCCGAACACGGCCATCACCGCGTCGCCGATGAACTTCTCGACGGTGCCGCCGAAGCGCTCGAGGTCCGTTCGCACGCGCGCGTGATACGGCTGCAGGAGACGTCGCACCTCCTCCGGGTCCATGCTCTCCGCGCGCGCGGTGAAGCCGACGAGGTCGCAGAAGAGGCAGGTGACGACCTTGCGCTCCTCGCGCGCGTGCTCCGGGGTTTCGAGGGCGGTTCCGCAGCCCGAGCAGAACAGGGCGTCTGCTTCGTTTCTCCGCCCGCAGCTCGGGCAGACCTTCACGAGCGGGAGGATAAGGGCGTCGGCGCGCTCTAGCCTTCCGCCATGTCGCCGCAGCGCCGCACCGCGCTCGTCTCGGTCGGGGCCGCCTGTGTCCTCATCGCCGTCAAGCTCGTCGCCGGGCTCGGCAGCGGCAGCCTGGCGCTGCTCGCCGAGGCCGCGCACTCAGGGACCGACCTCGCCGCCGCGCTGCTGACCTTCTTCGCCGTCTCGGTGGCCGTCAAGCCGGCGGACCCGGGCCATCCCTTCGGGCACGCGAAGGCGCAGAATCTCGCCGCGCTCGGCGAGGCGGCGTTCCTCATCGCGATAAGCATCGTCATCGCGGGAGCCTCGGTCGCGCGTCTCGTGGGCGCCGTGTCCTTCACGGTCGACCCGACGGCGTGGACCTTCGTCGCGGTCGGGTTCGTGCTCGCGATCGACTGCTCCCGCACGCTCGTCTCGCTCCGCGCGGGGCGCCGCTACCGGAGCGACGCGCTCCTCGCGAGCTCGCTGCACTTCGGAAGCGACCTCGCGGGGACGCTCGCGGTACTCGCCGGCCTCGTCGCGGCCGCCTTCGGCTTCCCCAAGGGCGACGCGCTCGCCGCGCTCTTCGTCGCGGTGCTCGTCGTGCTCGCGGCGCTCGGGCTCCTGCGCCGGAACGTGCACGTGCTCATGGACGAGACGCCGGCGGATGCCGAGCGGGCTGCGCGCGCCGCCATCGCGTCCGTCGTCCCGCCGGTCGAGCTGCGGCGTCTTCGAGTCCGCCAGGCAGGCGGCGCGCACTACGTCGACGTCGTCATCGCGATCGCGCCGGGCGCCGCCGTGGGCCAGGGCCACGCCGCGGCCGACCGCGTCGAGGAGGCGGTGCGGCGCGTCCTGCCCGAGGCCGACGTGGTGGTGCACGTCGAGCCCCGCGCCGCTGCCGGGATCCGGGAGCGCGCGCTCGCGGCAGCGCTCGAGGTCCCCCAGGTCCGCGAGATCCACAACCTCGCCGTGCTCGAGGTGGACGGCCGCAGAGAGGTGTCCCTCCACCTGAAGCTCCCGGGCGAGCTCAGCCTCGACCGCGCCCACGCCATCGCCGAACGCGTCGAGCGCGAGATCGCCTCTGCCGTCCCCGAGGCGGACGTCGTTCGCACCCACCTGGAGCCGCTCACGGAGACCGCGGCGGGCCAGGAGGTGGAGGTGGACGAGGGCGCCGTCGAGGAGGCGGTGCGCCAGGAGACGGGGGCCCGGCCGCGCGAGCTCCGCTTCGTGCGTACCGACGATGGCATCGTCGCCTTCCTCACCGTCGCGCTCGGAGGGCGCGGCTCGCTCGCGGATGCGCACGAGCGTGCGAGCGCGCTCGAGGAGCGGGTACGGAGCGCCGTGCCGGACATCGCGGACGTCGTCGTCCACACCGAGCCGTGAGGCTCTGCATGTTCCATCCCCTGGAGCAGCCGCTGGAGCGAGGCTGGGTCGGGCGGCTCGACGGCGACCGGGTGATCCAGCTCGCGGCGCAGACCCTCGAGTCCTTCTTCACGGGCGGCGGAACGGCTCGCGAGCACGCCGTCTACCCGCTCGAGGCCGTTCGGCTCCTCGCGCCCGTGCTCCACCCGCCGTCGATTCGCGTCTTCGACGACCAGGCGAGGTTCGAGTTCGCGAATCCCGCGGCGATCGTCGGGCCCGGCGCGCGGATCCCGGCACACGGCGACTCCGTCGCCCTGCTCCCCCGGGTGGCAGCAGTCATCGGGCTCGACAGGCGAATCGCCGGTTTCACCGGCTTCGCCGACTGGCGCCGCGGGCCGGCTTCTCCGCCGAAGGATCGCGACTTCGCGCTTGCGCTCGGCCCGACCGTGGTGACGCCGGACGAGCTCCCGCGCGAGCCCGAGCTCGCCGTGCACGTGGACGGCGACGATCGTCG
>Ga0066903_100002301_pt1 | contig 14812 bp, 10 predicted proteins | sample PanSoiMetaGPlot1_FD_67491 | JGI IMG/M metagenome (GOLD analysis project Ga0066903, IMG submission 67491) | Tropical forest soil microbial communities from Panama analyzed to predict greenhouse gas emissions - Panama Soil - Plot 1 (version 2) | ecosystem: Environmental > Terrestrial > Soil >...
ACGAACACGATGGCGTCGGCGCCGGCGATCAGCGATTGCAGGCGCCGCCACCATTCCTCGCCCGGCAGCGTATCGTCGACATCGCGCAGCACCTCGATGCCGCGGGCTTCGAGCTCCTGGCAGAGCGAGATCGCGAACGTTGCGTCCGCGCGCGAATAGGAGATGAATGCCCTAGCCTTGGCGACGATCGACTGGTCCGGTTTTGGCGCGGCCTCGCCCGGCAAAGGCGCGAATTGCCCGACGTGCTCATCGCTTTCGACGCGCATCCAACCCTCATGGCTTAGCCCCGCCAGGGGGGCCTACCATAGTACGCTTGTGTGAAGCGGTCGATGTTTTGGCGGCCGGATGAGCAAATCTTAACGCGCACTCTCCTCATGGCGCGGCCGACCAACCCCAGCTACATTCTCGGCGTCGGCAAGCGAAATTGTGCGTCCCCGTCCAGCCAAGAGGGTGAGTACGATGACCATGTCCCGGCGCAACGTCCTTCCAGTCCTGACCGTCGCGGCCACGGTGCCGCTGCTGCTGCCGCTGGTCGCAGAAGCCAAATGGAACGAATACCACAGCGACAATCTCGGCTTCCGCGTCGAGCTGCCGGGCGGGCTAATGCTGTTGGAGCTAACGCTGTTGGAATTGACCGCGATCCAGGAACTGAAAGTCGAGAGCGGCGGGCCTGCTATGCTCGAGGATCTGAACGAGAAGAAAGATCTCCTGATCCGCATTTCCGCCGTCTATGACGACCAAGAGCCGATCCAGATGGCTGTCTTTCGTGTCGAATATAAGAAGCCGGTCTCGCCGGAGGAGGAGTTCGCGACCCTGCGTCAGAACTTGCGCAAGCGCGGCCTTCCGCCGCCGCGTGAGGCCGCGCTGACGATCTACGGCTTTCCGCCGCGCGAATTCGCCTGCGAAGCGGACGACGACAAAAACCTCATCCATCGGCGGATCGTCATGGGCCGGCTCACGTTCCGCGTCGGCGTCTCCGGCAAACGCGAGATCCACGACAGCCCGATCACGCGCCGCTTCTTCGATTCGTTCAAGCTCTTGCGCAGCGCGTCGTAGGCGCGGCGTGTCAGCACGAGCGCGAAGGCTCCCGCGGTCAGGTGCGTGGAAAAGCGGCCGCGCTCGTGGTGCGCCGCTGATCCCGGCGACACGGCTTGGCGGATGACCGAAACGCGATCCGCGCTCACCACCCCATGGCGCCGCCGATCGGGCCGACCTACATTCACAGCGTCGGCAAGCGAAAACGTGCGTCCCCCGTCCGGCCAAGAGGGTGAGTGCGATGACCGTGTCGCGGGGCAGAATTCGTCTGCGGAGCGGACAACAACATCAATCTGATCTGGTGGCGGAGCGTCATGGGCCGGTTCACGCTCGCTGTCGGCAGCGCCCGTGACAAGAAAGGATGACAAGAGTGGATCAGGGCCGGTCCAATCGGCGGGGCATGGCGGTTGCGATTGCCGCGCTCGGCCTGCTGGCGACGAGCCTCGTCGCGGCGGCGCAGGATCAGAGCGCGGCGACCGTGAAGGACGTGATCCTTGCGCGCAAGACCCTGATGAACTCGATCAACGACGGCATGGATCGGATCGGCGAGATGACCGCGTTGCAAACATTCGATCCGCGCAAGGCGGGCCGGCACGCCGCCGACATCGCGGCGATGCTGACGGCGTTTCCGCATCTGTTTCCGCCCGGCTCCAACCAATGGAAGGAGGACGGCGATTTCGACCCGGCGACCGACACCATTGCCTCGCCGGACATCTGGACGAGCTTTGCCGACTTCTACCGCCGCGCGACCGCCGCCGCGCAGACCGCGTCTGAACTGAGCCGCGCCAACCGGGAAGACGAGGTCAGGCGTCTCCACCGCGCGCTCTGGGTCGCCTGCGACACTTGCCATGCGCTCTATATCAAGGAATAGAAACGCCCCAGTCTGGGAGAGCGAAGACGATGACAATGCGTGCGTGCCGCTTGGCGTTCGCGGCCGGTGCGGTGATTTCCGTCGCTTTGACAGGACACGTGGCGAGGCTCGCGCAGGCCCAGCCGGCCTTGGAGGCGCAGATTGCCGATTTCAAGGCCGCGACCGCCGCACTGGTCGCCGCCGGGCTGCCGGCGCTCGAGGCGCTGTCGCCGCAAAAACGCCTGGCCGTGCCGCCGGTCGTATGGGCGGCACCGGGCGCTCTGACCGAGTTCAAGGACTGCGAGGCCTGTCCGCAGATGGTGCTGATCCCGGCCGGCGAGTTCACCATGGGCTCTCCACCCTCCGAGCAGCAGGCCGAGGCCCAGCATCGCGTCACCATCGCGACGCCGTTTGCCATCGGCAAGTTCGAGGTCACCTTCGACGAGTGGGAGGCCTGCGTCGCCGACGGCGGTTGCGGCGGCTACCGGCCTGGTGACGAAGGTTTTGGACGCGGCCGGCGGCCGGTGATCAACGTCTCCTGGGACGACGCTGCGGCCTATGCGGACTGGCTCAGCCGCAAGACCGGCAAGCGCTATCGGCTCATCGCCGAAGCGGAATGGGAATACGCAGCGCGCGCGCACACCACGACGATGTTCTTCTTCGGCGACACCATATCTCCGCGTGACGCGAACTACGACGGCAGCAGCGACGGCTCGGGGCCCTCCGAGGTCAATCGGCAGACCCCGCTGCCGGTCGGCAGCTTTGCATCCAACGCGTTCGGGCTGCACGACATGCACGGCAACGTCGCCGAATGGGTGGCGGACTGCTGGCACCCGGAATACACCGCGCGCGCTCCAGCCGACGGCTCGGCCTGGCTCGAGGGCAACTGCAATGGCCGCGTGGTGCGCGGCGGCTCGTGGGGCGATTCGCAAGAAGAGCTTCGTTCGGCCGGCCGCACCGGCGGCTACAAGGAAGATCAGTTCGACACTACCGGCTTCCGCATCGCGCGAACGCTTTGAGCGTCACACTGCGGTAAGGCGCACCATTATAGAGTCGTGACGAAGCATTGCGCCGCAATGGCGGATGCCTATCTGTCCGGGGCCCACAAGCACGAGGAGACGGTCCAATGAACCTGTCCCGGCGCCGTGTCATTCCGCTTATTGCTGCCGCAGCGTCCGTTTCGCCCGTTTTCATGGCGTGCGCGCAAGGCGACGTGTGGCGGGAATACCGCCGGGATGATCTGGGCTTCCGGGTTGAGATGCCGGGAGAGCCCGACGTCGATGAAACCGAGGACGAGGCCAAGGATATCGTGCTCCGGTCGCTCGATGCCCAGGTGGATTACGAAAAGATCATCTTTGGCGTCCACCACACCGAATACAAGAACGTCGTTTCGGCCGACGAGGAATTTGGGCTCCTTCGCAAGGGAATGGCAACCGGCGGCTTTGCCGTCACCCGCGAAGCTGCGTTGACGATCGATGGCGTCTCGGCACGCGAATTCGTCTCCGACTCGGACACGATCAATATCGTTCATCGGCTGGTCGTCAGGGACCGGTTCACGATCGGGGTCGCCGTTGCCGGCGAACGCGAGATCCACGACAGTCCGCTGACGCGCCGCTTCTTCGATTCGTTCAAGCTCTTGCGCAACGCGCGCTGAGCCGGCGCGGGCGCCGGGCGTTGTGCGGCGTGTCATGCCGCGCACTCATTATCGAAGCAGTGCATTTGCGGGCTGAGGGAGCCTAGCCGAACACCTCCGATCACTGCGTCATTTACCAAATGATAAGGCTAGCGTCGCGAACGAAGCGAAATGTGCTATGATGATTTTCATGCGGCGGATCGCTGGGTGGCTGGAGGGGCCCTAACGAGTTAGAGTCCGCACTTCAATGTCCTGCTGAATTACTCTCTTGCTCAGGCAGGAGACGAGCGCCCGGTCGCATCCGGGCGCTCGACCATCTGGGCGGCCAACCACACTGTCGCTTCCCTGGTCATGCCGTCGCCGCGCCGCGGTGCGGGCCTGACCGAGCTCGTCAGGGCGATCGAATACTCGCCGTGATGATCGACGCAGTTGAGGAAGCACGCGACCTACGCTGTGCTCTGCGCAGGCGTTATCCCTTCGCCGACCGACGAGGTGGCCGGAATCTGTTGGGAGCATGCTGACTTATTTGGCGGCGCCTATCTCCTGCTGGGATCGGTAGGTCAGCACGCCAGTGATCGTGGCGGCGCCAAGGATCGCCAACAGAAGGGCCGCCGCCATCAGGGCCATGATCATTTGCCGCTGCCGGTGACGCGCCGGCAGTTCACGACCGGCGTTGGCTGAAAGCTCCCCCGCGTTGAGCAGGATGTTGCTTTGCGTCAGCCGCTCCCTCGGGCTGGTCAAGAGCGGCGCGGTGTCTTCGACGTGAATGCGGATTTGGACAAATTCGCGACTGGCTTCCATGGCAGCCGCGTCAGGCGACCAACTGCCCAACAAGGCGTCCTGTGTCTGAAGCAGCGTCGCGTCGCACATCGGCGTCTCGAGATGGCGCTTGAGAGATCCATGATCTTGGGAAAGCTCCAGGACCGACCGCGCTGCTGTGTCGAGCGTGGTGGCTTCGGTTTCGGGGACACCGTCGAACGGTGAGCCCTTTTCGATGGCCCAGGCCAGTCGTGGGTCTAGGTACCCGCGGGTCTCGAGCCATCGCCGCAGCATGAGTTCGAGCAGTTCCTCGAATGCATCGATGCGGACGAAGGTGCGAATTGCAGCCATGAACTGGCCATGCGTTTGATAGCAGTCGCTCCAGAACGCATCGAGTGCATCGAGTTGGACCTGCGCTCTACGGTGGCGCTGAAAGCCGGTTGCGGGCTGCGGCGGATCGGCTGTCTTGCGGAAGACATAAACATCGGGCGCGCCATTGTGCTTGGCGCTCTCGAGCGCGGACAGGAGTTCATACGCCGTAACCGAGGGATACGGGCGACCGTCCGCCATGCACGGGAAGCTTTGTGGCAGCGAGGCGCCGAGCCCCGTCCACAAGATCGTCACCAGGATGTCGCAGGCCGCCGGATCCAGGATTGTCTGATCAGTCTTGCCTTCCTCTGAAAGCGTGACCTTGAACTTGACGTGCCCTGCGTATTGCCGGTTGAGTTTGGCGGCGACGGCTTGTGCCCGGCCGCGTTCAGACGCGACATCGCCGGGCGAGGAGATTGACATCCTTACGACGCGCACATCGCCTTCGACGCGCATCCAGCCCCTCAGGCTCGAGCCATCGTCGCCACAATAATCCAGGTAGTCGAGTAGGTCGAGGACATTGCCACCCCTTGAGTTCCGCGCGCAACATATTGCTTGCCGGCGGAGAAGTGCCGGGCGGCTATCAGGCTGGTCCGCGTCCCGCCGCTCATGTGGAGGCCACGCCGTGCTATGTCGGCATTCGAGCGATCTGCTCGTCGAATAGGCCGAGATCGTTCTTCCATTGCGCGTGGTCGGGCGCGAAAGCGACCAACTCAGCGATGATGGCTCGGCCCTTGTGCCATTCGATGAGCGCCTGCTCGGTGTCGCCGAGCCTTTCGTAGATCATGGCGAACTTGGAATGGCTGGCGGCGAGGTCGCGCCGCCACTCTGCATTGCTGCGGTCCGTGTCGGCGACGACGGCCATGATGGCAAAGCTATTATGGTAGGCCTTGAGCGCCTGATGCAGCTTGCCTTGCGCCCTCAGTACGTCGCCCACCTTGTTGAATGACACCGCAAGATCGCGCTGCCACAGCCTATCACGGGGATCGGAGGCGGCCAGGCGTTCTGCAATGACAAGGCTGTCGTCATGGGCTTCGAGCGCCTGATCCAGTTCACCCTGCGCCCTGAGCACGTCGCCAACCTTGTTGAATGACAGCCCAAGATCGCGCTGGAAGCCTGTATGGCTGGGATCGGTGGCGGCGAGGCGCTGACGGATCGCGAGACTATCGCGGTAGGCCCTGAGCCCTTCCTTGAACTTACCCTGCGCTACCAACATGTCGGCGGCCCTGTCGTACGATACTGAAAGTTCGCGACGCCGGACGGGATTGCTATCATCAGCCTGTACAAGTCTTTCCAGCATCGCCAGGGCACGCTGGTACAATGGATGAACTTGGTCGGGCGGCACCCTGCTTCGCAGGACGTCGCCGAGCCTGATCAGGAGCCTCCAGGTCGGTCCCGCAAGATTTGCGGCCTCCGCGTGATCGCAAACTTCGCGCACATGCGGCGCCAGCAAGTCGAGCGTGGATTTTACGCGCAGGTCATTAGGCTCGCCGCGGAATGCTGCATCGATCCAGCGGTGTGCTGACATGAGCGTCAAACATGCGGCCTCGCCGGTCAGCTTGCGCCTGGTGACGTCTTGCACCAGCTGATGGACAATGAAAGTGGGTGCATCGGGCGCCCGGGTGACCAGCGAGTACGTTTCAAGCTGCGCCAACGCCGCCCTTTGATCCGCGCGAGTCTCCGTTTCGCCGGATATGACCACATCGAGGAGCAGTTCCGGAATGGCCTCCTGGCCGAGCCACGCAAGCTTTTCGAGCAGGGTCCTCCCGGCAGGCCCCAACTGGTCGACCGAGGTCTGCCAGGTAACGGCGACACTCGCGGGATATTTCGTGACTCGGGGGTCGAACCACGCCGTGACCTCCTCGCGGTTGGCGTTCCAGTCGACGAGATACTGCGCGAAAGTCTGCCGGTGATGGTTGATATAGGCGCTGGCCTGTTCGAGCATCAGTGCAAGATGGCCGACCTGTCGTGCGAGCTTAGATGCCTGCGCCGGGTCGTGTTCTGCCTTGCGTCTGCCTTTCTCGGTTCGATCGAGGAGAAATGCGGCCGCCGCTCCGTCGGAGAGCACGCGGAGTTCGAGCTTCTCGACCAGGGGGCTCCATTTGGTCAGCCGGGTGGTGATCAGCACCTGCCCGCCCTTCAATTTGGCCACGAGATTTTCGACCTCGGTGGCGGCCTCCTCACTGTCGACATTGTCGATGATCAGGAACCAGTTCGGGTTGGCGCATAGCCAGCGCAGCGCGGCTTCGACTCGCTCCGTCTCCTTCTCGTTCTTCTGCTCCGGTAGGTCGAGCACCATCGGCCCGGTCAAAGCCGCCAGGTGACAGCGCAGATTCTCGGGCGTGTCCGCCACCACGAACAGCACCGCGCTGTAGTCCTCGTGGTGTTGCCAGGCATACTCTACGGCCAGCCGGGTCTTGCCGACGCCGCCAAGCCCATGGACCGCCTTGCTGACGACCGCCATCGCCGGTCGCGCTGTCGCCCGCGCGAGACTTCGACGCAACTCGACCATGAACTCGTCGCGCCCTTTGAACAGAGTGCCGATGCTCCCGTAGGGGAGGGCAATGGGCTTCGGGCGCTTGGGCGCGCCAATCGGAGCGTCCTGCTTTGGTCCCAATCGCTTGGCGATGCCGGCTTCGACCAGGAGATCATGTATGGACGAACGCCAGATGCCGTTACAGAGTTGATCGGCATTGCCGAAGGTGATGCCGGAATAGCGTTCGAGGTCCCGCAACCGCGCAAGGTGCGCCTGTTGCGCCGCCTGCATCGCCGGGTCGATCCGATGCTTGGCGTCGCGCGTCGCCCCCGGCTCCGCCACTGCGATCACCAATCGTTTCCGGTGATAGACCGCGAGATAGGCTTCCCACTGCGTATAGGAGATCGGCGGCTCGTGGGTTTCGAGGGTGCGGCGGAGTGATGGGATGCAATCGGCGAAGTCGCCGTAGCGCGATTTGATGACGGCGGTCGAGGCGGGCTTTGCGGCCGCGCCGGTCATGTCGCCCACAAGGTGGATCACCGCGTCGCAACCTTTAATGTAAAGATCCAGCATGTCGAGCGTCTCGGTCCCGGTCGGGATGAAGTCCTCCTGAACATGGACCGTGACGTTGGGCCGCTGCAGCATGCGGCGCAGCGCATCGCGATAGCTGCGGAATTCGTCCGATACGGTCGATAGAAAGAGTTGGACCGGGCCCAGCATGCCCCCAAACCTATACGCGCAAACCAAGGCCGATAAGCGGCTTAACGAAAGTTTAGCTTGGCAGTTGGCTTGCGCGAACCGGATCTTGTCCGGGTCTCCGGTGCCCAAAGAGACTCGGGGCTGCGCAACAATGGCTACAGAGGTGTTGCTAACGCTTGGCGTGTCCTAAGGAATTCGGAAATCACTGTTCACATCGCCAAACGTTGCCTGACTTTTGGTAAGCATCACCCCAGGTTATACCCGTCCCGTCCGCTGAAGGGTGCTTTCATGAAGCGTAGTGGTGGTGGGGCGGGATGCGGCACCCACGGGTGCGGTTGGCAGCTGCATCCCCCGGGCCGATCCTGAAGCAACCCGGTCGGCTACTGCCCGGGCCGGCCTAGGTCCGGACACCCACGCGGTCGATGACCGCTTGGTGCCCAACAGCGGCGCCAAAGCGGACATCGCTCGAGGCCCCGAGTCGGTCCAACAGCGGAAGTGGCTGTTGGTTGTTTGATGCATAGGGTGATTGCACGAAGAAGCGGCCGCTATGTGAAGGTCAAGCTGGGGCTTTGACCAATAGGCCAGTCTCCACTTCAGAACTTGTCCCGAACGACGACTCAGTGCGTCATCAGAACGGGTGCCGGCATCCTGCTCAGCATGAGACGCGTCACGCCGCCGAAGACAAATTCACGGAAGCGCGAGCTTCCATATCCGCCCATCACGACCAGATTCGCGCGGAACAACTCGATCTGGCGCAGAACAGCTTGCGGCACGTCGCGCTCGCGTCGTTCGGCGAGTCCGGCATCAAGTCCATGCCTGCGGAGATGTTGAACAAGTGCAGTTCCCCGAAACTCGGCTCCTTTGGCAGCTTCTTCGACTGTGAACACCTCGATTGTGGCGCCGGGAGCGAGAAGGGGCGCTGCAGCTGCGACCGCGCGTGTGGCATGAATGCTGGCGTCCCAAGCGATCAGAACGCGCTCTAGCGAAAACGGGCGCTGAAAATCACGGGGAACTATGATGAGGGGTCTTCCAGACTGAAAGAGAGCAGATTCCAGAAATAGATCGCCGAAACGCTCCAGTTCACCAGTCTTGTGTTGGGTCAGAACTCCGAGGTCAGCTGTACGAAGTCGGTATGCGAAATCAGATGCGGCCAATTGGACGGGGCAACTTTCCTTTTCAAACGCATGCTCGACGCCTGCATTGCACGCTGCCTGTTCGAACCTGCCGCGAGCAGCCTCCACGGCCTGATCCGCCTCCGCCAGAACCTTCTGGGCGAGACCGGTCACGAACTCAGGATAGATGCTGAACGGCAGATCTGGAGTTAGCCCGTAGGCGACGGCGGTCACATGAGCTCGATATTTTGCCGCCAATGCAAGTGCAAAATCGCGAGCTGGATCTGGCTCGTCTCGGGTAGCGAGTCCGATGAGGATGTCCTTCACAGTCATGACACAAGGCCTGGTGGTCGGTTTCACGCATGCGAGTTGACGGATCATGTTCAAACGACATTGATAGGTCACCGACCTCGGCACGGCGTAAGAGAATCAAATCAGGATGGCGGTTTATTAAAATTTCGCACCGTTTGAGGTGGGGCGTCGATGTTGGGTGAATCTCACCAGAAGTTACCGATGTCCCGTCCACTGAGGGCCTTCATCAGGCGTCGTGAAAGTGGGGCGGGGTGCGGCACCGGCGGCTGTGGTTTGCAGCTGCGCCCCCGGGCGGACGGATCCCGGGGTTCACCCGGCGAGAGAGCCCCAAGGATAAGCACGCGATCACCAGCGTCGTGCTAATCCCTTTTTTTATTGAGCAGAGATTTGGCCGGCTGCGTTTGCGGACGCGGCTGGACAGGCGATTTCTTGGGGTCTCCCAGCTTTTGTGCGTTACTGGTCAGGGCCCTCTCGACCCATGTCTTCCCGCGCTGCAGCTTGCCGCCAACTCTTGGCTGGCCGTGCGACTGGTCACCCTGTCCGTTCCTGGCGACCGTCGCATGAGGAATTCCGGGCTTGGGGCGCGGCAACGGCATCGCCTTGCCCGCCGCAACCATGTCGAGCTCGCGAGGAAGCAGAATCACGAAGCGGCCCTGTTGTCGGATCCGACCCGCGATCCGGCCGGCGGCATCGCCAGCCCCCCAATAGATGTCCGCGCGGGCGGGACCGACAATCGCCGAGCCAGTATCCTGGGCGACCATGAGCCGACGGAATCCAGCATTGGGTTTGCCATCCGCGAGCGGCAGTTCGGCCTCGACAAAAAACGGCGTGCCATAGGCATGGGTCTTGTCGACGGCGATCGAGCGGCCTGGCGTCAGCCGCACTCCTTGCGCGCCTAGCGGTTCGTCCTCATTGTTCAGCCCAGTGATGCGGAAGAACACGAGCAACCTGTTGGTCCCCCGCACCTGCTTGGCCTGATCGGGATTGGCCTGCATCCAGCGCCTGATGCGGTCGGTCGACATCTCGTCGCGTTTGAGGAGATGGCGCTCAATCATGATGCGCCCGATCGAGGTGTAGTTGTAGCCGTTGTGTGCATCGTAGGCGAGGCGAAGGAGGGTGCCATCCTCGAGCCGCACCCGTACTGATCCCTCGATTTCGATCGACATGGCCTCGAGCGGATCCCTGAGCCAGCAAATCTCCAGGTGTTGCCCGTCGAGCGCGCCGTTCTCGATCGCAAGGCGGTCGTAGTACGGCACGACCTGCTTGTTCCCGTTGAGCCGGCCCACCGCAGCACGGTTCGGGATACTCGCGGCTGCAGGCTTCTTGCCATTCACCAGGATATCGCGCGGGCGGCGGTAGAGCGGCCAGTGGAATTCGGGAGTGGGAAAGCGCGAACCGTCGACGATCGGTTCGTAGTAACCAGTGAGGAGCCCGGTTGATTTGCCCAGCTTGGCGATCCGCACCGGTCGGAAATTCTCCTCGAAGAACTTCCGCGCCTCAGCCGCGTTGGCAATCTTCGTAGCCAATGCGCGCCGGCAGGCGTGCAAGAGACCCTCGTAGATGGGCCTTGGGTCGCCGGGTCGCCCGATGTTGAGAAACGGCTTGCAGCTTGCGAGAAAGGTCGCGAAGGCCATGACGTGATCATCGGCCGGCCAGCCTTCGAGATCGGCCCATTCGACCGGCTCAAGCTGAGTGTCGGGAATGTTCAGCGGATCGATACCGGCGCCTTGCGCGACACAGCCAGCCCCCAGCAGCCAGGCCATTGCAACAACAATCACACGCGGCCGGGACATGCGCACCCCAAGGCTGTCGACTCGCATCTGAACTGCGGGCACGTGACGCCCTGATGCTTGCGCAAGTGTGGGCTTAACGAGAGCCAGAACCTAAACGGCCGATCCTATGGATTTGTTTCGTCGCCGGGGTGCAATTGAAGCGAATGAGTTGTCGTCCGACAAACTTGCCGAAACGTAATGGCGGGATGCGATAACCGTCCAATAAGCATACGCGGCGGTATCAACGGATGGAGTTGCCGCGCTTGATCCGTAAGCCGCCGCAGGCGGGCTACCTGATCACTGGGGAATCGATTGCTCCATCGAGGCCGGCTGGGCGCGCGGTTCGACGCTCACGGCGCGGTGCAGGTTGGGCTCGACGGTCGCGATGCTGGCGCCGAAGCGCGCGCGATAGACCTGTAGGTTCTCCATGACGCGCTGGACGTAGTTGCGCGTCTCGGCGATTGGGATGCGTTCGACCCAGTCGACTGCGTCGACCTTGGGATCGCGCGGGTCACCATGCTGCGCCACCCATTGCTGGACTCGGCCGCGGCCGGCATTGTATCCGGCGAACGTCATGACATAGGAGCCGCGGTAGTCCTTGAGCAGGCCGGCAATCTCGGCGGCGCCCATCTGCATGTTGTAGACCGGGTCGGACACCATCCGTTTCCAGTCGTAGACGGCGCCAAACCGCTTGGCGGTGTCGCGTCCCGCTTGCGGGGTCACCTGCATCAGGCCGACGGCGTTGGCCGACGACTTGTCGCGCTGGTCGAAGGCGCTCTCGGTGCGGACGATCGAAAAGGTGATACAGCGATCAACCTGGGGACCGATCGCGTTGTAGGGCGGCACGCCGATATCGGGAAAGGCGTACAGGTCCATTGCCAGGCCGCGCGCAAGCGCCGTCTTGCCGATGAGCAGCATCGCCTGGGCGTCATTGTAGCGCGCGGTAAGCTCGCCAAGCGCCGCGAGCGCGGCGGCGTCGGCGCTTTGTTCCGCGAGATCGCCCACAAACGACATGGCGAGGTCGCGCTCGCCGATCGCATAGAGAATGTCCGCGGCGTGCAGCAGCTCGCGCGAAACGTCGTGCACCGGTTCTGGCGGAGGCGGGCGCAACGCGACCTCGTCGAGGCCGAGCCGGGCGCGTGCCAGCTGGCCATAATAGGCGGTCGGATGGCGGGCGGCGGCCTCGTACTGCACGCGCATCTCATCGAATTGACCGGCCGCCTCGGTGGCGCGGCCGCGCCAGTAGGCGGCACGCGCTCGGACAATTGGATCAGCCGAGCCTTCGTCGACACGGGCAAAATGCTCAATCGCGGTGGCCGGATCGACGAGGAAGCGCAGTGCGATCCAGCCGGCCATGAAATGGAATTCGGCGCGGTAGTAGGGATTGGCCGGGGATGCGGCCTCGCGCACGACCCGATAGGCGGTCTCCGGTTTGTCGAGATCGATCAGCCTGCGGGCCAGCACGCGACGCTCGCGCCACCATTCGTCGGTGTCCTGGCGCTCCAGATCCTCGCGCGGCGCCGCGAGCACCAGGTCGGCCGCGCCCGTGACGTTGTCGCGCCGCAGTAGCCAATGCAGGCGGCACAGCACGTAGCCCAAATCCCGGCGTGCCTCGCCGGGAACGGCGTCGAGCAGGGCTCCGGCCTTCTTGGAGTTCGCCTCGGCGGCGGTGCAAGCCTTGACGATCGCGACTTCGTTGCTGCCGAGGCGCTTGGCTGCGCGCATCGCCGCGCCGAAGTCCTTGGCGCCGATGCGCCGGTCCATGCGCGCCGTATGATCGGCGCGGGTCAGCACGTCGCGGAACTCCTCGAGTGCTGCGGATTCTGTTTCAGCCGACAGGTCCGCCGACTGCCATGCCAGTCGAATTTCGCGCTCAGCGCTGGCGCGGTCACCTTCGCTCATCAGCGCCCGTGCGAGCGCGAGCCGGCCCATGGCGCTGTTCGGTTCCCTGTCAAGGAAGCGGCGTACCGTGGCGGCGTCGCGCCGCGCCTGCCATAGCCGCGCCTCCGCGCGGCGGCGCAGCGACGAGACGCTCGGCCAGTGGGGATTGGCGCGGATGAAGGCGTCATAGCGTTCGAATCCGGCTCCGCTCTCGGAGCGGCGCAGCAGCGCCCATTCGACGAGCTTCTGCGCCACCGGATCGCCAATCGATGTCGCAAGGGCGGTCGCTTCGCTGGATTTGCCCTGGCGCACGAATCCGATCGCCTGCTTTACCGCAGCGAAATCGGGCGGTAATGCCGGCGGCGCCGAATCGGCAACCGCCGGTCCGTCAGCCGGCGGACGCTCCCTCGGCAACGGAATGCGCTGCGCGTCTTCCTGGGCTCCGCCGCGACGTTGCGCCGCCCTGCGCTCCTTGTCCGACGTCGAGCCGTGCTTGTGGTGCTTCCCTTTGGCGGTCGTGCTCTTGTGCACCGACACATGCTTCGCTGCGGCGAGCGCACCAGCAGTGCCGAGCGCGACCGCGGCCGCGCCGAGCAGCCAAAGGAGAACCCATCGACGTGCTCGTGATGTCGCCCGCCGCCGCTGCCCGCGGGCATTCGCGTTCGCGCGGCGACTGAGAGCTGCAACAAACATTCGATCTAATCTCGGCCCCGAGGCGGGAATGATGTCAGTGCTCCCCTCGGCAATGTGCTGGGATGCAAATCTAACACGTCCGGTCGGGCTGATCACCATGTCCGGATCCCTCGATAGTCCTTTCAGCTTCGCGCCGTCGATGCTGCCGTGGCGGTTTTTCGTTACCGGCCGCAATGTGCGCAATAGTCGGGAACACGCCTGATAGGCGGCTCACGTTAAGAAGCCGCTAAGCGGAGGTCGAGGAGAATGTGTCCCTAAGCCCGAGGACGCAAATCCGTACACTTGGTTGACCTCGCTGGCACGGGGGATTTCTGACCATGATGCGCCACATTGTGAGCGCCCTAGCTGCAGCTGCGTTTGCATCTGCCGCCATGGCCCAGCAGCCAGATCCATTCGGAAGGCAGTTCGTGCCGAGTGGGCCCAATCGCGAGATTACCCGTGGCCTCGATGACCGCGTAGCATTTCTTGGGCAGAAGCTATTCTTCGATGCGCGTTTGTCTGGAACCACAACGACCGCCTGTGCCAGTTGTCACGATCCGGGCTACGCGTTCGCGGAACCGCGCCACGTCAGTATTTCCGACAGTGGCAAACTCGGGCGGCGCAATGCTCCCTCGGTGTTGGATGTGGGCTTTCTGCCCACGCTCATGTGGGATGGCCGATTTCGCACACTCGAACAGCAAGCCCTGAGTCCGTTCCAACGCGGGGAGATGGGTATCGGCGTCGATCAAGCGGTGAAGCGAGTGAGTTCAGATCCGCAATACGTGCATCTTTTTCGGGCCGCTCTGGACCGCCTGCCCACGGCAGACGGCGTGGCGCGCGCGCTGGCGGCGTTCCAGCGGACCTTGGTCTCGCCGGCGAGCCGCGTAGATCGATTCCTGGCGAACAATGAAGCGGCAATTTTGACGCCGTTGGAACAGCATGGATTCTATATCTTCACCCAGAGGGCGCCGTGCAGCACCTGCCATCAGCTGTTTCCGTTGCGACCCGATGGCACAGTGTACAGCCGACCATTATTGACGGACTTCCGGTTCCACAATCTGGGCGTTGGTTACAGCTTTGGCGGATTTGCCGATACGGGTCGCTACGCGCTTTCGCACCTCGACGCTGAATGGGGAGCATTCCGTACGCCGTCGTTGCGCAACAGTGCAAGGACACCCCCATACATGCATGACGGAAGCCTCGCCACGCTTGAAGATGTGGTGGAGTTTTACAGCGCTGGAG
>Ga0066903_100002302_pt1 | contig 14812 bp, 11 predicted proteins | sample PanSoiMetaGPlot1_FD_67491 | JGI IMG/M metagenome (GOLD analysis project Ga0066903, IMG submission 67491) | Tropical forest soil microbial communities from Panama analyzed to predict greenhouse gas emissions - Panama Soil - Plot 1 (version 2) | ecosystem: Environmental > Terrestrial > Soil >...
GCCGATCCGTTGCCACGCCAGCGTGAGGTAGCTCGCGCAGACCACGACGACAGCGAGAGCGAGAGCGGCGCCGATCCCGGTGCCGATGAGCATGATCGTTGCGTCCGAGATGGCAAGCACCTCGGGCGGGGAATCGAGGCCCAGCGCACCGCCGATGACGACAGCGAGCGGCGCGGAAACCAGTGCCGGCATTGGTCGTGCGAGCGCCACCAGCAATCCGGTGAGCGCAGTCGCGGCGAGCAGCACATCGAGCGCGGATGTCGGCCCGATCCCACCCACGATCGCGCCGAGCCCGGCCACCAAGGCGGCGACGAACAAGACGATCGCAGCGATCCGAGCGCGCAGGCGCTGCTGTGCGATCAGCAGGCCGAGCGCTAACAAGGCGATGGCATGGGCCGGCACCGCAAGCGGATGCAGCAAGCCGCCGAGCAGAGGGCTCATCTGAGCTCGCCCAGAAAACCGACGCCCGCAAGTGCGATCGCGCCGCCCGCGATCCGCACCGCCATGCGGCCGGCCGGCCAGCGTGTCAGCTGACCGAAGGCAATGCCCGTGAGGTGCAGCAATCCGGTCGCGACCACGAATCCGACCGAATAGGCGACGGCATCGGTGCCCGGCGGCAGCTCGGCGCCATGGGCGTAGCCGTGAAAGATCGCGAATGCGCCGACCAGCACGGCCGCGACCGGCAGCGGCGGCCGCGCCGCGAGCGCGACCATCATGCCGAGCACGATGGCGGAGAGCGCAATGCCGGTTTCCACCCCGGGCAACGGCACGCCGAGGATGCCGATGACGCCGCCCGCTGCCATCACCAAGGGAAAGACGATCGGCAGCACCCAGATTGCGGGCGCCCCGAGGAAGGCGCCCCACAGGCCGACCGCGACCATGGCGACCACGTGATCGGGCCCGAACAGCGGATGGGCGAAGCCGCCGACGAAGCCGCCGGTCATGCTGCCGGTGTGGGCGGAAGCCGGCGCGCAGGCGAGCACGAGCAGCAGGGGTGTCGTCGCTGCGACATGCCGTCGGTGATGTGTCGTCATCGATCGCGACGGTAGCATCGCAGAGATGGACGATCAGCCCGCCTTGCCGGGCGCCGGTGCACCCTTCGGCTCGGAGGCCGCCGGGCGGGCAATGAGCACCTCGCGATGCCAGGGATCGGCGCGCACATCGGGCGGCGCGAAGCCCGCGTTGATGATGGACTCTCGCCATACGTTGCGCGGGAAAAGCCCGATCTTGTGGCGGTCGTGAAACACCTCGACGCTGCCGTCGGCGACCCGCAGCATGATCGCAAAATCGAGGTCATGCGTGGTGGTGCCGGGCTTCGGCGGATGCTCCCACGCAATATAGCGCAGGCCGCGCGCGCTGCCGTCATTTGCGTCGTGCCCCCCGGTCTCGACCCGCGGCTCGAAGGTCTCGGCCACGCAGTCGGGCAGCACGATCAGCACGCCGCCGGGATCGAGATGCGCGCGCGCAGTCGCAAATGCCGCCACCAGATCCCGCGCCGTGGTCATGTACATGATGGCATCGTGGATCAGCACCGCCTCGAAGGTCTTGCCCAGGCGCAGGCTGCGCATGTCGGCTTCGACGTGCTCGGCATTCGGATTGAGCCGCCGGCTGATCTCGAGGATGCGCCCCGAGACGTCGGTCAGCGTCATCGGGACGTGTGGCAGGATGTGGAAGGCGACGTTGCCGCCGCCCGCGCCAAGCTCCAGGATGTGCTTCGGCTTGTGTCCGAGCGTCTCCTCGAACGCGTTCAGGATCCAGGCCGCCTCCTCGGCATAGTCGTCCGGCGGGGAGAACAGCGGCCACCAGGCCGCAAGACCGGCGTAGAGCCGCGGAGGAGGCGTGGTTGGTGTAACGGGCGTGGTGGCCATTGGGTCCCTCTGGGTCCCTCGCCGACGCGATGGGCCCGCTGTAGCAGCAAATTGTGGTGATTCGCGATTGCGCCTGAGGGCCATTCGCGCGCAAAGGTAAACAAGATTCACCAGGCCGGTGAGATCATGCAGATCACTGCTGCCGTCATTCAGGAGAAATCCGGTCCGTTCGTCATCGAGACGCTCGAGCTGACCGACCCTCGGCCGGACGAGCTGCTCGTACAGGTCGTCGCCAGCGGCATGTGCCAGACCGACCTGCACGCGCGCGACGGCTACTATCCGACCCGTTATCCCGCCGTCTACGGCCACGAAGGCGCGGGCGTTGTACGCGCCGTGGGCAGCGCGGTGCGCGGCTTTGCGCCGGGCGATCACGTGGTGATGTCGTATCCGTGGTGCGGCACCTGCCCGAACTGCCAGCGGCAGCTCAAGAACTATTGCCTGCACGCACGCGAGCTGAAAATGAGCGGCACCCGCGCCGACGGCTCGACGCTGCTCGCCAAGGAGGGCGCGCCGGTCTACAGCGCGTTCTTCCAGCAGTCGTCGTTCGGCAGCCATGCCATCGCCAACGAGCGCTTCGCGGTGAAGGTGCGCAACGACGCCCCGCTCGCTCTGCTGGGGCCATTGGCCTGCAGCGGGCAGACCGGCGCCGGCGCCGTGCTCAACGTCATGCGGCCCAAATCGGGCGACAGCTTTGCGGTGTTCGGGGTCGGAGCGGTCGGCCTGTCCGGCCTGATGGCGGCCAAGATCGCAGGCTGCGATCCCATCATCGCGGTCGACGTGCACGACCACCGCCTCGCGCTTGCACGCGCGCTCGGCGCGACGCACACGATCAACCACACCGGCCGCAGCGATGTGGTGGCGGAGGTCCGCAAGCTCACCGGCAATGGCGTGCGCTTCTCGCTGGAAACGTCCGCGCTGCCGTCGGTATTCCGCGAGGCGATCGAGGCGCTGATGCCGGCGGGGACCTGCGTGCTGCTGGGCAGTGCGCGTCGCGGCAACGAGGTCTCAGTCGAGATGCCGTTCCTGCAGGACGGCCGCGTCGTGCGCGGCGTGGTTCAGGGCGACAGCGTGCCCCAGGAGCTCATCCCTGCCCTCGTCGATTTCATCATGCAGGGACGGTTTCCGATCGAGCGCATGATCACGTTCTACGACCTCGCCGACATCAACCGCGCCGCAAACGAGTCCGCCGCAGGCACGACCATCAAGCCGGTCCTGCGGATGCCGCATTGAAAGTGAAATTCAGGCCGCCTTGGCCGGTTGCGCGAGCTCGACCAGGCTGCGCAGGATTGCCATCGTCCCGCGCAAGCGCTCTTCCGGCTCCTCCCAGTCGTCGAAGAACACGACCTTCATGTCGGGCCGCACGCGCGCGGCCGAGCCCTGCTGGCGGATGAACGCGACCAGCCGGTCCGGATTGGCGAAGGTGTTGTCGCGGAACGACACCACCGCGCCCTTCGGGCCGGTCTCGATCTTCTCGACATTGGCCTGCCGGCACAGCGCCTTGATGGCGACGATCTGCAGGAGATGCTCGACCTCCTGCGGCAACGGCCCGAAGCGGTCGACCAGCTCAGCGCCGAACGCCTCGATCTCACGCTCGTCCTCGATCTCGGCGAGCCGGCGGTAGAGCGCGAGCCGCACCGGCAGGTCGGCCACGTAATCCTCGGGGATCATCACCGGTGCGCCGATGGTGATCTGCGGCGACCACTTGTCGGCGACCGGCGCGGTGATGCCGGCCTTGAGGCTCGCCACCGCCTCCTCAAGCATTTGTTGATAGAGCTCGAAGCCGACCTCCTTGATGTGGCCGGACTGCTCCTCGCCCAGGAGGTTGCCGGCGCCGCGGATGTCGAGATCGTGCGAGGCGAGCTGGAAGCCGGCGCCCAGCGTGTCGAGCGACTGCAGCACCTTGAGGCGACGCTCGGCTTGCGGCGTGATCTTGCGCTCGGCCGGCAGGGTGAACAGCGAGTAGGCCCGCACCTTGGAGCGGCCGACGCGCCCGCGCAACTGATAGAGCTGGGACAGTCCGAAGCGGTCGGCGCGGTGCACGATCAGCGTGTTGGCGTTCGGAATATCGAGGCCCGACTCGACGATGGTGGTCGACAGCAGCATCTCGTACTTGCCGTCGTAGAATGCCGACATGATGTCCTCGAGCATGGTCGAAGCCATCTGGCCGTGGGCGACCGCGACCTTGACCTCCGGCACGTGCTTGTCGAGATACTCCTTGACGCCGCCGAGATCCTCGATGCGCGGGCAGACGTAGAACGCCTGGCCGCCGCGATAGCGCTCGCGCAGCAATGCCTCGCGCACGATCAGCGGATCGAACGGCGCCACGAAGGTGCGCACCGCCAGGCGATCGACCGGCGGCGAGGCGATGATCGAGAGGTCGCGCACCCCCGACATGGCGAGCTGCAGGGTGCGCGGGATCGGGGTCGCGGTGAGCGTGAGCACGTGGACCTCGGCGCGCAGCTGCTTGAGCCGCTCCTTGTGGTTGACGCCGAAATGCTGCTCCTCGTCGACGATGAGCAGCCCGAGATCTCTGAACTTGATCGCCTTGCCGAGCAGCGCATGGGTGCCGACGACGATGTCGATGGTGCCGTCGGCGATGCCTTTCTTCACCGCGGTGAGGTCCTTGCCCGAGACCAGGCGCGAGGCTTGCCCGATCTTCACGGGGAATCCGCGGAAGCGCTCGGTGAAGGTCTTGGTGTGCTGGCGCGCGAGCAGCGTGGTCGGCACCACGACCGCCACCTGCTTGCCGTTCATGGCGGCGATGAAGGCCGCGCGCAGCGCCACCTCGGTCTTGCCGAAGCCGACGTCGCCGCAGATCAGCCGGTCCATCGGCCGGCCGGACGACAGCTCGGAGAGCACGACGTCGATCGCGGCCTGCTGGTCCTCGGTCTCCTCGTAGGGGAAGCCGGCGCAGAACTCGTCGTAGGGGCCGTGCTCGACGGTGAGCCGCGGCGCCTCGCGCAACTGCCGCTCGGCCGCGATCTTGATCAGCTCGTTGGCGATCTCGCGGATGCGGCGCTTCATGCGCGCGCGGCGCGCCTGCCAGGCGCCGCCGCCCAGCCGATCGAGCTCGACGTTCGCCTCCTCGGCGCCATAGCGCGAGAGCAGGTCGATATTCTCGACCGGCAGGAACAGCTTGTCGCCGCCGGCATAGTGGATCTCGAGGCAATCGTGCGGCGCGCCCGCGGCCTCGATGGCGCGCAGTCCGACGAAGCGGCCGATGCCGTGATCGACATGCACGACCAAATCGCCAGCGGACAGGCTGGTGACCTCGGCGATGAAGTTATCGGCGCGCTTGGCAGCGCGGCGCGGCCGCACCAGGCGGTCGCCGAGGATGTCCTGCTCGCCGATGATCGCCGCCTCGGAGGTCTCGAAGCCGCTTTCGAGCCCGAGCACGGCGAGCGCAACCTGCGGCCTGGGCAGCGCCAGCGCCTCCTGCCACGACGCGACCGGCGCCAAGTTGGCGAGCGCGTGGTCGGCGAGCACATGGGTCATGCGCTCGCGTGCGCCCTCGCTCCATAGCGCCACGATGACGCGCTTACCGCTCGCCTGCAGTGCGGTGACATGCCTGGTCACGGCCTCGAACACGTTGCGGCCCGGCTCGGCGCGCTCGGCGGCGAAGTTGCGGCCCTGCTTGGTGGCGATGTCGATCACCGGCCCCTGCCCTTGTCCCTCGGGTACGGCGAACGGGGTGAGCCGCGCCAGCGACGTGGCGTCGAGCCGCGCGCGCCACTCGGCTTCCGCCAGATAGAGCCGATCAGGCGGCAGCGGCTTGTAGGGCGGACCCGGCGCACGCTCCGTCAGCACCTGCTGGCGCGCGTCGTAATAGTCCTTGATCTGGGCCAGGCGCTCGTGCCCGGCGTCCTCGGCCAGCGGCTCCAGCGCGACCGGCGAGCCGGGCACGTACTCGAACAGCGTATCGAGCCGGTCATGAAACAGCGGCAGCCAATGCTCCATGCCGGGATGCCGCCGCCCCTCGCTCACGGCGCTGTAGAGCAGGTCATCGGGCGTCGGCGCGCCAAAGGCTTCCACGTAGCCTAGGCGGAAGCGCTTGATGGTCTCGGTGGTGAGCTGGAACTCGGCGACCGGCACGAGATCGAGCGCGCGCAGCTGGTCGGTGGTGCGCTGGGTCTCGGGATCGAAGCTGCGGATGGTCTCGAGCGTGTCGCCGAAGAAATCGAACCGCACCGGCTCGGCCATGCCCGGCGCGTAGAGATCGATGATGCCGCCGCGCACCGCGTACTCGCCGGGCTCGCGCACGGTGGAGGAGCGGGTGAAGCCGTTGAGCTCGAGCCATCGCGTAATGCCGTCCATGGCGAGCACATTGCCGGGCGCGACCGACAGCGATTGCTTGGCGACGAAGTCGCGCGCGGGCAGGCGCTGGAGCGCGGCGTTGATGGTCGTGAGCAGCACCGACGGGCGGTCGCGGCCTTTGACATGCGCGAGGCGCGACAGCACGGTCATGCGCTGCGCGACAAAGCCGGCATGCGGAGACACCCGGTCGTAGGGCTGGCAATCCCAGGCCGGGAATTCCAGCACCGCCAGATCGGGCGCGAAGAAGTCGAGCGCGCGCTTGAGCGCCGCCATGCGGGGCCCGTCGCGACAGATGACCACGAGGCTCGTTGGCGGCGCATCGGCCCGCGCCGCGACTGCGCGGGCGAGATCGGCAACGACCAGACCCTCGGCACCATCGGCGACGTCGGCGAGCGTGAGCGGACGGCCCGGAGCCAGAAGCGCGGCGGGGCTGCGTTGGTCAGGCCTTGGCGCCATGCTCACCTCGCGCCGTGTCCCGCCGCCTTGGCCGCCGCCTGTGCGCCTTGGCCGCTGCGGTTGAAATCGCGCAGCCGGCGGAACAGCGCCGTATCGTGCTCGGGCGGCACCTCGTCCTCGCCAGTGACCCAGGCGAGCAGCTCGCGGTCGGGCACATCGAGCAGCCGCTCGAGCACGGCCAGGTCGTCGTCGGTGAGCCCGGCAATCGCGCTGTCCGCAAACCGTCCCATGACCAGATCCAATTCGCGCATGCCGCGGTGCCAGCACCTGAACAGGAGCTTGCGCCGGCGGGCATCCAGCCCCCCGCTCGCGGGTGTCGTGCCTGTCATTCGCTCCCTGCCATTCGTTTCCGTCATTCGTTCTCTGGGCGCCAACGGCAAAAGCCCGGACGGGCCGGGCGCCGGGTATATAGCGTCCCCAAGCGCAAATGTCAGTGGGCTCGGCCACCAACAATCCACATTGCAATCCGCATTGCCTATCCGCCGCGCAGGCGTAAGCATCGGCGATATTCGAAGTGTGGACCACTGAATGCGGCCAAACCTGCTCAATCCGTTGTTTGCGGCGCTTACGACGCTCTCCGGTATCGGGCCGCGCCTGGAGAAGCTGTTCCAGCGCCTGCTCGGCCGCGACGGAGCGCCCCGCGTGGTCGATCTCCTGTTCCACCTGCCGACCGGCGCGATCGACCGCCGGTCGCGGCCCAAGCTGCGCGACGTGGTACCCGACACCGTGGTGACGGTGGCGGTCACCGTCGACCGCCATCGGCCGCCGCCGCCCAACCGGCCGCGCGCGCCCTATCAGGTCTACACCAGCGACGAGACCGCCGACCTCATCCTCACGTTCTTCAGTGCGCGCCGCGACTATCTGCAGAAGCTGCTGCCGGTCGGCGCCAATTGCTACGTGTCGGGCAAGGTCGAGCTCTACGACCACATGCGCCAGATGGTGCATCCCGACCGCATCGTCGCGGAAGCCGATCTTGCCAAGCTGCCGCTGGTCGAGCCGGTCTATCCGCTGACCGAGGGGCTCAGCCTCAATGCGGTGCGCAAGGCTGCCGATGCCGCGCTCGCGCGCCTGCCCGACCTGCCCGAATGGCAGGAGCCGAGCTGGCTGGCGCGTGAGCGATTTCCGCCGTTCGCCGAGGCGCTGCGCACCTTGCACCGGCCCGCCGATCCAGCAGATATCGCGCCCGAGGGATTGGCCTGGACGCGGCTTGCCTATGACGAATTCCTCGCGGGCCAGCTCGCACTCGCGCTGGTGCGCGCGCATATGCGGCGACCTTCCGGCCGCGCGACGCCGGGCACCGGGCACCTGCGCAAGAAGCTGATCGAGGCGCTGCCCTACTCGCTCACCAAATCGCAGACGCAGGCCGTCGCCGACATCGTCGCCGACCTGGAGAAGCCCGAGCGCATGCTGCGGCTGCTGCAGGGCGACGTCGGCTCGGGCAAGACGGTCGTCGCCCTGCTCGCTGCCGCGGCGGTCATCGAAGGCGGCCGGCAGGCCGCGCTGATGGCGCCGACCGAAATCCTGGCGCGGCAGCACTTCAACACCATCATGCCGCTCGCCGCGGCTGCCGGCATCAATGTCGCGATCCTCACCGGCCGCGAGCGCGGCCGCGAGCGCAGCGACATCCTCGAGAAGCTCGCGTTAGGCGACGTCCACATGCTGATCGGCACGCACGCGCTGTTCCAGGAGGAAGTCGAATTCCGCGATCTTGCATTTGCCGTGGTCGACGAGCAGCATCGCTTCGGCGTGCACCAGCGGCTTGCGCTGGCACGCAAGGGCGAGGCGGTCGACGTGCTGGTGATGACCGCAACCCCGATTCCGCGCACGCTGGTGCTCACCTATTTCGGCGACATGGACGTGTCGGAGCTGCGCGAGAAGCCCGCCGGCCGGGCGCCGATCGACACCCGCACGGTGCCGCTCAACCGGCTCGACGAGGTGGTCGAGGCGGTCGGGCGTGCGCTGGCCGAGGGCCGGCGGGTCTATTGGGTGTGCCCGCTGATCGAGGAGTCCGAGAATTCCGACCTCGCCGCGGCGGAGGACCGCTTCGCCGCGCTCAAGCAGCACTTCGGCGCCATGGCCGATCTGGTGCACGGCCGCATGAAGGGCGCCGAGAAGGACCATGCGATGGAGCGTTTCGCCGCCGGCGAGACCCGCCTGCTGGTCGCGACCACCGTCATCGAGGTCGGGGTCGATGTGCCCGAGGCAACCGTCATTGTGATCGAGCATGCCGAGCGCTTCGGGCTCTCGCAGCTCCACCAGCTGCGCGGCCGCGTCGGGCGCGGCGCCAGCCACTCGACCGCCCTCCTGCTCTACCGCGCCCCGCTGGGCGAGACCGCGAAGGCGCGCCTCGCCATCATGCGCGAGACCGAGGACGGCTTCCGCATCGCCGAGGAGGACCTGGCGCTGCGCGGCGAAGGCGACGTGCTCGGCACGCGGCAGTCCGGCATGCCGGGCTTCCGCCTTGCGCGGGTCGAGGTGCACGGCAAGCTGATCGGGCCCGCGCGCGACGACGCCTCGCTAGTGCTGGCGCGCGATCCGACGCTCACGACCGAGCGCGGGCAGGCACTGCGCCACCTGCTCTATCTGTTCGAGCGCGACGAGGCGATAAGGCTCATTCGCGCGGGCTAGGTGAAGATCAGCGCTTCCCACGCAGCCAGTTTATCAGCCGTCCGCGTCCGCCACGCGAAACCTTCGCATCTCGTTTGTGCCGGTAGCTGCGCGCCGCGGTGCGAAGGTCTTGCACCGGCGTCGTTGCCATGGCTTGCGCTTCTTCCGGCGACAGCCCCTCTTGCTGGGCAACGTTGATCCGGTCGGCGACAAAGCGTTCTCGAAACGCGCGATCTGTCAGAAGTCGTGCGAGAAATCGCTCGATGTCCGCTTGCATGACAGGCTCAAGCGGCGCGGCGGAGGCGGCCTGCCGCCAACGCTTCGCGCGCCTGCGCTAACTCCTGCAGCAGCGCCGGCATCGGCGGATAGGCGCCATCGCGCTCGAGGATCACGGTCAGCGGTTGGGTCACTCGGGCGGCGAGCTCAGACAGGAGGTCGTAGACCGGCTCGCCGACATCGTGCAAGTGATCGTCGAGCACGTAGCGCTTGTCGCCACCAGGCGCCGTGATCCACTGGCCGCCGGCAATATGGACGCAGCCCACGCGCTCGAGCGGAATCTCGCAGAGAAACTGCAGGGGGTCGAAGCCGAAGTTCGTTGCGTTGGCGTGGAGATTGTGCAGGTCGAGCACCAATCCGCAGCCGCTTGCGGACACTATGTCCGCGATCCACGCCTGCTCCGAGTGCGAGCTGCAGGGCGGATCGAGCAAGGTGGCGATGTTTTCCATCAGCGGCATGGAGCCAGCGATGTTCCTCGCCTTCCGCAAGTTGCGCGCGGCGTTCGCCACGGACGCCTCGTTGCGCGGCGGCGCCGCCAGATGTCCGATCTCGATCCCGCCGGCGCGCACGAAAGCGAGATGCTCGGACCACACCTCGGGCTCCACCTCGTTGACCAGTCGCGCCAGCCGGTCGAGCCGCTTGCCGCCCACCTCCTGCGCGCCGGCCAGGCCAAGCCCAATGGAGTGCAGGTGCAGCGGCACCTGTCGCGCCAGGACTTTCAGCGACTGCCGTCGCTGCCGGCCGGCATCGACATAGTCGTCGGCGACAACCTCGAGCACGTCGATCTGGTCGAGCGCATCGAAGATGCCCGCCGCCAATTCGGGCCGCCAGCCAAGGCCGACGCGATCCCTCTGCATCAGCTTCCGCAGCCTCCGCACCCCCCGCCACCGCCGCATCCACCGCCGCCGCCGCCGCAGGACGAGCCGCAACCCGAGCTCGAGGCCTGCGCCGGCTTGGGCCACAGCGTGGGCACGAATGGAAACGCCGACGTCGGCAGCACGGCAACGCCGAACAATGCGCTCAGCCACAGCAATTCGCGCGAGCCGCTGCCGGGGCGGATGTCGGAGGCGCGCTCGTGCAGGCCGGCGAACATGGTGCGGACGCTGGCGAGATAGGATTCTCCCATGGCGGTCCGGTACGGACCTCTGAGGCCGATCGCGAGGATCACCGCGAAGATCATCATCATGATCAAGAAGCCGATATTGCTGCGGCCGGCGCTGAGCGCGACCGCGAGCTTGGTCCCGCCGACGCCAAGGATGGCCGCCAAGCCTACCGCCAGGAGCAGAAACCGGATTGTCAACAGATGCGCATCAGGAATGAGCTGATCACGCTGCAGCGGCTCCTCGTAGTCCTCGGATGCGACGCGCAGCAGCGCGGCGTCCTTCAATGCCGCGTCGATCTCGGCCCCCTGCCTGAAATAGCCGAGCACCTCCTTTTCCATGCGCCGGCTGACCAACTCCGGCTTGGCCTCAAACGATCGCGTAATGGCCCGTCCCGATGCTTTAAGGAATCCACGATCGATGAGGCCCAGGATCGCGACCGAAATCACCTCTTTCGGACCGCCGCGCAGGCAGGCGAACAACAGGGGGTCCTTGAGATCGATCGAGGGCGGCGGACCGGTCTCGTAGTGGCGGCGTGCGAAATAGAGCGCGGCGATCACCGCGATCACGAACACGGCGTAGAAAGCCAGAAATTGCGGGCCGGGAAGATTGAACGGAAACATTCCGTCCTCCCTCTCACGTGAGCCGCGTCGCGCGCTGGGAAACCTGCATGGCGAGCGCCAGCACCTGGAACAGGGCATCGGCCCCGGCAGCGCCTAAGGACCTGCCCTCGTGCGCGGCAACCAGATGCGCCGCCGCGTCAGCCGACTGCGGGCCGAACGATGCCGCGACCGTCGCCAGCGCGGCGCTTGCGTCCGGATTCGCCGTGCCCTCGAGCTCCAGCAAGGTGGCGCAAGCCGCGCGCAGCGGACCGAGCGTGTCGGCGAGGATGCGTTGCACCTGCTCCGGCCGGTGGCCGCGGGCAACGCACGATTCGCGCAGGCGCAGCACAAGATTGAGAAGGATCTGGCGCAGACGGAAGATTTCAGCGGGCCGCGCCACCTTGAGCGCGGCCGTCACGTCCTGGCCGAGGACTACCTTGTGCCGCCGCAGGATATCGGCAAACTTCTGCGCGAAGAATTCCGCAGCCGTGGAGAGCTCGTCCTCCAGCACGAACATTGCGCGCAGCTTGATTGCGGCCTCGGCGGTGAGGAACGCGTCGCGCATCGGCACGATCTTGTCGGGCGTGAACGTGCGCAGCACCAGCAGCAGATTGACGTCCGAGGTCGGACCAAGGCGGCCCTCCGCCGCGCTGCCGAACAGGACAGCGGAGACGAGGTCGTCGGACAAGGCGTCGCGTGCAGCCGTCAGGAAAGATGACAGGACGGACGCGACGTTGGTCGGCAATCCCTGAAAGTCCGCGACGCCGCTGCCGCTCATGCGCTGCTGACCTCGGTTGCGATCAGCTCGAATTTAGCATGAGCGCCGGGGCCACGAAACCAACCCCGCCGCGTTCACTCCGCTGCAGCGGGCGTGCGGTCGGGCCTCGCAGCGGAAGCAATGCGCGCGGTCTCGGCCAAAGCCGCAAGCTTCTTCTGCTGATCGCCGTTGCCGGGCTGCGCCAAGCCGGCCGACATCAAGAGCGTCATCGCGACCTCGACCGAGACGTCGAGATCGACCACCGAGCGGCGCGGCACGTAGAAGAAGAAGCCTGTCGTCGGGTTGGGCGTGCAGGGCATGAACGCGCCGATGTAGTCGGTGTCGGGCAGCCGCGCCGCGATGTCCTCGCTCGCGGGATTCGACAGGAACACCAGCGACCACATGCCCGGCGAGGGAAACTCGACCAGGCCGACACGGCGGAAGCTCGAGCCCGATTTCGAGAACAGCGTCTCGAAGATCTGCTTGAGGCTTTTGTAGATCGGCCGAACGACGGGCATGCGGCCGAGCAGGCTTTCGCTCGCCTCGACCAGCTTGCGGCCGACGAAATTCGCCGTCAGGAAGCCGAGCATGGTCAGGGCGAACAGCGCCACGACCAGACCGGTGCCAGGGATCTTCCACGGCAGGTAGGTCTCCGGCCGATATGTCAGCGGGATGAAGGGTCGCACCGTATCGTCGACCCAGTTGATGAACCACCAAGTGAGGCTGATGGTGATGTAGAGCGGCCCGACCAGCACCAGGCCGGTCAGGAAATAGTTCCGCAGCCGGGAGATCGGACCATGGTGCACAGGTTTGCCGGCCGCCAACGCGGCGTCGGCAAGCTCCTGCGCCGCACTCGGCGGCACTCCGCCCGGATTTCGCTCGAACTCGCTCATGCAACCACGAAATTCCCGATATCACGCCCGGCGATGATGAGAATACCCGCTGGCGCGCGCGGCGGCGATATACACCAAAGTCGCGGCCCGATCACTCCACTGTGACCGACTTGGCGAGGTTGCGCGGCTGGTCGACATCGGTGCCCATCACCACCGCCGTATGATAGGCGATGAGCTGCACCGGGATGGCGTAGACTAGTGGCGTCACTGTGGCGGGCATGGTCGGCAGCGTGAGCTTGGCCATGGACTCCAGGTGCGACTCATGAGCGCCTTGTGGATCGGTGACCAGCACGATCCGCCCGCCCCGCGCCGCCACCTCCTGCATGTTGGAGGCGGTCTTCTCGAACACGCGATCGTAGGGCGCGATCACGATGACCGGCATGGTCTCGTCGATCAGCGCAATCGGCCCGTGCTTGAGCTCGCCGGCGGCATAGCCCTCGGCATGGATATAGGAGATCTCCTTGAGCTTGAGCGCGCCCTCGAGCGCCAGCGGAAAGCTGGTGCCGCGGCCGAGATAGAGCACATTGTCGCTCTTGGCGAGCTCGCGCGCCAGATGCTCGATCTGCGGCTCGAGCGCGAGCGCTTCCGTCATCAGGCGCGGCACCTCGATGAGCGCATGCACCAGCGCCCGCTCGTCATCCTCGGAGAGCACGCCGCGCGCGCGGCCGGCGGCGATGGCAAGACAGGCGAGCACCGCGAGCTGACAGGTGAAGGCCTTGGTCGAGGCCACGCCGATCTCGGGGCCGGCGAGCGTCGGCATGATCACATCACTCTCGCGCGCGATCGTCGAGGTCGGCACGTTGACCACCGCCACGACGTGCTGCTTCTGCTCCTTGGCGTAGCGCAGCGTCGCCAGCGTGTCCGCGGTCTCGCCCGACTGCGAGACGAAAATGGCGAGCCCGCCCGGCGACATCGGCGCCTCGCGGTAGCGGAACTCGGAGGCGACGTCGATCTCGACCGGCAGGCGGGCGAAGCGCTCGAACCAGTATTTTGCCGCCAGCCCGGCGTAGTAGGCGGTGCCGCAGGCCGAGATCGACACGCGACTGAGGTCGCGGAAATCGAACGGCAGGCCGGCCGGCAGCCGCACGCGCTCGGTTGCCATGTCGAGATAGCGCGCCAGCGTGTGGCTGACCACCTCGGGCTGCTCGTGGATCTCCTTCGCCATGAAATGGCGATAGTTGCCCTTGTCGACCAGCAGCGCCGAGGCCAGGGACTTCACGACCGGCCGCTCGACCTTGCTGCCGCTGACGTCGCGGACCTCGACGCCCCTGCGCGAGACGATCGCGAAGTCGCCGTCCTCCAGATACGAAATGGTGTCGGTGAAGGGCGCGAGCGCAATGGCATCGGAGCCGAGATACATCTCGCCGTCGCCGTGGCCGACGGCGAGCGGCGAGCCCTTGCGCGCGCCGATCAGGAGATCCTCCTCGCCGCTGAACAGGAAGGCGAGTGCAAACGCCCCGCGCAGCCGCGGCAGCGCCTCGGCCACGGCCTCGGCCGGCCCGTGGCCGTTCTTCATCTCTTCCGTGACGAGGTGAGCAACGACCTCGGTATCGGTCTCCGAGCCGAACCGCGCGCCCTTCCTCTCCAGCTCCTCGCGCAGCTCGCGGAAGTTCTCGATGATGCCGTTGTGCACGACCGCCAGGCGATCGGTGGCGTGGGGGTGCGCGTTGCTCTCGCTCGGCTTGCCATGGGTCGCCCAGCGGGTATGGCCGATGCCGATGGTGCCGTTGAGCGGCTCGCGCGCGAGGCGTGCCTCGAGGTTGCGCAGCTTGCCCTCGGCACGCCGGCGGGCGAGCTGCCCGCCTTCCAGCGTGGCAACGCCCGCGGAGTCGTAGCCGCGGTACTCGAGCCGCTTGAGTGCATCGACGAGCGAGCCGGCGACCGGCTCACGACCGAGAATGCCGACGATTCCGCACATGCGAGTTGCCGCCTCCCAGGC
>Ga0066903_100002303_pt1 | contig 14810 bp, 33 predicted proteins | sample PanSoiMetaGPlot1_FD_67491 | JGI IMG/M metagenome (GOLD analysis project Ga0066903, IMG submission 67491) | Tropical forest soil microbial communities from Panama analyzed to predict greenhouse gas emissions - Panama Soil - Plot 1 (version 2) | ecosystem: Environmental > Terrestrial > Soil >...
CGAACGGACGCTGCATCTGGTCGGGACGCGTGCCGAAGAGCCTCGGCGTCCGCGGCGTATTGGAAGAAGCAGGAGTAATCGAATGATCTTCCGTCTTCAGGTATTCACCGACGGCGAGTGGGGCACGTTGAACACGCGCTTCGCTGCCGACAACGCCGAGGAGGAAATCAAGAAGGTGGTCAACGAACTCGGCGCGCTCCAAACGACGTGGTCCGCGAACTACGTTCGCTTCGTCGGCGCGCCGTTCCGGATAACGAAGGAGGCGCGATGATGACGGAAGAACGCATTCTGGTCGACCCGCGCGAGGTCGTGATTCGACTCAGGAAGCTGGCGGAGAAGATCGACGACAAATACGATCGCTGGTCGCTCGAAGCCGCGATCCAAACGTTCGAGAGTCAAATCCTCGAACTCCCGCGCGACTTCTTCGACGAACCAAAGGAGACGAAGCAGTGAAGAAGTTCAAGTGCTCGCTTTGCGGCGAGGAAAGCGTCGGCTTCGGGAACAACCCGGAGCCGCTCGCTCCGTACAAACAACGTTGCTGCGACGATTGCAATTGGACCCGCGTCGTTCCGGCGCGGCTCTCCATCGTCTATGCGCCGTCGGCGAATAAGAGGAGAAAGATGATCGAAGAGTTCGGTCGTGCGCTCGGCTACGCCGTCGCACCGAGGAAGGAAGGAGTAAGATGGCGATCGTCAAATCGATAACGTACGAGGACGCCGAGACGCGCGGGAAGCTCCGCGCGTGGAAGAAGAAGCTCGTCGCCGACTACGTGATCCTCGACGGCGCGTATCGAAGTTTTCTGACGAAGGACCGCGAGATCATCCGCGACATGGTTCTGCGTTCGCGGAAGGGACGCGAGCGTGCGTTCGAGAAGATAAAGCGTGCGCTCGGTCCCGGCGTGAGATTGGAATACGTCGATCTCGACGGGAAGGAGTCGGCGATGGCGACCTTCTCGATCCTGAAACCGCGCGACGCAGTCCTCAAGCCATCGCCGCCTCACCTGCTGGCGCCGTCGATGCTTCAAGACTGCGTCACGGTGAACTACTTCCACGTCGGATTCCTTCCCGGTTTTCTCGACGGGGTCGAGCGCATCGGAGCGGCGGAGGGTCTCTGGACGCTCGAAGTCCCCGATCACGCGCTCGGTCGAGCGGTCGAGCGGAGCCGGTATCTTCACCCCGGCGCGTTGATCTACGAGGCTCACGCGAACCTGCTCCGGCTTCCGGCTTCGGTTCTCTACGAGAACGGCGCGCTCGTCGATTCGAATTCGAAGGGCGCGCTTCTGAAGGCGGGAGCGGGATACTTCGTCACGCACGTTCACGTCGCTCCCGACGTCTCGTCGGGCGGCGAGCTTTGCGTTCACGTTCGCGTGAAGACTTGGCTCGACGAGAGCATGCTCGGCGACGATCAAATTCCACTCCGCGGCGAAAGCGGAGAGGGAGAGCGGATCGGCGACGGATGGCTTCTTCCGTTTCCGCTTCGCGCGATCCTTCCGGACAAGGACGGATCGATTCGGTGCTTTGGTTGGAAATTAAATCGAAAGGAGAAAGACAGTGACCCGCGAAGACAGGCGGAGAATTCAACTCCGCGATCTGATTAACCACGCGAAGATGGAAATCGAATACACCAACAGCGTGCTCCTGCGTTACCGCCGGGAGCTTGATCACTTAGAGAAGGAGAAGAGAAATGAGAACCTTGCTGCTGCTGCTCGCGCTCTCGACCTCGGCGCTCGCTGAGGAACAGACGCGAATCTACGACGTTCGCGGAAACTCGATCGGGACGGCGACGCGCGAAGACGACGGAACCGTTCGCTTTCGCGACGCCCGCGGCTCGACGACCGGGACGTCGACGACGACCCCGGGCGGCGGGACGACGTTCTACGACCCGCGCGGAAGCGTAACCGGTCGAGACTTCGGACCGTGCCCGGCCGGATCGCTCGCCTGCGGGAGGTCGCGATGATCGAACTCATCGTCGTCATCATCGGCGCGCTCATCGTCGGCTCGCTCGTTCGTCGCGGCTTCGCTCTCGGTTCGAGGGCGACCGAAGCGACGGAGCGAACGGCGGAGCTTCTCGCCGCCGCTCTCCCGCCGGAGGCGCGCGATCGCTACGTCGCGATGAAAGAGAAGCAAGCCGACGAGCTGCGCGAGCAGAAGAAGATGAAAGCGGTCGCGTTCGTCGTTCTCGCGATCATCGCGGTCTTCTATCTGATGTCTCAGGCTCACGCCCAGGGCATCTACATGGGACGCGACGGGAGAGTTCACCCGTCGGTCATCGTCGGTTCCGGCGGAGAGGTCTTCCCTGCGCTTCCGACGTATTGTCCCGGAGGCTACGGACCGTGCCCGGTCTTCCTCGCTCCGCCGGTCTTCTCTATCGGACCGCCGCGGATCGAGGTCGTTCCTCCGGCGCCGTACTACCCGCCGCGTTTTCGCGCGGCGCCGTCGATCGATCCGCCGTCGGAGTATTACGACCCGCGAGCGGCGCCGCTTCCGCGGCGGCGTCCGTCCGATCGAACGTATCGCGAGCGACCTCCGCTCCCGGGACCGTTCGAGCGCGAGCCCGATTAGGGGAGGGCGAACGTGGAGAGTACGATGGTGTTGCCAGCGAAGGAGAGCGATCTCTTGAAGCTGTGGAAGTTGGAGAGAGAACTCGACGCGGCGAAGGAGATCGGAGCGATCGATCGAATTGGCGAGATCGAGTTCGAGATCGAGGACCTGATGAATGCGCTACCTTCTAACGGTCCTAAAGAGTGACGAGGACGTCGCCGACGACGTCCTCTATTGCGGGCGAGACTGGAGTCGGGCGCGGTCCGTCCTCGACTCCGCTCGCTCGAATCCGGAATTGAAAGGCAAGCGAATTTGCATGCTCACGACGACCGACGACGGCAAGGAAGTCGTGCAGCGACGAGTCACCGCCGTCTATTAGAGAGAAGAGAAAATGAACGACAATGTCATCGACCTCGCCACGAAGGCGATGGTCCGAAAAGTAACCAAAGGAGAAGAGAGAATGCCCGAGCAAGCCCCCTGGGAAGAAGAGCCCGCGATCGACGATCGTGAGTTCAAGGACCGCGAGCCGACGCCCGCGAAGATGGAAGACCCGGAGACGATCAAGCAATTCCTCCTCGCGGGTCACGCGCGAGTCACGCTCGTCTCAACAGCGACCGGCGATCGCTACACGTACCAGATCACCTCGACGCCGCCGAACGCCGATGGAAGAGAGAGCCCAGTCTCTCACTTCGTCGCCGTCCTCACCGGACCGGATAACACCGACGGTCGCTCGTATTCCTACGTCGGTCACATCTTCCGGTTCACCGACTACACTCACGCGAAGCCGGAGAAGGCGAAGGTCCCGTCGACGGCGACGAGTGCGAAAGCATGGTTCTGGTTCTGGAACGCGGTCGTCCGCGGAAGCAAGCGTCCGGCAGACCTCAAGCTCGAAGTCTGGCACGAGGGACGCTGCGGCGCCTGCGGTCGCGTTCTAACCGTTCCGGAGTCGATCGCCCGTGGGCTCGGTCCGGAGTGCTACGGGAGGTCGTCGTGAGCACGACCGACGTGATCCTGCTTCTAATTGCGATTGGAGTTTGGTCAATCGCCATAGACGTGTTCCGAATGAGGAAGAAAATATGAGTAACCTTACGATCGAATACACGTTCGAATCGATAGAGTCGCTCGCCGACTACATCGAGGAGAAGGCGAAGGAGGCGCGTGCTCGCGCCTCTTACGCCGCGGAGATCGGGAGCAAGAATTCTCGAACCGCGATCGGCGCTCGCGGCGAGGCGTTCGCGTTCGAGAGCGCGGCGAACATCGTTCGTCAGTCGAAGATCGGGAGGATCGCGTGAGCAAGAACGTTTGGCGCAAGGTCCGCGTCGTCGTCGAGGTCCCCGTCCGCGGGGACTTCTCCGAGAAGGACCTCGCCTGGGAAGTAAAGCGGACGACCGAGCACGCCGCCGACTTCCTTCTCAAACGTAATCCGCCTCTGCGTCTCGTGGGTCATCGACGACAGGAGGAGGTCTCCTTCGGTCGCGTCTCCGTGAAGGAGTTCAGCCGAGTCGTTCGGCAATACCAAGAGGAGAGGCAACCGTGAAGAAGAAATATCACTTCACGTTCGAAGGCTCCGGCGGCGACGGTCAAACTTGGACGACGACCGGTTACATCGAGTGCGAGTTTCACGAGGTCTTCGACTTCGCGCACAAGGAGACCTTCCAACAGCTGACCGACGGCAAGGCGATCTACGGCGAGCCCGGGGTCGGCTGCCGAGGTCCCTACGACGTCAAGCGCGTCGTGATAAGGAGGAGCTTATGACCTCGCGATTAACCGATCGCGATCTTCGAACGATCAACACCGCGCTCGCGATGATCGCCGCGGGAGAGTGGGACGACGGCTCGTATGGTCGCCGTCCCGATTTCGAGGCGACGCAAGAACGCGTTCACGCGGAGATTGATTTCCGCGAGAACGCGCGAGCGGAACGACGGAAGTCGCTCGCGATCGAGCGACGAGCAAAAGGAAAAAAGAGGGTGTCATGTGGCTCGTCGTTTTAACGAAGCAACCAACCCCGCCGTATCCGGCGGGATTCTTTCCGCGCAAATTTTTCAACAAGAAGGACGCCATGTTCACGATCGACTTCGTTCGGCGCGAGGGCGGCGAGGCGATGCTGACCTACGACGAGACCCTGAAGAGGGAGCGCGTGTGATGGCCGCCTCGAAGGAGACCGTTCGCGCGGTCGTCGCGATCGTCGCGAAGTACGTCGAACCGAAACGGTTTGACGCGCTTCTGACCGAACTCGAAGGCGTTCCCGGCAATTCGTCGTTTCGCGCGACGATCGTCGCACTCCGCCGAGAGTACGAAGACAAGAAGAGATAGACGGCTCCCGGACGGGATTCTCGGCGCACCTTGGCGGGTGCGGGCGCTAAAATCTGGCGCGACTTTGTTCTCGTCCGGGTTCTTTCTCCAGAGTCGCGCAAACCCGCCGTCTTTTTTTCACGAGGGAGGAAGCGAGAGCGAGGAGGCTCACGTGACTGAAGCGCTGCCGAATACCGGTCCCGAGTTGGTTCGCTATTACAACGAGCGCGCCGAGAAAGTCGGCGCGCCTCTCGTCAAGCGGTTCGCGAGCGTCGCGGCGGGAAAGTCCCGCTGCGAAAAGATTGATGCGGTTGCTCGCGAAAAAGAAAGAAACGATGATATAATCCCCGCCGAAGCGGAGCCCGTCTCCGCCGCCTCGGAGGGTTCAACGGAAGACGAGACGATAACCGAGGAACGTGTCATGAGTACTGCTGTTCAAGAAAGAGAAGTCAGTTACGCGAAGCACATTGTCAACAAGCAAATCAAAGGGCGAAAGGGACCGAGGTTCAATCCCGGTTCGCTCCGAGTGAAGCTGACCGAGGCGTTGCTAAAGAAGGCGATGACGAAGAAGGAAATGGCTCGACTGATGTATCCGAGAGAAAAAGTCGAAGCCGGTCTTTCGAAAATCGGCAATCTTTGGAATGGCATTCGGTGGGAGATCGAGGTCGGCTATCTGCGACTGAAGATTGACAACGAAAAGAAGAATGCCGATGGGGAGTATCTCTATCGGTTGCTCAAGAAGTAGGGGCAGACCCCCAACCTCGGAGGAGGCGAGAAATCGCCTCCTCCGAAAACAAATGAAAGAGGCAAAGAGATGAACCGGATGCTGAGACTAATCGACGATCGCAGGGAGGGATATTCTCCGAACGAAAAACGCGTTCTCGAACTCCTCGACTTTGAGTTCGTCTCTTCGATCAAGCTCATCGAGAAATTTTATCGCGGACGCGAGCGACCGTTCAACGCGCGAGAAAGCGTTACGAGCGCGATCAACAGGCTTGCGCGCAAGATGAAGTGGAACGACGATCCGTACGAGATCGAGCGGACGAACACAAAGCCAATGAAGGTTCGTCTAAAAGAGCGAACCGTGAGGAAGAAGAGGAGAAAGAGAAATGAGATTCGGAATCATCGATCCGCGGACGACGCGAGCAGAGTTCGTCGACGCCGCGGACTTGAACGAAGCGAAGATTGCAGTTGGGCTTGACCCCGACAAGGTCGATCACGGCGTTCTCTGGCGAGACTTGAGAACCGGCGGCATCTCGATCGTCGTCTATGAGTTCTCGCTTTATCTCCCGATCGATCGCGCTCGTTACTTCGCGATCGGACAATCCCTCTTCATCGGACCAGCGGTCCTCTACGGCTTCGATACCGTGGGCGAGACCGTCGATCTCCCGGAGATTCCACCGGTCTTCTTTCTCCGCGACGCGGCGGAGGTCGAGCGCGCGATCGCGGCGAGACAGATTATTCGCCCGACCGTCGCCATTAACAACGTCATCGTGTGGCGGTGGCCGGAGCCGTGCTGGGACGAAGGGATCATCCAGCGAATGAAAGAACACGCTCAATGAGAATGGGGAACCTCTTATGGCTTCTATTTCTGACGTCGCTTCTGCTCCTCGTCGCGGTGACGGGGATGTCGTGTCAGGTTCCGCTCCGATGAAGGAGTACGAACCGAAGCTCGCGCTCCGCGATTATCAGATCGAAGCGCTGGAACGGATGTCCGGGCGACCGGCGTTCGCCCTCCTGATGGCGATGAGGACCGGGAAGACCGCCGTCCTCCTCGCCGACTACGGTCGGCTCGAACTCGCGGGCGAGGTCCGCGATCTCCTCGTCGTTGCGCCGAAAGGCGTGTACAGAACGTGGGAGGGCGAGATCGAGAAGCACCTCTCCGCCGATCTCTTCTCCAGGCTCCGCGTCGCGCGCTGGGTCTCCGGGAAGAAGATCGATCCGGAGTTCTTCGACGACTCGATCGGACCGCGCATCTTCCTCGTCAACGTCGAGGCGATCTCCGCGGGAAAGAAGGCGCGCGATGCGGTTGAGAGGTTTCTCGCGACCGGCGAGGCGATGATCGCGATCGACGAAAGCACGATCATCAAGAACCGGGAGGCGGCGCGCACGAAGTACGCGCTCCGTTCGCTCACTCCGCGCTCGAAGGTCCGGCGGATTCTCTCCGGGCTTCCGACGCCGCGCTCGCCGCTCGACATCTATCACCAGTTTGAATTTCTTCGGCCGGGACTCCTCGGCTATGCGAGCTGGTGGGAGTTTCGCTTTCGCCACGCGATCCTGAAGAAGTTTCTCATCGGCGGGCGATACATCGATCTCGTCGTCGGCTACCGCGACGTCGAGGGACTCCAGCGCCGGATCGAGCCTCACTCCTTCCGCGTCGAGTTTCGGCCGAACATTCCGTCGACCTACTCGATCCGCGAGGTCGAGCTGACGGAGGAGCAGGCTCGCGTCTATCGCGAGCTGAAAGAGTTCGCGACGACGACGCTCGCGGAAAGCGGCGAGAACGTAACCGCGACGATGGTCGTGACCCAGATGCTTCGAATGCATCAGGTCCTCTGCGGCCACGTTCCGGTCGAGGAGGGCGAGGTTCGCGAGATCGCGGAGAACAAGACGAGCGAGCTTCTCGAACTCCTCGACGACTACGCCGGAAAGGCAGTCATCTGGGCGAGCTACGATGCCGACGTTCGAAAGATCGCCGAGGCGATCGCCGCGGAGTACGATCCGAAGACGAAGATCGTCGATTCGTTCGGGCGCGAGCGGAAGGTCCCGCCGGTTTTTCCGAACGACGTCGTCGCGCGCTTCTGGGGCGGGAACGCCTCGACCCGCGAGGAGGAGGAGCGGCGCTTCAAGACCGATCCCCGGTGCCGCTTCATGGTGGCGACGGCGGCGGCGGGCGGCTGGGGGCGGACGTGGGACGTCGCCGATCTCGTCGTCTACTACTCGTCGACGAACAACCTAGAGCACCGCGAGCAGTCGGAGCAGCGGGTTCAAGGCGTCGATAAGAAGAAGCAGGTCGACTACGTCGACCTCATCGCGATCGGAACGATCGAGGAGAAAATCCTCGCCGCGCTCCGAAAGAAGATGGACCTCGCCGCGACGATAACCGGCGACGACTGGAAGGCGTGGATCGTATGACCGAGGAGGACGTGAATGTTCGGATGGGTTCGGAATATGTTTCGAAGGTTCGCTGCGTACTTTCGGCCGGAGGCGACGAGCGCCGGGATCGCGACGCTGACAATGGAGCCGCTGCCGCCGCTTCGTCCGGTCTCGCTCGAAGGCGTTCGCTTCGGTCCGGAGAACTGGATTGGCAAGATCACCACTCCCGGCTTTCTCCAAGGAATCCGGTTCGGTCCCGGAGAGCCGATCCTGAAGCCGACGGACGTTGAGCCTCCTCCGCCGCCTCCTCCTCCGGAGCCGGGAATGAATCGCCACGACCGTCGTCGCGCCGACGCCGAGCGCCGGAAGTTCGAGCGCGCTCGGATGAAGCACGACGAGTGGGTCACGCCGGGAGGTCCGGAGCCGGTCGTTCACCATCACGGTTCGCACGCGCACGAACCGACGCCTCCGCCGCCGAAGGAAGACGAGTGGGTCGATCAGTATCAGAAGCTCATCGTCGACGAGTGGGTCGAAGGCGACGGCGGTCCGGATGTTCTCTTCGAGGAGTCGGAGTTCTGGGGAACGTTTAACTTCCGAGACACAATCCTGAAGCAGCTCGATCGCTACTGGGTCTACATCGAGCGAATGAAGAGGCACGATCCCGATGCATACGAGTTCTACAAGCGACTTGGCGCGACGATCCGTCCGTACGTCGCGAGCCACACTAACTTCAAGCACGAGTATTTCAAGAAGTACAAGGGAGAGGAACTCGAAAAGTACAAGGAGGAGATCGAGCTGTCTCCGTGGTTCAAGCAACACTGGCCCGCCTTCGGCTGCGTCTGCCTCGGAACGAATCCGCTCGACGAGGAGCGCGAGCGGACCGACTTAGAGGGAAGGCTCTGGACGCCGAAGTTCATCTACTTCAATCGGATCAAGACCGACCCGTGGCCGTGGTTCGTTCAGCCGGTTCACGGCGGGAAGCTCTACGTCATCACCGTGTGGTGGGATCGGCCGGATCATCCGAAGTCGAAGAACAAGTGGGGAGTGCCGAACGACTTCCCGATCTGGGTCTCCGACGACGGGAACACGATCCGCGCGCTGAAGACGCGAGAGACTTCGACCGGGAATATTCGCTCGGATTACGATTGGAGGATTCCGTACGCTTACAAAGAGTGGGCGAAGCAGTACGGTCTGACGGCTCAGCTTCACCTGAGTCACCTCTTCGTCCTCGCGACGGCGTCGGTCGAGCGAACTTATTACGCGACCTGTCGCGTCGAAGTCACGAAGGGAGACCTCACCGCGGTGTTCGGGATCGAGCCGGATCGAATTCCATACTTCTTCCGCGATCGCGACGTCACGCTCGACAAGCATGGTCGCAAGCAGCGCGTCTTCCACGCCGTCCGGGCTCACGTCCGCGCGGACGGAACGCCGGTCCCGATCCGCTACCGCGGGCTCCGAGAGTTCGAGTGGGCGGGATACCACGTCTCGATCACGGTTCCCGGTCTGGATCACTTTCTTCTTCAGGACTTCGATCTCCCCGCGGTCGTGCTCAAGCGGAAGACCGCGCGCTCGAAGACGGAGGGAGACGTCGCCGCGTGGCTCAAGCGGAAGATCAAGTCGGGCTTCGGAGCCTTCCAGCGATGAGAGACCTTCGAACGCTCGACCTGTTTCGCGACCGCGCGAGCGCGCAACGCATCTACGGATGGGAGGGCGACGAGACCTGCGGCGTCTTCCGAATTCGATCGCCGATCGACGGCGCCGATCTCGTCGTCATCGCGTCGTCGGAGGACGAATGGGATCACGTCTCGGTCTCGCGTCCGAACCGGACTCCGAACTGGCCGGAGATGAGCCACGTCTTTCGTCTCTTCTTCCGCGAGGACGAGGAGGCGTTCGAGCTGCACGTTCCGGCGCGGGATCACATTAACTTTCATTCGACGACGCTCCATCTATGGAGACCGCGGAACGAGAAGATTCCGCGTCCGCCGGGATGGATGGTCGGTCCGTCTAAAAAATAAAGAAAGAAACGCGTTCGCGGTTCTCTTAAGATCGCTCGGCTCCGTCCGGAGCGAGCGTCCCCGACCGCCTCGGCGGTCTCTAACGAGAGGAGAGCGTGTCTGGCTCTAACCTTATCCCCCACACGAACTACCCGCTAAGTGATCTAACAACAAAGGTCTCTTAAAATGAAGAAGCTACTTCTAGCGACGGGCGTTCTCTTCGCGCTCGTACTACCCGCGGCAGCGGCGGGCATCGACGACCCGCTGCACTTCACGTGCGCAGTTGGATGCACTTCCAACGGCACGACCATCGACATCGGCAACCCGCCGTTGAACTTCGGCGTGCAGGCTGCGCCTGCTCAGCCCATTCCCGGCGCGCTGACGATGGACTTCCTGGTTCCGACGGCTGGCGGAATCATTCCGTCAATCTCGGTTACCGGGGTTGCGAATGGTGCGCTGAGTTTCACGGCGTCGTTGTTCAGTGCGACGGCGTGGACCTCAGGTGACCTGGCGGACTATCTCGGTATCTCCGCCAGCCCGAACAACCCGCTCTCCGCCTTCCTCGACAGCGGCGGCGGGTTCTTCGTCTACCAGGGCTTCGCCGGCAGCTACGCGTTGCCTCAACAGGGCACGCTGCTGTCGGACGGAACCACGCCGCTGTGGTCGGTGTTCGGCGGCGTACCGAACGGCACGGGCATCACGGCGTTCTTCAACGACGGCAGCGGACCTCTGATCGCGACGGCGAACTCTTCGTCGCTTCACGCGGTTCCGGGACCGATCGTCGGCGCCGGACTCCCCGGTCTCCTCATGGCGATCGGCGGAATGCTCGGACTCAACCGCTTCCGTCGGAAGCGCGTGGCCTAACTAACGTCAGCGAAGGTTGGTGCTTTGACTTGAAACTTTGCGACGAGTAAAAGCACGGGTGGAATAAAAAGGCTCGCCGCGTCCGCGCGGCGAGCCATTCTCGGAGGAAACGATGAACGTCGCCGTCGCGCTCGCGATCTTCGCGCTGGGAATCATCGCCGGGGTCGTCGCCCTCGCACTCGTTCTCACCACGCGAGCGGATCGAGATCGCCGCGGACAGTGGTGGTAGGATGAACCGAGGAGGAGAATGTGAGAAAGGAAACGCCGCGGGAGTTCGCCGAGTTCGAGCGTGAGTTTCGCGAGTGGGAGAACGGGCGCGAGACCCTCAAGCGGGTTCGCCTCGAACTTCGCAATCTCTCGCTGCTCTCGATCATAAATTTCATCGCGCTGCTCTGGGTCATCTACGTCGTCGGAGGGCGGTGATGAGGATCAGAATTCCGGAGCGCGTCTTCCGCCTCTACGATCGAACGATGGACGCGATCGCGTTCGCGATCTTCCCGGCGCCGAGGAAGATCGGTCTCCGTCTCTTCGGCTGGGAGGTGACGCATCTCGATCTCGCGCTCGTCGGCTACACGCTCGGCATCGGAATCGGGCTCTCGCTTATCCTCGCGAACTGGCTCTGGCTCCCGGCGACGATCGCCGGGATGTTCCTCGCCGCGATGCTTCTCGCGTGGTTTTTCTGATGGCATCGCGCGACTGGGAGCCGTACGCTCGCGCGCTCGACCGCCGCCTCGGCGGAGCGAAGCTCGCCGCGATCGCCTTCGAGTTCGGTGTCTCGAAGGAGCGGGCGCGCCAGATGATCGAGATCGCCAGGGAGCAACTCGCGTTTCGCGTATTCAAGGGAGTCAAGCGACCGCTGCCGAAGCGAAGGTGGTGAGATGATCATCGAATACGTCGCGGCGATCACGATCGCGGAGGCGGTCGTCCCGACCTCCCACGTCTCGCGCCACTGGCGACGTCCGTGTCCGGAGGTTCGCCGCTCGACGTGGAAGCGCTGTTCGCCTTCGCGCGCCCACTTCATCTGCGGAGGAGGCGGGTTCGCCGGAGGCGGCGGCGGTCCGCTCTCGTTCTCGATCGGAGGCGAAGGCGGCGGCGGGAGCTTCGGCGGCGGCGCCGGGAGCTTCTCGATCCCGCCGGTCTCCGCCGTCCCGCTCCGGCCGTCGCCGCTCGCGAACGCGATCGCCGGGGTTCTCCTCCTCGGATGGCTCGCCCGCCGCCGGAGGAGCCCGCCCGCGGGCTCCCGGGGGTCGCCCGGTAGGGTCGCCCGGAGGAGCCCGGAGGAGCCCGTGGGCGGGCTTCCTAGAGGCTCGCTGGACCGAGCTCATTAGAAGCCCGTACAGCCGTTTTCCGGGGTCGGAAGGTCCCGGAGTAGGTCCCGCCCGTTTTACGCCGTCTTTTTAATATGCCTCCAGGATTGGCAGGCGTTCCATGAGGAGCTTCCGCCGTGGCCCTCCGGTTCCGGGCGGCGATCGCCGCCCTCGTCCTTCTTTCGGCGCCCGCCCTCGCGGCGGACCTCGGCGGGATAGAATGCGCCGCCCGGAAGCCGCCCGGAGCGCGCGAGTGGTGGAGCTACCGGATCGTCGACGGTCGCCCGTGCTGGTACGCCGGACGCGCGTCGATCTCGAAGAGTTTGCTGCGCTGGAGCGTGAGTGGCGTCCGAGTCGCTCCGGCGAGTAACCCCGGAGAAGCGAAGCCGACGGCGGACGTACCCGCGGCGGACTTCTCCGGGACCTTCATCGATCGGTGGAATCTTCTTCCGCTGATCTACTTCGACCCGAGACAAATGAAAGATTGGAAATGAAGGCACCACTGATCGAGACGGCGTGGGAGAACTACCGCAAATATGTTCTCTACGACACGAAGGAAGAAATCATCGCGGTTCTTCAAATCGCATTCTACGCCGGGGCGCGGGCGGCGTACTTCGCAATCAACATCGGCGACGGTCCCGCGCTCGCCGACATCGGACGCGAGGTCACCGGCTTCGAGGTCGGGATCGAAGCCATAGCAAAGGGAGAGTGAGAAATGGATAACGAAGACACGTACGAAAAGGTCGCCGAGGTTCTCGCGAACACGATTCGCGAGGCGGCGAAGCTCGCCGGAGACGACGCGCTCGCGCTCGCCGATCTCGTCGAGAAGAAGGGAGATGCGCTCGTCGAGAAGGCGGAGAAGACCGCCCGCGATCTGAAGGACACCGTCGAGCGCATGAAGGGAAAGATGAAAGCGGAGATGAAACAGCTCGCCGAGGAGATCGGCGAGCGGAGCGATCAGATCGCCGAGGAGGCGGTCGCGTACATTCACCACTGCTCGGACTCGCGCGCGGCGATCCTCGCCCATCACAAGAAGCTGAACGGCGCCGGTCCCGTCGCCGATCTCTCGCCGGAGACCGCGAAGAAGATCGAAAAGGAAATGGCGAACGCGCTCCTCCCCGGGAACGTCGTTCGATCCGACGTCTATCGACGCCCGCCGCCGGGAGAGAAGAAATGAAACCGATGCCGGTCGGCTTCCGTCCGGCGACCGGCGACCCGCGTCCGCGCGTCGCCGTCGTCTTCGACGAGGAACTCTTCGAAGAGGTCAAGCTCCAGGCGATGAAGGAAGGGAAAGGATTCAGCGAGATGGTGAGAGAGCTATGCCGCGTCGGTCTCCTCGATCTCCGCGAGAGCGATGAGCTCGAACCCGCCGCATAACGGTTTTTATCTGATCGAGCTTCTCCTCGCTGAGCTTCGTCGGCTCCGCGAAGAGAACGAGCGACTCCGTCGATCGAAAGGCTCCGACGATCGACGGGAGAAACCAGGAGCGAAGGAGACCGAGGAATAGCGATGTTCAGGATCGAAGTGTTTGTGGAAGATCGGAAGCTCGCCTACGTCTTGTGGGCGCTCTCCGGTCACGTCGTCAACATGACCGCGCCCCAACCGGTCGTGAACGCGGAGAAGAAGAACGGGAAGATCGCGGCGGAGACGTCGGGAAACTCCGTCGACATGCTGCGCAAGTGGCTCGTTGAGCATAAGTTCAAGACGGTTCGCGCTGCGCAGATCAGAACGTTCTGCGAAGAGGTCGGGCTCTCGTCGAAGTCCTACTACAACATGGTAACGCGAGCGAGGAACGCCGGTCTTCTCAAGAAGACGCGAAAGGCGGTCGGAGCGAGAGGTTCATTCGAATACGAGGTGTTGAAATGAGCAAGCGTGGATTGAACCTATACAAGAGCTACGTGTTTCGTGACAAAGACCCAATAATAGATGCGATTCGAACCGCGTACGAGGACGCGGGCGGAAGCCCGCGCTTCATCTCGGCGCGCTCGAACGTCTCGCCCTCGACGATCCGGAACTGGTTCCGCGGAGCGACGCGGCGACCCCAGTTCGCGACGATCGCCGAGGTCGCGATCGCCTGCGGGAAGCACGGGATCATCTTCGGCGCCGACGGGTCGCCTCGCCTCGTCGGACGAGCGATGCCGAAGGCGGAGCGAGCGTGGACGGGAGCGAAGCGGAAGCGAGCGTGAAGCCGCTCGCGGAACCGGAGTCCCAAACGCGATAAAGTCTGCCGTTCAACAACTTAGCGAAAGGAAATCAGGTCATGGAAATCAAATTCCCGAATATTCTTCGCGCAGTGAAGCGGTCGGAATCGTCCTCTTGGGAGATCGCCGACGGTCTGCTAAAGGAGGCGAGCGACCGGGACACCGGCGCCGACGGTCTCAACGCCGTCGTCGACGAGCTCATGGAGCACGGCTTCGAGTACACGACGCGATACCTCCGGCTCCTCCGGCAAACGGCGGAGACCTTTTCGAAGAACCGGAGGCACGACGGCGTGAGCATTCGAACCCACGCCGCCGCCGGTAATCCGGACACCTTGGATGTGATCATGAAAGTGGCACGCAAAGAACGCCATCCGCTCTCGAAGGAATACATCGAGGACGTGATGCGTCGCTTGCGTCTCGAAGAGCGCGAGAGGCGAGCGGAGGAGCGCGAGACGATCAAGAAGGAAATTCAGAAGGCGGAGCACGACGCCGCCCACGCGGAAACGAAACGGAAGC
>Ga0066903_100002304_pt1 | contig 14810 bp, 12 predicted proteins | sample PanSoiMetaGPlot1_FD_67491 | JGI IMG/M metagenome (GOLD analysis project Ga0066903, IMG submission 67491) | Tropical forest soil microbial communities from Panama analyzed to predict greenhouse gas emissions - Panama Soil - Plot 1 (version 2) | ecosystem: Environmental > Terrestrial > Soil >...
GGCGGCCGGCGAGTTTGCAGATTGCCCGCGGCGGCGTGAGGATGCTGGAACAAAGACATCGATGAAGAAAAGTATAAACGCAGCCGTGTACGAAACGCACGGAAATCCAGCAGACGTATTACACGTCGAGTCCAGGCCATGGCCGACGCCAGCGCCGGGCGAAGCCGCCGTGAGAATGCGCGCGGCGCCGATCAACCCGGCGGACTTAAATCAAATCGAAGGGAAATATCCAATTCGACCTGAGCTCCCGGCGACACCTGGATTCGAGGGCGCCGGCGTCGTTGTTGATCTTGACCCGAACGTCAAAGGGGTAACGACTGGCACCCTCGTAATTTTGCCGCACAACATCGGGACCTGGCGTGACGCTGTTGCAGTGAAAGCGGACGAGCTGGTCGCCGTCCCCGCCGGAATCGAACCTGTTCACGCGGCAATGCTGAAAATCAATCCGATGACGGCGTGGCGATTGCTCCACGATTATATCGACTTAAGAAAAGGAGATTGGGTCATCCAAAATGCAGCGAATTCTGCAGCAGGTCGCGCCGTCATCCAGATCGCCCACGAGTTGGGCTACAAAACGGTGAACGTCGTCCGGCGCGCCGAATTAATTGACGAATTGCGCGCAGAGGGTGGCGACATCGTTCTCGTCGATGGTGAAAATCTTCGCCACGAAGTGAAAGACGCAACCAGCGGCGCGCCGATTCGAATTGGATTGAATGCCGTAGGCGGCGAAAGCGCGCTGCGTCTCGCAAATTGTCTCGCACCCGGATCGACACTGGTCACCTACGGCGCAATGAGTTTGCAGCCGCTGAAGATTCCGAACGGTCTGCTCATTTTCAAAGACCTCCGTTTCCGCGGCATCTGGATCAACAAGTGGTACGATAACGCGACAGAGCAGGGACGTATGGAAGCTTTTCGACCACTTTTCGAGATGGCCAAACGCGGTTTCCTAAAAACCAAGGTGGAGAAAGCTTACCCGCTAACCGAAGCAAAAGCTGCAGTCACTCACGCCGCGCAAGGCAAACGCGCCGGCAAAATCATTTTCGAATTTGAGTAAGTGAATTATGCCCCCACTCTGGACAGTGTACGCACAGCGCGCAGAGCCCCCGCCCAGAGCCAAGTCCAATGTCATGTTGAGCGGAGCGAAACATCTCTGACTATTCTGGTGGTTTGGTCTTTAAGGATGAACTGAAATTCTTCGCTTCGCTCAGAATGACAGAGTAAGAGGGCTCTCTAGCCGCCAATATGATCTTCGAGTTTGCAGCAATAGCCAGAGGTACGTAGCATTAGAAATGTTCCGGTCGCATCGCCGTCGCATACTTCTTCTTGCCGGGTTGGCCTGTAGTCTTCTGGCTTTACACGATGTGAAATGCGCAGCTGGTCCCGAGCCGGGCGATTTGCGTGGCGTAGGGAAAGTGAACTTTCCCGTATCGTGCGCGCCTGGTCTCCAATCTGAATTCTCCCGTGGCGCGGCGTTGCTCCACTCATTCTTCTACGAAGAGGCGCGACGTATTTTCACGTCGGTGGCCGAACGCGATCCGAAATGCGCGATGGCTCAGTGGGGAATCGCGATGACGTGGTGGCACCCAATTTGGACGCCACCTACCCCGGATGAAATGAGTGCGGGCAAAGCAGCCATTGAAAAAGCGATGGCGCTGAACTCCGGCTCCGATCGCGAGCGAGGATTCATCACGGCCCTCAATATCTATTACAATACGGCAGACGGTTCGAGCGCAGGCCCGGTTGGGCTCTCCTGTCATGGGCCAGTCGGACCGCGCGATCGGGTGGTCGCCTACGAAAAAGCGATGCGCCAGCTCCGCGATGAGTATCCCGACGATTTCGAAGTCCAAACCTTCTACGCTTTCGCGGTACTGTCTACTGGTTACGCCACTCCTAACGACACGAGTTTATCGAAACAGCTCGAGGCTGCCGGCATACTGGAAAAGCTCTGGAAACAAAACGCGAATCATCCCGGGGTCGTTCATTACCTCATTCATGCCTACGATTATCCTCAGTTCGCCCAGCGCGGCCTGACAGCAGCCCAGACATATGATGTCATTGCGCCATGGGTGCCGCATGCGCTGCATATGCCGTCGCACATCTTTACGCGTCTGGGCATGTGGGATGAATCGATCGCCGCGAATCGCGCCTCGGCTGAAGCTTCGCGCGCTTACGCTTCCATGCGCCACCGCGACGCCAGCGAGGCTGAAGAATTACATGCGCTCGATTACATGGCCTATTCATATTTGCAGGAGGCTCAGGACGCCGAGGCCAGGAAGATCGTCGATCTTGCCGCAAAAGTGCGGAGGACGAATCCGGAGCTCGAATTCATTGCCGCTTACGCGTTGGCTGCAATTCCAACCCGGTACGCGTTCGAACGGAATGATTGGGCCGGGGCGGCTAACCTATCCATTCCAAACGTGCCACACTGGTCTTCGTTCCCTTTCTTGGAAGCTCTCATCGAATACGGTCATGCGCTTGGACGCGCGCACACTGGCGACCTCGATGGCGCGCGAAAAGCGATCGCGCGAATGCAGCAATTACGCGACGCGACCAAAGAGCCGAAGTTCGATTATTTCAAAAGTCATCTAGACCTGCAGATGCAAGCAGCTTTGGCGTGGGTGGCAGCAGCCGAAGGCAAGAAGAACGAAGCGATCGATATACTGCGGCGGGCTGCGGATTCCGAAGATAGGCTCGGCAAGCACCCCGTTTCGCCCGGAGCCTTCGTTCCGGTTCGCGAACAACTCGGCACTTTGCTGCTTGAAACGGGGCAACCAAAGGAAGCACAGCGAGAATTTGAGGCCGCGCTCAAGATCTATCCCGGACGATTCAGAGGTTTATATGGGGCAGCGCAAGCGGCCGAGCAGGCCGGCGACAGCAAAGATGCAAACCGATACTACACGAAGCTGGCCACACAAACGTCAAAAGCCGGCAGTTCACGACGTGAATTGAATCACGTTCACGAATTTCTTTCCGCGCAAGCTAAAGCCGCGGGCTCGAAGGGCGTGGCCAGCGCTCGCGAGTAGTCGTACGACCCGAGATCGAAAGCCTGGCCTCGCGGACTTCGTCCAGTGCGTTGCAGCTTCGCTTCGCTCAGAATGACAGCGTAGGATGGCTTTGTGCCACTATTCGCCATCATCGCTTTCGCCCTGATTCTCGCCCGTGCCGTTACAGAGCTGTGGCTCAGCCGACTCAACGACCGTCACGTGGGTGCGCACACGAACGAAATGCCGCCTGCATTTCGCGGAATGATTGACGAGGCGACGTATCGTCGCTCGGTCGATTACACCCTGGCAAAGAGCCGCTTTGGAGATGTGGTCACCTTGTTTAATACCGCGCTCCTCATCGGAATTCTATTCAGCGGTGTGTTGCCGTGGGCGTTTGAAAAAGTCGCCGCAGCGTTTGGCACGTCCGTTTGGGCAATGGCCGGTTTTCTTTTTGCTACAGGTTTTGCATTAAGCATCGTCAGTTTGCCATTTGCGTGGTACGCGCAATTCAGAATCGAACAGCGATTCGGTTTCAACACCACCACGACGAAGACGTGGGTGCTCGATCGTGTGAAAGGATTTCTGCTCGCATTGCTGCTCGGCTACCCGCTGCTTGCGCTAGTGTTGAAACTGATTGAGTGGACTGGCACAAACTGGTGGATCTGGGCTGCGGCAGTTGCCATTGCATTTCAATTGCTCCTGCTGTTCATCGCGCCGGCGGTCATCATGCCACTGTTTAATAAATTTAGTCCGCTGCCGGGAGGAGCGTTGCGCGAGCGCCTTTTCGCCCTGGCGCAGCGCACCGAGTTTCCCACGCGCAGCATCGATGTGATGGACGGCAGCAAACGTTCGCGCCACTCCAACGCGTTCTTTACCGGGTTTGGACGTTTTCGAAAAATCGTCTTGTTCGATACACTCATCGCGCAGCTCACCGAGCCAGAACTGGAATCCGTGGTCGCGCACGAAATTGGCCATTACAAAAAGCGGCACGTAGCGAAATTGCTCAGCCTGTCGATGGCTTGCGTGTTTATAGCGTTTGCCGCCATCGCTTGGCTGGCACGTCAAGAGTGGTTTTATCGCGCGTTTGGTTTCGAGCATCAGGCGGGTTTTGCCGCGGCAAATGTCGTCCCTGCGATGCTACTGTTTGCGCTCCTAGCCGGGACGATCAGCTTTTGGCTTTCACCGTTGATTCATATGTGGTCGCGCCATTTCGAATATGAGGCCGATGCATTCGCGCGTGCGACCACCGGAGAAGCGCAGCCACTCATTCAAGCGCTGCGCAAGCTAAGCGAAAAGAACCTGAGCAATCTCACCCCCCACCCGCTCTACAGCGGCTTTTATTACTCGCATCCGACACTGCTCGAGCGAGAACGCGCACTGCGAATAGCGGCTTAGCGGGCGCAGGCGTTTATTTCGTGCTTTGCTGCGTTAATAGCATAGGTGCTTGACACAAGCACCGCTACAACCTGCGCTTATTCAGCGTGCAAAACAAAGAAGCTAGCCGCACAGCACTGCTCATTGCCAAAAGCATGGTTCTTCTGCATCACGATCCAAAGTACTCTCGACTCGTTCCGCAGACTTCGGCCGAATTCTGCATTCAGCTGCTCCAGGCGTATTCAACACAGACACGTCTGTTTTCGAGAATCGCGCGACAGCGCTGGTTTCGACCGATCGCGAAGTTAATCGAACACATCACGATCCCAGGAATTTTGCTGCATTACGTCTTGCGGAAGAAATGCATCGCCGGGCTTGTGCGCTCGGCGCTCATCAATGGAGCGACACAAGTGGTCACAATCGGCGCTGGTTTCGATCCGCTCAGTTTAGAACTGCATCAGGATTTTCCAGGTGCGCAATTTTGGGAGGTCGATCATCCCGCGACGCAGCGTCACAAACTGCGTGCCTTGCCTAAAATCGGCGCTGAACGCTTGCATTTCGTCGCAATTGATTTGAACACCATCGGCCTCGACAGAGAAGCACTGATTAAAAGCAGCTTCGATCCAACTCAACGTACATTCTGGATCGCTGAAGGTCTCCTGATGTATCTCCCGGCAAATATCGTTTCATCGTTGATGAGAACATTGAAAAGCCTGAGCGCTCCTGGAAGTCAGTTCGCGTTTACATTTATGCAAAAGCAGGGTGACAGTCGCATTCGTTTCGATTCGCAAAATAAATTCGTGGATTGGTGGTTGCGTAAACGCGGCGAACCATTTCTTTGGGGGGCGACGCGGAGTGACCTTGTCGAGCTTGTGCGCCCATGGCACGTCATTCGATTTTTCGATCACGACGATTTGCGCAAGGAATCCGGTCTGGCCGATCAAACTATCGCCAAGGGGGAAGTAATTTGCCTCGCTGAGGTCTAACTCTTTCGATTAGGCTTTCGCATGCTAACGCGGCGCGAATTCATACGCACGGCGGCGCTTTTCGCCCTGGCGCCACGTATTCTATCAGCGAGCGAGGAAAAGATTTGGGTCAACGACGTTCATTCGCAGCTCAACCGGACCCGAGTTCGCGAGCTGCTGAGCCCGCGCACGAGAGACCAACTTGCGGAGATTGTGCATTCCGCGTCGCGAAAAGGTTTTCCCATCTCCGTTTCTGGCTGCCGTCATTCGATGGGTGGCCAGCAATTTGCCACAGACAGCATTTGCATCGACATGCGCTCACTCGAGCGCGTGATTTCTTTCGATCAAGAGCGTGGTTTGATTGAAACTGAAGCGGGCATCCAATGGCCGAAATTGATTCACACTTATCTGGATGCCCAATCCGGCAGGGCAAAGCAATGGGGTATTGCTCAAAAACAAACGGGCGCCGACACATTCACGCTGGGCGGAAGTCTCTCCTCGAACGTGCATGGGCGCGGCTTGGCAATGAAGCCGCTGATTTCCAATATCGAGTCATTCACGTTAATCAATGCCGATGGAAAATCGATTCGCTGTTCGCGCGATGAAAAGAAAGAATTGTTTCGACTCGCAATCGGTGGCTACGGGCTTTTTGGATTGATCGACAGCGTCACGCTTCGGCTGGCTCCGCGGCAAAAACTGCGACGTGTAGTGGAGATAATTCGCGCGGACCATCTGCCCAAGCGCTTTGAAGAACGGATAGCGCAGAAGTTTCTTTACGGTGATTTTCAGTTTTCAGTCGATGAAAAATCGCCGGACTTTTTGCAGCGCGGAGTGTTTTCCTGTTACGAGCCAATTGACGCACACGAATCGATTGTCGCAAAGAAAGAACTACGCGAGGACGACTGGCTGGAACTGCTGCGGCTGGCTTATACCGACCGTGAGAAGGCTTTCAAGCGATACAGCGATTACTATCTGTCGACGAACGGGCAGACTTATTGGTCCGACACGAGCCAGCTGAGCGCCTACCTCCCAAACTACGCCCAGAAGATCCGCGAGCAGATCGGCGGAGAAGAATCGAGCCTCATCATCACCGAAATTTATGTTCCGCGCCCGGATCTTCCCAACTTTCTAGGCCAGGCGGCAGAACTGTTGCGCTCGAATCGCACAGTCGTGATTTACGGCACCGTTCGACTAATCGAAAGAGACGATGAGAGCTTTTTGGCTTGGGCGAAGCAATCCTATGCGTGCATCATCTTCAATCTGCTCACGCTCCATACACCGGATGGCATCGAAGCTTCGGCGCGTTCCTTTCGCGGTTTGATCGATTTGGCCATAGCTCGCGGCGGAAGTTATTACCTGACCTACCACAAATTCGCAAAACCCGATCAGGTCATGGCGTGTTACCCGCAGTTCAATCAATTCCTCGACCTCAAACGAAATTACGATCCCGCTGAACGTTTTCAGAGTGATTGGTATCGCTATTATCGGCAGCTATTCGCGAGTCGATGAACAAAGGATGGCAAGCATAATCGTTGTCGGTGCGGGAATTAACGGCGCCACCGCCGCAATCGAATTAAAACAACGCGGTCACCAGGTAGTGCTGGTCGATCCAGGTCCTCTGCCGCATCCGCTGGCAGCATCTACTGACATCAGCAAAGCAGTCCGCGCGGCTTATGGCGCAGACGAAGAATACACTGAACTAGCCGAACGCTCGATCAAACTCTGGCGCGAATGGAATCGCGAATTGGGTACCCGCTTCTATTACGAGGTTGGCGTGATGTTCGTGCGGCGCCGGGAACTGAAGCCGGGCGATTTCGAGCATGAAAGTTTCAAAATATTGGAACGCCGTGGACATAAGATCGAGCGAATGAATTCGGCAGAATTGTGGAAGCGTTTTCCTGCATGGAATTCGCAACTTTATCGAGATGGACTTCTTGAGCTGGAAGCCGGTTACGCGGAGAGCGGCAGGGTTGTGGGAGCGTTGATCGAGCGGGCGAAATCTATCAGCGTCGAATTGCTGGAACGCGCGAGGTTTTCGCGGTTGGACGAAGGTGACAATCGCGTGAAGGGGATTGTGCTCGATGATGAACAGCGAATCCCCGGGGACTTTATAGTCATGGCAGTCGGTGCGTGGACGCCTTATGTTTTGCCTTTTACAAGAAACTTCTTTCGCGCTACCGGGCAGCCGGTTTTTCACCTGAAGCCGCGACAACCTGAGCTCTTCGCGCCTGAGCGTTTTCCGGTTTTCGGCGCGGACATTACAACGACTGGCTATTACGGATTCCCAATGAATCGCGATGGTGTGGTAAAGGTCGCCAATCACGGTCCCGGGCGGGAGATGTCGCCGGAATCTCCGGAACGGGCTGTCACTCCCCAAGACGAAAAAAATCTGCGCCAGTTTCTATCGTCAACGTTTCCCGCGCTGGCGAATGCACCGATTGTTTACTCGCGCGTCTGCATGTATTGCGACACACACGATGGACATTTTTGGACCGCACGCGATCCGGAGCGTGAAGGATTAGTAATCGCCGCTGGCGATTGCGGTCATGGATTCAAATTTGCGCCGGTGCTTGGTGAAATCATTGCCGATGCCGTCGAAGGAAAGTCCAATCCGATCCTGCAAAAATTCCGCTGGCGAGCGGAAGTGCACGCGGGAAGCGGAACAGATGTCGCGCGGTCGAAGGGAAAGCCATAGTATTCGGGGTGCAAGGCCCGACAGGGCATCTCCTCGAACGTATCTAACGCGATACAAGATCAGCACCCAGCTACTTGAAGCAAGGACGGGATTTCATCGAGCGGGCGCACACAAGTAGCTGGGTTCACTGCACCGCCTGCTTAGGCGTATTAGTCATGCTTGAGTGGAGTGCCAAATATCTTGGGGCTCCGCGCATTACCAGAACCGTAGCTCTGCCAATATCGTAAAAGGTCGTCACTCTTCACGTCGAAGGGCCCTTTGACGCGCCGTGCACGACGACCAACGATGCGATATGAAACTGCTTTAAGGGGCGCATGGCGATCGACTCGATAAACGATAGTCACCTGCTGCGAATCGCTCGACCATTTCGCGGTCCAAGAGCCCACCTTCGCGGTTGCCGCCGGCCGGGAGAGTTTCGCACTGAAACGGATCTTAGAAGCGGTTCTGGTCATTCTTGCTTGGTAGCACTGATCGAAATTTGCTTTTTGGACGTTGCGCGGTTCGTTCGCTCAATGATCTCGGATTCGATACTCATGTGGTAAGTGCGCCTCGAAAAAGTGTAATGCGCATCGGGTTTGGACATTACTCTCTCTCCTAACGCAGCGGTCCGCCTTAGCCAAGCTACGGCGGACCGGCTGGATTTATCACGTCGCTCTGCGGCAGAGCAAGACAGGATCGTGACGAGCGCAGGCGGGGCGCCGTCGCCACGACGAGCGAGCTGTGGTCGCGCGCTAGCTTTTTTGCGCTGCTTCTTTCTTTGGCTGGCGCTTTAGCAAGGTGATTTGCTTGATGCGCGCCGAATCAGATGGACTCCAAGTCGCTACCTCGGGATCGTCCTTAAACGCATTGTGGACGAGACGCCGCTCGTAGGAATTCATTGGTTCAAGCTGAAGGGAACGGCCGGTGATACGCACGCGGTCAGCCAATTCTCGCACACGTTGCACAATGCGATCTTCGCGCATGGAGCGGTAGTGTTCGCAATCGACGATGACTTTTTCAGCGTCTTTGTCCTTGGCTTGCAGCAGCCGGTTAAGTAAAAACTGGATTGCCTCGAGCGTCTCGCCATTACGTCCAATCAGTCGCCGGCTTTCCTCGGTGTAAATTTGCAGCGTCGGATTGCCGCCTTCGTTGGTGGTCTCCTCGATTTGCACAACGAAACCGAGATAACCGAGCATGGTGTCGAGCAGATCTTTCGGCGTCATCATCGCTTTCGTTTTCCGGCAGGCGCAATTTTCTCGAGCGTCGGCATGGGTTGTCGTTTGTTCTGATAAAATTGCAGGATACTGAACAGATTTTGTGCGGTGTAATATAATGCCAGAGCTGCAGCAAAATTGTAGCAGAAAAGCAGGAAGACAATGGGCATGAACATCGCCAGCCGACGCTGCGTCGGATCGCCTGTCTTAGGGGTCATGGCCATCAGCCAAATCTGTGTCGCAGCCATACACAGGGGAATAATGTTGACGGGCAATCCGAGACTTGGAATGCCGAGGATTGGGATCCAACCCAATCCAGGTATCACGAAAAGCGTGTCCGGTTGAGAAAGATCTTTTACCCAAAGAAACTTTGCGTTTCGCAATTCCACAGCCTGGCCGAGCATTTTGAAAAGGCCGAAGAAGATCGGTATCTGAATCATCATGGGCAGACAGCCGCCCACCGGATTAATGCCGTATTGCTTGTAGAGCTTCATCACCTCCTGGTTCATCCGAGTGGGATCGTCTTTGTATTTGTCGCGCAACTCCTGAATCTTTGGTGAGAGCGCAGCCATCTGACGCATGGAGCGGTTGGCTTTGTTTTGGATTGGCCAGAGTGTGAGCTTGATGATTGTGGTGAGGGCCAGAATCGCGAGGCCGTAGTCATGCAACCAGCTGTGGAGCAGGTTCATGAAGTTGAGCAGAAACTGGCACACGATCTTGAACAGCCCGAAGTCCATGACTTCGGCTTCATTGTGCGGAAGCTGTGCCAGGCGGTGATAGAGTTTCGGGCCAGCGTAGATCTCGAAACGGGCGGCATATGTCTGCCCGGGCTGCAACTCAAATCCAGGCATCCCGAGCGCACCCTCAATGGCGAGCAATTTTTGGTCCGGTGAATATTCGATCTCGAAACGCCGGGCCCAGACCGCAGTTGCCTTGGCAGTAAGCGGCGCGATCAACGTAGTAAAAAACTGATTGCTCACCGCAACCCATTCCCCACCCGCGATGCTCTCCTGATAGTACGGCCGGGCAGGGCGCTGCCCCAGGCCGAGAAAGCCGCTGCTGCTTCCGAACCAACCGACGTCAATTCCCTTCGCTCTTCCGTCGATGCACCAGACCAGGCGCGTGTACGAAGGATAATCTCTCGGATGAATCGGGGCCGCTGAACCAAGCGCCACAAAATAGCCGCCGCTCTGATACGGCTGGTCTCCCCGGTTTTCGAGCTCAACATCCATTTCGATCACGTAATTGTCTTTGTTCTCTGGAGATTTTTCGAAGAAGAACTTTTTCCGGATAGCGACTTGCTCGGGCGTCGTGCGCTCAAATTTCACTGCGGAATCCGATTCCGTTGATGCGGTAAACTCGAGGAGCGTTGGCGCAGACGGTTGCTCGACCATCGCGCCGATTGGTGCGCTCTGCTCAGAATTCAAAATCACTCGCTGCCCTTTTTCGGCTATTTGCTTCAGCAGCACCGCTTCCTTGATTCCGCCACCGCGATTTGTCAGGCGCAGCTCGACGTCTGAATTGCGCAACGTCTCAATCTTTTCGGGAAAGGTCAAAACTTGCTCGTGGCTGGTTGCTGTAACTTCTGAGACGGGCGTCGGCGATGGCGATGGTGCGAGAGTTGCAGGAGTTGACGTGGGCGAAACTTGTCCCGACGCCGCACCGCCTGGAGCCGGTCTCAGCGCCATCCGCTTTGCCAGATAGATTTCCCATAAGACAAGCCCAACCACGCAAAGCGCAACGACAATCCACGCAGTTCGATCCATAAATCGTAAATCGCGCTCGGAAACTATTCAGCCCGCTTGGGCTCGACGCTTAATGCTGGTGCCAGACGTACGCTTTTAGATGCCGTATTTCTCCGATCCGGCACAGGGTCATACCCAGATCCGCCCCACGGTTGACATCGAGACAGTCGCTTCAATCCGAGGCAGCTTCCGCAAAGAACGCCGTGCGCCTCAACCGCTTCCAAAAAATAGGCCGAACAGGTCGGTGTAAATCGGCAGCCAGAATCAGGACCGCACAGCAAACGGAGCAAGGGCGAGAGCGTGCACTGATAAATGCGAATGAAAAAACGAACCAGTCCCAACATCAAAGCAGGATAGAAGCGCGTCTTGCCAGACGCAACCATTCATGTTCCAGCTGCTGATAAGTCGCGTTGGCCGCATCGCGTCTGGCAACGAGCACAATCCAAAAGCTCTCTCGCAAATCGTGCTGGTGCTTTCGCACAATCTCCCGCAGACGGCGCCGAACCCGATTGCGCACAACCGCGCCTCCAACGCGATGCGAAGTAACGAAGCCTACGCGCCACCGGCCAGAATTCTCTCCTGGCGCCACATTGAGCGTCAGGAGTTTGCCGCGTTGAGTAAAGCCGCCACGTTTCACACGGTCATATTCTGACGCCCGAGTCAGGCGCCGATTTTTTGGAAGCGAGAATGAACCTGCTGACGTCATTGCCGTACAATCGAAGAATCGAAGTCTTCGTTTGGAGGTTTCCGGGAGAAGACTTCTGAAGTACGCCTAGAATCTAGGAACTAGGCGGCGACTCGGCTGGCGAAGAGGGAGATTCAGCTGTTGCAGGAGCAGATTCCGTTGGGGGAGCCGGACTTGTTTCACTTGCTGCGGGCGGCGTGGTGGCGGCCGGGCTCGCCGTCGGCTCAGTTGTTTCGGTCTTTTGCTCGCACGCCGCGAGGAGCGCGGCACCGGCCAGGACGCAGATGTATTTTTTCATAGTGCAAGTTCGAAGTGGCACATTGCTGTAATCGAATAATCGGAGCAAGGCGGTTCTTTGGGCATTGCAATTTTTTTCCGGCGCGAGGTGTCTGATAATCAGCAGTTAGAGCGGGGATTCGTATTTGAGACCATGCGCTTCCGCCACCGCCTGACAAGTGAGTCGCCCATAGCGCGTGTTGATGCCACCGATCAGCGCCGGCTGTCTTTCGCTTGCGCCTTCGAGGCCGAAGTCTGCGAGTAATTCCACGTAGCGATAGGTCACATTAGTGAGGGCCTGCGTGGCAGTGCGCGCATATGCTGCGGGCATGTTTGCGACGCAATAGTGTGTGACGCCTTCCTCGATATAAACTGGGTCAAGATGCGTCGTTGGTCGCGATGTCTCGGCGCAACCACCTTGGTCAATGGAAATATCCACCAGCACACTGCCGCGCTTCATTTTTCGCAACATTGCGCGCGTAATCAGCTTCGGTGCTTTTGCTCCCGGCAAAAGCACCGCACCGATGAGCAAATCACAATCGGGCATTAATTCGTTCAAATTCGCCTCGTTTGAATACAGCGTGTGCAAGTTGTTCATCGCCAAATCGAGGAAGCGCAAGCGCTCGACATCGATGTCGAGGATCGTGACATCCGCGCCGAGACCGTTCGCCATGCGTAATGCGTTCACGCCCGAGGTTCCGCCGCCGACGATGACTACGCGTCCGGGTAAAACTCCGGGCACGCCGCCCAGCAATACGCCGCTGCCACCATTGTATTTGGCCAGAAAATTCGCGCCCATCACTACCGACATGCGACCAGCGATTTCGCTCATCGGTTCCAACAGCGGCAAACGGTGGTCGACTTGGATCGTCTCATATGCCACTGCCGTGACACCCGATTTGAGTAGCGCCTCAGTGAGAGGTTTGCTCGCAGCCAAATGCAAATACGTGAAAAGGATTTGCCCTTTGCGTAACAGCGCAAATTCCGCCTCAAGCGGTTCCTTCACTTTCACAATCATGTCGGCGCGCGCGAAAACCTCTTTCGCGTTATCGACGATCTTTGCGCCGGCTTTGGCGTATTCTTCGTCCGCGTAACCGGAACCGATCCCGGCATCCTTTTCCACCAGAACTGAATGACCACACCGGGTGAGTTGATTCGCAGCCGATGGCAGGAGCGCGACGCGTTGCTCCTGTTCCTTAGTTTCTTTCGGGACACCGATGGTCATGTCGGCACTGAGATGTGATTAGTGAGAAGTGAGATGTGAAATCAAGCGAAATCTAGATCTCACTTCTCATGAGCATCCTCAGTTGAGCGACGGATCGTCCGGAGCAGCAGCCAGCATTTTATACCACGGTCCCAAGCTGCGCATGATGTCGAACCAGAGGTTTGGCAGACGATCGAGCTTAAGCAGTAAAGGATTGGCTTTTTGAAGCAGCCAGGCTTTTTGCTTCACCTCGCTTTCGAGCTGACCGGCTCCCCACCCCGCATAGCCCACAAACGCACAAATTAAGTTTTTCCCGCCAGCCGCGGCATTGCCTTTCTCTACGGCGACGTTGTGAGTCAGGGTAAGTCCGTCGTCCTTCTTCCATTCGAACGCTGCAAACATTAGTTGATTTTTTCCAACCGGTCCGCCGAGGAACACAGGCACGTCTGCGAGTCCCGTCGGCGGTGTGTCAGTCACGAGATCAGCAACCTGTCTATCGAGCGGGCGATTGATGATCACACCCAGGGCACCCTCGTTCGGATCATGCTCGGAAATGTAAAGCACGGTGCGTCGGAAATTCGGATCAAGCATATTGGGGTGAGCAACCAGCAACGAACCGGCAAAGCTGCGCGAGGATGTTTCGCCATCCAGGTTACGCATGTAAAACTAGAAACCGCGACCGGCGCTCGTGCAACCCTCGGGTCTCGCTTTTCGCGTCGCCAAGCCTTCTGCCATTTCGACTTGGATTGTTCATCACCTTCAATGATCGATTTGTGGTTTTAGTGCGTCATCGTAGGGCTAAACCACACGAAAATTTTTTCACATAAAATTGTTGCCATTGGCCGGAAGCTCGTTTAGAAGCCTCAAAGCTTTTACGATTGTTCTGGGGGGAACAGCCGCCCTTCACGCCCATCGGGTGTGGGGGGCGGTAATTTTTTGATGGTCCTTTCTTTTTGATCTTGCTCCTGTTCTCGCGCTTGCTCGAATACATGCCGAGCGAAGAAACGCTCAACAGTAACGTCCAACGTTTAATGTCGAAGCCAGCACGATCGGCCCGCGTCTCCTGGCCGATCGCTTTCACCCTGATCGCGTTCATTCTTGCCATAGTAGTTGTCTTCATCTTCTTACGCCTGGAAAGCTGGCCGGCGCGCACAGCGCGGCAAAGTAGCGCCGAACTCGAAAGACTCGGCAAAGATTTGCGCGCCGCTTTCATCAACATCGCACATGTGCAGCCGCGCATCACGATCAACAACCGCGTGTACATGGAGCAAGCCACGCCAGTGACCGAGTTGGTCGTCCTTTCGAAACGCATTGAGGTCGAACACGAATTCCTCCACACCTGGGTGGGCAGTTCGAAGCGCGTGAAATTGCACGGCACATTCATCGCCAAAGCCGGCTTCGATCTGCAGGAAAAACTCTCAATCGATATTCGTCCCGAAGAAATCGTTGTTCAGCTTCCACCCGCTCAAATTCTGGGTGTCGAGCAGCAACAGGTGGAAGTCCTCGCGTTCGAAAACGGCTTATGGAACCGAATTTCCGGGCAGGATGTCGAAAGCGAATTGTCGGTCTTGCCCCAGCTCGCCTGGAAAAAAGCGGCAGAAAGCGGTCTCCCCACCGAAGCTGAGCGCACATTGCAGCGACAACTGGACGAACGAATTCATCCGTCGCAGCCATTGCATTTGGTTTTCA
>Ga0066903_100002305_pt1 | contig 14810 bp, 11 predicted proteins | sample PanSoiMetaGPlot1_FD_67491 | JGI IMG/M metagenome (GOLD analysis project Ga0066903, IMG submission 67491) | Tropical forest soil microbial communities from Panama analyzed to predict greenhouse gas emissions - Panama Soil - Plot 1 (version 2) | ecosystem: Environmental > Terrestrial > Soil >...
GCTCTCGGTCGGCGGTCTGAGCAAGAGCGCGTGGGGCGGCCTGCGTATCGGCTGGGTCCGCGCGGCGCCCGCGCTCATCCAACGCCTCGGCGCCGCCCGGCCGAGCGTGGACATCGCCAACCCGCTGCTCGAGCAGCTCGTCGCGCTGTGCCTGTTGGCCGACCTCGACACGATCCTCGCCGAGCGCCGCCGCCGACTCGCCACGCGCGTGGAGGCGCTCGCCGAGGCGCTCGCGGACGAGCTTCCCGAGTGGACGTTCAGGCTGCCCGACGGCGGGCTCTGCCTGTGGGTCGGGCTCGACCGATCGAGCACCTCGCTCGTCGGACCCGCCGCCGCCGCGGGCGTGCGCATCGTCCCGGGCCCCCGCTTCGGCATCGACGGCACGCTCGAGCGCTTCCTGCGGATCCCCTTCGTGCTCCCGCCGGCCACCCTGCGCGAGGCCGTGAGCCGACTGGCTGCCGCCGCCGGCGACGTGCCCCGCTTCGCCGAGCGGGCCGGCGAAGTCAGCTACGTGGTCTAGGAGAACTACGCGGCGTGCGCGTGCGGACGCGGCGCGTCGGTGCGCGGCGGTGCCGCGTCCGCGAGACCGAGCAGCCGTACGGCGTGCATGCGGTCGCGGGCAAGAAGGAAACGACGGTCGAGCCCGAGCACGCCGAAGCGGCGCCGCATCGCCGGAGAGAGGACGACAGCGATGCGGCCGTCGCGGGAGAACAGCCGCTGGCGGGCCGCAAGCAAGGTGTTCTGACACGCGGCGGCGACGTCGTCGACGCAGCTCAGATCGACGAGGAGCCGCGTCGCGCCCGCCTCCAGCGCCTGGCCGACCTCGTGGGAGAACGGGGAGACGTTCGGCCCGTCGAGGACGCCGCGCGCATTGACGATGGCCATGAGGACGCCGGACGAGAGGAGTTGCTCGGGACCCAGCTGGTTCGCCGGTTCGCGCATTGCACCGACGCCGATGCCCGTTTCCCCGGGTTCAAAACACCGGTGTCCGAACGAACGGACGCGTCTCCGCGGTGCGGGGCCGGCAGCGCAGCCGGCCCCGCGGCGCTTTTCAGGGAGTCGCTCTCGCTAGACGCGCCCGCAGTGGCGCAGACCGTTCAGGCAGAAGCTCACGAGCCCGCGCAGCACGTGCGCGTTCCAGGCGTTGAAGAAGTCGGCGTGGGCAGAGTAGACCCCGCCCGACGAGAGCGCGAACTCGTGGTCGCCCGAGATCGGATAGCGGTAGATCAGGCTGATCGCCGGTACCGCGACCGGGTGATCGGCAGGGCAGGCGGCCCTGGTCGGATAGGCCATGTGGCTCTTGTGGTCGGCGCTGTCCAGGCTCTTCCCGTCCCAGCAGCTCGGGAAGGCCACGTGGAGGCGGAGCTCCTGACCCCGCCCGCTCGGACAGGCGGGAGGCGTCGACGACCGTGCGACGTCGGCGTCGACTCCGCAGTTCCAGAACGTGATGCGCGTGTCCTGCGGCGTCGTCGCTTTCGAGTCGCCGGCAATCATCTTGAAACCGGCCGGGAATGTGGTCACGTGGCCGCCTCGTGTGCTGCGCCGGTAGTAGATCGTGGAGCCGAGCGGCTCCACGGGCTGACCGTCGGCGATCAGCGTCGGCATCCAGTACCCGGCCTTGTCGGCCCGCAGCCGGCACGTGGTTCCCGCGGCCTGCATCGAGGCGAGCGTCGAGCTCGCGTCCGTGGACACGTTCCCGACGAAGGTGTGGTCGTGCGACTTTCCCGGTTGGCCCGGGTAGACGATGGGGTCGTCCATCGCCTCGTGGCTGAACGCGCAGGTGCTGACGAAGTTGACGCCCGCCGGCTTGTTCGCGGCTTTCTTCGCCGGCGACGGCCCGGCGGCGAGCGCGGCCGTCACCGTGACCGCTGCGATCGCCGCGCCTGCCGCGGCGAAAACAGCGAGTCGTGCCCTCCTACCCATCTCGAGCTCCTTTCCTCCGCTTGGGGTTGGCGCAGGATGGACGCCGATCGGCAAGCGGCGGCAAGACAGTTGTAAGGAAAGTGTGAAGGAGCCGGAAAACGGAGCGGACGGCAGACGGCGGTGCCGCCCGCTCCCCGAGAGAACGTGCCTCTACGCCACGGGGCGTACGGGAGGCGTGGGATGTCCGAACTGCGCTGCCGACGCCACGGACGTGAACACCACGGCCGCGACCGCAACCAGGACAACGAGGATGACGAGCCGCCGCATGCGACGCTCCTTTCACTGGACGATGCGAGTGGCGAAGTTACGTGCGCGACCCGCGGTCGGATTTGCCGCGTGTCACGCGCCGCGTCGTCCGGCTACGCGCTCAGATGCAGTCCTTGAGGCCCTGTGCTTCGGGGAGCGACTCGAGCTTCTTGAGCGTGTTGTTCTCGATCTGGCGGATGCGCTCGCGAGTGACGCCGAAGGCGCGACCGACCTCCTCCAGCGTGCACGGCGGCTCGCCGTTGAGGCCGAAGCGCAGCTCGATCACCTGACGCTCCCGGTCGGGAAGCGAGCCGAGCGCCCTCTCGATGTCCTCGCGCCGCAGCGAAAGCGTGGCCGAATCGTACGGAGACTCCGCGAGGTCGTCCTGGACGAAGTCGCCGAGCTCGGACTCCTCCTCCTCGCCGATCGGCTTCTCGAGCGACACCGGGTGCTGCGCCATGCGCAGGATCTCGCGCACCTCGGCGGTGGTCAGCTCGAGCTCCGTCGCGATCTCGTCGGGCCGCGGCTCGCGTCCGAGTCGCTGGACGAGCTGGCGCTCGATGTGCACGACCTTGTTCAGCTTCTCGACCATGTGCACCGGGATGCGGATCGTCCGCGCCTTGTCGGCGATCGCCCGCGTCACGGCCTGTCGAATCCACCACGTCGCGTAGGTCGAGAACTTGTAGCCCTTGCGGTAGTCGAACTTCTCCACGGCACGGATCAGGCCGAGCGAGCCCTCCTGGATCAGGTCGAGGAAGGAGAGGCCGCGGCCGAGGTAGCTCTTCGCGATCGAGACGACCAGGCGGAGGTTGGCCTCGGTCATCTGCCGCTTGGCCTCCATGTCGCCGCGCTCGATGCGCTTGGCGAGGTATACCTCCTGGTCCGCGGTGAGGAGCGGCACCTTGCCGATCTCGCGTAGGTAGAGGCGCAGCGAGTCCAGCGAAGGCTCGACGGACAGGTCGAGCTTCGGCGCCACCTTCTCCTCCTCGACGAGCGGCTGCTCGTGCGGCGGATGCTTGTGCTGCTCCCCTTCGACGAGCTCGATGCCGTGGTCGATCAGATACGTGTAGAAGTCCTCGACCTGCTCCTTGGTGAGATCGACCTCCTCGAGGCCCTGGACGATCTCGTCGTAGGTCAGGACCCCCTTGTCGAGGCCCTCCTGGACGAGCTTGTGGAGTTCCTCAATCTCCGGCAGTGAGATGTCGACCGTGAGCACGTGACCTCCGTTTTCTTCGCGCTTGGTGGGAACTTCCGAACCGCAGACCTACCTGGAACGCAAAGAGCCGGCCACGCCCGTTCCGGCTCGACCTTCGGGGGAGGCGATACTACAACGGGACACGGCTCTTTGGGGGACCCCGTTCCGGCGATGTTTCCCGGTTGCAAGAGCGGGGTGTCACTTAACTCCGCTGCGTAGGCGCTCGCGGAGGGTGCCTAGGAAAGCGATGCGGCGGGCCGAAGCCCGCCGCCGATCCCCTGCGCGTCCGGAAACTCTGCCGTTAGTCTCTCGGTCGGAGGAGTTCGGCGGGACCATCGGCACCTCCTGCCGCCGTCTTTAGAGTGGCGCGGTGTCGAATCCCCTCATCGAGCGGCTTTCCGGTGGCCCGCCGATCTGTTGCGACGGCGGCATGGGATCCCTGATCACGAGCGCGGTTTCGCGACTCCGCTGTCCGGAGGAAGCCAACCTGCGGGCACCCGAGAGCGTCATCTCGCTGCACGTCGGTTTCATCCGGGCGGGCGCCGAGTTGATCGAGACCAACACCTTCGGCGCCAACCGCCGCAAGCTCGCCGTGCGCTTCCTCGAGGACGAGGTCGAGCGGATCAACTCCGAGGCGGTCAAGATCGCGCGCGAGGCGCGCCAGGTCTCGGGCGCGCAGGTGCTGATCGCCGGCGCGATCGGCCCGCTCGGCGACGTCGGCGACGCGGAGGACGCAAGGCGCGGGCTCTTCGCCGAGCAGGCGCAGATCCTCGAGGCCCGCGGCGTCGACCTCTTCTTCGTCGAGACCTTCTACGACCTGGGCGAGCTGGAGACCGCGGTCACGGCCGTCCGCGGAGTCTCGTCGCTGCCCGTCGTCGCGCTCCTGACCTTCGACGAGGACGGCGAGACGCTGGCAGGCGTGTCAGCGCGCGGCGCGGCTCTCCGGCTGCGGGAACTCGGCGTCGACGCGATCGGCGCCAACCACGGCGCCGGACCGCACGCATGTCTCACCGCCCTCGAGCGCATGGGATCGGACGGGCCTCCGCTGGCGGCGCTACCCAACCTGGGCCTGGCCGGCCTGGCCGGGGGGCGGATCATCTTCCCGCACGCGACGCCCGAGTACTTCGCCGAGTTCGCTGCCCAGGCGCTCGAGCTCGGCGCCCGGCTCGTCGGCGGCTGCTGCGGCACGACGCCCACCGAGGTCGCGGCGATCCGGACGGCGCTCGACGAAGGCAGGCGGCCGCGAGCGCCGTTCCATGCGGCCGAGCGCGAGCTCGCGGTCGCGCACGAGGCGGTGCACTTCGAGACGACGCTCGCGCGCGACCTGCGCGAAGGCCGCTGGGTCGTGTCCATCCAGCTCGATCCTCCGCTCGGCGGTAGCCACGCGGGGATGCTGGAGGTGGCCGCCGCCATCCGCGACTCGGGGCTGGCCGGCTTCGTCGACATCAACGACAACGCCACGGCCCGCGCAGCGATGAGCGGGCTGATGCTTGCGGGCGCGGTCGAGCGCACTGTCGGGATCGAGACGATCCCGCACCTGACGCCTCGCGACTCGACGATCATGGGCCTCGAGTCGCTACTCCTCGGCGCGCATGCGGAAGGCGTCCGGAACATCCTCGCCGTCACCGGCGACCCGCCCGAAGTCGGCGACTACCCCGGCTCTGAAGGAGTGTACGAGCTCGACTCGATCGGCCTGACACGGCTGATCTCACGCCTCAATGCAGGCGAGGACTACAACGGCAAGGCCATCGACGCGCCGACCTCGTTCTTCGTGGGCGTGGCCGTGAACCCGACAGCAGACGACCTCGCGCTGGAAGCCGAGCGCTTCCGGGCCAAGGTCGCCGCCGGCGCACGGTTCGCGATGACCCAGATCCTCTTCGACCTCTCGCACCTCGATCGCTTCGCTGACGCGCTCGGAGGAGAGTCGCCGATCCCGCTCCTCGTCGGGCTGTTCCCGGTCTGGAGCTATCGCCTCGCCCAGCGGCTGCACAACGAGGTGCCCGGGATCATCGTCCCCGACGAACTCCAGCAGGCGCTCCTCGAAGCGGGCGCCGACGCGGCCGCCGTCGGCACCGAGCACACGCGGCGCCTGTACGAGGAGTTGCGGGAGAAGGTGGCGGGCGTCTACGTCGTCGCGCCGTTCCGGAAGCCGCTCGCCGCTCTCGACGTACTCCACTAGACTTTGAACCGCTCGGGGGCGTAGTTCAGCTGGTTAGAACGCCGGCCTGTCACGCCGGAGGTCGCGGGTTCGAGTCCCGTCGCTCCCGTCTCATCCTGCTTCTGCTCAGGCTTCGGACTTTGCGGGCGGCATCGTGAACACTGGGCCGCGGGGTGGGAACGGGAGACGCTGACCGAACGGGATGAGGAAAGCGTGCTCGCGCCGCACGTGCAGGTTCGGCTCGCAGTACGTGTCGGTGATGATCAGGATCGGCCCGTCGGGCGGGAAGTCGTCTGCTTTCATCAGGCGATCGACTCCTGGCTGGAGAATCGTTCCTCCGCGGCCACGGACGCGGACACGCCCTGAGATCTCCTCGGGCGTCAGGTACCCCGCGTCGTACGCCGCTGCGTCGCAGAAGACGACGCGCACCGCTGGCACCTCTCTCGACGCGCAGTAGGCCGCAACCGTACCCAGACCGCGGGCGAGAGTGACGGCATCCATCGAACCCGAGGTGTCGAGGACGACGCCGAACGTCCGGCCGTCCTGCCAGCCCTCCCGGGGGGCGGCGCGCGGCCGCGGAATGTCCGGCGTCGAGGACTGCCGACGGGAGGGGCGCGCGTAGCTACGGCGATATTCCGGGATCGGGAAGAACCGGTCGAGCCACTGGGCGAGCCGCACGTCCCACGGAATCGGCGGCATCGTCTGCGCCCGGATCTCTTCGACGAGCGCCGCCGGGAGAAGCCCGCGGCCCTCCCGCTGATGCAGGTCGAGGCCCTGAGCAAGGGCGCTGCGATAGAAGTCGTCGAGCGTGCAGCCGGCGCCGCGAAGCCACCACTCCTCCGACTTTCTTCCGATCATGTCTGGCTTGCCCCTGCCGGCGAAGGACGCCGCCCTACGCAAACGTCTCTGCACGCGAAGGTCTCCCGTGATCCGGTCGTAGACCTCCTCCGAAGACATTCCCTTCAACTGCTCGTCGAGCAGGAGGCCGTAGGGCGGCTGGCCGACGCCCATCTCGACGAGCCAGAGATTGATGGTGTAGTCGGTGGCGCAGTTCCAGAGGAAGAAGTCGCGGCTCTCGGCCCGCTGGTCGTGTCGGAGCGCGGCATGGAGAATCTCGTGTGCGACGACGAACTTCATCTCGTCCGGGTCGAGCCCGGCGAGTGGATTGATGTAGATGGTCTTGTCCGCGGCGCAGACGGCTGCGATGTCGATGTCGAGTGCACGGCACGTATCCATGTCTTGGATCAGCTCGAAGGACGCCGCGAGCGCTCCGAGGAGCGGATACGAGGCCATGAACCAGGATCGGGCCTGCTCGGCGAGCGAGCGCGCGTCCGCGTTTCTCGCGGCGTCGTGCGGCTCGACGCCGCTCGCGATCCGCATCGCCTCGCCGACCGCCTCCCGAAGCGCCGCGGTGAAGAGCTTGGGGTAGTCGACCGGATCGTCGTAGTCGTCATGACCCCACTCCTCGAAGAGCAGATCGGGCCGGTAGTGCTCCGGGACCCCGCCCCGAACTGTCAGCTCTCGGTAGATCGCCTCCTCGTCGCGGGGAAGGGGCGGGAAGTCGATCCGGTGAGGAGGCGGCGGCGCACCCAGGCCCACGGAGGCGAGAAATCGAGAGACGACCGCGTCGCAGCCGAAGTTCCAGGCGCGCTGGTCGGGGTGGGGCCGAAAGTGGTCGAGGCAGAGGTGCAGGACGCAATGGGCGATCGCGTACGCCCATTCCCGCTCCGAGCCGCGGATGCCGGTGGCGCAGAGAATGTCGCCGCCGGGGGTTACGACCGCCCACTCGTCCTTCGGGATGCGGACATCGTGCTGTGCGTCCCAGATGGTCACCGGGTCCCGCCAGCTCCCCGTTGTGATCCGCCCGAACAGACGATCCGCCCTGACGAGGCGCGTACCCGCGAGCCACTCAGGGTTCGCGCGCTTCGGTCGCTTTTGACGGGAACGCGCCACGGTGGACCCGCGGTCAGGACCTCGGCGAGCCCGAGACCGCCAGGCGGGGGAGGTCGCGCGAGACCTCGAGCAGGAACCAGTCCGGCACCGACTCTCCATCCTCGTCGCGTGCGACGACGAGTTGTGCCAGCTCGAGCTGGATCTCGGCCAGCGCGACCAGCGCGGCTTTGGCGTCGTACGCCAGTTGCTTTCCCTGACCCGCCAGCGCGCCGCGCTCGTCTGGCAGCTCCTTGATCAGCTGGCCTCGAAAGGCCTGGACGAGGAAGTAGAGCAGGTCGGCGTCGCCGGGATCACGCGGCCAGGACGCCTCCCCCGAGATGATCCTCTTCAGGTCGAACTTCCGCCGGGACTGCTTGTAGAGGCCGGCGAAGTTCTGCGCGTGGCTCGGCGAGACCGTGCCGAACGCTGCGAGACGGACGATCTCCTCGCTCAGTTCCCGTCCGTAGCTGTGGAGCGTGTCGGAGAGCATGTGCCAGGAGCGCGGCGTCGAGAAGGGCTCCTCGTGCTTCGGCGGCGCGACGCGAAGGTGATCGGGCCGCGTCTGGATGTACTCGAGCACGAGCGGATGAAGGCCGTTCACCTTCGCCCAGACGAGCCAGTCCCGATGCGACACCTGGAGGTGGACGTGCACCATGCGATTGAGCAGCGCGCTCGACATCGGCTTCACGATCGCCTGGTCCTGCGCTCGGTTTCCCGCGCCGATGATCACCGACCCCGCGGGGAGTCGATAACTGCCGATCCGCCGGTCGTGGATGAGCGAGTAGAACGCCTTCTGCACCTCGTGCGACGAGCCGTTGAGCTCGTCGAGGAAGAGACAGTAGGCCTCGTCGCGCGCGATGTTCTCCGGCGGGTTGAATCGGCTCTTCCCCTCTGCCGTGATCTGCGGGACGCCGATCAGATCCTCGGGTGCAAGCTGCGTCCCGAGCAGCGAGACACACTCCAGCCCGACGTCTCTTGCGAACTGAGCGACGAGCGCCGACTTGCCGATTCCCGGCTGACCCCAGACGAAGACCGGCCGCACCACGGCCACGTGGAGGAGGAAAGCCGGCAACTGGGACTGTGTGAGTGTTACCGAGGCGTTGATCGTTCGAATCTAAGTGCGGCTCGGCACCTGTGTCCAACCACCGCAGCTAGCCCCAGGGCAGGCGGGACCAGAAAGGCGGCCGCTCTCGCCGGAAGCGCTCGGCCGTCGCGTAGGCCTCTTCGGGATCGGATGTCTCCTTCTCCACGCTCGCGCCGTAGCGTGCCGCGAGCTCCGACACCGGGTAGCGCACTTCCGGGCCGAGGTGTGCGCCGACCATCAGGATCACGCATGGCCCGTCTCCGGCCCCCACGAAGGCGTGCTCCGTCCAGGGAGGCGACTGGAAGAAGTCCCAGGCTCGGAGGCGCCGCTCCTCACCCTCGACGAGCAGCCCGCACTCGCCTGCCAGGACGAGGAACGCCTCCTGGTTCGACTCGGCGTGATAGGTGCTGCTCTGGCCCGACTCGAGAACGGTGATGTTGATTCCGAGCTGCGCGAACTCGATCGGCGGGTCGCCGTACTCGTTCGCGAACCAGCACGCCGCGCCCCTCGTCTCCGAAGAGAACCACTGGGCATCACGCACGTTGACGACGAACCAGCCCTCTGTGACGGGGGCAAGCCCGGAGCCGGAGTCCTCAAGCCGCGCTTCGGTCACGACCCCGATTCTCGCAGGCGACGCGGTCCGGGTGTCGTGCCTATCGCCTTGTCGTTCTGACAACTTGTTATAAGCAAACTCGGCGTGCTTCTGACCGGCCGTCGTAGACTCGCGCGGTGGCAGCGTGCCCCGCCTGTGGTCAGCAGCTTCCGGGTGAGTTCCCGTTCTGCCCGTTCTGCACCGCGCCCCTGACGGACTCGGGGCCCGGTCTCGCCGTCGAGGAGAGGAAGGTGGTGTCCGTCCTCTTCTGCGACCTGGTGGGGTTCACGGCGGCGTCGGATTCCACAGACCCGGAGGACGTGCGGGCTCGCATCCGCCCGTACCACGCGAGCCTCCGGCGGGAACTCGAGCGGTACGGGGGGACGGTGGAGAAGTTCATCGGCGATGCGGTGATGGCGGTGTTCGGGGCGCCGGTCGCCCACGAGGACGATCCGGAGCGAGCTGTTCGGGCGGGGTTGCGGATTCTGGAGGCGATCGCCGAGCTGAACGAACAGGAGCGAGAGCTGAAGCTCCAGGTGCGTGTCGGGATCGACACCGGATCGGCCGTCGTGTCGCTGGAGGCTCGTCCGGAACGAGGTGAAGGCATCGTCGTGGGGGACGTCGTGAACACGGCAGCACGCATCCAGACGGCGGCGCCGGTGGACGGTGTAGCCGTCTCGGAGGAGACGTTCCGGCAGACGGAGCGGGTGTTCGTCTACGAGCCGTTGGCACCCGTCGAGGTCAAGGGGAAGAGCGAGCCGCTGCGCCTGTACCAGGCGGTCGAAGCACGGGCGCGGTTCGGCTCGGACTTGATCCGGTCGAAGGAGTCGTTGTTCGTCGGCCGGGAGGTGGAGAAGACCCTGTTGCAGGGTCTGTTCGACCGCTGCGCACGGGACTCGTCCTTCGAGCTCGTGACGCTGGTAGGAGAGCCCGGGGTCGGCAAGAGCAGGCTGTGCGCAGAGCTGTTCCGGTACATCGACGAGCGGACGGAGCTGATTCGCTGGCGGCAAGGTCGCTGCCTCCCGTACGGCGAGGGGATCACATTCTGGGCCCTCGGCGAGATCGTGAAGTCACACGCCGGCGTGTTCGAGTCGGATTCTCCGGAGGCGGCGGCCGCGAAGCTGGAGCAGGTCCTTCCGGAAGTCGAGGAACGGGATTGGCTCCGGGCCAGGCTGCTGCCGCTGCTCGGCATCGACTCGGGCCAGTCGGCGTCACGAGAGGAGTCGTTCTCCGCCTGGAGGCGGTTCCTCGAGTCGATTGCGTCGACCGGCCCGGCGGTCATCGTCGTCGAGGACCTGCACTGGGCCGACGGAGCGATGCTCGACTTCCTGTCGTACCTCGCCGAATGGGCGGAGGGCGTGCCGCTCTTGCTCCTGTGCACGGCCCGACCGGAGCTCTTCGAGGCGCACTCCACCTGGGGAGCCGGGACACGGAACTCGCACACGATCAACCTGTCGCCACTGTCGGAGAGCGAGACGAGCGAGCTCGTGCAGGGTCTGCTCGAGCAGAGCGTCTCCGAGCAGGTGCGCCACACGATCCTCGAGCGGGCCGGCGGCAATCCGCTGTACGCCGAGGAGTTCGTCCGACTTGTGGCGGACCGAGGTCTGGGCCAGGCAGGCGACGCGCTCGCGTTCCCGGACAGCGTGCAGGCGCTCATCGCCGCACGCCTGGACACACTCTCTGCGGAGCGAAAGAGCCTGCTGCAGGACGCGGCAGTCGTCGGCAAGGTCTTCTGGGCCGGTGCGCTCGCCTCCATGGGCGACCACGACGAGCGCGACGTCGAATTCGCCCTCCACGAACTCTCGCGCAAGGAACTCGTCCGGCCGGCCCGTCGGACATCGGTGGAGGGCGAGACCGAGTATGCGTTCTGGCACGTGCTCGTCCGCGACGTCGCGTACAGCCAGATCCCGCGGGCCAGGCGCGCGCGGACGCATCGAGCCGCCGCTGCGTGGGTCGAGGCGAAGGCCGGCGAACGGGTCGAGGACCTCGCGGACGTGCTCGCCTACCACTACCAGGAGGCGCTCGAGCTGGCCCGTGCGAGCGGCGACGGCGAGACGGCGTGCGAGCTCCTCCCCCTGGCGCGGAGGATGCTCGTCCTGGCGGGGGATCGAGCTGCGGCGCTCGACCAGACGACTGCGGATGCCTTCTACCGCCGGGCGCTCTCCCTGTACGAGGAGAACGACGCCTCGCAGGCCCCGGTGCTTCTGAAGGCCGGGCGGACGGCAGCGATGCTGTCGGCGGACCGGGCGGAGGAGGATGCGCGGCTGGCGGTCGAGCTCTATCTCGCCACCGGAGACGAACTGGGCGCCGGCGAGGCGCTGCTCGACCTCGCGCGGTACGTCTCCTATCGCGGTGACGACGCCGAGCAGGTCGAGCACCTGCAAGCGGCAGAGCGCCTGCTCGAACGCCACCCGCCGGGTCGCCTGACGGTCGGTCTCCTCGAGAGGAAGGCGGGAACCGCCATGATGGCCGGCCAGGCCGCCGATTGTCTCGCATTCGCCGACGCCGCAATAGCGCTGGCGGAGGAACTCGGCGAGGCGCCGAACACGCGCGAGAGAGCGCTGCAGTATCGCGGGGTCGCGCGGACCGAGTTTGGCGATCTCGGCGGACTCGATGATCTAAGGGAGGCGATCGAGCTCAGTCTCGCGGGAGCGCAGGCGGTTCCGGCGGCAATCGGCTATCTGAACCTCGCCGATGCCACGTGGTACACGGTCGGTGCGAAAGAAAGCCTGGAGCTCCACGAGAAGGCGCAGGCGTTCGACGACTTGCGCGGGTTGCGCGGCGGCCTCTTGTGGTCGCGGGCCGAGTCGACCTGGATGCTCTTCGATCTGGCGCGGTGGGACGAGATTCTCGCGATCACCGACGAGCTGAATGCGCTCGACGAAGGGGATGGAGCGGCGCTGGGTCGGCTGCTCGGCCTCCCGTACCGGGCGCTCGTCCTGTCACGCCGCGGCGATTCGGCCGAAGCGGCAGCGATCGTGGAACACCTCCTTCCGAAGGCGAGAGCGGCAGCCGATCTCCAGCTCCTGGTGCCGGCCCTGGCCGTCGCGGCGTTGGTGGCCCACGAACGGGGCGACGGGGCGCTCGAGTTCGTCGGCGAACTGAACGAGCGAACTCGAGGGCGCTCGGATCGCTACCGCACACTGTTCCTCCCAGAGCTCACGCGCATCTGCGTCGCAGCGGACCTCGACGTCGCGCGCACGTTGGCCGAAGGCCTGTCGGTCGACCTCGGGCGCGTCGGGAGCGCCCGGGTGGCGGCCGCTGCCGTCCTCGCCGAGGCCGAAGGGCGGACTCCCGACGCGCTCGCGCTCTACGAGGAGGCGGAAGCACGCTGGCTCGACGTCAGCTGTGTCCCCGGCCGCGCCGACGCGTTGCTCGGCCAGGGTCGGTGCCGACTCTTCCTGGGCCGCGCAGGAGCAGACCTCCCACTGACCGAGGCCCGGGAGCTCTTCCAGGCGATGGGCTACAAAGCGGCGGCAGCGGCGACCGACGAACTGCTCGCGGAAGTGAACTAGCCGGAAGGCTTGCGGGCCCGGCTCGGCGCGACGCGCGGCGGCTCGTCCGGTTGCTTGGGATACACGGGCGGCCAGGGAGCGTCCTTGAGCCCGGCGGCGCGGTCCCGCGCGTGCAGCTCGAGCAGGGGCTCCAGCGATTGCGGCTCGTCGTTCATCGGCTCCCACGGATCGCCCTGGGCATCCAGCCGTTCGGGGACGGTCGCGATCGTCAGCTCGTCGGGATGGATCCCGTCGATCTCGTCCCACGTCAGCAGCGCCGACACCTGGGCGCCGGGACGGGCGCGGACGGACAACGGGCCGAAGACCGTCTTGTGCGGCGCGTTCTGGTTGTAGTCGACGAAGACACGCTCGCCGCGCTCCTCCTTCCACCAGGCCGCCGTGATCAGCTCGGGGTGGCGGCGCTCGAGCTCGCGGGCCGCGGCGACGGCTGCCGCGCGCACCTGGTAGGAGTCCCAGCGCGGCTCGAGCCGGACATAGACGTGGAGGCCACGACGCCCGGTCGTCTTCGGGTAGCCGACGATCCCGAGCTCGTCGAGCAGCCGGCGGAGCTCGGCAGCCGCGGCCCGGACCTCGTCGAACTCGACGCCGGGCTGCGGGTCGAGGTCGAGGCGCAGCTCGTCTGCGACGTCGGGGCGGTCGCGGAGGTAGGGCCAGACGTGAAAGCCGAGACAGCCGAGGTTCACCGCCCAGACCACGTGGGCGAGGTCGGCAAGCACGAGGGCGCGCGAGGTCGTGCCGTTGGGCGTGCTGACGATGGTCGTCTCCAGCCACTCGGGCCTGCTTTCGGGGACGCGCTTCTGGAAGAACGAGTTTCCCTCCGCGCCCTCGGGGAACCGCTGCATGAGGGTCGGCCGCCCGCCGACGGCGCGCATGAGCGGCTCCTCGACGGCGAGGTAGTAGCGCACCAGGTCGATCTTGGTCTCGCCGCGCTCCGAGAAGAAGGTCTTTCCCGGGCTCGTGACCGTGACCTCACGCCCCGCGACCTCGAGGACGAGCTCCTTCGTCACGGGACGAACCGTACCTCCGGTCAGCTCGCAGGCCTGAAGACGAGGAGGTGGACGTCGTTGAACGTCTTCGCCTCGACGAGCTGCAGATTCCTCTTGCCGCGAGCTGGTGGCTGCGGTGGACCGAAGATCAGCGCCCGTTGATGATGGCTGCCCCTACGGGACGAGGACGACCTTGGCGACGTGCCGGCGATCTTCGATCAGCGCGTGCGCCGCGGCGGCCTGGTCGAGCGGGAAGGTCGCCCCGACGACCGGCCTGATCGCGCCCTCGGTCCAGAGCCGCAGCAGGTCCTCAGCTGCCTGTCTCACGACATCGGGCTTTCGCTCGGTCAGCCGATGGAGGTAGAAGCCGTGGATGCCGATGTTGCGACCCACGAGCAACGCCGGATTCAGCTCCTCCCACCAGCCGCCTGCGTAGCCGATCGCGACGAGAGCGCCGAGCGGCGCCAGTGTCAGCAGCGATTCGGCGAGCAGTTTGCCGCCGACCGGGTCGACGACGACGTCAGGCCGCACGTGCTCGGCGAAGTCCTCGTACCCGTGGGCTTCCTCGGCTCCCTGCTCGAGGGTGAAGCGGCGCTTCTCCTCGCTGCTCGCAGTTGCGACGACACGCGCGCCGAGGTGCCGGGCGATTTGGATCGCGGCGCAACCGACTCCGCCCGAGCCGGCGTGGACCAGCACCGTCGTGCCCGGGCCGACGCTGACCTGGTGCGTGAGCGGGATGTAGGCGGTGAGGAAGGTGAGGAGGAAGGCCGCGCCCTCCTCGAAGGAGGCACCTTCCGGCAGCGGGTACAGCCGGTGCTCGTCGACGGCCGCTGCCTCGGCGTAGCCGCCCGAGGCCGGCAGCAGCGCGATCACCCGCCTTCCGTCCACCTCCCCGGCGATCTCCACGCCGGGCACGATGGGAAGCGGCGGTGCCTGCGCGTAGTTCCCGGACCGCACGAGAAGGTCGAGGAAGTTGACCCCGGCCGCCCGCGTACGCACGAGCACTTGACCGTCGCCGGGCTCCGGCTCGGGCAGCTCTGCCTGTTCGAGCTGCTCGGGCCCGCCGGTCTCGCGGAGGAGAACCGCCCGCATGGGCGCGGAGTCTCACGCGCCGACGCGCCCGTGTCCAGCGACACCCGCCTACGAGCCGATCACGCCGACGCCGGGCGAGCCGGCGCC
>Ga0066903_100002306_pt1 | contig 14806 bp, 10 predicted proteins | sample PanSoiMetaGPlot1_FD_67491 | JGI IMG/M metagenome (GOLD analysis project Ga0066903, IMG submission 67491) | Tropical forest soil microbial communities from Panama analyzed to predict greenhouse gas emissions - Panama Soil - Plot 1 (version 2) | ecosystem: Environmental > Terrestrial > Soil >...
TGGCAGCCGTGCTGCCATTTATTGTGCGCGAAGGACCGATCGCGGCGCTCGCGATCGCGGTTGCTGGCGCGGTCGTGCTTGCTACGCGCAAGGACCTGTTGGCAGTGCTGGCCGGTATGGCAGTGGCCGCGGCGGCACGCGCCGTTGGGTGGTGAGACTGATCATCTGAAGAAGGCACTCCCGCGGTCGTTCGCGAAACGATCTCAACTGGCAACAGCCGCCGCCATTCCCGTCCGACGCAAAATACCCTCAGGACGAACTTGAAGCGGGCGTACCGCAAAGAATCCTTATTCACATTTTCACACGCGAATTTGACGCGCCATCGTCCAACCGTAGGACGCCAGCTACCGGAGATTTCTGATTTCTAGCGCGGACCGCGCCGAGTCTGCGCAGCGCGGTCGAATGCTGTCGTCATCTCCGCAAGTGCAAAAGGACCTTTGCAATGAAAACGCTGATTGACCACGTCGACCAGGACAATGGGCCAATCATGGAGGCCCTGCTGACGCAGCCGGCGGAGGAGGACTCTGCGCCGTTTAATCCGGACGCTCCCACGGATGTCGACGCGGGGGCCATCACGCCCAACGCCGTCACGATCATCACGGGTACGAGCGGTAACGATCTCCTTATCGGCGACGCGAACGACAACTTCATATTTGGCTTCGGCGGCAATGACACCCTTCTCGGTTTCGCCGGCAACGACACGCTGCATGGAGGCCAAGGGGCCGACGTCCTCAACGGCGGCGATGGCATCGACACCGCCAGCTATTCCGATGCGCTGAGCGCAGTGACGGTAGAACTGCTCAATCCATCACAGAACTCCGGCGATGCGGCGGGGGACACGTTTGCCAGCATCGAAGTCTTTGAGCTGTCGGGCTTCGACGACATTTTCACGGGATCGGGTAGCAATGACACCGTATTTGGAGGATCGGGTGACGACAGGATTCAGGGTGGTTTCGGCGACGACAATCTCAGCGGCGACGACGGCGACGATATACTCGGCGGGGGTGCCGGCAATGACCGCCTTGTCGGTGGATTCGGCAACGACTTCCTTGAGGGAGGCGCGGGGGCCGACGTCCTCCTCGGCGGCAGCGGTGTGGACACGGCCGACTATGCCGATGCACAGGCCTTCGTGACTGTCAATCTCAACGACCCAAGCCTGAATAACGGCGATGCAACGGGGGACGTCTATTCGAGTATCGAATCCTTCTTTCTGTCGAGCTTCAACGACTTCTTCTTCGGCGGCGATGGCAATGACATCGTAGACGGCTGGCTCGGCAGTGACATTCTTCTGGGAGGTGCCGGCGACGACCAGCTCTTTGGCGGCAACGGCGATGGCGATGATGAGCTCGATGGCGGCGATGGCAACGACGGCCTGAGCGGAGGGGCGGGCAACGACTTCCTCACGGGAGACGCGGGCAACGACACGCTCTCTGGCGGAGACGGCAACGACTTCCTCATGGGAGGCGCGGGCGCGGATTTCATCGATGGCGGCGAGGGGATCGATACGGTCAGATATACCGACGCCAATGGCCCGGTGGTTGTGAACCTGGTCGACCAAACCCAGAACGCGGGGAGTGCGGCGGGCGACCTAATCTTCGGTGTCGAGGTGTTTCAGTTGTCGGGCTTCAACGACGTCTTCGTGGGCTCCGACAATGGCGATACCGTGGATGGCGGAACCGGCGATGACATCATTTCCGGTGGTGCGGGCGATGACGTGCTCTCTGGCGGAGACGGCAACGACACGCTCTTTGGCCAGAATGGAAACGATTTCCTCGACGGCGGTGACGGCGACGATACGCTCGATGGCGGGCCCGGCTCGGACGTCATGAGCGGAGGTGCCGGCAACGACACCATCGTGATCCACGCCGGTGACGTCTTCGCCGGTGAGGTTATCGATGGCGGCGATGGCTTCGACAGGCTGGTCGTGAGCGACAACAACATGCACCCCTTCCGGGCCACCATCAGCAACATGGAAGAGCTCTTCCTCAACAGCGGTGTGCAGAACGTTTTTCTCTCCTCCCAGGAGCTGGCCGCCTTCAACACCATTACGCCCCAGGACGGCAGCGGGACGGCGTTCAGCATCACTGCGGAATCCGCAGGCACCTACAGCCTTGAGGGCAAGACCATCAACGGCATTCTCACGCTTAACGGCTCGTCCGGTGCCGACACCCTCATCGGCAGCTCGGGCAACGACATTCTCAGCGGCAAAGGGGGAGCCGACATCATCCAGGCCGGCGACGGCAACGACACCATCCTCATCAACAGCAACGAGGTGCCCAGCGGCGAGACCATCGATGGCGGCGCTGGCTTCGACAAGCTGGTGGTGGGCAACAGCAACATGCACCCCGGCGCCACCATCTCCAACATGGAGGAGCTTGATCTCGCCAGCGGCGTGCAGGACGTCTTTCTTACCTCCGCACAGCTCGCCGACTTTGATTTCATTAACCACCTGGACGGCAACGGAGCTGCGTTCAGCATCACGGCGCAAAACGCCGGCACCTACAGCCTGGCAGGCAAGACCATCACCGGCATTCTCACCCTCAATGGCTCGTCCGGTGACGACACCCTTATCGGAAGCTCGGGCGACGATATCCTCAGCGGCAAAGGGGGAGCTGACATCATCCAGGCCGGGGATGGCAACGATACGATCCTCATCGGCGTCGGCGAGGCGGCCCCAGGCGAAAGCATTGATGGTGGCGCTGGCTTCGACCGGCTGGTGATCAACGATCCCAATGTGGACCTGTCGACGCTGACGATCACCGGCATTGAGGAGATCATCCTTGGCAGTGGCGTGAACGCCATTACCCTCAGCGGCGCGCAGTTGGCGGGTATCGATCACATCACCCAGGCCGACGGAGCGGCCTTCACCATCAATGCCGCCTCGGGCGGCACCTACAGTCTGGCGGACATCACCTTCGCGGGCAGCGCCACGCTCAACGGCTCGTCCGATGCCGATATCCTCATCGGAAGCTCTGGCGACGACATCCTCAATGGCAATGCCGGGAACGACGTGCTCCACGGCGGAGCCGGCGCGGACACGTTCAATGGCGGCGACGGCTTCGACAGGGTGAGCTATGCCGATGCGACTGCGGGCGTCACCATCAATTTCACCGACAGCTCATCGAACTGGACCGGCGATGCGCATGGCGACACCTTCAACTCGATCGAGCAGATCGAGCTGACGGGCTTCAAGGACTTCTTCATGGGTGCTGGTACCGTCTTTGCCGGTGCCGGCGACGATCGCTTGATCGGCTTGAGTGGTGACGACAACTTCACCGGTGGCGCCGGCAATGATCTTCTCGAAGGTGGCGCGGGTAATGATACGCTGCTGGGCGACGGCGATGCAGGCGCCGCTGGAAACGATCTCCTGTTCGGCAATGCCGGCGACGACATTCTGATCGGAGGCGACGGCAATGACTCGCTCTGGGGTGGAGCGGGCGCCGACAGGTTGGACGGCGGCAATGGCTTCGACTACGCGGAATATGGCGATGCCACTTCGGCCGTCAGCATCGATCTGACGGCGGACTCGTCGACCTGGACCGGTGATGCGCACGGTGACACGCTCATCTCGATCGAAGCCTTCGATCTAACCACCTTCAACGATGTCTTCCATGGGGCTGATGGCGACGACAAAGTTGTCGCCCGCGCCGGCGATGATCAGCTCTTTGGGGGCGGCGGCAACGACACGCTGGTCGGCGACGAGGGCAACGACATTCTGTCAGGCGGAACCGGTGCCGATGTCCTGATCGGCGGTCAGGGTGCCGACATCTTCAAATACACCGCCGTCGAGGAATCGTCGGGCGCCGTGGTGAACGGCGTGCAGCAGATCGACGATATCACTGACTTCACGCAAGGCGAGGACAAGATCGACCTCTCGGCCATCGACGCCAACGGCACGCTTGCGGGCGATCAGGCCTTCACCTTCCTTGACGCTCCGCCGCCTTCCAATGTCGACGTGGACCACCCGGCCGGCACGGATGATCCAGTGCCGATCACCGACTGGACCGGCCTGGTCTGGTCGGAGACCGACAGCAACGGCCATACCACGATCTTCGTCTCAACCGACGCCGATGCGGATCCCGAGATGCAAATCTACATGCCACAAGCCGTCCAGCTCCACGCAAACGACTTCATCCTGTAAGCGGGGAGGCCGAGCCGGCAGGTCCACACCTGCGGGCCCGTCCATCGGCTGGCCAGCGTCGACCGCAAAGTGTGGCGGGGGTCGTGCCCCGCCAATTCGCGTTGGCGTTCTGATGAACCTTATTCCGGCCTGCTCCGACCAATGACGTGACACACTCCCGGCTGATGCGCGCCCGACTATGGTCGGCGTAACGAGTAGGCTAAGGTCCGGGTCAGCCCGATGCGATGCTGCGATTCCAAGGGGGCCAGAATGCTTGTCCGTGTCGTTCCTTCGACGCTCCTTGCCGCCGTGCTGATGATGGCGCCGGCCTTGGCCCAGACCCAGCCCAAAGTTCAGCCCAAAGCCCAGCCCACCGCCCCGCCCATGACCCAGCCGCAGGCTCGGCCGAAAGCGCCGCCGACGGCTGAGGCTCCTGCTAACCCCGCCGCTCCGGTGCAGAGCGTGGCAAGTCCCGCCAAAGCGCCAGAGCCAGCTGTCGACGAAGGCACAGCCCAGCGCATGGCGGCCGCGCTGTTGAGCTATTCGGCGATCGAGGTGCGCGGCGGCTGGCCGACCGTGCCGGCAAACGCCAAGCTCGCGCCTGGCGGCAGCGCGCCCGAGGTTGCGGTGCTGCGCGAACGGCTGGTGATCAGTGACGATCTCGCGCCCGAGCACATCCGCGGCGAGACCTATGATGCAAACGTTGCGGCCGCGGTGCGCCGCTTCCAGGCGCGTCACGGTCTCGAAGAGACCGGCACCATCGGTCCGAAGACGCTCGCGGCTCTCAATGTGCCGGTAGGGAAGCGGGTGCGGCAGCTCGCGGCCTCGCTCGACCGGCTCTCGGCCATGGATTTCCAGTTCGGGCAGCGCTACGTCGTGGTCAACCTGCCGGCGGCGTTTGCCGAGGCGGTCGTGGGCGACAAGGTGGTGCGCCGCCATGTGGTGCAGGTCGGCCGACCGGACCGGCCGTCGCCGACGCTCACAACGTACATTACAACTGTAAACCTGAACCCGACCTGGACCGTGCCGCTTGGCATTCTCAAGAAGGATGTCATTCCGAAGATGCGCAAGGATCCGGGCTACGCCGAGCGCATGCACATGCGCGTGCTCGACGGCGCTGGCAACGAAGTCGACCCGCGCAGCGTCGATTGGAATTCCGAGCGCGCGCCGAACTTCACCATCCGGCAGGATTCAGGCACCTGGAATGCGCTCGGCTCCGTGCGCATCGACATGCCGAATCCGCACTCGGTCTACATGCACGACACCAATCACAAGGAGTTCTTCAGCGCCGACTATCGCTTCCAGTCCTCCGGCTGCACGCGTGTCGAGAACCCGCGCGATCTGGCCGCCTGGGTGCTGGAGGAAACTCCGGGCTGGAGTCGCCGCGAGATCGATGCCGCGATCGCCAGGGGACAAAAGGTCGACGTCCGCGTCGCACGCAAGATCCCCGTGGCCTGGGTCTATCTGACCGGCTGGGCGACGCGTGACGGCGCCATTCATTTCCGCGACGACATCTACGGCCACGACGAGAAGCGCGAGCTCGTCGCCGAGCTCAAGCCTTCGTTCACGACCGCGTCGCGGGCGTCTGGCTTTATCCTGCAGTCGGCGGACACCAAGCCTGTTGACCTCAAGCCAGTGTCGTACCTCGACAGCCAGTAGGGGCGGACTGAAATGCTGAAATCTTCCGTGGTTTTGGCCGCGGCGCTGGCGGGCGCCGCGGCGATGCCGTTTGCCTTCGCCAATGATTCCACCGCCGAACTCGCGACCGGCGGGCTCGTCTTTGTCCACAACGACAATATAGAGATGCGTTCCGAGGATCTGACGATCTCCGCCAAGGAGGTGCAGGTCCGCTATCGTTTCTTCAACAAGTCCGACAAGGCCGTCACGGTGCTGGTGGCGTTTCCGATGCCCGAGATCAAGGTGGACGGCCCGGACGACAACATTTCGCTGCCGACCGACGATCCGGTGAACCTGCTGGCATTTGCCACTGCGGTGAACGGCAGGCCGGTGACCACCAAGGTCGAGCAGCGCGTCCTTGCGGTCGGTCTCGATCGCACGCAGGTGCTGCGCGATCTCGGCGTTCCGCTCGCTCCACATCTCAAGGCAACCAGCGAGGCCCTCGATAAGCTGCCGCGCGCCAAATGGGACGAGCTCATCCGTGTCGGCCTAGCCGAGATCGAGCAATACGACGTGGGCAAGGGCATGCAGGATCACCTCTCGCCGCGCTGGTCGCTGCAGACGACGTTCTATTGGGAGCAGACCTTTCCGTCCAAGGCCGAGATCGTGGTCGAGCATCGTTACAAGCCGAGCGTGGGCACGTCGGTGCAGACAGTGCTGGGATCGCCGGATGCGGCGCAGGAGGATTGGTACGAGGAGTACGTGGAGAAATACTGCCTCGACAAGGAATTCCTCGCGGCGGTCGAGCGCGCGCGGCGCGATGCCAAGAGCCAGTTCGGCGCGCCTTATAGTGAGCAGCGTATCGAATACATCCTCAGCACCGGCGCCAACTGGGCGGGTCCGATCAAGGAATTCCGCCTCGTCGTCGACAAGGGCGACGCCGACAGCCTGGTCAGCTTCTGCGGTGAAGATGTGAAGAAGGTCAGCCCAACCCGGTTCGAGATGAAGATGACGGATTTCACGCCGGAGGATGACTTCGCGGTGCTGATCCTGAAGAAGCTGCCGAAACCATAGTTGCGGCTACGAGGCGCTGTTTCTGCGCAACGTGAGCCACATTCGCTCTGCCGATGAAGGATCAAGCGCGAGCGCAGCGTCGTAGGCGGCGCGAGCTTCTGTGACGCGTCCGAGGCGACGCAGAAGGTCAGCGCGCACGGCGTGATAGGGCAGGAAGCTCTTCAGCGTGTCGCCGCTTAAGGTGTTGACTTCGCGCAGCGCGGCCTCCGCCCCCTGCACCTCGGCGATGGCCACCGCCCGGTTCAGACGAACGATCGGATCATCGCGCTGGGCGAGAAGCGCATCGTAGAGCGCGAGCACCTGCCGCCATGGCGGCGGCTCGGCGAAGCTGCGGCGCGTGCACCAGACACCGTGGACCGCGGCCTGCAGCACGCGCGGGCCAGGCGCGCACAGGGCAGTCGCCCGTTCCAGGTAGGCGTCGGCCTCCGCGATCATGGGACGCCGCCACAGGGCAGGATCCTGCTCCGACAAGGGGACCATCACGCCTTCGGCGTTGAGGCGTGATGGCCTGCGCGCTTCCGCATAGCGAACCATAGCGGCGAGTGCGAGCGCGTCGGGCTCTTCGGGCAGCATCTCGCTGAGCACACGTGTCAGCTCGAGCATCTCTGAGGCGTAGCCAGCCCTTGGCCCGGTGCCAGCAGCATCCTCGTGCGCCTTGGCATAGGCGACCTCGAGCGTGGAGAAGACCGCCTGCAGCCGCTCCGTCCAGAGCTCGGGCCCGGGCACTTCGAACGGCACACCGGTTTCCGAAATCTTGCGCTTGGCGCGCACCAGACGTTGGGACAGCGCCGGCTCACTCATTAGAAAAGCGCGGGCGATCTCGGCAACGGAAAGACCACAGACAAGACGCAGCGTCAGGGCAGCGCGCGCCTCCACCGCGACGGTCGGGTGGCAGCACACAAAAATGAGCCGCAGCCGTTCATCTGGGATAAGACGCGCATCGTCGACCACCGCGTCCTCCGCGCTGGGCTCGGGATCGGGTGGGTCTGGCGCGAGGCGATCGCGGATGCGTTGCTTGCGCAGCGCATCGAGCGCCCGGTGCTCCGCGACGCGATAGAGCCAAGCCGCAGGATCGCGCGGCATGCCTTGTGCCGGCCATGCCTCCGCGGCTTGCACACACGCTTCAGCGAATGCCTCCTCGGCAATGTCGAGATCGCGGAAGCGGGCCGCGAGCGCGGCGACGATCCGCCCGCCCGCCTGCCGCGTCACACTCTCAAGCGTCGCCTCACCCATGGAACTCCGGTCATGGTTGCGGGGGTGGCACAATCACCGGCCTGACCTCGATCGCGCCGTCCTTGGTAAGCGGGACCTTCTTGGCGATCGCAATGGCAGCATCGAGATCCGGCGCCTCGATGAGATAATAGCCGCCGAGTTGCTCCTTAGTCTCCGCGAAGGGGCCGTCATGGATCGCCTGTTTGCCGTTGGTGGTACGCACGGTGGTGGCGAAGGCGGTGCCCTTCAGTCCTGCTCCGGCGACCCTCACAGCGCCTAGTTCCTTGACGAGGGCCATGTGCCTGCCTGCGACTTGTTTCAGGGCGGGGCCGCTCTTGTCCGCTCCGCCATAGACCTCTTCGTCCTCGTAGATCAGCAGCATGAACTGCATTGGGGCCCTCCTCTGGGCTCTGAGAGGCCACCGATTGCAGCCTCTGACAGCCCATAGGCGTTCGAGTTTGGCGGAATTCGACAACGGCCAAAAAAGATTCGAGGTGCTGGCTTGGGATTCCGAGCCTAGCCCAGCAGCGCCTTCTTGATCGCTTCAACCCCGCCGCCTGACTTCGCGGCCGCGATGATCCGCGCCTCGGTGCCGGCGAGCTTCTCGGCCGCAGCCTGCATGGCATCGATCGTATCGATCGGCACCACGATCGCGCCGTGGCGGTCGGCATGAATGAGATCGCCGCTCTTGACCGCCATGCCGGCGACCTCGACGTCAACGCCGAAGTCGACCGCGTGCACGTAGGCGTGTGAGGGCACGATCGCGGCTGCCAGCATCTGGAAACCCGGGGCGATCATCGGGATATCGCGGATCGAACCATCGGTGACGACCCCGAGGGCGCCCAGCGCCTTGTGCACGTTCGACTGCACCTCGCCCCAGAAGGCCCCGAAGCCCGCATGCTCGCCGTCGAGGTCGTGCATGATCATGATGGCCGGTTGTGGCGCGCTCGCCACGTAATCGAGATAGTCGAGCCGCTTCTGCAGATAGGTCGCCTGTCCCAACGGTACCTTGTCCTTGGCCTTAAAGGTCACCGTCTTGGCGTAGCCCACCATCGGGGGCAGATCGGGAAACGGACAGTGCAAGTGCCTTACGGTGTAGCCGGAGCCGCGCCGCTCAGGCATTACGATCTCAACCAGATTGCACACGGTCGGAGTGTCGATCGATCGTAGAAAGTCCATCTGGTTCTGCGTTGCGATCGGCATGTCGTTACCTGCTGCTGGAGGATGGAAAGGCCGCGGACATTAAGCTGCCACGCGCCGATAGGCGAGGGTGGCGATCGCCGTCATGATAACAAGCATCGCGAGGGCCATGGCGACGCAGGCTGGCCAGCCGGCGGCGCTCCAGGCGAGGCCCGGCAGGAGCGCGCCCATGCTGCCGCCGACATAGAAGGCCGTCACATAGAGCCCGACCGCCGAGGAGCGGCCTTCCTTGGCGATTGCGGCGACGTAGCCGGTCGAGATCGCCTGGCAAAGCATGCCGCAGACGGCGCAGAGCAGCAGCCCGATGATGATGGCGGAGATCGGCTGTGCCAGCAGGAGGAGAGCCCCGCACGCCCATGCGCCCAGCACCCTCAGGATGAAGGGACGGCGACCAAATCGCACGACCGCCCAGCCGATCAGCGGCGCGGTCGCGGAGCCCGCCAGATAGGTGACGAAGATCGAGCCGAGCAGTGTGGGTGAGAACGAATAGGGTGGTGCGGCGAGGTGAAAGTTCACGTAGGTGAACACGGCAATGAAATTGAACAGCACGCCAAAGCCGATGGCATAGGTCGCGAGGAGCTGCGGGTTGCGCAAATGCCGGAGCATCTGCCGGACCGAGGCGCCGAGTCCTTCGGAGCGCACGAAGGATCGCTCGCGCGGTAGCAGGACCGCGACGACGATGGCGCCGGCCAGCGACATGATTGCGAGCGTCAGAAACCCGCTGCGCCAGCCGATGAGATCAGCCAGCACGCCGGGCACGAAGCGCCCAGCGAAGCCACCGATGCTGGCGCCGGTGATATAGAGGCCCGCGACCCCTGGAACCTGGGCGGTCGGCCACTCGTCCCCCACATATGCGATAGCGACCGCGAAGATCGGCGGCAACAGCAGGCCTTGAAGAAAGCGCCACACGATCATGCTTTCGAGGCTGGTGGCGAGCGCGATCAGTCCCATGGGGATCACGACGGCGAGCATTGCGGCCGTGATCACCCGCTTGCGGCCGATCACGTCGGCGAGCGCGCCGGTAAATGGTGCTGTCAGTGCGATCGCGGCCGCGCTCGCGGTCATCACGGAGCTCATCTCGGCCGGGCTTGCGGTGAACTCGCGCGCAAGCTCTGGCAGTAGAGCCTGCGGCGAATAGAGATTGAGGAAGGCGCAGAAGCCGGTGGTCGCGACGGCGATCTTGCGGCGATCGATGGGCATTCAATCGTGTACCGCAATCACTGGGCAACACCAACGCTCACATTTGCAAGGCGGCCTTTGCGCGCGCGAGCGTCTCCTCCAGTGACCCCGACGCATCAATGCGTGTCCAGCCGAGCGCGCCGAGCTCATAGCTCTCTTGCGCGCGCGCGATTTTGGCGTCGGCATCGGACGCGTCGTCGCGGCGGCCTCCGATGCGGGAAACGCGAGTATCGAGATCGGCCACGAGAAACAGCCCGTGAAACGGAGCGCCGAGCGCTGCCGCCGATCGCTCGACGCCTTCGCGCTCACCCGGTGTCGCGAAGACTGCGTCGATGACGGCCGAATGACCAGCCGCGATGGCGCGACGCGCTTTGTCCGCGACAGTGCAATAGACCCGCAGCGTCGTTGATGGCGTATAAGCTGCCGATGGCAGTGGTTCGGTCTCGGCCTTTCCGAACAGCGCCTTGCGCTCCACGTCGGAGCGGATGACTACAGCGCCGGGCGCTGGCTCGATCGCGGGCGCCAGCGCGCGGGCAAGCGCAGACTTGCCGGTGCCCGATAGTCCGCCGACTGCCACGAGGATTGGCGCCGGTGGCGCGATGAACCCGAGCGCCCAGTCGAAATACGTACGCGCACGTTGCGCAATGGCCGGCCGTTCTGCTTCGGAGGTCTGCTCGAGTTTTGCGGCGGTCACTCTGGCGCGGATCGACGCCCGCACCGACAGATAGAACGGCAGCGCCGCGAGCGCATCGAGGTCCTCGTCACGCCTCGTGTCGGCGAAATAGCGGTTGAGCACGATGTTGGCAGCCTCGCAAAGTCCGCGCTCGGTGAGGTCCATCAGCACGAAGGCGAGATCGTAGAGGAGGTCGCCGGAAGCGATAATGTCGCTGAACTCGATGGCGTCGAACAGCACCGGGCACCCGTCGATGAGCGAAATATTGCCGAGATGCAGGTCGCCGTGGATGCGGCGAATGAGGCCCCGTCGCCCGCGTTCGGTCAGCAGCGGCATGAGGCGCGCATAGGCGGCGCGGCTTGCGGCGGCGAGCCGCTCGTTCGCACCAGCATCAAACACGGCCGGCAATGCCCCGAACATTCTCGCGTGCTCATCGATATACGACATGAGCGCCGCAATCCACGGCTCGGCCGGCGCGCCTGGCGTGCGCGCATGCGCGGCCGCGATCACGCGGCCGATCGCATCCGCGATCGCCATGTCGATACGCCCCGCGTCGGCGAGATGATCGAGCGTCTGCGTCTCGTCGAAGCGGCGCATCTCGACCGCCCATTCGACCGGCTCGCCCTTGCCGCCAATCGCCAGTTGACCACCAGCCTCGCGCGTAATCGCAACGACGCCGCGATAGAGCTCGGGTGCATAGGGGCGATTGACGGCGATCTCGGCTTCACAGGCGGCCTTGCGCTTGTCGAGCGTTGAATAGTCGAGAAACGGGAACCTCACCGCGCGCTTGACCTTGAGGGCGCGCTCGCCGGCGAGGAACACCACGGCCGCATGGGTGTCGACGCGCTTGACCGCCGCTCCGCCATGGGTCGCCGGATCAGCGAGCAGCGCGAAAACTGGCTCCTGGGAAGGCGGAATCGGAAGCATGGCTATGTCTTGCACTCGTAAGTCGTCTTGCGCATCGATCGCCGCGCAAGTCGTAACTCGGCGTCAATGATCGCATTCACCAGACCTAGGGTATCTGGCTTGCGGGGCAAACAAAAAAGCGCGAGAATCAATTATTCGGGAGGCTGCTGGCCGTCCCGACGAGAACGACAAGAGTAAACAAAGAGTGGGGAGACGATCGTGCTGCGGCCGCTGGCGACCGCCGCGATGCCTCACGGGAGGACGGACAATGCGATACCGCAGCTTGATTGGCACGGTTGCGTTGGCAGCCGGGCTTGCGATGGCGTCCGCCGCACAGGCGTTTGACGACGCGAAATATCCAGACTGGAAGGGCCTATGGTTCCGCTCGGTGCAGGGGGCGCCACGCTTTGACACCAGCAAGCCGCGCGGCCTGCCGCAGCAGGCACCGCTCAAGCCCGAATTCCAAAAGCTTTACGAAGCAAGCCTGGCCGACCAGGCCGCCGGCGGCCAGGGCAATCACACCGTCTTCCGTTGTTTCCCCTGGGGCATGCCCGCGATGATGAATGGTTATGGTACCGGCATCGAGTTCATCGTCCTGCCCGAGGTCACGTATATGATGGTTGATGACGGCAACGACTCGGTGCGGCGCATCTTTACCGATGGCCGCGACTTCCCCGACGATTTCGAGCCAACCTTCACCGGCTATTCGATCGGCAAGTGGATGGATACTGATGGTGACGGCGCCTTCGACACACTCGAGGTCGAGACCCGCCTGTTCAAGGGGCCGCGCGTTTACGACAACACCGGGCTGATGCTGCATCCCGACAACCAGAGCGTTGTCAAAGAGCGCATCTATCTGAGCAAGACCGACAAGGGCCTGCTCTACGACGAGATCACGGTGACCGACAACGCGCTGTCGCGGCCCTGGATGGTGACCAAAAGCTACAAGCGTGATCCTGATCCGCGCCCCTATTGGCGGGAAGATGTCTGCGCGGAAGGCAACAATCACGTCTTCATCAACAACGAGAACTACATGCTCAGCGCCGACGGCTATCTGATGCCGGCCAAGAAAGGCCAGCAGCCGCCCGACCTGCGTTATTTCAACCAGAATAAGCAGTGACGGAGGGGAGAACGCTCATGGCCTATCGACGCTCGATCGTTGCGCTTTGCTCGCTCGCCACGCTGCTCATGACGGCTGCAAGCGCTGTGGCTTTCGATGAGAGCAAATATCCAAACCTCAAGGGCAAATGGGACCGGGTCGGCGCGCCGCGCTGGGTCCAGGCCGGGCAGACCGCGCCGCTGACGCCGGAATATCAGAAGATCTTCGAGTGGAACACGGCGGACCAGAAGGCCGGCGGACATGGCTGGGAGCCGTCCTGGATGTGCCTGCCACCCGGCATGCCGCGGATCATGAATGTGTTCGAGCCGATGGAGGTCGTGGTCACGCCCTCGACCACTTACATCCTGATCAGCCACATCCACGACAACCGCCGCATCTACACCGACGGGCGCGACTGGCCCGCTGAGCCTGAGCCGAGCTTCAAGGGTTATTCCATTGGCAAATGGATCGACGAGGATGGCGACGGCAAGTACGACGTGCTCGAGGTGGAGACCCGCTACATGAAAGGGCCGCGCGCTTACGACACCACCGGGCTGCCGCTGCACGCCGACAATCAGACTGTGGTCAAGGAGCGCATCTACCTCGACAAGACCGATCAGAACGTCCTCTGGGACGAGGTCACCACCATCGACCATGCGCTCACCGGGCCTTGGATGGTGAAGAAGAAATACACCCGCGACTCCAATCCGCGGCACAATTGGATCGAGGAAGTCTGCCCGGAGAACAACCCGCATATCCGCATCCAGAACGACAATTACATGCTGAGTGCGGATGGCTACCTGATGCCGGCCAAGAAGGGCCAGCAGCCGCCCGATCTCCGCTACTTCAAGCAGCAGGACGCAACCGGCGGAGTGAAGAGGTAGCAGAAGGCGACAGCGCGCTGCCGCTAAATCCGGAAGACGTGATTGTTCGATGCTTTGGGCCGCGTGCCAATCGGCGCAGCGGCTCAATCCCCTGATTGCGCTTCGCGCGATCCGGGCTACAACGGTGGCACACCAAGAAGCCTGTCCCAGGAGCCTGCCCCAATGCGCGCCAATGATGGATCGCGAACCGCTGCCGAGGTGCTGATCGATCAGCTCGTCATCCACGGCGCGCGCCATGTCTTCTGCGTGCCCGGCGAGAGCTACATCGCCGCGCTTGACGCCATGGTCGACCGTCCCATCGAGGTGACGGTCTGCCGGCAGGAAGGCGGCGCCTGCATCATGGCCGAGGCGACCGGCAAGCTCACCGGCCGACCCGGCATCTGCTTCGTGACCCGCGGGCCGGGCGCCACCAACGCGTCGTCAGGTCTCCACATCGCGCAGCAGGATTCCACCCCGCTGATCTTGTTTGTCGGCCAGATTGCGCGCGAGTATCGCGAGCGTGAGGCGTTCCAGGAGCTCGATTACCGCGCGGTCTTCGGCTCGATCGCCAAATGGGTGACTGAGATCGATGATCCGGCGCGCGTCCCGGAGATCGTCTCACGTGCCTTCCATGTGGCGACCAGTGGGCGGCCCGGTCCGGTCGTGATCGCGCTGCCAGAGGACATGCTGGTCGAGCGTGTCATCGCCGCCGATGCGCCCGCCTGCGAACCGGTCGAGACATCGCCCGGGCCCGCCGACATGCGGCGGCTGCAGACGCTGCTGAACGAGGCGCAGCGCCCGATCGCGCTCCTTGGCGGCAGCCGTTGGTCGAAGACGGCGAGTGAGGCGATGCAGCGCTTCGC
>Ga0066903_100002307_pt1 | contig 14804 bp, 15 predicted proteins | sample PanSoiMetaGPlot1_FD_67491 | JGI IMG/M metagenome (GOLD analysis project Ga0066903, IMG submission 67491) | Tropical forest soil microbial communities from Panama analyzed to predict greenhouse gas emissions - Panama Soil - Plot 1 (version 2) | ecosystem: Environmental > Terrestrial > Soil >...
GGGGAGCGCGGACCGGACGGTCATCTCTACACGAAATACTTTCCGGGAAACATTTTTAGTGTTGCGTTGATTTACAAGTTAACCGCGCGCGCGAACGATCAACCTTACGTTTGGGCGCGCGAGCTTGCACCCTCCAGCGCCGGCGCAAGCTGGGCCCTGCGCGTCAACGCTGTATGGGGCGCGCTCGGAATGACCGCGCTTTTGTTTTTGGTCCGGCGTTATTTCGATTGGCGCACGGCAATCGCAACGGTGGTGTCGATTGGGATCTGCTCGGACTGGTGGTACCAATCGCGTGGGCTATTTTCCGAAGCCGGCGCCGGCGCGTTCTTGATCGCGAGTTTGTGTCTGATGGCGTACGAGAAACCGCAAACCAGCAGCATCGCGCTCGCGTTGTCGATCTTCTTTCGGCCAACAAATATTTTTGCGCTGCCGATCTGGGCGATCGCCGCTTGGAAAAAGCCGCGCTCTGCAATCGGCCCTGCGTTGATCATCGTTGTCGCTGTCGGATTTCTGCTTTGGTTCAATTACATCCGATTCGGATCATTTTTGAACTTTGGTTACGCGAGCGAGCGGTTCGGCGGACCGTTTCTTGAAAATTTGTGGGGCGTTCTTTTCAGTCCCGGCCGTTCGCCATTTGTTTATTCGCCGATTCTGCTCTTGGCCATTCCCGGCGCATGGCTTCTTTTTCGGAAAGAGAAAATCCTCGCGCTGATTTGCGTGATCATCATCGCCGCTTACCTGTTCACGGTCGCGCGCGTTTACAATTGGGCGGGCGGCACATCGTGGGGAGCGCGATTGCTCACTCCGACTGTGCCGCTGTTCGGCGTTTTGCTTTCTCCCGCCATCGATTACGTTTGGAAAAACAAACTCGTCGCGATCGCCGCGATTCTGCTCGGATTCGCCGGCCTCAGTGTGCAAACAGTCGCGCTGATGCGCGATCCGATGCGCGTAATGGTCGAACACGTCGGGACAGGGGAAATTGATAATCTGGAAACGATCCACACGGTCCAAAATTCCTGGCTGGCGTTGCAAATCCGCGGCCTGCGGGATTGGCAACCGTGCGACACAGACGCCTCAATCTTGCGTACCTGGTTGGCGCGTTGCCCGGACTAAATCGTTCAACTTTTAACGTTCGATTCGGTCGCGATCGCAAAAACATCTTCGGCGCAGCCCCAGGAGAGAGTGAAGCCGGAACCGCCGTGGCCGTAGTTATGAATCACCGGACGGCCGTCGCGAAGTTTTGCTTTTTCGAGACGCACGCCTGATTTTCGGAATGGACGAAGCCCGACGCACTCCTTAATCACGCGCGGATTCTCGATCTTCAAAAGGCGGCTGCATTCGGCGACGATCGCTTTCGTTGTTGCCGCATTAGCTTCAAGTTTGTCGCTGATCTCATTCGTGCCACCGAAGACGCAATCATTCGCGCGCGGGATCGCGTACATGAGCGGCGCATCGTCGCAGACAATCGCGCAGTTGAGGCTGTCGATCTTCGGGACGATCGCGACCTGGCCGCGGTGCGGCTCAAGATCGGAATCACGGGCGAGCTGGCGCGCGCCGATTCCAGCGCAGTTGATCACGAGATCGAATTCTGAATCGACATCTTCGAGTCTCTCGAAGCGAACGTTTCCCATAATTTGGCCGCCCGCTTTTTGAAATCGATTGGCGAGGCAATCGAGATAAATGGTCGTGTCCATCAGGGGAACGCGAAGAGAGAAGCCGGAAGCGAAGACTGCAATCGGATCCGCGGTTTCGGTGGTGAGGAAATCCCGCGCCCAATTCGGAATTTGAATTTTGCCGGTGCGACAAAATTGGCGCAGCTCAATCATCGAAACGCCGGAACGCGGATCTTTGGTTAGATCGACAAGCACTTTGTAGGTCGTGAGAGCCCAGGGAATCACTTTGTCCGCGGGTTCAGCATCATAAGGAAACCAAAGCGCAGCCGCTGCGCCGGAAGTTGTTTGTTGACCGATCTGCTCGGCGAAAATCACGGTGCGGAATCCGCGCTCGATAAAAAGAACGCCAGTCGTTAGGCCGGAAACGCCGGCGCCAATAATGGCAATCTGACGAGGAATTGCCGGCGGTTTCAAGATGGAATCTTCGTCTGGCCAAAGCGCCAAAGCGCCGCTGCCCAAAAAATGCTTGCGCTGAGCGAGATCCATTTTCCGGCAACAAATGCGGGGGACGCGTACTCCACCCGCAACCGATGATGTCCAGCGATCAAAGGCACCGCGCGCAAAATGTAATTGGCCGGTTGCAATTGATATCTTGGCTGAATGGTGCCCGGCAAAGGGACTGCGCGCCAGGATGACGCAAAAACATCGGTGACAAGTAAAATGGCTGGCTGCTCCGTGTCGACTTCAATTGTCAGGCTGTCGGTTGAGGCGGCGACGATTTGCGGGCGGCCGCGGGTTTCAGTCGGAATGGGGACGGGATTCGGTTCTGCTTCCAGAATCACTTCGGTGCGCGGATCGAAGTCAGGGGAACGCATAGCGTTGAAAATGACGTCCCGATTTCTCGCGACTTGATATTTTGAAACGAGCTGCAGGTGCGGCAGTGGCGCGGTTTCCACTTCGAAAGCGCGGAAGTTCTGCGGTTGCGGCAGCAACACGAATCCGAGACGCACCATGGCGAAGAGGGGATCAGCCCAGGTAAAATTTACGTCTGCGGTCGCTTTGTCTGGATCAGCCCCCTGGCTCCAGGCGACAAACTCAGCGTAACGCCGGACCACACTGGCATCGTAGCCCCACAGGTCTTCTGCGCCGATCGACATCGCGCTATTGGGAGTGAATCGATTGAGGATACGATAGTCGCCGGGATGTGTATCGAGAAACGATTTCTCGCCGCGATCAATCACGCTAGCGCTATCGAATGTCGGCCGAGCCGAAAAGGCGAACCAGATCATTTCAGCGGCGCCAAGAACGATGACTGCGTAAAGTGCGCGCCAGTTGCGCTTGGACAGCATGAGAAAGCCGCCAAGCCACCCGCACGTTGCTGCCGCCACCATAAGCGACACGGCGCTTTGGCGCTGCGAGCGACGGCCAAATTCCGGCGAAGCGTACAGTTGCGGCAGCAGCCCGGAATCTTCGCCGGCATGAATTTTATCCATCACCAATCGCCACGAAGTTGTCGTGGTGGTCCACCATGCGGCGCAGACCAGAAGCACGGCCAGGGCAAAGGCGGCGACAACGAACGCTGGTTCGACGCTTTTCCGGCGCAGCAGACGGTCCAAGCCGGTCGCCGCGAGCAGCGTGAGAAAGAGGGACGCCGTGAAAATGAATTTCGACACGCTGCGGAACTTGTTAAAGCCCGGAACAAAATCATAAAGAGGCCGGTAGAGTGGGGCGTGCACGCCGACAGCCAGAAACAAAGCAACGGAAAAAATCACGATAAGGATCCATTTAACATTCCTCTCGCAATAGATCGCGGCGTAAAACGCCAGTCCGAAGCCGGTCACACCAACGAACAAGCAAGCTTCCCAAAGATGGCCGCGCCCCCAGTAAGCCCCAGCTTCCCCAAAAAGATTTGGGACCAGTAGCGTGACCAGATTCTCAGGAGGAAAAGCCAATTTCGACGCGAACTCGAACGGTAGCGGTATTCCACGAATCGTTTCGCGCATGGTTTGACCCGCGGGTAGCAACTGCACCGCGGAAAGCGCTCCACCCCCCAGGTAAATTGCGAGCAAGGAAGTGGCCAGCGCCCAATGCCAATCTCGGGTCAGCCGGAGCGCCGCGTAAAGGCCAGCGATTATCGCTGTGTAAAGACATGCTGGGGAAAACCAGCCAGTACCTGCATGGCCACGGCAAACATTCCGAGCAAACACCAACGAAAATTTCGCGTCTCAAATAGTCCATCGATTGCGCAGAAGATGAGCGGCGCCCATGTCATCGCGAGCAGATGCGGAAGGTGTCCAGCGAAGATGTGGAGAAAATGCGCGCCACAGAACATGACCAAAACCGCGGCAAGAAAAGTGGCCGCTACGTGAAGCTGCCGGACGCGCATCCAATAAAAGGTGAAGGCGCCGATCGCGAAGACGTGGAGCGCGATGCTCCAGTTTACGGCGAGCGCGATTGGCAAAATAAGAAACAAACAGTTCGGCGGATAGAGCAGCGCGGCTTGCATCGCGCCGAAGTAGGGCGCGCCTCCGAAAATATAAGGGTTCCAGAGCGCAAGATTTCCTTTGGCCAGTTCGCGAAAGCCGAAATCGCGCCAGGGCAGAAATTGCAAGTACGGATCGGTAGTTGGATGACCCACGACGCGCGTGCCGCCGGCAAAGAGCACGTCGGCGAACATCGCCAGCGTTAGGACAAGCAAAAGGACAATCGAAATCAGCTCCGCGCGCCGGTCCGTCATTAAAAAGAATCGTGGCCGCCTCGAAATGAAAAATCAACGCCAAGGAAGTCGGGCAACCGGACCAGTTGCCCGACAACGGCGCTCACATACAATCGGCGCATGAGAGAACTCGTCGTGTTCTTGTTTTTCATCGCGAGCGCCAATCTTGTCGTGGCACAGCCGGTCGTGAGCGAATCGAAATTTGTCGAAGTCGATCATCTCAAGGTTCATCGATTTGCCCGGTCATGGACAAAGCGACAAGCCGCAGACAATTTCGTACGACAAAGATCTCTACGTCCGCGCGATTGACGCAGTGGTAAGCGACGCGAACATGAAGTCGGTGAATTTAGTCGGGCACAGCAACGGAACGCCGTTCATCCGCGCTTATTACCGGAAATTTCCCGGAAAAGTGAAAACGTTGATAAACGTCGAGGCCCGCTGCGCCCATTTTTTGATAAGGCAGGGATGGAAAAGTTCATTTCGAATTTGCGCGGCGACAATTATCCGAAGGCAGCCGGAGATTTGATTGATGGAATGACCAGGCCGATTACGAACCGGGTGCTGCAGAACAAGATAAAAACGCTGACGTTGAAGACGCCGCAGCACGTGGCGATCAGCGAATTCGAAGCGACTGGCGATCCAGACCTGTGGAAAGAAGACAAGATCGACATCCCGGTGCTGATGATTCTGGCGAAGCAACCGGCCTGGAGCGCCGAGTACGAGCAATTCGTGCGCGGGTTGATTCCAAAAGTAGATTATCAAGTGTGGGAACACGTTTCCCATTTTCTAATGATGGAGAAACCGCGCGAGTTCAACGCCACCGCGCTGAAGTTTTTGGAGGAGAATCAGCTCCTACCAAATCGCTCGTAAGCAGGGCTCGATTCGATTAAACTTCGGACGATGGTTTCACTCAATCGAGACGCGCTGTGCGCGAAAGTGGTCGAAGGCAAACGGATCTCGCCGGACGAGGCGATGCAGCTTTACCAGTTGCCGCTCGAAGAATTGGGCGCGCTCGCCGATGTCCGGCGGAACCTGGCGAAAGAGAAAGCTTACGGCGGCCGCGGTCGAGAGATTGTGACTTACATCGCCGACCGCAACATCAATTACACGAACGTTTGCAACGTCTATTGCAAATTCTGCGCGTTCTATCGGACGGAGCGCGATGAAGATCATTACGTCCTCTCACTCGAGCAGATCGACCAGAAATTGGACGAACTTTCGGCGGTGGGTGGAGTTCAAATTCTAATGCAGGGCGGACATCATCCGAAATTGCCGTTCCAATGGTATGTCGACCTTTTGCAGCACATCCGGAAAAAATATCCGCACGTCAACATTCACGGGTTCAGTCCGCCAGAGTTTCAGCATTTCGCCGAGACTTTTCGGATGCCGCTGCGGGAGGTGATCACTGAATTCAAAAACGCCGGGCTCGGATCGATTCCCGGTGGTGGCGGTGAAATCTTGGTGGATAGGGTCCGTAAAAAAATTTCGCCGTTAAAAATTAACAGCAATCAATGGCTGCAAGTGATGCAGGTCGCGCATGAGGTCGGATTGAAATCGAGCGCGACGATGATGTTCGGTCACGTGGAAACGGTGGAGGAGCGAATCGAACATTTGCAGCGAATCCGTGATCAACAGGAGCGGAGCGGAGGATTCACCGCGTTCATTTGCTGGACGTTTCAGCCGCAGCACACAGTGTTAAGGGTAAAACAACCGACTGGCGTGGCGGAATATTTGCGCGTGCAGGCGCTGGCCCGGATTTTTTTGGACAACATCGACAACCTCCAGAGCTCGTGGGTGACCCAGGGGCCGGAGATCGGCCAGGTCGCGTTGAAATACGGCGCCAACGACTTCGGTTCGGTGATGATGGAGGAAAATGTGGTCAGCGCGGCAGGGACAACGTTCCGATTAAACGCCGAGGCGATCGAATCCTTGATCCGCGATGCTGGATATGAACCACGCCGCCGGAATAATTTTTACGAACTGTTGAACTGAACGCCCTCGTGCGCTGTCTTATGACAGGCCACCTCGCCGCGCTCGAAGAAAATCCTGCCTTGACCTCCGCCAGCTTCTCCTCTAATTGCCGCGGTGTCCCGCGCCGAGCTTTATCTAGCGCGGGATTCGGCATCTTGATTGTTTATGAGTGAATTTCGGGGATCGGCGCGGGGCTGGATGATTGCGATGTTCGGCGTGATCTGCGCAGCGTTGTTCGGGCCTGCCCCCGCGCATGCGCAGCGACCCGAAGTGCCGATCGTGCGCTCCATCGACGTGCAGTATTCCGGTCCGGCCACCGTGTCGAAGGATGCGATTCTCGCGCACATGCGCACAGCAGTTGGACAACCTTATTCCGATTCCGTGGTCGAGGAGGACATTCGCGACCTGTACAAAACCGGCGGCGTCCAGAACGTACGCATCTTCGCGCAGCCCGAAGCGGACGGCGTCAAGGTAATCGTGGCAGTACAGACCCGGCAGATTCTCCGCGAACTAGTCATTGATGGCGCACACCGAGTGAGTGCAAAGAAATTGCGCAAGGAGATCTCAGTGAGGCTGAATGCACCGGTGAACGAGGACGACCTACAGAAAGCCCGGCAAAAAATCATCGATCGTTACCAGAGCAAGGGTTTCACCGATATCACTGTAGATTTCCGGGTCGAGCCGATCGACGAGAGCAAGGGTACGGCGCGCGTGATTTATACCATCAACGAAGGCGCCCGGGGCGCAGTGGGCCGGATTCAGTTTCAAGGCAACGAACATTTCAGCGAGCGAATCCTTCGCAAGCAGATGAAGACGCGCGGCAAGACGATGGTTTCGTTCCTCGACAAGTCTGGGCGCCTGGACGAGGTCCAGTTGCAGCAGGACCTCGACAGCATCAAAGAGTTCTACCAGGACCACGGATACATCGATGTCGAAGTGAAGGAAATCGGTCGGGAGCGCAAGAAGGGGCCGCTGACCATCACCATCGGGATCAAGGAAGGCACGCAATACCACGTCAACAAAATGTCTTTCGCCGGTTACCAAAAAACGACCGAGGAGAAACTCCGTAAGGTTATCAAAATGAAGGAGGGCGCACTCTACTCGCCCAAACAATTACGGGATGATGCGAAGGCGATCGCGGATGCTTACGGTAGCGGAGGATATGTCGATCTCGTGGTCCTGCCCCAAGGAGTTCCGGCCGGCCCCGGCCTGATTGACGTCCATTACAAAATCGAAGAAGGCAATCGTTCGTTTGTCGAGCGAATCAACATCATCGGGAACACCCGCACCAAAGATAAAGTGATCCGCCGTGAAATTCTGATTGCTCCGGGCGACGTTTTTAACACCGTCCGAGTGGAGACGAGTAAAAAGCGCCTCGAGAATCTTGGCTACTTTACCAAAGTCGAGACTTATCCTGAAGAAACTGGCGTCGAGGGACGCAAGGATCTCGTTGTTGAGGTCGAAGAAAAGCGGACCGGTTCACTTAACTTCGGTGCCGGCTACAGCACGGTCGACCAATTGATCGGCTTCGTGGAGTTGACTCAGGGCAATTTCGATATCACGAACTGGCCAGGACTAACCGGTGGCGGTCAAAAATTCCGGGCGAAAGCGCAAATCGGCAGTCAACGAAAAGACTTCACAGTTGGCTTAACCGAGCCGTATTTCCTCGACAAGCGCCTTTCGCTTGGGGGGCAGGCATTCTATTCGGAGGCAAGCTACCTCAGTTCAGTCTACGACCAGCGAAACTATGGCTTTTCACTGGAACTGCGCAAACCGATCTACTCGTGGATCTACGGCGTCCTTGGCTACAGCTTGCAGAACTACGAGATCTTCAACGTTAGCAGCGGCGTTTCACCGCTCATTCGCGCCGAAGAAGGTACCACGACAAGCAGTATGGTTACGCCCAGTCTGGTTTGGGACCGGCGCGACAATCCTTTTTTGACCCGCAGAGGCGAACGCATTTCGATTACGCCTTATGTGGCTGGCGGTCCGCTTGGCGGTGACGTGCAGATATACGGGTTCGACGTGGAAGCGACCAAATATTGGCGCGTGTGGAAAGACATTATTTTCCTGGCCGATGTCGAAGCGGCGACCGTTGACGTCTGGGATAAGTCTGAGACAAAATCGTTCCTGACCTCCGGCAATGTCGTAGGCGGCCCTCCCGGTACCGTCCAGCAATTTACCGAGCAGATTTCAAACGTCCCGATTTACGACCGCCTCTATCTCGGCGGGGCAAACAATTTGCGCGGCTTCAAGTTCCGCGATATCAGCCCTAAAGACTCGAACAATGAACCGATCGGTGGCCAGTCCATGGCGCGCGCGACCGCGGAGATCAGTTTCCCGATTATCGAAAAAGCGCGTGGCGCCGTCTTTTACGATTGTGGCTTTGTCAACCCTGATGCGTGGGATTTCAGTCCGGGAACAATTGACGTGCCACGGGGGAATAACGCAATCGCGACGGACCTTTTCAATCGGTTCGGTATGAAAAACACACCATTCCCGGCATCCCTGGTCAGTCCGCGGAAAAGTTTCGATGCCTTTGCTTCCGACTGGGGCATTGGACTTCGTCTCGACCTTCCGATCGGGCCATTGCGGCTCGATTATGGGTTTCCTATCGACACCGCCGGCAATGCGAAGCACGGCCATCTCAACTTCAGCGTCGGCTACCAGTTTTAAATCGAATATTGGCACTTGCGGTCGGGACGGTTTCCGACGACTTATTTAGCCCTCTTATGAAAAAATTGCTCTCTCTGACGCTTATTTCCTTGCTCGTCCTGCCGATCGCGGCGCGGGCGCAGGGAAGCCTCAAAATCGGCACGGTCGATATGAACCGCACCTTCCGGGAATACAATAAAACCAAGGACGCCGAGGCAAAGATCAACGACGCGAAGAATCAGGCGAAAAAAGAATACGATGAGCGCGCAGACGCCTACAAGAAAGCGCTCGATGATATCAACAATCTCAATAAACAACTCGAGGCCCCGGCTCTGAGCGCAGACGCCAAGGCCCAAAAAGCTAAGGAACGCGATGACAAGATTTCGAACATCAAGAACATGGAGCGCGAAATCACCGAGTTTCGCCAAACTCGAGAACGGCAGCTCCAGGAACAGGCGTTGCGCATGCGCGAAGGCATCGTCAAGGAAATCACCGACGTGGTGATGGAAAAGGTGAAGGCAAGCAATCTCGACCTTGTTTTCGATAAATCGGGCAACAGTCTCAATGGCGTTCCGGTCCTGATGTATTCCCGCGATAGCGCCGATTTTACCAACGATGTGATCACGGCCTTGAACAAGCCTGGCCGGCCAAGCTCGGCCCTCAGCGCAGCCAGTCCGAGCAAAGAAGGAACGGCCGCTTCGCCGACGCCGAAAAAGCCTTAAAGCGCAATTTATCCGTCTCAAAACACACGCGGGAACAAGCTCGCGTGTGCTTTTTGTGTACCGGTTGGAATCTGGACTAAATTCCAGGTTCATTGACACCGTGAAAGCTCGATACCCAAGCCTGCTCGCCACCGGTTTGCTTCTCGGGCTCTGCCCGACCACACCCGCCGCGCCGTGGGAGTCCACGCTGACTAAAGATCCGCCCGGACATTTTCCCGAGCTTCGACCAGTCCATGCCACCTATCATTTCGGCTGGTCTGGAATTACCGCCGCGACCGGCGAGGTTCAGTTCAGCAAAACAGGGGATAAACGTTTTCAGCTCGAGGCGACGGGTCGCACCATCGGTCTCGTCCGCGCCCTCTGGAAGATGGACGCTAATTACCGTGGCTTGGTCGATGGCGACACACTTCGCCCGATCGAAAGCAAACAAACCGAAATTTACCGAAAGAAAAAGCTCGTCACCGACCTCGCTTTCACGAATTCTGGCGTAACCCGCGTCCGCACGGAAGGATCCGGGGCAGGTACAACGACGACGCGCTCATTCAATTTCCCAGGCCTATTCGATCTCCACAGCGCGCTACTCTATTTGCGCAGCCAACCACTGAATGATCACAGCGCTTATCGCATTGTCGTGTATCCCACCACCTCGGCGTACCTGACCACCGTCACGGTTCTCGGGCGCGAGAGAGTGACTGTTCGAGCCGGAGCCTACAACACGATCAAAATTGATCTCCAGCTCAAGCGCCTCGGCAAGAAACTCGAGCTCGAGCCTCACCGAAAATTTCGGCGCGCCACGATATGGATTTCCGACGATGAAAACCGGATTCCGCTTCGCATCGAAGCGCAGATTTTTGTCGGCACCGTTTTCGCCGAGCTGCAATCGGTGCACTTCGACAAGACGTAAACCGAACGGTTGAGCCGTTCGTAAAACGACAACTAACGTTCAGGAATCCATTCGCCACGGACGGGCGGTTGTCGAAATGGGCGACGGTGGGGCCGGTAAACTGGCGCATTCGCGCCCGGCAACAGTTCGAGAGCGGCGAGAGTTCCCAGATCGAGCTGGCCAGTGATCGGCAGCCGCACCCGCGCCTGATACGCGCGCAGGGAAAATTCCAGATCGGGGTTGACGATTCCATCGATGGGGCCCCGATAAAGTCCGCGCCGGGCCAGAGCATTTTGTGCTGAAATAATGACGTTGTGCTGGACTTGCGGCGGCGCGGATTCATACGGGGTGCCGGCAAAATTTTCAGCCGGACGCGCCGGAACAGCTTCGTAATCTGGCTGCGCTGGTGGTTGTCGACCTTGCGGCGGTTCCGGAAGTGCTTGGCCGGTCAACGGATTTGTCGGCCGCGGGTTTTCCTGCCGCTGGGCACGCAAGTCTGAAGTGTCCTGTTCCGCTGGCGCTTGCGACGGCGACGCTTTCACAACGGGACGCGCTCCAGAAGACTCGACCCCGAGGGATTTGAGCGTTTCGTCATTGAGATCCCCGGTAATTTGGAGCCCATTGCGAATCTGATACCGCCGAATCGCCGAAGTCGTGTCCGCATCTTTCGTCCCGGTAATTTCACCGTAGTAAAAACCCTGGTCCTTCAACGCCTGCTGAACGTTTTGGACCATTTGATCCGCTTGCGCCGTGCTCGCGATTGCGGCGAGCAGAACCAAACCTACGACCGGAAGTTTCATGTCGATGCTACTTTGACGCCCAAATGTGCCCCCTATTCAGAGCCCGGGCCGGAGACGGCCAGAGTCAGTTGTCGCTCCTTCAACACATCCCGATAACGCAAAATGCCTTCGCTGATCGCCGCTGCCATTTGGTCCCGGTAATCGTTGTTCTCCAGTTTCGCAATGTCCTCCTTGCTGAGAAATCCGGCCTCCACCAGCACAGCTGGCGCGCTGACGTTGGTGATCACAAAAAATTGTTCCGCTTTCGTCCCGCGATCTGGCGCCTTGGTCCGCGCGACCAGCGCCTCTTGAATGAACCGGGCTAGGCTCTCGCTCGCCGCGGTCGGCGATTCCGCGGCCGGTCCCTGAAAAAATGGAATCCACGAGACCAGCCTCGGAGCCGGAGCAGCCTGGTGCTGGGCATAATACGTCTCCACTCCGGCAACCACTTTTTTGCTCTCGTTGAAATGAATGCTCACAAGGACGCAGTCCCGCGCGCGGTTCGTGACCGCGGCTCGATCTTGCAACGACACATAACTGTCCCCCACTCGGGTCATGAGCGTGGCCAGACCCTGCGCTTGCAACAATCGATCGACGCGTTGCGCGATATCGAGCGTCAAATCCTTCTCCAAAAGTGTCCCGCAGGTGGCGCCAGAATCCTGCCCGCCATGGCCGGGATCGAGTACCACTAAAGTGAACGGCGCCGGCGCGGCCGTCCGCCGCATTGAGGCCGCTGGTCGCGGCACGGAGAGGATTTGCCACCAAACGAAGGACGCAACCATTAGGCAAAGCCCAAGCCAGGCGACAATGTTTTGCATTGTTCCGCCGAAACCGGAGCGCTCAGAAGACATCGCTATTTTCGGAGAACCGAACGCAACTCTTCGTCCGACAGCGTTCGATAACGAATCGCGCTTTTACAGTCGCGCTCGAGCACCGCTCCCTCAATGCCGGAGTTCGTGAGCTGTTCGTCGCGGTACTTGCGAATCGTAGCGCGGTCCGGCAATTCCTTGATCGCACTTTCTCCCATCGCCATCCGGCCAACGCTCCACCCATCCGCCGCCGCCGTTATCGCATCCGGTAGTTCCGCGTCGGTCACATGATTTTGCTGGAGGAACTTTTCCATCAGCTCGGCCGATGGATTAGTCCCACTGAGAATGGCAAGACGTTGGCGCGGCTGCGCCGTCGGACCATCGGCAGCTATCGAGCCGTCGTAATCGATCCGCAAAAAGAGATCTTCCTTCGGGCTCGAACCGATTTCGGCAAAGAGCAGCCGGGCCAGATATGGCGGTCCGTAAACTTGCTCGAAGGCACTCTTCATTACCGGGCTGAGCGAGTAATGCACCAGCCGCCGCAGCGACACGTCGGCTGCCGATCGCGTGAAACCCTCCGTGCTCGCAAGTTCAATTGCCGCCATTCGCAATCGCTCGATATCGCCCGGATGACCAATCGCGCCCATCGCGATCCGATCGTAGATCTCAAAAATCTTTTGTCGCGACCGGCGTCCAATCGTTAGAAAGAGAATCCCGTCCCGAAAGCCGACCGCCGCGATTGGACTGCCTTGCGCAAGCTGGGTCTCGACGTATTCGCGCCGGTTCGCGATCGCTTCCACCCAACGATACGGTTCTTCGATCATGCCACTCTCTGTTTAAAAATCTCCGCGACTCTCCCTTCCGGCAATGTCGTGATCCCGTCGCACGAAACGATTTTGATCAGCGGAAAAATCTTGCCACTCCGATCCACACCGCCGGTCGACGTGTCGGCTTCAGCGGCGGTGTCGAGCGCGCGCAATGCGATCGCGACCGCTTCCTCTTCATTCAATTCCTGAAGTTTCTTCGACCCCCAGTTGTTTTCGTAATAAAGAATCCCGCGCACGGCCGGCGAACCAGAGCCGGTTGCGGCGTAATCAGTCACTTCGAATTGCGCGCCCATTGCGTCGTAGAAATAAAGGCGCGCTTCTGGTTTCGAATTTCCGTCGTAGGTCGCAAAGATCGGCACTACCACGCCGACGCCTTGCATCACGAAACCGAAATTGTCGCGCAATAATTTCGAAAGGGCGCGGACTTTGCCGTCCACGCTCATCTCCTGCAATTGCGTGCGGCGAAAATATTGAAACGAATGTTCGAGCACGCGGGCCATTTCCCAGGCCGTCGCCGGGACTCCCGCGATCGCCATGATCGAATGTCGATCAATCTCCAACACTTTGTCCGCGCGATCGTAAACCACGGTATTGCCCGCAGTCGCGCGACGATCGCCTGCCACCAGGACCCCTCCGGAAAATTTGAACGCGAGAATGGTCGTCGATTCCGTTGGAAGAAATAGGTGACCACCGGCAGCGGCGGTTGGTTCAGGCGCGACTTGCAGCAAACCTTTGCGGCGCAGAACCGCGGGAAAATCTTCGCTCGCTCCCGAAAAGTTCGGATCGAGCGCCAAAGGCGGTTTGTCCATTATTGACCGGTGCGCTGGCGATAGCGCTTCGACTGGTTCGGGTCCACCTTCCGCATTTTTTTCAGTAAATCTTTCGTGTCCGGACGCGAAATATCGGGCGAGCGCGGACCACCTTCGTCCCCCTGCTTCGGACCCCACGGAGCGGGATCAAACGGTTTTTGCACGCGCTCCGGCATGACAAAAATTTAAGGAGAAATAGTGGGAAGGCAAGCTGACGCGCTTTTTGCTCGACCGGCTTGCCAGTCAAACCCGCAGATGTCAAATTCGAGGTTCGATGAATTCGCCGGCCCGAGCAGCTTTTACAGCGGTGGTTTTGGTTGCACTCGCAAGCGCGAACAGTTTCGCCCAGAAATCTGGGCCGACTCCCAATCCGGCCGCGAGTCAGACAGCACAACTTCAGGAGCTGACCAAGAAAATCGACGAACAAAGTGTGAAGATCGACATGCTCTCGCAGCAGATCCTTAAACTGCAGCTTCAAATTGGCGAGCATCGGCCCGGCGTGATGATCGGCGAAGCGGCGGCAGCAGCCACCGCGATCCCGCAAAGCGGGACAACATCGACGACCACCGCCTCACCGGAACCGTCGGCGAAGTCCGGCAATGGCAATAGCCACATCGTCGCGCGCGGCGAAACACTCACCTCCATCGCCAAGATGTACAACGTCAGCGTAAGTGAGCTGCAAAAATATAACCACATCGACAATCCGCTGAAATTGCAGGCCGGCCAGACGCTCCAGATTCCCCCATCCCCGATCCCGTCGCCGTCTTCATCCGGACAGTGATTGATGGACGAAGTATCCAACCAGTGCTGGTTTCTGCGTAAGCACCAGGATGGCTCCGTTTTCGGACCGATCGCCTTTGAGCAGCTCGCGACTTGGGCGTCCGCGGCGCAAATTGCCCCGCAAGACCTCGTTTCCACAGATCAAGAAAACTGGTTGAAGGCACCAATGGTCTCTCAGCTCGGCATGGACTGGCTCGTGGAAGTAACAAGTGAACATTATTACGGACCAACAACTGTCGG